>Ga0208958_1002197_pt1 | contig 17248 bp, 25 predicted proteins | sample RifOxyB1_FD_184032 | JGI IMG/M metagenome (GOLD analysis project Ga0208958, IMG submission 184032) | Soil microbial communities from Rifle, Colorado - Rifle Oxygen_injection B1 (SPAdes) | ecosystem: Environmental > Terrestrial > Deep subsurface > Rock core/Sediment | place: Rifle, Colorado... | reverse complement strand
CCTCAACGACATGACCATGTTGTTGAATTGTTGTGATGAGAAGAAACCTCTCTTCGTTTTCAATGCGGGGTTCGAGTTGCCGGTTGTACGCAAGCATCTCGAACTCAGGTTCGACAGGGGCTGGTTGCCAAATGTCCATGACGTTTTGATCATGAAGTCGTATGTCAACGAGAACACACCTTTGGCATTGAAATACTGCTCGAAGACCTATCTGGATTACCAGCAGGTAACCTTTGAGGAAGTGACGACCGAGAAGCCTGCCTGGACTGAGGATGGCGAGGATGAGGCAGTTGATGACTATGAACCGGTACCGTCCAGACAGATGAACGAGATGACCGGCCAGGAAGTGGTTGACTACGGCGCGGATGACTCGATCTGCACCGGTGCGCTGGCCAATCTGTATGAGATCATCATGCGCTACGAGGGTACCTGGAATGCTTACGAGATGTGTGAACTGGCTCCGGCCTATCTGTGTGCCGAGGCGTTTCTCAACGGTCAGAAGTTTGACCTGGACAGGCTGGCTGAACTGACGGTCGAGAACGAGATTGAGTCTGCCAAGCTGTGGAAACAGATCAATGAAAAGCTGATCGATATTGAGTGGACAGTCGGCGACGAACTGTCCGGGGCTTTCTATACTGAGAAGCTGCCAGGCTGTATCTTCCTGCCGGCTCAGGACTTATCCGGATCTGAGTTGAAGAAGGTCTACCAGCAGGTTACTGGCGAGTCCTTGAAGAGCAACCTGCGATCGGTAGAGAAGCTGGCGACGCTGATGCAGGACAAGGCTCCAGATTTAACTGCTGCTCTGACTCTGGACGACAGTGAATTGGAACTGGAGAACAGTGCCGATCTGCAGTTGGAAAGGTTCAATGCCGCTGGTGAGAAGTTGTTCGTGCCCAAGCCTGAACTCAACCTCGGCAGCCCCAAGCAGATGACGGCCTTCTTGTATGAGGCCTTGGGCTTTCCGATCCGGCTGCGCGGGAAGGTCACCGACAAGATGAGAGCAGCGGGTAAGAAGCAGGGCAACCCCAAAGGCAATGAATCTGCCGTCCGCCATGCGATCATGTACGATGCAGATGAAGAGCAGAAGGAACTGTTGCTGTTGTTGATCAAGGCGAAAGCACTGCAGACTGATGCTGGATTGTACCTCAAACCTTATCCGAAGATGCCCAACCCAAAGGACGGTTTTGTCCACCCAAACCCAGGAATTTGTCGTACCACGAGCAGGAGAGCGGCCCCTCAGGGACCCAATTTTTCGCAGTGCTCGAAGAAGTCGCCTATCAGAGAGGTGTATGTTCCGCCAGAAGAAGATCTGATCTGGTGGTCGATGGACTTTTCTGGACAGGAACTCAGGCTGACTGCTGAGAGATCCCAATGTGAGATCATGTTGGCGTGTTATCCAAAGGACGGCCCTGCCAAGGACCTCCATTCTGTAACAGCTGTTGAGGTCGCTGCAGTTGCTGGTAAGGAGCTCACTTACGAACAGATTGCTGAAGGTTATGACGACACCGACAACCCAATGCAGAAGGAGTTGAAGAAATTCCGTAATGATTCCAAGGCAGTAAACTTCGGAGATGTTTACGGACAGACAGAGGTTGGGCTGGCTGAGAAGCTGCTGATCACTGTTGAAAAGGCCAGAGAGATCATCGCTGCAAAGGCAGCTGCTTTTCCTGGGGTGGCTCAGTGGAAGAAAGATGTGGAAGAAAGAATCCTGAGAGACGGGTACGCCAGTACACTACTTGGAGCCAGGAAGCATCTGGTGCTTGATGGCTCATGGAAAGACGGCCACGAGATCAGGTCAGGTATTAACTTTGAGATCCAGTCTCCGGCTGGGGAGCAGCTCAAGCAGGTGCAGAGAAAATTCTGGGAGAGACAGATCTTCGAGCGGTATGAAGCGGGCTATGCTATGAGCGTTCACGATGAGTGCGATGGTTGGGTGACGAGGGAAGACGTACTGCCCTTCTTGAAAGAGGCCCACGCTATCATGTTGGAGAAGTACGCCACCATGGAGGTGCCGATAGAAAGCTCGATCGAGATCGGGAGGAACTTCGGCACATTGATCAGCATCGGCACGAAGTTTGATGAGGAGAAGTTGAAGGAAGTCATTGATAAGTTATAGGAGAATTGAAATGACCTGTGATCAGACAAAACCGCCACCGAGAAGAAACCCATATTTTAAACACCCAGAAGGGTATCCACCAAAACCTGCTGACGAGGCAGAACACATCGAGGGATGTTATTTCACAGGTACTCCAACCGCGCCTGAGAAGATAGTTGGTCAGTACTCTGAACGTGTTGGTCTCTCCCAGAAAAATGAGATGATCTGGCAAGTGCTGCTTCGCCTGATTTCGGTAGACCAGACCGTGACAAAGGGAGAGGTGGTCTGCGAAGCAAAACGCTGGGTCAACGCTTTCCTCGAGGAGACGGACAATGTCGAAATCAAATGACGGCCGTTACCTCGAGAACTATACCGAAGAATGGTTCACCAACCAAGCCCGAATCGACATGGCCTGTAACCGACTGCCGGACACCAGGTCGGCCAGGAACATTATCAAGGCTCAGAACGCGGATTTTTACTGTTCAACCTTGACCCAAGGCGGATTCTACCTGGAGTGCAAGAGCGTCGGCGGGAAGAAGATGATCCTCAGGCACTTCCGCCAGTATCCCGGCATGTACCGCTGGGCCCAGGCCGGCACCCCCGGTTATGTCCTCATTCATTATCACGAACTCGACAAGATTCTGATAGTGGATGTCAGCAAACTGGGGGAGTTGAAAGGTAAGCAATGGGCCATCTCAGAGTGGCTATGCTCGGTTGATGGCGGGAGCAAAGAGGATTTGTTCAGACTACTTGATATGTTTATGGGGAGGAAGAGGTGAAAATCAATAAGTTGACAATGCGGTATGAAGCGCACCCAGGCAGTGTTATGGAACTATCTCCAGGACTTACGGTACTCTTTGGGGACAACGACCAGGGCAAGAGTTCGTTAGGAAGGGCCCTCAAGTGGCCGGTCACCAACACCCCGCGGGGCGAGGAGATGATACCTTGGACCGGCGACAAGCGGGCAGAGGTCACCGTCGACACTGACAAGGGTACCGTGACCAGGGCCAAAGCCAAGGGCATCAACGAGTATTTGGTCAACGGAGAAACCTACAAGGCACTGGGCTCAAATGTCCCAGAAGAGGTGACCGAGGTCCTGAACCTGGATGAGACCAATATCCAAGCCCAGGTCGACCAGTATTTCCTCCTCACTGCCAGCCCCGGAGTGGTAGCCAAGAGGATAAACGAAGCAGCCGGAATCGCAGAGTCTGACGCGGCGATCAAGTACACAAATGAATTGATCGGCGAGGCGAAGAAAGAGACCACAAAGCTGAAGGAGGAAATAAAAAACCATAACCTGTACTTGGCTACCCATGAGAGGATGATTGAAGAAGCCACCAAGGTCTTCAACGAACTGTCCTCTACCGAGGAATTCATAACAGATACCAACGCCCATTTGACCAAGGCGAGATCACTGTCCGAACAGGTCAAGACCTCAACTCAAACCTTGGCCGACTTCCCGGAGTACGACCACATCTTGGAGCGAATAGGGGAAATCGATGAGCTTGAGAGACAAGTTGAGAAACGGAATGAGTTTGTCCGGGGAGCTGGTAATCTCAGCGTTCAGATTCACGGCGTTGATCTTCATCGGTTCGGAGTGCTTGAACAGGTCGATCTCCAAGAGTTGGAGGAGTTGGATAGGGTAACAGATTCTCTCAGCATGAGAGTGATGAATATGACTGCTCTACGAGATCATATTTCATCAATAAATCTGGATATCTACAGGGGGTTGGATGAGGGCACTGCCAAGGTCAACCAGCTCGAGGAACTCGACAAAGAACTGAATGACGACACCAAGGCATTGCATGAAGCCAAGAGGGTTTCTGCTGCTCTGCATCTTTGTGATGTCGAGAAATTTAAAGTACTGGAGCAAGTCGACCTTGGCCGGATTGAGGAGCTGGACAAGGACGTGGTCAGGTTGAACGGCCTGAAGGACCTGTTGGTCCAGGCCAAGGAGTCGAAGAACAAACTGGCGACTCAGGAGCAGGAGTTGAGTTCAATGTTCAGTGAACTCACTGCCTTGGGTCTGGTGTGTAAAGAATGTGGACAGCTAATTGAGGGGGTTTGAGATGAGCATCGTGACCCAACAGATCAAAAGAACCATAATCGTGGATGAATATTATCTGATGTGTGACTCCTGCCTCAGGAAAGTCCCACGGGACAATAATAAGGAGGTTGGCTGGACCGAGGGAAGGACAGTGGACGGGACTGTGTCTTTTGATCTGTGTCCGTCCTGTACGACCGGTAAACTCAGTCTCAAAGAAGAGCTGGTTCAGGATATTCTGAAGACGCCGACGAAGGTAACGATCAAATAATTGAGGAGGGGAGAGGTGAATATAACAATAGTTTCGTCGGTACTTTTCATTTCCTTTGCCGCGTGTATTGGCTTGGTTATCTGGATGATAAGCCGGGAGTTACCTGGGTGGGGTTGGGTACTTTTCTGTGTGATGTTGTTCTTTGGGGGAGTATCAATAAAGACTTCTGATATAACAGAATGCCCAAAGTGCGGGCACACTTTTGAAGTAGAGGTAAAAGACCAACCATGAAAGAAAATTTAGATAAGTTCCATCATCACGAGGTACTGGACAGGACACACGTAATCAGGTGTCTCATAGAAGACAGCCTGTGCACTCATCCGGCCACGTCGAAGAAGATGAAGAAGCGTCTTGATAAGGTCCAGCAGTTGCTTGGCGAGGTGTATCAAATGGCAGGTTCTCGCAGGGAGCATAAATGAAACCAATCATTTTCAGCGCAGACAACCACCTGACCGCCAAGAAGCCGATGTTCCGGACAGACGATTACCCGATAACAGGCCTCCGCAAGTTCAAGTTCATCCTTGATACAGCAGCGCAGAAAGGCGGCGCTGCTGTGTTTGCCGGGGACCTGACTGACAAGGCAACTGGGGCGGTCTGGTTTCTCAATGCGATCATGCAGACCATCCAGTCGAGCTTTGCGTCCTGCTATGCTGTCATGGGTCAGCATGATCAACTCTACCACAACAATGAGGTGTCCAAGACCCAGTTCGGTACCCTGGTCACCGCCGGTGTGATGGAGATTCTGACCGGCGGCCAGGTGATCAACGGCGCCACGCTCTACGGCCGGTCGTGGGGAGATCCATACCCAGAGCCCAAGAAGAATGGTTTCCTTGGACCTCAGATTCTGGTCGCTCATGAGACGGTCACGAACGGCCCGCCACCACCATGGCTGGCCGCGCAATCAGCGGTCCAGATGATAGAGGCCCACCCGGGCTTTGATTATATCGTCACTGGTGACTTCCATGAGAAATTCGTGGTCGATCACAACGGCTGTACCTTGATCAACACCGGGCCGATGCTGCGACAGAGTGTCGACAAGAAGAACTTCAAGCCGTCCTGCTGGATGATCTCGGATGCCGGTGTCACTGAGATCCCGATACCGATTGAGGATGAGGTCTTCGATCTGACCGCGATGGCCGAGGCTTCCCGTATATCAGGAACGGCTTTCGACCCGGCATTGATGGACAAGCTGATATTCAGCTTGGAAGAATCTGGCAAGAACAAACCGACCTTTGATCAAATTGTAACCAAGATGCTGGTGGAAATTCCGCCGGAGAAAGAGTTGTTAAAAACTACCATTATGGAGGTGATGGATTATGTCAGACAAGCGAATAGCTGAGTGGAAAGAGTTAATTAGAAAGGGAAAAGAGAACCAATCCAAAGAGCAGGGCCGACTCGAGATGTTGATGAAGCGGCTCAAGGATGACTACGAGCACGACACCGTCGAGGACCTTGATAAGGAGATCGCCGAAGTCGAGGCTGAGGTAGCGGAGAAAGAGGCCAAGAAACAAACCCTTATTACGGAGATCGAAAATGAGTTCCTCGATAAATTACGAGCCGCTGCTCAGTGAGGCACGAACACGGCTGGCCTCGGTTAAGCGGGACCTGGCCACGGCTGAATTCCGGCTGGAGGTGACTGAGATCGTCAGGCGGACCCGGGAAGAGGCACTAGACTTCTTCACCACAGCAGCCAATACCGCCCAGCAGAAGGTCTCCGGGGTGATCTCGACGGTCGTTACTTCAGCCCTTCACATTGTCCACGGCACCGAGTACCGTTTTGATGTCCGCTTTGTCAAAAGGAGGAACTCGACCGAGGCCGATCTGGTGCTGGTAAAGAATGGCCATGACGTGGATCCTTTAGGGAACTCTGGCCTTGGCGTAGCCAACATCATTGCCATTGCTCTCCGGGCGGCCTTTATTATTATGGAGGGGAAACGAGAGAAGTTCCTGGCCCTGGATGAGCCGACGGCGGCCCTGAGGGTCGGCCGCCAAGCCTTGGCCGGCGAGGTCCTGCTTGGGTTGTGTCAGAAGCTCGGCTTCCAGATCCTGCTGACCACCCACTCACCTGAACTGGCTGAGTGCGGGGATGTGGCCTATTACGTTTCGATGAACGGGGCGGGGGTGTCTTCTGTCCGGCTGATTGAAGACAAGAGTGAGATTCGCGGTTTGATGGAGGAGTAAAGAATGCCGATGTTCACAGCAAGGCTTGAGAGGGTTATTCCAAAATACTTTAATCCATTTAAATTTGTTCACCCGCTTGACAGTGTGGTAGATGTGGAAGTGAGGACATGGGACATAGAGGCCAAAGACGAGGAAGAGATAAGGAAATTCTTTCTTGAAGCCAAAGAGGAAGATCACCATAACGTGAGAGGGTTTGATCTTGTGTCTATAAAACTGAAGGAGGAGTGAGATGGATGTGAGAAAATTCTACCGGTACGACGGCTACGAGAAGCTGACCATGGATGAGTATAGCGTCATCAAAGAAACCAGATGCGGTGTCTGGATTTCGAATGGCTATATGAAGCCCAAGTTCATCCTCAATAACTCATACTGGGCATACGAGACAATAGATCAAGCCCGGGAGAGTTACAGGAGAAGGAAAGAGCATCAGATCAAACACTTACTCAGGCAAATGGAACGAGCCAAGCAGGGCCTGATGCATGCTGAGAATGGTTGGTTCGACGAAAATGCCAGATGGCAGGAAGAATGGTTGGACAACATCGGATTGGAGTGAAAAGGAGAAAGAGACATGAGAGCAGCAATCTTATTGGGTTTCATAATACTGGCTGAGTCAAACGGCTTCTCAACATCTGACGCAGTTAGCAATTTCATAGCCATCGCAGCAGGAATATTGATGTTCATGGATGTGATTGAATTCTTTCACAATATTAATAAATAACCTCAACCAATAGGAGGAGTAATGTGGGTGTCAATTCATGCTCAGGAACAATATCAACAACGCACGGGGAAAGAACTGGACCAGCCAACGCTGGTAAATGAAATTCTGGCTATTGTTAAAGGTGGGGACCTTGTCAAGCCTAAGTTTCCTGCCATCAAAATGTTGAATAACGGCTACAAAGAAGCAAAATATTACGCTCGGTGGGGAATGGTAGCGGTGGTGGTTGACAAGGTGGTGGTCACTACTTTTCGAAGAAACAAAGGAGCTTTTATAGGGGAGAATTTATGTCGATGACGAAGTGTAAAAGGTGCGGAGGATCTAAAACGTACTACGCAGCTGGGCGGGATGGAGAGGCAATATTGACTTGCTCGGAATGTGGCGACAAGATTGTTCCATCAATTCCACTACACCGCCATGGCAAAATGTTTGGAACATCCGAGTCGGTTTCTGAATCAGAAGATCAAACCAAAGTATTCCTTCTCGGCCTTCTCGCCGGTTGGTTCTGTGGGCTGGTAACGTTCGTTATTGGCGCCATTATATGGGGGAATTGAAATGTTGAAAGAAATAGCTGAAAAGAGAAGTGGATTAAGAGACTTAGATGAGATGATTCCATGCCAAATGGCTCCTCCGGAAGGGGAGGTTGAAGAGATAGTATACTTTTTGTTTATCACCTGTGGCCAGCCTTCTACCAGTAGCAAATGCTCTGGAAGATCAGCTTATAACATATTGGTTGGCTCAACAGGAAAGTTGGCTTTTCAGTACCATCCGGGATACAGCCCGGCGGAGTCTGTGAAGTGGGAAGTTCCTCACTGGGCTTTGCACGTTGCCATGTCAGTGCGATGTACAGTCAACGATGCACAGAACATTGGTGAAGAGTTTGGGTATGCGAGAGGACTTAGGGATGGGAAGTCTTTTGTCAAGCGTCTTGCGGAAGGGACAATGGATCCCAGCACATTTGAAGATGCTGATGGACGAAACTCAACCAGATTGAACAGAAAAACTTGGTAGACAAGGAGAAGAAAATGTTAATAGCTTTCACAGGCCCAATGGGGTCAGGCAAAACCACGGCGGCCAAGATGCTGGGAGAATTCGTCCTCAGCTTCGCCACACCGCTGAAGTTAGCAGCCAAGATCCTCTTTATGTTCGAGGATAAGCAACTGTACACCATGGAAGGAAAGAACGCCATCGATCCCAACTGGGGATTTCCGCCGCGGGAGGCCCTTCAGATTCTCGGGACCGAGTGTATCCGGACCCACTTCCCAGGACTGTGGGAGAAGCGGATGGCCATCAACCTGAAGAGGTTCAACCTGACCAAGGACATGGTCTTAATCGATGACTGCCGGTTTGATTCTGAGGCTGAGATGATCCGGGCGGACGGCGGGATTGTGGTTCATTTGGTCAGCCGGTCAGATGAAAATGAATTCTCCGGCCACAAGTCTGAGGCTGGAGTAACCAAGGTCTTCGGTGACCACGTCGTGGATAACAGTGGAACGCTGGAAGATCTTCAACGCACACTGAGGAGGTTGGTGAGGTATGAGGAAAATGCGATGGATGTGGACTATTTTGGACGCGTTGCTTTACCGTCAGCGGAACCTTGATTTCACGCTGGACGAGAAGAGAAGGAAGGCTTGGATATTTGGTAACGTTTTGAGGAAAATACTTTAGGAGGAGAGATAGATGAAAGGAAAAAGAACCATCCTTGATTGGAGTGACGAGGAATCAGCTACGGTGGATGCGCTAAAAGATAAATTTGGCTGTGGGAGCCGATCTGGTTTGTTCAAGCTGAGTATTAGGTTGCTGGAAAGAGTGGCCAAGAAGACTGACGAGGGGTACGAATTGGTTATGCGGAAGGACGGGGTAGAGACTATTGTCATATTCTTTTAAGGAGACGACGGATGAAAGAAAATGAGACAGAAGAAATTCTCAGAGCAGTGAATATTTTCTCTGAGTGGATGGCCAAGCGGATGCTACATAAAGCAAGTGCCGGTTTCACCGGCTGGCAACACCCAAATGAGTACAGTATCAAGGAGCGGCTTTTAGAAAAGGCCAAGTTGATAGACGGCGATTTTGGCGAAGATAAAGACCTCATTGACGTGGCCAATTTCGCTATGATGCTCTTTATGGAGAGGTGTAATAAAACGTTTCCCTTTCAGCCAAAACAACAGGAGGGTAAATGAATACAGATACATGCGGCTGCTATGAGAAAGCCCAACTCGATAAACTGAATGAAGAGTTGGAGAAAAGGATGGATGAAGAACAGGGGAGATGGCAGCAGTCCATTTATGAAATTCTGGTAGCCGCGACGGACGATCGTATTGACGGCGGTGGTTGCGATTCTGGTGATCCACTGGATTTCACTTTAACAGAGATCCATCAGGCTATTGACTTCTTGCGAGAGCAGCAGGTTGAGTGGAATAACATAGCCACTGCGCCTGCGGATGAACCACTGTGGTTGTGGGCTCCAGACTGGGTTGATGAAGATTTCAATCCATCAGGAGTGAAGGACGGTTTCTGGAGCGATGCTGACGGTTGGGTGGTCTGGGGATGGGACGCCTGTAACGACGTGTTTACCACAATCGATGGAGCCAACCCAACCAAGTGGGCCTATAAAATAAAGCCAGATACATATAAGGAGAAATAAATGAAGGAAATATTAGAGAAAGTTTCTGCAATAAATGATGAGAATAAGGCAGGAAAGCGTAAACTCGTTCTTGAGTATATGGAGGACCCAAACTTCAACAAGTTCATGCACTACTGCCTGGACGAGTCACTGACTTTCAATGTCAGCAGGGTGTCCTTGGCCGAAGAGCCGATCGAGGGTGACTTCTACGACAAGCTCGACGAGCTGAACGACAAGGGATCAGCCAGCAAGAAAGACAAGGAGGAGTTGGCCGCGCTTGGCAGCCAGTCTCCTTACCACTTGGAGGTCCTCAACAAGATCCTTCGGAAGAATCCAGACTGCGGGTTCTCGGCCAAGTCCATGCATGCGATCCTGCCCGGGGAGATCCCGTACTATCCATATCAGCGGTGCTCAACCGACGCCGAACTCGAGCGTATCTTCACCACTCCGGTTGCCGGGGGAGGCCAATATGCTTTCAGCGACTTGAAGGAAAATGGCCTCTTCATCCGGGTAAAGATCCCTACTGTCGGCAAGCCGATCTTCGAATCACGCAATGGGAAGAAGTTCGACTTCAGCGACCAGTTCGACGACGCTTTCATGGCCCTGGACCCGGGCGCGGTCGATGAAGACGGCGTGGACTACGAGATGTTCGAGAGCGGCATTGTGTTCGAGGGTGAGGGGTTGGTTCGTTATGAGTGTCGACAAGCCAGCGGCTTAAAACACCTGCCCAGGACACTTGGCAACGCGATCATCAACAAATTCCAGGGTGGCCATGGCAACCAGGAGGAATTGGGTAGGATCGGGTTTTCTCTTTGGACCTGCCTGCCCCTGGCGGACTATACAGACGGCTACAGCCCACTCACGGTACAGCAGCGGCGCAACTGCCTGGCCCAGATCCTTGATATGGCCGACAGCGACAGCGACATTATCCATCAGACAGAGACCAAGCCTGTTTATTCAGAGAAAGAAGCCTGGGCACACTACGACGAGATCCGGGCTAGGCCGGTACCTAAAGGGGAAGAACCGCTAGAGGGCACCGTGGTAAAGCACCCGGACGAGGTCTGGAAAGACGGCACCAGCCTGTTCATGGCCAAGTGTAAGAACGTCTCGGAGTGCGAGGTCGAGATCTATGGCTGGGAGTTCGGTAAACCAGGCGGCAAATACGAGGATAAGCTTGGATCCTTCCACATCAGAAGCTCATGCGGCGGGCTGGTAGGTAAATGCTCTGGCATGACTGATGCGATGCGTAGTGAGGATCCTGAGACGTTTGTGGGTAAAATCTGCACGGTCAAATTCAACGCCGTGTCCAAATCCAAGGTCGAGGGCAAACCCAGATCTTTCGATCATTGCCGCTTCATCGAAATCAGGACAGACAAAAACCGCGCTGACACCCTGAAGGAGATCCTGGAGATCGCTGCGGCGAGGAGGAAGGGGTGAAGACACTCAAGGATTACAAATCAAGTCATGATCACGATTGTAACTGTGGTACAGGAAAGTCTACTCCACATAAGACCGGAACAGAAGGATGTGTCAGGTACATGATAGAGGCACCTATTCCTTTTGAGGATGACTACTGGATAGTAGACGGTCGACAAATCACGGACTATACACTTAGGTACCAGCGTGGATACCACCAGCACCCCTGTGGATGCTGGTCATGTTGGCCTGATAGTTCAAACAGTCTCGAATGGGACGACTAGGAGGATTGAGATGATAGATGTTGCTGTACAGATTGTTTATGATATTGAGAAGGACAGCTTTGAGGTCACTGGCAATGCCAAAGACCCTAAGGATCTGGTGTCCGAGTTCATCAGGTCTCAGATGGGCCAAGGCAGAGACGAGAGCCCATCGAAGAACTTGGATGTTTACACGATAATCATCGGCCTGGACCTGTCTTGCGACTCGTTCTCCTGTGCTCACGATTGCGGGAACAAGGGCCTGCGTGAAGGAATTCTACAGAGGTTTATTTCTCGATAGGAGGGGAAGGATGATACGAATACAGTTTGCAATAGTCATTCTGGTGCTTTGTGTTGTGATACTGACTGTAGCTGTTATTTTGATCTCAAATACCCTTGGATTTTTGAAGGAACGGCTAGAGATTTTGGAGGAGGAGAGAGCTAGGGCTTTGGACCAACCGCACCCGCCGAACAGAGAAACTGATAGCCTAGAACAGTTTGCCAAGAATGCCAACTGCTTCATACCAAAGGAAGCTTACTGTGCCGGTGGCTGCGGGAAGATGGTTCCGTACCTTGGTCCAGAGTCACATCTGATCTGTCGAGCGTGTCTTGATAAGTCAACAGACAAAATATTACATCATTCAGTTTAAGGAGAACAAAATGACATTGCTTAAAGGTTCCACCAGTTTCGTAGAATTTTCTGTCCCCACCGGCAAGCTGCCGGAGGTAGACGTCCACCACTTTATCAGAGAGCGTGTACCCGCTTTTGCCTTCCGGGACATCGAAGACACTTTTGATGACTACTCGATCGGCCGTGTATCGCCACTCATTATGTTCAACTCTGACTTTGACCCCATCGTGGGCGATTACGTGGTCATGTCCCTGCGGGTTGACGAGCGCAGAGTCCCTTCAGTGGTCCTAAAGAAGTATGTGGCCATGGCCTTTGACCAGGAACGGCAAGAGAAGCAGATACCCAGGCTTTCCCGGAGCCGTAAGATTGAGATCAAGGAGCGAGTTAAAACGGAGCTCGTCCGTAAGGCCAAGCCGACCCCGTCGGTGTTCGAGGTCGTCTGGGACCTGGACGGTAACCGAGCGCTGCTGCTCTCCACCGGCAAGCAGGCCCAAGAGCTACTGCAGGGTTTATTCACCGAAACGTTCGGGATAAACATTGAGCCAGTGTGTCCTGAGAGTGTACTGCCAGATGAGGTGAATCCCCGGGAGTTCCTCACTTGGCTGTGGTTCCGGAGTGATACAGGCAATGCTGAGTTCAATGATGGTGGACTAATAGTCGACATAGGCGACAAGATCCAGTTGGAGTCTGCGGCCCCGGGCGAAAAGGTTGCTTGTGTGAACTCTTACCATGAGGCCATGGACGCCCTCGCCACTGGCAAGCAGGTAGAACAGATGGACCTTGTGCTTGCAATAGAGGGCGACATTTCTGTGCAGCTGACTTTCGCCGCCTCTACCTTCTATTACAAAGGTGTGAAGCTCCCGAAAATGGGACAGGAAGAAGATGACGGCTTCGTGTTGGAGCGGGTATACCTGTTCCTCAAGGCGCTGGACGCTATGAGAAACCTGCTTGACAGTTTCGTAGAAATTCGTACTGCTCCTGAGTGGGAAATCGGCGAAGGTCAGGCATTTGGGGGGTGGTGCCTAGGTGAGGAGATTCGTTAAGTAGACTAAACTGATAATCAGGAAGGCGCTTGGTAAGGCGCCTTTACGAACAAGGAGAAACAATGAACAGAATAGCAGAAGTTATCGACAGTCTAGAGAATACCGTAGCAGCACTTGAGCTAAATATACCTGCGGAGATCCATGTTGAGTGCCTCAGACAGACACTCCCTGAGATCCTCGAAAAATTGAAAAAGGAGTATTTTGATCTTGGTGGTGGGAACGTGTGGGAGGATCCAGATGAGTAAAGAGAGTAACCCAAGAAACGATAAGGCTTGGAATCATCCTGAGCCGGTATTGTTCGATCTGAGAAAGATACTTGACCACCCAAGCGTTACCATCAGCAGCGAGGTTAAAAACGGACGCCGGCGGATCGTGATCTCAGGGGATGAAGATGCCCTTGAAGAATTGTACCAAAAACTATTGGAGGACTAAATGCCAAAAGTAATCAAACAAAGTTACCGAATAATGGGACCGTGTCCGACAGACCACGTTGGGGCGCTGAAGCGGATTGAAGAAATCGGCCGGGTGTGCTGGCAGAGTGGGGAAAAGACGACTGAGGAATCGTATCTCAAGTTTGTCGACATGCTCTTTGACAAGAAGCACCTTGCCATGCTTGATCACTCTCTCTTTGTCATGGCATCCAGATGCCAGCAAGCAGCGCTTGACGACAGTAATTTCATTTACAGCAGTAGAGAGGGCACAGGCCCTTGGATTTATGCTGGTAATTACCGGGCGTACATCGAAGCATTAGGCTTCACCTCCATCCACGACATCAACAGACTGCGCTGTGCCCAAGTGGTGGAGAATATTCCCAACTGGGCACAGTCGGTATCGGTGGATTTTACGACCAATCGGGCAATGTCGCATGAACTTGTTCGCCATCGCCCTTGTGGGTTCGCACAACTTAGTCAAAGATATGTGGACCACACAAAGGATCTAGAGTTCATTCTCCCGGTCAGGTATTACGATAAGCAGAAAATGAATCCGCAATATGACCACTGGCTGGCATCAATGGCAGCCTGTGAACAGGCTTATCGGGAGGCTAGACAGTACGGACAATCTCCCCAGGAAGCCCGGGACCATCTACCGAACAGCACCGCTACCCAGATTATCATTACCGCCCCGCTGCCTCAGTGGCAACATATGTTCGGACAACGATGTGCAAAAGGCGCCGATCCACTGATGCGGGATCTGATGACGCCTTTGAGAGATGAGTTTATTTCTTTGGGTTGGGATAAAATCTAATCCTCAGTGTTCCACACCAAAATCTCTTTCTGCCGGCGGCTATCCAGAACATGGGGTACGCCGCCGGACCAGTGCCACCGAACCATTTGAATAGGGACTTGGTCATACCGTCTCAGATTCAATTCCTCCAGCAGAGTAGACCCCTGAAAAGCATCGGCGCCGATGTTAAAGGTCATACACACCAAAGCGTCGAACTGATTCTGGGTCAATGGTACTTTGACTGATTTGCTGACGGCTTCAGTCGCCCAAGCCACGTCCTGTCTGGCCAGGGAGTATACCTGATCATCAGTCAGGCCATTCCGGTACTTGATTGGTTGGTGGTTGATCAGGATCTTCCCCGAAGAAAGTTCTGACTGAGTGAGTTTATGGCCGATGCCGATAGTCAAATATCCTGCTCTATCTGGATATACCTGAGTTTTGAAGCCTTCAGCATCGATCAGCAACCGCATGAAGTTTTTTCCAACGTTCATTCTCAACCCTCTTAATTATTATTCGGTATTGACTTGATCCACAGACCACCGATAGTACGTTTGCCTTCAAGCCCTGGCGGAATTGGTGGGTCTGGCGGGGGAGCCCCTAACTCGGCGCGGATTGTTGCCCAGTTTGCCTCGACTTGGCTTGAAGTGTATGATGTGGATATCGAACCACCATCTACCCCGCCAGCATCTGAAAACCTTCCGATTTTGGTATACGGTGGTGTGGCTGTGGTTATACAGGCTGAGGTTTTGCTGGTTTTATCTACCGGCCCCCACGTTGACCCGTAATAAGAGCATCCAGTATTACGGTACGGGTCGCACGTAGTTAGATTCTCTCGAGTGTCAGGTGTTACGCACGGGTCAGGAGATGCTTTTATCCCGCTGCTCAAAACCCTATCTACGTACTGGATAATCTCTGGATAATTTACAATGCTATTTATCTCCGGCATCAGGCACATAGCGGCGGCTATTCCTTTCTCCATACTGAACGATGACCCCATATAACCAGTACCGGGTCGGTTAGGAGGCCCGTCAATATACCCGTGAAAATCCCACATGGTTTTAGCCCCTAGCGCGGCGATGCATCCTTTATTAAACATATTCGACTGCTGAACTGTTCCGCTGACCTGAATCAATCTTTTTGTTGCATCGTAAGTGGTGTTTTCCTCAAACCCTACAGCCCCACTCAATCCGTGGGCGGTTTGATATAGGTCAAAAGTTAGGATGCTTCCAGCCCCGACCGTGTATGTTTCGCTGGTCTGTTTTTTAACAGTCTGCCCTGCCGCTATCGAGTATGTAGCCCCGGCGTCCTCAATTGTCCCATTTGCCGTGGCGTTATTGTAATTTACGAGAGTTACGCTATTAAAATTAATCGGAGTACCATCAATCGCCACGTTGCGAATTTTAAAATCACCCGTTGATCCGTTCGGCAAACTCCAAAACGTAAAATGCAGAGTCCCAGTTTCGAACGTCCCGATAGGGAGCGAGAAAGATTTCCATGCGCTCAAAACATAATAATCATACATTACTCGGTCGGGCGCTAGGTCATAGCATTGCGAAACTAGGAGATTACCCCAATATGACCCAGTAAAATACGTCCCACTGAGAGCTGGCTCGTCACCCCATATCGGACCGTTTGCGCCGGGATGAATTTGAGCGATTTCAAACGGTCCTTGTGTCGGGTAGTCCCGCACATGATCTACCGCCGTTTTCAACACATCGGCTTTTGTCGTATCGGTAAGAAGCGCTCCGAGCATAACCGCTGGTAAAAATTTTCCAGGATGCTGAGTTGCCCCTGTATTCCAGCGGCGCACTAATCCGGCGGGAGGGTCGTATATCGTATGATAAAGATCAAGACCATATGCAAGCATTGCGGCAAGCGCTGGTTTTTTCTCCTCAATTGTGTTGTCGTCGGAAAAAAGAACCATCAAATCGTTATACCAAACCGCCGCCGTTCCTGCGCCGTAGGCATTTATCAGTGTATGCGACCTCCAAGCCCTGCCGCCCTCAGATAAACTTCCGGCATCAGTCCCTACAGTATTCCAAACTCCAAACATTTCCGTACTGTGTGACCATCTACTCTTGATGTTTGCAAGTCCGGTTGCGTCGGTTCCAGTCAAATAGGATTTTGATGGTACTCTCGACCAATCGAACGCTGACATGGAGATTAACTCTTTTGTCTCCCCTGTTATATTCGGGCGGATCACTGTTGAACCTGCATTTTCAGGTACAGTAGAAAGGACCGTGACGGCATTGTAAGAATCCTGACATTCGGCAAGCCCGGTGCTACATCCGCCCTCAACCGTGGTATTTCGTCGCAGAGCCCCGACGAGAGAGGTTATTCCCCCGTACGATTGCGGAAGTGTCGGAATTATATCTTCTGCCGCGTTATAATTACCGTATGTCCCGCTGCCACTCCCTAACCCTGTTGATTCTGTTGTTGGATCAGCATCCACCCTGAGTGTACCTGGGCTTGTGCTCGTAACCGCCGTCACCGTCACTGTCGTTTGTCCAACAGCGGGTGCAACCCAATAATCACCGTTTGCAAACTGGCCACAACGAGCGTCACCGCCTCCAGAGTTGAAAGTCCAATTATACACGCCATCGTATGCCGTTCCGCCGTTTGGTGTTCCCGCTGTGACCGTCACCGATATCGACTGTCCAGTGCAAGGGGAGGCTGAATTTGTTGATCCGCAATTACACGCAGCATCAGCAAAAGACGGAAGACACAAGCAGATAAAAATTATGG
>Ga0208958_1002193_pt1 | contig 17282 bp, 16 predicted proteins | sample RifOxyB1_FD_184032 | JGI IMG/M metagenome (GOLD analysis project Ga0208958, IMG submission 184032) | Soil microbial communities from Rifle, Colorado - Rifle Oxygen_injection B1 (SPAdes) | ecosystem: Environmental > Terrestrial > Deep subsurface > Rock core/Sediment | place: Rifle, Colorado... | reverse complement strand
TGACGCACAACTCCATAACCCGCCCTCGGATCGTCTCCATGATTCCGTTTCCTCCGACAAAGAACAGCTTGCGTTTTTTTTGGCACGCAAAAAGCCATTAATCCAATTTATAGCTTTGCAAATAATTTGTCAAGCAAAAAACCGCCTTATGCGCTTTTGCGCCGGGCGGTTTAGTTATGCTCCGAGGGCTATTGGCAATGCGAACTTGTATTATCGAAGAGAAACTACTCGAGAAGTATAAATTACAGGAACTTGCCTCAAACTCCGGTTAATGAATATATTAATTATACCATAAAGTCATCAAGACCTCCAAAAAACGGAGGCTTTTTTTGTGCTTGAAATTTAGCTTGACAAATGGTAAGTTGAATATAAATTATGATATTAAATTAAATATGAAAAAGGAAGCTTCAGCGAGAATTAGAATTAATAATTTATTGCAAGAATCTGGTTGGAGATTTTTTGATGATAAAAAAGGCGAAGCAAACATTGTTTTAGAAAACAATGTAAAACTCACCAAAAAGGCAGTTGATGCTCTTGGCAATGATTTTGACAAAACCGAAAATGGGTTTGTAGATTTTTTGTTGCTTGATAGCGATGGGTTTCCTTTTATTATTTTGGAGGCAAAGTCAGAGGATAAAGACCCACTGAATGGGAAAGAACAAGCAAGAAAATATGCTCAATCGCTTAACGTCCGTTTTGTGATTTTATCAAATGGCAACCTGCACTACTTTTGGGATTTAGAAAGAGGCAACCCAATAGTAATTATTCAATTCCCAACGCCTGAATCCATAAAACATTTACAGCAATTTAAACCAAACCCAAAGAGTTTGGCAGATGAAAAAATTGAGGAAGATTATATCGCCTTAACGCAAAAGCCAGAATACAAGAAAGACCCAAGGTGGAATAATGAAAAAGAAAGAAAAGATTTAATTGAGGCAGAAGGGTTAAAGTTTTTACGCCCATATCAAATTAGAGCAATAAATGCGCTACAAGAATCAGCCAGAAAGAATAATGACCGTTACCTTTTTGAAATGGCGACAGGAACAGGAAAAACACTTATTTCAGCGGCAATCATTAAATTATTTCTGAAAACAGGCAATGCAAAGAGAATTTTATTTCTTGTCGACCGATTAGAGCTTGAAGACCAAGCGTGTAAAAATTTCAAGAAATGGCTGTCAAAAGATTATACGACTGTAATTTATAAAGAAAATCGTGACGACTGGAGAAAAGCAGAAATAGTTGTCTCAACCATTCAAAGTTTATCTTTTGATAATAAATATCATAAATTATTCTCTCCAACAGATTTTGACTTACTAATATCAGATGAAGCCCACCGCTCAATAGGCGGAAACAGCAGGGCAGTATTTGAGTATTTTGTAGGGTATAAACTTGGATTAACTGCTACTCCCAAAAACTACTTGAGGGGCATTGATCCTGAAAAACTTAATTCAAAAGACCCAAGAGCATGGGAAAGAAGACAGCTTTTAGACACCTATAAAACCTTTGGCTGTGAAACAGGAGAGCCTACTTTCCGTTATAGTTTGCTTGATGGCGTTAAGGACGGATATTTAATAAATCCCGTTGTTTCTGATGCAAGAACAGAAATAACAACAGAGCTTCTTTCAGAAAAAGGTTATGCCCTAATGGTTGAAGACGAGGAGGGCAAAGAAGAAGAACAGATATTTTTTCAAAAAGATTTTGAAAGAAAGTTTTTCTCTGATAAAACCAATCAAATTTTCTGTAAAACATTTTTAGAAAATGCGCTCAAGGATCCAATTACCGGAGAAATTGGCAAGAGTATTGTTTTTTGTGTAAGCCAAAAACACGCTTCAAAAATTACTCAAACCCTAAACCAGCTTGCAACACAATTATATCCGGAGAAATACAACTCTGATTTTGCAGTTCAAATTACCTCAAATATCCCTGATGCTCAACAATTTCCTGTGAGTTTTGCAAATAATAACCTTAATGGCCACACAAAGTTTTTAGATGGCTATCGTTCAAGCAAAACAAGAGTTTGCGTTACCGTAGGAATGATGACTACGGGTTATGATTGTGAGGATATTTTAAATCTTTGCTTAATGCGCCCCATTTTTTCTCCCACAGACTTTATTCAGATTAAAGGCCGTGGCACTCGTAAATATACTTTTAACCACAAAGAAAAAGAAGGAAGCGAAACAGAAGAAACAACTTCAATAAAAGATAAATTTAAACTTTTTGATTTTTTCGCTAACTGCGAATATTTTGAAGAAAAGTATAACTATGACGAAATATTAAAAATAGCCGTAAAGGGTGGTGGAGATGGTCCTGGCGTTCCTGTAGATATTGATGAAATTAATGTATATCAGCCAGATCCATTAAAGACATTTACCGAAAGATCAATCGGAGCAGAAGGAATGAAGGTTGACCGCAAACTCTTTGAGAAGTTTGAAGATGTGGTTAAAAATGATACTTTTGTTAAACAAAAATACCAAGAAGGCGATATTGATGCAGTTGAGGATTATGTTAAAAATGAAATCTTTGATAAGCCAAAGGATTATTTCAATTTGGATAAATTAAGAAAAGCAATAAAATCTGACCGCAGAATAAGCTTAAGGGAGTTTGTTGAGAAAATATTTGGCGGTATAAAAACCTTCAAAACAAAAGACGAATTATTGGAGGAAGAATTCGAAAAATTTGTGGCCATTTACAAGCCCAAAAACGAACATATACTGCTTATTAAAAACTACTTGAAGGCATATATAACAGACAATGAAATAAGAGATGTTATTGAAACGGGGGAATATCCAAGATTGGCTACAAATCCAAAACTAACGCTTACTGATTTAAGGGCTCTAAATGGCTGGATTGAGATAGTCCCTGAGTATGTAAAAGATTATGTTTCACTTAACGCTTATATGTAAAAATTATGTTAACACAAGAAATAAAACGAAAAATTGATTCGGCGAGAGATATTCTAGTTGGCAAGGTTCCGGATCCAAAAGCACAGGTGGAACAAATCACCAATGCTTTAATTTATAAATTTATGGACGACATGGACAAAGAATCTATGTCCTTACCAAAAGGGAAGGCTCAATTTTTTACCAATGGATATGAAAAATATTCGTGGAGTAAATTAATGGATCCAAAACTAGGCGGGCAGGATAGATTAAACCTTTACAGCGAAGCAATAACAAAGATGTCAGAAAACCCGCACTTACCACAACTTTTTAGAGACATTTTTAAAGATGCTTTTCTTCCATATCGCAGTCCAGAAACCTTAAATATGTTTCTTAAAGAAATTAACGACTTTAATTATGATAATAGTGAAAATCTTGGTGACGCTTTTGAATATTTATTGTCTGTGCTTGGTTCACAGGGAGATGCAGGGCAATTTCGCACACCTCGCCATATAATAGATTTTATTGTTGAGGTGGTTGATCCAAAAAAGGATGAATCAATCCTAGATCCAAGTTGTGGCACGGCAGGATTTTTAATCTCTTCATATAAACATATTTTGAAAGCGAATAAGGAAAAATCGCTTACGCCGGATGAAAAGAAAAAGTTAATGGCTAATCTTGTTGGTTATGATATTTCTCCTGATATGGTAAAACTTTCAAGGGTTAATATGTATCTTCACGGCTTTTCCAACCCAAATATTTTTGAATATGACACACTTTCCAGCGAAGAAAAATGGGATGAGTTGTATACGGTAATTATGGCCAACCCACCTTTTATGACTCCAAAGGGTGGAATTAGGCCTCACAGGCGTTTTAGCGTGCAGGCAAACCGTTCCGAAGTGCTTTTTGTCGATTATATTAAGGAACATTTAAGGCCAAATGGCAGAGCCGGTATTATCGTGCCGGAAGGAATTATTTTCCAGTCTAATAACGCATACAAACAACTTAGAAAATTGTTGGTTGAAGATGGGCTGTTCGCCGTTGTTTCACTGCCAGCCGGTGTTTTTAATCCTTATTCCGGAGTGAAAACAAGCATTTTGTTTTTTGATAATTCTTTAGCCAAAAGAACAGATAAAATTTTATTTGTTAGGGTTTTAAATGATGGTTTTGATTTGGGTGCACAGCGCAGGCCGGTTGATAGGAACGACCTTGTTAGACCTGATGGCGAACTTGATGCAGTTAAGGTTTTGAAAGGCCAAAGAACAGCAATTGAAACCGGAACTAAAAACAAATGGCTTCAAGAAAATAGTATTTTTGCTTACGAAATTACAAAAGAACAGATTTCAAGAACGGGTGATTACAATCTTTCTGCTGAAAGATACCGATTAGACAATATCGGTGAAAAGGAAAATCAGAAATGGCCAATGGTGGAATTGAGACAGCTGATAAAAATAAACTTTGGTGAAAGAATTACTAAAAACAAACAAATAGGAACAAAATATCCTGTCTATGGTGGTGGAGGTGAAAGCTTTAAGACAGATAATTTTAATCGGGAGAATGAATATGTAATTTCACGTTTTGCAATGTCTGAAAATTGCGTTCGCTTCGTAGAAGGTAAATTTTGGCTAATGGACTCGGGCGGAACTTTCTCAATAAATAAGGAATATAAAGGAAAGTTGGATAAAAATTTCGTTGGTTATATATTACTTAATAAGCAGGATTATATTTTTATGTGTGCTCGTGGAGGAGCACAGAAAAATTTGAGCACAGATCAATTTTATGATTTAAAAATTCCACTTCCACCACTTGAAATTCAAAAGCAAATAATCAAAGAAATCGAAAACAAGCAGGCTATTATTGAAAATGCCGAAGAGCTTATTTCAAAAGTAGAGAGAGAGAGAGAGCAGATTCTGGACAAATTTTTGAAAGGTTAAAATGCGACTGGGTTGAAGTCGGTGATATTTGCATTGAATTATTTGCTGGCGGTGATGTACCGAAGGCTCATTCAAAGATAAGAAGTGGAGAATACAACATACCTATATATACAAACGGAATAGGTAAGAAAAGTTTATATGGCTTTGCGAATAAGGCACGGGTTAATCAGGAGTGTATCACCGTTTCTGCCAGAGGAACGATCGGCTATCCAGAGATAAGAAAAGGACCTTTTTATCCAGCGATTAGGCTTATTGTAATAATACCAAAGTCAGACATTGTAGATATAAAATTTTTGAAATACGTTTTAGCAACTACAAAAATTAACAAAACTGGTAATACCATCCCGCAGTTAACCATTCCGATGATAAAGCATGAAAAAATACCATTACCACCACTTAAAATCCAAAGAGAAATAGCTGATTTTTTTGAAAAACAATCTGAGGCCATTCAAGCAAATAAACAATTAATTGATATTTTTGAAAGTCAAATTAAAGAAAAAATATCCGAAGTTTGGGGAGAATAAATTTATTATACAAGTATAGGTTTTAATTTTTATGGAATGCGAAAATTGTGGTAATATAACAGATAAAAAAAATGAGGTTGATGCAAAAAATTATCATAAGAGATTAAAAATAGAAAAAACTGATAAAATTTTTGTTTGCGATAGATGTGCCAACGATTTTAACGAAAGATCCTCCTGCATAAATAAAATAATAAAAGAAGGGACCGACAAGGATGTCATTGTCGCCGGAGCAGGAACGGGTAAAACATATACATTTAGGGAGTATATTCATAAGTTTAATAAAGATGATCCAATCTACATAGCAACCTTTATTAATAATCTTGTAGATGACTTGAAAAAAGAGTTGAAGCAAGAATTAGAGGAAAGAAACATAAAAATAAACACTTTTCACAAATTTTGCTATCATTTGTTGCAATTATTGGGAAAAAATTATTTTTATTTAGGTAGCCTTACTGATTTAATAATTGAAGATGCGGCTATTATCGAAGATAAATTGATAGATAAGAATAAATTAAAAAAATATTTAAATTATTATAAAGCTAACATTGACGTAAAATACTACTTTGAAAGAGGTAATTATTATAATGCAGTCGGAAATGATAATATCTGTTTTGCGTTGTTAAAGGTTTTAAAGGATAGGTGCGGTATTGATTTGAAAGAAAAATACAAACAAATAATAATAGACGAATATCAAGATTTTAATTTTACAGAATCTAGTATTATCAAAATAATATCTGAGAATAATAAAATCTTAATTGCGGGAGACGATGATCAAACATTGTATACTTTCAAGGATTCTCACCCTAAATACATAAGAGAGCTATGGGGAGATCCTAAATTTTCTAAGTTTACATTACCTTTTTGCAACAGATGCCCAGAAGTTATAGTTGATTCTTTTAATCATTTCATATTAAAGATAAAAGAATTAGGACTGCTTCAAGATAGGATTCCAAGGGATTATAAGTGTTATTTTCCTGATAAATATAGTGATTCTAGAAAATATAGTAAAATATTCTGGCACAGGACATCTATCAGAAAGGCCAACACAAAATCTGTCGAAAATATTTTAATAAACGATATTTCAAAATATGTAGCCGATCGGGAGATAGAGGCTGGAAAATTAAATTTTTTAATTATATGCCCTGACAGCAGAAACATCATTTTCAAAAAGATCAAAGAGAATGTAATTAATGAATTAAATAATTCAGGATTAACAATTGTTGACCACAAAAAGAAGAAAGAAGAAAATTATTTGTCTATTGAAATTGGATATAGTTTACTAAAAAAGAATAAAGATTCTAATCTGGGATGGAGAATAATTATAAATAAAGACCCGTTGCAGGGTTGGGAAAATTTAATAAAGGATTCTAAAAACAAAAATATTGCTGAATTATTACCGGAGGATTATAAGATTAAACATTTAAAATTATCAAATGAGTTAAAGGATAAAGAACCCGTTGCGGAGGATAGTTGCGAAGAAGGGATTAACATCCTGTTCACCAATCTTTATGGCCCAAAAGGATTATCCGCAGATCACGTTTTCATTTTATTTCCTCAAGATGGAATATTCCCACAAGATCCATCGAATATAGAGGAAGACGAGGTCTATAAATTTTTAGTTGCTATAACCAGATCAAAAAAATCATTGAAATTTATTACTACATATCCTCATAGTTCTAAATTCATTAGTATGTTACCCAAAGAAAATATTGTATAGAAATTTACGCAAAAAACAAATTTATGGATAATAAAGATATTACAACTTTAATTGAAATTTTGAAACACAAAAGGCGGGAAGATTTATCATCACTACTTAAGGAAAGTTTAAGTGAAGTGGAGCAATCTACTCAATACGGGAGTAGATGGAATTCTGTAATCTCAAGTTTTTTAATTTTTGCGCCGCTGGACAATTATTATAAATTAAAGGATTTAGAGGAGAAAGATAAAAAAATAATCTTAGATTCAATTTTAGAAATATATCCCATAGCAGATGGTTTGCCGGAAATAACGTTAATGGAATTTAGAATTCTGAGAGAAGAATATAGAAATAAGGAATTGGCCACTTATGTTGGCAGAACCGTTAGGGTTTTTGTAAGCTATTCAACGGAAGATAAAAAATTTGCTGGAGAGCTTAAACAACAGCTAGAGGAGCTTGGTTTAGAAGTTTTTATTGCTCATGAAGACATAAATCCATCTTCCGATTGGCAGGAAACTATTTTGAATAACCTTAAAAGTACTGATATATTTATGCCCGTAATGACTAAAAATTTTCATGTTTCTTTCTGGACAGATCAAGAATCAGGGATAGCATTTGGAGAGGAAAAATTTATTATGCCAATAGCAGTTGACGGAGTTGTGCCTTATGGTTTTCTTGGTAAATTTCAGGCGTATAGACAAAACTCAGAGAATCCAATAAATGTATGTGAGATAATAGAGGCCGTCATAAAGGGTAGCCCGGATTTCAGTAGTCCGTTACTGGATTCTTTAATAAAATCTTTTGCCAACAGCCATACTTATGATAGTGCTGGCAGTAGATCTACCTTGCTCTTAAAATTTACCGAGATGACAGCAGAACAAGTAAATGAAATTTTTCGTAGCGTGCTACAAAATGGACAGATTTATGAATATAGGTCTGCTAATAAAAATATTAAAGAGTTGTTCAAAAAATACAAGCAACTTTTGGATGAAAAATTGCTGGAGAGAGTCTTAGATAAAGAGGAATTATCGCTGAAAGATGTTTAACATTGAACCTATAGATTAGTTTTATTTAGAAAAGATTTAATAATAAAAAAGAGGCTAAGTGCCTCTTTTTTGATACAACTGGATGGTATTATTTTTTTAGTATAAATTCTTCTTTGTTTTCATCCCACATAAAATGTTTCGTTAGTGATGATTCGGAACAATCTTTATCGTCGCCATATTCTGTGGTAGAACAAATTTTTGTTGTCTGTTTTATATCCACAGCTGAATCATCTGGATAGTTTTCATTTGAAATGTCTGTCCACCAATATTTATTGTCAGAACCATCGTGAGCAACCTTAAATCCATCTGATTGATAAGATAACACCATTTTCATATCCCACGGTGCATTTGATGGTGATAGAATATACCATGCGTCATAATGTTCCATAAGTCCGGTTCCGGAGATGTCTATCATCCTCAAAACGAGCCAGTCATGTTTTTTACCCCTAACAATGCGATATTCTGGTGGCTCAAGCCAGCCATTACTAATTGAAAATGTTGTTATAATAGTACCTGTTTTATTATCTAAAAAAATAAAACTCCTGTTAGTCATAGATGTACCTGTAATAATTTTCAGTTCGTACCCACCTGTCGTCAATCTAGCGGTTGTTGATTCAGTTTCTTTTATCATTTCTGTTGGCGTAGGTATCGGAGCAGGCTGATGCAAAATCCACCCAAGCAAAAATGATGCCACAGAAAAGATTACAACTGTAAATATATATAATAATATCTTATTTTTCATTATTTTATTAGACACTATTTTCTTTAAGAACCCCTTTAAGTTTTTCAAACTCCGAAGAAGGACGATTTGTGAAAATGATTGCTTTTATTTCCTCTGCAACCCAGCGATATTCCAACGAAGATATTATTTCTCCTAGCTGCTCCATGTGGTAGATCTTACCCTCAACGTATTCGCTTGTATGATATAAGTTAGGGTAATCGTCGTTCTCAGTTTTAGCTATTTCCCTTACGGCACCATCTGGAATCGCTTCAATAATCCTAAAAGGTTCACTAGCTTCCTGCGTGAACCTTTGTCTTTCTTTATATGGTAGCATCGTATACTCCGGACTATTTAATATTTTAAGCACATAAAGTAACTTGGGGCTCCACTCTGTCATCACTTTATTTATTCTTTCTTTTATTAAATCTTGATTTCTTAAAAATATTTCTTTTCCTCCCCAATATGCCTGTTTAGCTGCGACAAATTTTTTAGTGTCTATCTCAGAAGGGTATTCATAAATGGCGTGATATTGAGTGTGACATGTTTCGCAAAGGGATGTTAAATCCTCGTCTTTTTCAGCCTTCAAATTGGCGTAGGTCATATGGTGCAAGTCTACTAAGTTAAATGAACCACAAGCAACGCACGACTTATCATGCGTTGAATAATAACGGGTTTTTCGTTCTTCCCATTCATCAGATTTCATATACTCATAGTAGGTATACTTCTCGATTTTCCTCCATTTCTCCTTCTCTTCTGCAGTAGGAAATCTAACCCCTAGTTTTTTAGCAAACCAATTTAACATTTTTATTTGATTTATTTATTAATAAAATAAAAAACCAGCTTTTGTTGCTGGTAGGATAATTCTATACACGCATAGAGCTCCAGCCCAGCACCAACCGGTTTCCCGATTAGACCCATCAAAGAGTACGCTGAGCGTGGAGCTCAATACCTTTGATGGGAATTTTGTGCCATGGCTTTTCAGCTTTAGGCAATAACCATTATTAAATTTTCCTAATTGTACTATAATACAAAATTTTATTAAAATCCAGCGACGAGTAGGGTATTAATTCTCTCACAGACAGAGAATAGAATTTTCTGGCTTTGTCAAAAAATTATCCACGAATCAGTTCCATTAGACCCTGTGCTTTGTCCACGACTTCATTAAGGCCAGCCTTGTTACACAACTGGAGAAAGCGACTAAATCTTTTGGTATATTCGCCATTGTAAAGCACCCTGCTCATTCTTTCTCTTGTAGCCACCAGTTTTTGTATACGATTCATTTTGTAGAATTGCCGGCCCGCAGCGGAATTTTTATTGAAGGTCGTGAGGAAATATTGCAATTTGTGGCATTTCCGGCAAGCGAAAGAGTCACCATTTACTGGTAAATAGAGTTTATTTACCCGTAAACCGCATGAACAAACGAAATAAGCCCGCTCACCAAATGTAATAAAAACCTTTTCCAATTTAATTGTCTGCGGCTCATGTCCGTCTACGCCCAAAGTAATGCTAAATATATCCGCAGGGTCATCCAACCAAAAGCTAATTTCTGGGCGGTTTTTCGTGCCAAAATCACCACTTTTACCATATTTAAGATTTTGAAAGATATCTTTAGGGGTTATAAAAAATGCGTCTTCAATGATTCGTTGCGTGTTCATAAAATTAGTATTTCAAAAGAATGATTTAAATATTGCTCTCCTGTCGCCCTGCTCCGCTTTTCGCCTTCGGCCGCTACGCAGGGCGAGGGAGCACGATAAAATAATGCTATTTTTAGATATTGTTTTGTTTTAATAATAACCGGCCATAGTTCTCCAGATTTTCATAGTATTAATTGGTTTGTTTTTCTGCCCCCCCCAGTTCATAGAGGCCAGAGGGGGGAGATGCCGTCCGTTTATGGTGCGGGCATGGTCCTGCGCATTTTATCCCTTCTGCAGTTTCCTGCGGGAACACGCTATCTGGTGACTGTAGGCATCTGTGATTCCAACAGATTTTTGCTCGGCGTGTCTCCCGTAGTTTGGTTATATCTACCCCGGATAACCGGTACCCTATTCAGGCTAGATTTCATTGACCGTGCCCCTTCGCTTAGCTGTACACACGCCCACCAATAAGGACAACGTGTGCCTTGACTATTCCTTTTGACTTTCTGATATGAACACAATGTCCGATAAATATATCAGGCGCTTTGTTCATATCTGGCCGTCGGGAGGAGCTGTTGATTTCATGGCGTCTATCAGGCGGGTCAACAGTTATGCCCCCAACACCCTGACAGTTTCTCCGCATTGGCAATAAATGCCTCTGCAACATTCCAGGCTTTATTATCTCCGGAACGCTTTACCCCCATTTTTTTAAGGATAAAAATCAAAATTATTACCACTTTGACTCTTATATTATATTTATAGCATAGTGCAAATGTTCTATTTCCCTTGGTAAATTTATAAAATTTGTGCCCAAAACATCATTTTTTGAAACGATCCTCGTTTCATTTGAGCCTATTTTTATTAAAAAATTTTTGAAACAGAAACCTTAGTGTCTGTGTCAAGTTTTGTTTTCAACAGCTCCCGCCATAGGATTTGGGCCCATATTGAAAAATTTGCGCAGAAATTTTTTTAGCCAAAGGGAATTATTCCTGCGGCGGGAATAATTCTGGACAAAAAGTTAAAAAACTCCGTTTAATAACCCTACCTTGACCCTCCTCGAAGTTTTAACATCCACACCAAATCTACCCCTTCCCACCTGAGCCAGTTGGGCGGTGAAACTGGCTAATCCCTACTGGAACCAGTTTGGCCGCCAAACTGGTTAAGTCCCTACGACTGAATAATTGATAGAAAATAATTAACTAAGGCCAACATTTTTTCTATAACACGCATGGGTCGATGCGTGTTCTTGGCATACATATTTTTTATTAAAGCAACATGAAGAGAGAACAAACCGTAATACGCAAACCTGGCCAAGAAGACAACCAAATGCCTATGGTTAGGATTGCTAACAAATTCCTATTAAAATCCGGTTTCAAAGTCGGGAACAAATTTTATGTGGAATACGGAAACGATGTAATTACTATTACTCGGATGCCGTTTCAAATTGACTCGGGAGACGATTCAAATAATTGTCTTGCGGTTCGATAATCAGCAAATTATTAAAAACAAAATTATGCAACACATATTCCCTATATTTAAAAAGGTTTGGAATGAGGCCGATGGCGACTGGCTGGAAACAGACGAAATCCTATATTATGAGGCGCTGGACACCAAAGGGGCCGTTATTGCAAGAGCGGAAACTCCTGCCGACATCGAAGCCACATTAGTTTCTTCGTATTTGGAGGAGTCAAATGCCGATAATACAAGGAAAATCAAACTTGATCCCAAAATGTTCAGAAAGAAAGTGTCCCAAAGGTATTAGCCAAACCAAAAAAGGGACTGTAGTAATATTAAGATGCTATATAAGGTATTCGGAGATAAAAACAATTAGCCGGGCTCGGAAAAAAGCAATGAGGATACCTTATATAGCGTAAGACTCCTTCTCATTGCTTTTTTTCGTTTATATTATTTATGACTCAAAAACATAAAAAAATATGACAAAAACAATCCAAGAATCAAAAACACTCTTCATTTTCGTTTTTGACTCGATATCCGTTTCAGAAACGACAACTAAAATAGATGTCATTATGGTTGAAATTTGTGACATTCATTTTAGTGCTACAGAAATGGCTAAGCTACGTAACGTGCTCCGCATTTCAATTGGGAAGCACGCAGACAGCCTCTCAGAGGAAGATTTAAGCAATTTGGGTAGTTCTATGCTCCAAGCCACGTCGGTTGCGCTTAAAGCGAGATATTTGCGTACAAAACGTAAAACTTGAAGCAAATAAATATTAATTAATTATTTTTAAAAAATATGGCAAAAAAGATTGAGAAAATTAAATACGGAGTTTATTACCGTAAATCAAGTGAAGCGGTAGACAAGCAGGCATATAGCATCCCAGATCAAATTAGAGATACTGATATGGTAATACAAAGAGAAAAACTTGGGGCAGTAAAAAAATATGAAGGCGAATCGCAATCGGCTTTCAAGATTGGCCGTCCCATATTTGATAGTTTGGTAAAGGATATTCTAGATGGGATAATTAATGCCATTCTTGTTTGGCATCCAAACAGGTTGGCGAGAAACCCTCGTGATGGAGGAATGCTTTTATGGCTTCTCGACGAAGGCATGCTCAAGGAGATAAGAACTCCTAGTAGAATTTATCGTAATACGTCGAGTGATAAATTTATGCTTGGCCTTGAGTTTGGAATGTCCAAAAAAGATTCTGATGATAAGTCCGAAGTTGTTAAAAGGGCGCTAGTAGGCAGAGCAAAACGAGGGTTGCCACATGGATTGGCACATATTGGTTTTATTAATGATAGAACAAAAGAAAAGGGCAATCGTGGTTGGATTAAAGACGATGTACGATATCCATTGGTCGTCAAATTGCTAAAAATGATGCTGACTGGAAAATATACGGCAGTAGAGCTTTGGATTTATGCCAGAGAGGTAATGAAATTAACGACACTACAAAGAGGAAAAGAGGGTGGAAATCTTATTGCACGTTCGTATATTTACACGCTCCTGCGTGACCCAATTCATGCCGGCTTCTTTTGGCAGGATACTGACGGAGAAAAAGTTAAATATAAGTTTGAGGCGTTTGAGCCTGCGATAACCGAAGAAGAATATTGGAAAATTCAAGATATGCTGGGCAAAAAAGGGGTGGCAAGGGTTAGGGAACGAAAAGACATTTATCACCGATTTTCCACCTGTGGCACATGCAACGGAAAGCTTTCCACAGATTATAAGTTTCAGGTTATCTGTTCTGCCTGTAAAAAAAAGTTCGCCCATTTGAACAGAAAGGAGTGTCCGTCTTGCGGTTTGCCAATAAGCCAAATGAAGAACCCGACATTTCTCACATACGTTTTCTATTACTGCATCGGCAATAAAAAGCATAGAACAAATTGTCCCGGCAGTAGTATTGAGAAAAGGCATCTTGAAGAACAAATTGCCTCTAATATGAAACAGCTTGCCATTAGCAAAGAGTTGTCTGCTTGGTGTATAGAAAACATTGTAAAAGTGAAAGACACAGAACTTGAAGATGCGGTTAACCTACAAAGTAATTTGGAACAGGAAAAGACTTCCCTTGAAGGCAAACTGAAGAGGTTAACGATGCTACGCATTTCAAGAGATTATAGCACGGAAGAAAATGCCGAGTTTGACAAACTTGAAAAGGAATTAAAGTCGGAGTTATCTTTGCTGGATATTAAACTTTCAAACACCAATGTCGATTGGTTCAGCGAAGCCAAGAAAGATTTTGATTTAATGAGTGAGATACCGGACATTCTCAAAAACGGCACTGACGACCAGAAAATGGATTTATTCCTTTCATTCCGTTCGAACCTAATCGTTTCAGAGAAGAAACTTACCATTACCTATAAGAAATCCATAGAAGTATTCAAAAACTGCCTATTGGTGGCACAGGCTGAAAACAAGCCGTTCGAACCTGAGGATTTTGACAATTCCCAAGCAAAAAACCCCTTTTTAGGGGGTAATTTGGCTGAAACCAGCTCTAAGCTCCGATGCCTGGACTCGAACCAGGAACCAACTCCTTAACAGGGAGTCGCTCTACCAATTGAGCTACATCGGAATATATTTTATGGTATTATAATATTATGAAAATTGCAAGAAGGTTTACAATTAAAAAACGTGAGCAGGCGCGAAGATTTGTTGAAAACAGAATAAGCTATTTTAATAAATTTTATAATTTTGAGATAAATCGCGTTGCCATAAAAAATACAAGCACGAGGTGGGGGAGCTGTTCGTCAAAAGGAAACCTTAATTTTAATTACAAGATTATTTATTTAAGAAAAGAATTGGCGGATTATTTGATTGTTCACGAAATTTGCCACTTGGGGCAATTGAACCACTCAAAAAAATATTGGGCGCTGGTTAGGCAAACTATTCCCAATTATGTTAAAATAAATAAAGAACTTAGGCGCACGCCCGTAAAACTTGTTTAATAAAAACGTGATATAATGTATTAATATAATTAACTATAAAGTTATGGATAATATTAATATGCAGTCAATAGTCGGTAAAAAAAATTTACTTATAGCAGTTGCCATTATAATATTGCTGGTTGTTTTGGTCACAGCAGGGTATTTTTATTGGAATTGGAGCACCGGAACAAAAACCGCTGTCCCGACCGCCGAAGACATAACAGACAGCGCAACTCAGGGCGTTTTACCGTCCATTCAGACAAATGCCTTAGAAAACAAGCCGAATGTCAATCCAGTTGATGTTGCTAACCCGTACAAAGATATTAAAACTAATCCATTTTAAAAACATGAAAATAAAATATCTTGTCAGTTTAATTTTCATAATAAGTTTGGCAACGTTAGGGTCGGTTTATTTGTCCGATAAAGTTTTTGCGCAAGATTCTGGTCTTGCCAATATACAGTATCCCGTGGCGGAGCTAGGCGGGTGTAAAAACGAGACAGACTGCAGAGCATATTGCGACAAGCCCGATAATATGGAGGCGTGCCTGGACTTTGCCCAAAAAAATAATTTAATGTCTGATGAAGAAATTCAAAAGGCAAAAAATTTTATAGAGGCAGGTAGTAAGGGGCCGGGTGGGTGCGTGGGGCAGGATTCATGTGAGGCGTATTGCAACGACATCAGCCATATTGATGAATGCGTTTTTTATGCGGAAAAGAATAATCTGATGTCGCTTAAAGAATTAGAGGAAGCTAGAAAAGTCAAAGCGGCAATAGACAGAGGAGTAAAACCTCCTGCGTGTAATAATAAAAAAGAGTGCGATGCATACTGCGAGGATGCCGGACACATGGAAGAATGTATTAGCTTTGGAGTAGAAGCAGGATTCATACAGGGCAAAGAGCTTGAAGGTGCGCAAAAAATGTTGGCAGCCATCAAAAAGGGTATTAAACCGCCACCATGCAAGGGAAAAGACGCTTGCGATGAATATTGTTCAAATCCGGACAATATGGAAACATGCATGAACTTTGCCATGGAAGCCGGTTTTATGTCAGAAGAAGAAAAAGCAAATTCCCAAAAAATGCTTCAAGCAATTAAGAAAGGAGTAAAACCGCCTCCATGCAAAGGCAAGGAGGCCTGTGATGAATATTGTTCTTCTGCAGAGCATATGCAAGAATGCATAGATTTTAGCGTTGCATCCGGAATGATGACGCAGGAAGAAGCGCAAATGGCCAAGAAAACCGGAGGCAAAGGTCCGGGCGGTTGCGTCGGCAAAGAAGAATGTGATGCGTTTTGCAACAATCCCGACAATCAGGAAACCTGCTTCAATTTTGCAAAAGATAACGGAATGATACCAGAAAAAGAGCTAAAAAGAATGGAAGAAGGCAGGGAGAAATTTCAACAGACAGTTTCACAAATGCCTCAAGAAGTTGCTGATTGCCTTGGAGCCAAAGTCGGCACAGAAGTTCTTGAAAAAATTAAAAGCGGACAGTTTGTTCCTTCGCGGGAAATTGGAGATACAATGCAGGAATGCTTTCAAATAATGGGAAACCAACAACAACCCGGCCAGCCGGGCGAAGGCGGTATGATTCCACCTGCGGGACAGACGGGCCCAGGCGGATGTAAAACTCCCGAGGAGTGCCAAAAATATTGTGAATCCAATCCGGAACAGTGCAAAAATTCCGGTTCAGGAGAACAACAATTTGCGCCGGGAACGGGCCCCAATAATATACAAGGGCAACCCTGTGAAGGGGAAAATTGTAGGTACGGCCCACCTCCACAAGAACAGATGCCTCCATGTGATGGACCGAATTGTCAATACGGACCTCCGCCAATAGGCCAACAACCGCCTCCATCAAGTGAGCCTGGGGGAGGTGGCAGTATGACACCGGGAGAGCAGGTTCCTTTAATGCAACCTACAGGACAACAGCCCCCGCCAAGCGAAAATCCGCCTGTGTCGCCATCAGAGCCCGGCCCAACCAGTTTCTTCTATAACCCCGATTCATTCGTTGCGTCAGTTGCCATCGCGCTTTTTAATCTTTTGTTCGGTGGTAAATAATTTATAGGTCATAATAAAAAGATTTACAATTTGGGAAAGGCAAACTATTCTAAAAAATATTGGGCGCTGGTAAAGCAAACAACCCCAAATTATGTTGTAATTAATAGGGAATTAAGGCGCGCTCCTGTAAGGTTACTGTAGCCCGCGGAGTGGATTTAAGATTCACAAACCGCGGACAAGCTAGTTTTTTATAGGGCAGACTGCAGTCTTTTGCAGCCAGCGAACACCCCCAAACGGGGTGTTTTGCTTACAAAATTTGAATTCTCTTGCAAATAACGAAAAATTAATATAAAATAAAAAATTAACATGGAGGAAATATCGCTTAAGGCACAACAATTATTCAATTTGGGAGGTTTTAATATAACAAACAGTTTTTTGTTGACATTGGTGGTTTGTTTTATTTTGATTGTG
>Ga0208958_1002189_pt1 | contig 17295 bp, 14 predicted proteins | sample RifOxyB1_FD_184032 | JGI IMG/M metagenome (GOLD analysis project Ga0208958, IMG submission 184032) | Soil microbial communities from Rifle, Colorado - Rifle Oxygen_injection B1 (SPAdes) | ecosystem: Environmental > Terrestrial > Deep subsurface > Rock core/Sediment | place: Rifle, Colorado... | reverse complement strand
GGTAAAACCGTCTTGATGTCCGGTGGATCCGGTTTTTTGGGCAGCTACTTCACTAAAATTTTTGAAAGACTCAATAAATCCGTCTTACCTAAACCCTGTAAAATTATCTCTATGGACAACTATATTACCGGAACACCCAAGAAGAACTTTTTGGGGGACATTATGGATGAGAATATCGAGTTTATGTATCATGATGTGAGACTACCGGTTTTTATTCAAGATAGTGTTGACTACATTATTCATGCCGCCGGACTGGCTTCACCCTTTTACTACCAAAAATTTCCCTTAGAAACTATTGAGGCGGCTGTTACTGGAGCCAAAAATCTGCTGGAAATTGCCCGCTCTAAAAAAATTACCGGCTTTTTGTTTTTCTCCTCCAGCGAAATTTATGGGGATCCCGATCCGAAGTTTGTGCCCACTTCAGAAGATTACGCTGGTCGTGTATCGTCGGTTGGTCCGAGAGCCTGCTATGACGAATCCAAAAGATTAACGGAAACCATCTGCACTGTTTATTTCCAGAAATATGGTGTACCCACCAAAATTGTCAGACCCTTTAATGTCTATGGTCCGGGAATGAAACCAGATGATTACCGAGTCATCCCGACCTTCTTAAGTCGTGGTTTAGCCGGAGAAGACCTGCCGGTTCACGGAAATGGCGTGCAAACCAGAACTTTCTGCTATATTGCCGACGCCATTGTGGGATTTCTGAAAGTACTCTTGTCCGGAAAACCGGGTGGCATTTACAACATCGGTAACGAAAAACCGGAAATTACCATGTTACAATTGGCCGAAATCATTGCTAAAAATTTAAACAATGGTGTCAAAGCAAAAACAATTGAATATCCCAGTTCGTATCCGGCAGGTGAACCGATGCGCCGCTGCCCCAATTTAACTCTGGCCAGAACAGAACTTGGATATGCTCCTACCATTGACCTTGATAATGGTATGAAACGCACTATCTCCTGGTTTCGATCCAAACATAATTTATAATGACCGAAAGATTATCTCTTATAGGACGAGGTAAATGGGGTGCTAACTACACAAAAATTCTGGGCGGTGAAACTCCTGTTTGGGGAAAAAACTATCGGGAGTGTCAAAAATGGCCGGCTGGAGTCGTTGTCGTCACTCCCACTTCAACCCATTTTGAGGTATCCAAGTATCTTATAGAACAGGGCGTTAAACATCTTCTTGTTGAAAAACCACTTACCGCCACTTCAACCGAAGCGGAAGAACTACAGTCCATTACACAAAAACACGGCGCCCATATCATGGTTGGCCACCTAATGCTCTACGACCCGGCAGTGCAGGAAATGTTTAGACTAGCCGGATCACCAACCACCCTGAAATTTTCTGGTTTACAAAGCCCAGTAAGAACTGACGCTTCTGTTCTAGAAGACTGGGGTGCTCATCCCTTATACCTAGCGCTTCATTTATTTGGTAACCCAATTGATACTTTGGCCACTCGTGAATCAGCAGACAATATCCGACTAACGGCTAAATTTCCCAATAAAAGAACGCTGACGGCCAATATCGGTTGGACATCACCAGAAAGAAAACGAGCAATAGAAATTTCCGGACCAAAAGGAACGCTAATTTTAGATTGGAGCAGTGGACCAAAAACCCTCAAGTTTAATGGGCAACCAATTGATTTTCCCACATCGCCCTCACCACTGGAAGCAGAAATTGAAGCTTTTAAAAATTTTATCGAAACCGGGCAAACTATTACCCCGCTTGAACAGGGGATCGAGGTCGTCAAATTGATCGATAAAGCCGAAAAATCACTTCATCTTGGTGAATCTGCTAGCTGACGTACAAATTCTGATATACCCATATCAAGAGTAGGAATAAGCCCATCACCGTAAACTCCTCTAAATTTTTGCGTATCCAACCAACAGTGTTGTGGCCTCGGATCTCTGGTTCGCGAAAATTCGGCAAAGGTTGTTGAGCAGACCATTGCCGAATCCAACCCCATCTTTTCGGCTACTTTAACCGCAAACCCGTATGGTGTAATGTAATCTTTCGCACCAATATGGAAACGACCCGAAACCGGCGATATCATAACCGCCTCAATGCAGGCGATTAGATGATCGACAAATATTGGGTTAATCATCTGATCAGTAGTCCCCTCAAAATTCTTGCCCGATTGAAGCCTATTCACAACCATCCTCGCAATATCAGACTTTCCGTCATATCTAGTGGAAAATGGCAGCATCACTCTTAACAGGATTGTGTCTGGATTGTTTACAAATGCCAACCGCTCACCCAACAACTTAGTCACACCATAATGGGAACATGGTTTCGGTCGGTCCTTCTCATTATAAGGAAAGCTACTTTTCCTTCCCGAATATACATAATCTGTTGAAGCTTGAATATTCGTAATATCTTGCCCCCTTGTAACTGAAGCTATCAAAGCAGGTGCAAACGCATTTACTCGCAACGCTTTGTCGGGCTCTCTTTTTGCCACTTCGGTATTAGTAACCCCAGACATATTTATAACAACTGTCGGTCTATTAATCTCAAACGTCCGCAAAATACTACGTAGGTCAGACACATCCACTTCAGCTCTTGAAGGTGCCACAATTTTATATTCCCCAGACAACAGTTCCTGAATTCTTGTCCCAATTTGCCCACTTCCGCCAAAAAGCAAAACCCTTTTTTTATTTTCCAGGCCCATAATAGGGAGAGTATACACCTTAAACAAAAAAATTTCCTCAAACTTCGTGTTGGCCGGAGAGCATTTTTTGGGAGCGGAGAAAATGATCCAGCATGTCTTTGTAATCACACCTTTGCATAATCGACTTAAAAATAACGCTATCACTTTTTAGTCTAATTATCTTTTGGACACGGTTCCTCTTCTTCACTAGTTCGACTAAGTGGGTCAGATTCCATCCAATAGCTCGCCAAATAACCACTGACTCTTTAGGATGCAAACGCAACAGATAATACAAACTCAGGGCCAAAATTGTTATAAGATGAACACTGCCGATAAACAACAAGTTCATAAATCCCAGATTCTTAAACAAGGTCGCTAATCGGTTTTTGAAAGCGTGATAATTAACCGATAATTGATTAAGTTTTTTGGAAGTAAAACCCACCTTATGATAAATAAAGGCCTTTGGGTAATATATAATTTTATATCCGGCTAACCACACCCGCCAGCAAAAATCAGTTTCTTCCAAATATGAAACATACTCCCGATCAAATAAACCAGTTTTTTTAATTACCTCCTTTTTAATAAGCATGCAAGCCCCCTTAGCTGAAAAAATTTCCCGCTCTCGTTGATATTCTTCTGTATCTCTTTTCAAATAGCCTACATGTTGTAAAAACCCGGTCTTAGTTAAAAAAGAACCCACGCTATCCAAATGATCAGGTCTATCCATAATCAGAATTTTCGGCTGAACCACACCAATTCCAGAATTACTTTGAATTTTGCTCACCAAAATATCAAGCAGGTCCGGGGAAACCTCCGTATCGTTGTTCAAAAGAAGAATCAACCCACCTCTCGCTTTCTCGTATCCTTGATTGTTGGCCTCGGCAAATCCTAAATTATGTTTGTTTTGGATCAACTGATAATTAGTAAAACGATATTTTTCAACCAATGTTTGGCTTTGATCAAGCGACCCATTGTCAACCACTATCAACTCCCACCTGGGATAATGTATTTTTGACAAAGAGTCTAAACACTTTTTGAAAGTTTCTCCGCCGTTCCAGTTGACAATAATTACCGACACCAGGGGTTTTGCTTTCATTATCTCTATGATATCATCTGATTTAGCTTATGGGAAAGAAAATTCTGGTTACCGGCGGGGCTGGCTTCATCGGCTCTCATCTGTGCGAACAACTGGTGGCCAAAAAACATCAGGTCATTTGTTTGGATAATCTTTTTTCCGGATCAAAAAAGAACCTCACAACAATTATCAACAATCCTCATTTTCGTTTTGTCAAAGGTGATGTGAGACAAAAAGAGCTTGTCGACAAACTGGTAGCCGAAGTGGACATGATTTACCACCTGGCAGCCATTGTTGGAGTTTCAGTCGTCGTTAACCAGCCATTAGAAAACATTGACGTTAACTTTTTTGGTATTAGAAATATTACGGAGTCTGCCTATAAACACGGTAAGAAAAAAGTTCTCTTCACCTCCTCCTCTGAAGTTTACGGCAAAAATAGTCTGGTACCTTTAGTTGAAAACCTAAGTGATCAAGTTTTTGGCGGGACCAACGTTACCCGTTGGGCTTATGGCGAGGCTAAGGCCTTAGGTGAACACCTGCTATATGCATATGCTGAAAAGGGCCTTCCATTTGCCGTAGTTCGCTATTTCAACTGTTACGGGCCAAGAGGAATTAATCCCAACTATGCCAATGTCGTTCCCAAATTTATCGGTCAGGCTTTAAAAAACGAGGTTATTACAATTCATGAATCTGGTCGAGCCACCAGGTGTTTTTGTTATGTTGATGACACCGTGCAAGGCACCATTTTGGCCGGGGAAAAATTAAATCGGGATGTTGTTAACATTGGATCAAATAAGGAAATTTCTATCTTAGACTTAGCTAAAAAAATTATTGGGGCTTCTGGTTCTCAATCGAAGATTACCCATCTTAACGAGCAAAAAATCTTCTCTAAAAAATACGAGAGTTCTCAAAGAAGAGTGCCTAGCGTGCTTAAAGCTGAAAAGTTATTGGGTTTTAAACCAAAAACATCTCTAAATCAAGGACTCACCAAAACAATCACTTGGACACGCAACCAAATATCAAAATAATATGAACCCGGCTCTTTCCATTGTTATTCCGGCCAAAGATGAAGAGGGTTCTTTGTCAAAACTGCATCAGGAAATTGTTGCCGTTTTATCTCACTTTAAAACTACCTTTGAGATAATCATTGTTGATGACGGTTCTACCGACAATACTTTTGAAAAAGCGAGAGGGTTGGCCATAAAAGATCGCCGTGTGTCGGTAATTAAATTGCGAGGTAATTTTGGCAAATCAATCGCCCTTCAAACAGGCTTTAAAGCAGCCAAGGGTGCAATGGTTATCACTATGGATGCTGACTTACAGGACAACCCCGAAGAATTACCCAAGTTCATTGAAAAAATTAATCAGGGGTATGACTTGGCTGTCGGTTGGAAAAAACACCGTCACGACCCGTGGCACAAGGTCATCCCTTCCCGACTATTGAATAATTATTTGATCCCTTTTTTGACAGGTATTAAAATTCACGATACCAACTGTGGCTTTAAAGCCTACAAAAAACAGGTTTTAGACAACCTTAATCTTTACGGAGAACTTTATCGTTATATTCCTATTTTCGCCGCCAAAAATAATTTTCGAATTTGTGAAATTGAAATCAAGCATCGCCAACGGCGTTTTGGTAAAAGCAAGTTCGGCGTTGAACGAAATATTAAAGGCATGCTGGACTTGATAACCGTCGTTTTTTTGACAGGTTATATCAAAAGACCTGGACATTTTTTTGGTGGCTTAGGACTTTTGTCCTTCTTTGTCGGATTTTTAATCGGTTTGTATATCACCTATTTAAGAATAACCACCGGTTCAATTCAGTACCACCAACCTCTACTTTTTCTAGGGGTTTTGTTAATAACCGTCGGCTTCCAATTAATAACTACGGGTTTACTGGCAGAGCTACTCGTTCATTTTAATCAAAAGGACACAGATGTCTCCAAATACATTGACCGGGTTGTATGAAAAAAACAGTTTCGGTCATTCTTCCCTGCCACAATGAGGCTAAAAACATCTCCCTAATTGTGCCAGAGATCATCAAAAATATTCCCCCGAAGTATACCTATGAAGTTATTCTTATTGACGACGGTTCAATTGATAACACCCGCTTGGAAATATTTAAACTTACACAAAAGAATCAAAAAATTAAAGGTATTATTTTTAACCGCAATTTTGGCCATCAGGCGGCTATATTGGCCGGTTTAAGGCAAGCTTCCGGTGACGCTGTAATTTCTATGGATGCCGATTTTCAACATCCACCAAAATTACTTCCTAAATTTATCCAAAAATGGGAAGCCGGTCACGATTTGGTGAGATCTCAAAAAATTACCGACAAGCACCTACCTTTATTAAAATTAATTGTTCGGCAAATTGGCTATCACATCTGGAACTTTATCACTGACGGAGCTTTATTGCCGGGAGGATCAGACTTTAGACTTATTTCCAAAACCATCAGGGAGTATCTATCAAGTTCTCCAGAAAGTCAAATCTTTTTGAGAGGTAATGTTACTTTGGCCGCCGGAAATCCGGCCGTCGTTAAATACCAGGTCAATAAAAGAAAATTTGGTAAGTCCTCATATACTGCCAAAATGTTTCTGAATATGTTTATTAACGGCTTCATCTCCTTTAGCAATAAACCTTTAAGAATCGCCTCTATCAGTGGTGGCTTTCTGTTTTTTACTGTAACTTTATTTATTATTGGTGATATTATTCGAGCCATTTTGGTTGGGGAAAGAATTATTCAAGGATGGATAACCGGCATGGTTGTAACCATTGTTTTAAATGCAGTAATCATGATCTATTTAGGCATTTTGGGAGAATATATTATTGTCATTTTTAAAGAAGTTAAAAAAAGACCCCCGTATCTTATTAGCAGCGTCTATAACCTAAAATAATGATTACCAAACTCGCCTGTATTATCTGCAACCAGAACAACTGGATATCGACATGTAAAAATCTGATCCGTTGCAAATATTGTGGTTTAACGAGATCAACCGACCAGCATTTTCTTCAAAACTTTAAAAAACTTTATAACACCAAGTACTATCAGGGCCGTGATTATTACAATTATCAACTGGAAGAAAAAGCTCTGACCAAAAACTTCAAACACCGACTTTCAATAATTCGGGCTTATAAAAACAAAGGTGTAATGTTGGATATTGGTTGTGCCTATGGATATTTTCTCAAAGAAGCCAGAAAGATTGGCTTTAACGGTTATGGTATAGAAATAAATCCTCAAACTTCTAATTTAGCTCACCAGAACTCAGGTTGCCATGTTTACACCGGAAATCTAATTCAAGTTCAATTTAAACATAAAAAATTTGACGTCGTCACCCTGTTTGATGTGATTGAACACTTACCCGAACCCCAAAAATATTTGCAAAAAATCTATCGACTGCTTAAACCGGGCGGTATTTTGGTCATTGAAACGGGTGATATAAACTCTCCTTTAGCAAAACTTCAAAAGGGGAGTTGGCGCTTAATTATTCCCCAAATTCATCTTTTCTATTTTTCCACCACCACCTTAACCCACCTACTCCTAAAAACTGGTTTTAAAATTCTTCACTACCAAAAAGTTGGTTTTTGGCGAACTGTGGGACAAATTGGTTACCGAAGTTTCGGACAAATAATTATTAATTTACTGCCAAAAAAATTACTTCGGTTACCCCTTTATTTAAACACAGGCGATCTTGTTTTATTGATAGCTCAAAAATGAAGGTTATTTTTCATAATGACGACTTTGGCCTGACTTGGGGTTTTACTGAAGCCACCTATCAGTTGGGCATTAAAGGAAAAATTAATAGTCTATCTATCCGAACAAATGGTGTCGATTTTTTCCGAGCCCGAAAACTGTCAAAGGCCTTAGCTAAAAAAGGAGTACGTATCGGAATCCACCTTAACATAACCGACGGGCCAACCTGTCAAGACAGACTAGCTAACAATCAAGGCCACTACAAATACAGCTTTTTGCACTACCTGCTTCTCCTACTTTTTCCGAATCACAAATTGGAACGACTTATCACGAATGAGTTTGAACAACAATTCCATATGTTAAAAGGTGTCGGGATAATTCAGGTTGACAGCCATGACCACATTCATCTCATTCCGAGAATATTTAGAATAACCTGTCAGTTTTGTCAAAAACACCACCTCAAATACATTCGTCTCATCAAGGAGCCTTTTTTGATCGTTAATAAAAAGAATATTCATCCTTTTTCATACGCCAAACACCTTTTGCTCAATCTCTTTTCGAATCTAAATCGAAAAGTAGCACAGGATTACGATCTGATAAGTGTTGATTCATTTTACGGCGTTCTCTATACCAACCAGATGGATTCAAAGGTCATTTCAGCCAGCTTAAAACACGCAAGTTCAAAAGGTTATCAAACCATTCAGATACTGTCGCATCCGACCCTTATTAATAATTCACACGACATTATCTATACCAGTCGTTTCATCCAAAAATATGCCAACCTGCCAAATCGAAAAGTTGAATACGAGTCACTCTTAAAATTCTAACGAAGAATTCAGAACCCGATAATTTAGAGGTATCCCTGCACATCCAAACTGAAAGCTGACCTCTCCTGCACCCATTGCCGGAAGGCTAATCTGGTAATTTCGAACGCTTTCCGGGTACACCATAAAATATTCTTTTCCTTTCCCATACCCCTTAGCATCCCATTCCAAACACACCAAGTTTCCGAATTTTAAAACCTCTTTTAAGAGTGACTCGGATCTATCGCTTACCGCCAGTTGAGCCATGTTTCCCATAAAACTTGGGATTTTTTCAATATCAACAATCTGATCGTTAATAGACACAAAACCTATCTCATTAATCAAAGGGTTCTCATCTCCGTAAGTATTTTTAATTACAATCTCTAAATTGGAACTGGACACAGCCCCAAAGCCCACTTTGACAGCCCCTTTATATTTTTCCAACCTTGTTTGAAGTTTTTCTTCTCCAGAATAAACCTGGATCTCTGAAGGAGTATTCCTCTCTCGATTCGACCAAATTACCAGCCCCTGCAGTAAGACCGCTCTTTTAAACTTTATTTTCACAAATTGAGGTTCCCTTCTAAACCAAGACTGCCGATTTACCAACCAAAACGATTCCAGATCTCCATCAACCAATACTGTTGGTTCAGTCCCCTCTCCAGAACTTGATGAATAAAGAACGTCAACCTCTTTTCTGATTTTTGAGTCATCCGCAAAATAATTTAAGTATCCGAGTGCCTCAATTTCACCCAGCTCCTTATTATAAGGAATTTGGACATCCGCAAAAGAAACCGCCAGTTTGAGATTTACAACCGAGGGTACCAAAAAACCAGATCCTGGTTTTTGAAAATCAAAAACCTGAGAACGTTTCTGGTTTAATAAATTTCTAGCCTGAGTTGTATTATTAATAAGTTGTTGACCATCATAATAAAACACATATAGCTTATCGGGTGCCAAGGCGTTTTTTTCCTTATTATAATTGGCTCGATCGGTTACAATTTTAAAATCAGAATAATTAATGGCATATTCAGCCCCAACCGATGCCTCAGACGGAAGAGCACCAACCCTAAAAAAATCTTCGAAAATGTTGCCTATGCGCGTTGGCCGATCAAAAAACAAAACAGAACCTCTTGGAATTGTTGGCAACAAAGTGTGAAGCTGTGAGTAAAATTCACGTCTTGGTCGTCCTTTATTCAAAAACGGTTTAAAATACACATTAGCTAAAATAACATTGGACAAAACAGCAACGGTAGTAATCCACAACCACCATCTTTTTTTCCCAAGTGTCAACCAAAACCATAAAACACCGGGGTAAGCCGGCAACAGGTAGCGATTAACGCTATCCAATCTCCAATCTGATTTCAAACCGTATGGTAAGTAAAGAGCTATTACCCAACACAGAGAAAACAAACGCAGTCGAAAAATCTTCGGTTGTTTTCTGGATTGCACCATCAGAATGCAAGTACCAATTAACATCAAAAAACCCACAATCAATCTGATTTTAGTTTCATTCGAATCTGTCAGTTTAGGCATCAACCATTCCTTAAAACCATCGTAAAAAACAAAGGAACTAAGAGATTGAATAAAATAATTAACCTTAGACAACCAATCAATCTCTACAAATCCCGCCAAAATGGATCGACCACTCAATAAACCGTTGACTCCCAACGGAACAATAAAAAAAATATATATAAAAATAATTAAGGCTAGAACTCCCAAAACTGTTTTTTTTCTGAAAGACCACCCACCAAAAATATAAAGGTGGGCCAAGTAGACCAAGATAAAGGTGAGAGAACGAACCCGCAAAACCACTATAGACAAAGCAAACAAACCTAAACTGTAAATCAAATTGAATCCAGATCTTTGGTTAATACTAACCCCGTTTAAAAAAGACAAGGATGAAAATAGAAGGGCTAAAGAAAGAAAAGAAGTGATCGGATCATAAGCCTCTAAGAAAGTCCCGGCCCCAATATAACCGGTAGACAGTAACAAGGTTGTTAATAACAACGGTTTCTTTTGCTCGAATGATTTACTGAATAACCAAAAAGTTATACAAAAAACTATAAATACTACCAAGCCCAAAAAAAAATATGCCTGTGCCTGATAATTAAAAAACTTCTCTAAAAATCCAAATATACTGCAGTAACCTTTGTACGGCCAGCCACCAAGACACTGTACCCTGGCGTAATAAAAAACGCTGAAGTCATCATGCCAGAAATAAAAACCCAACACTTTATGGAGAGAAATAGCTACCGTCAAAACAATAAGCCAAACCATTATTTCAAAAAAGAAAATATCATCTTCTTCAACAACTCTTTACCCTTTCGATCGGAGACAAAAAGATAGATTATATAATTGGTCAAAATAAAGTTAGTGGGGAGTTCATACATCCCAGCCCAATCACGATATTTGATCGTTTTATATAAGCCCACAACTAAACCGGGAATTAATAAATTGGCCCACAAAACCCACAGAACAATCTTCAAAAGATCACCCTTTTTGTTAAAATCAATATAATTGAATTTCCGCTGGCCGAAAACCGGCAAATAGGTAACCGTCACATCCCTCTTTTGCCTTTTTACTTCCCGCCATAAATTACTTCGGCGATGATACATGCCGGCGTCGACGACATAGGCAAATTTATCAAAGCCAAGTTCGGCTAACTGGAGCGGAATGGCAATATCCACATAATTGAAAGTGTCGGGATTAGTAATCACTTTATTAAGGTACCTTTTACGGTATAAACACATCCCCACCGGAATAGTTCGCTTAGGATTAATCTTTACCGAGTCAAAAGTTTTACCTTTCTTAACGATGACTCCCTCTATAGAAGGCAATAAAAAGGAGAGCATTGGCCACAACTGTAAGGGGTCAAAAGAAACATACCGATTAAAAGCAGTCTGTCTCTTATTGGGGTAATACCTGGTAAACGACCCGGCTATGTCGGAATCATCCATAAAAGGTTGGGTCAGCTTTTTTAACCACTGTTTGGAAACCAGCTCGGCGTCGGAATCAAGGTAAAAAAATAGGTCTCCGGTAGCGTGTTTAAAACCCAAAGTTTTAGCCGGTTCAGCCAGTTTCTGAGGGTTGTTGAAAATCCGAACCGGGTATTTTCGGGCAATTTCTAAAGTCCTATCGGTTGATTCACCATCAACAATTAATACTTCGATTTTCTCTTTTGGGTAATCTTGTTTAAAAACAGAATCTAGACACTTCTTAATATAAAACTCGGAATCGAGAAATTTGTCGCCCCTGATTCCTCTGGTGGGGATAACAATGGAAACTTTGGGCCAGTTTTTCATTTTGAAATGAATTTATCCCTGATTTTAACAAATTGCTGTCTGGCTTTTAGAACATTTTTGATTTCCGAAGCATATTGTTTATTTTGCTTAAGAATGTATTTGGTTAATGAATTCCAGTAATACCGATCAATCATTTTAGTGTCGGGGATGGTGCAGTGCCCACCAATCGGGCCAGGAAAAGGAATTAATATTGGGCGAAGAACGTTCGGAAGAAGTTTGGCATAACCGTTATTATAAATTTTATTGTGTTTGGTATAAACATACTCAAAATTTAATTTTTTCTCCCGACAAAATTGAAGTACCCATTTGCAATAGACGATATTCCAAGCATAGTAAACCAGGTCCAAAAGTTTAGCCGCTTCGGAATCTTCAGGATTGTCATAAACTTCATAAGATAAGCCCAGTTTTTTAAAATGTTTCACCGCTTCTTTAGCCGCCTCTTTGTTTACCGGTCCAATAATTTTGGGAAAAATGTTTTTTACAGATTGGTAAAGATGTGGATGTAAACCAATCACGGGTGAATGAACCACCAAAGATTTAGTTTTTTGGGCAATCTTACGCGTAGTACCGGGTGTAGTAGAGCTGTTAACTATCGTCAGCTCCGGTCGGCATTTTTTGATCATCGCAACAACTGTTTTAATAAAAGTACTCGGATCCTTCTCCGGAATGCTGACATGCAGGTATTTAACTTTCCTATCTCCAATTTGGTCATACTTTAGCTCCTTAATTAAAACCCGATAACCCGCCTCAGAACAAATTTTTGCCATAGTTCCACCAATTTCACCACAACCCAAGAGTCCTACCGATATTAATTTCATAGCTATAAAGCGTGTAGCACTTTCTTAACCGCATTAATTACATCCGCAACGTCCGCATCAGTTAGATTTGCCCCCATGGGAAGCGACAAAATTCTGTCACCAACATACTCAGCATTTGGAAAATCTCCTCTATGGTACCCATAAGTCTTTCGGTAATAAGGTTGCAAGTGAATTGGAAAAAAGTGAACCCCGGAGCCAATATTTTCCTTTATCAGTTTATCAACAAACACGTTGCGTTTTACCTTTAGTTTCTTAATATCCACCAAAATCGCATAAAGATGCATAGCGTGTCTAACGTCTTTGTCAATTGGAGCCGGAAGAGTCAAAAATGATTCATTCGCAAAAGCTTTGTTGTACATCTGCCATATTTCTTGCCTTCTTTTAAGGTTTTTCTCCACTCTTCTTAACTGGTGCAGACCGATCGACGAGGCAATATCGGTTAAATTATATTTATATCCGGGCATCACCGCCTCATACAAACTAAAATGTTTCACTGAATATCTCTTCCAGGCATCTCTTGAAAGTCCATGCAATCTCATTACCCGCATAACTCTGTCTAGTTTCTTACTGTCCGTCGTAATCATACCCCCCTCACCACAAGCAATATTTTTGGTAACGTAAAAAGAAAAAACAGTCGCGTCTCCAATCGTCCCGATTTTTTTACCTTTATAAAAAGCTTCAGCGGCATGAGCGGCATCTTCAACTACTTTTAACTTGTATTTTTTAGCCAGTTTCGTGATTTTATCCATTTCTACTGGTCGTCCATGCAAATGAACCGGTAAGATAACCTTAGTTTTCTTGGTGATCTTTTTTTCCACCTCCACCGGATCAATATTCCAGGTTTCTCGGTTAACATCGGCAAACACCGGCGTAGCACCACAATGAATAACGACATTAGCCGTTGAGACAAAAGTTAAAGGAGTTGTAATTACCTCATCCCCCGGCCCAATTCCCAATCCTTTGAGGGCCATATGCAAACCGGCAGTGGCCGAGTTAACAGAAATTGCATGTTCTGAACCAACATAATCACCAAATTCTTTTTCAAAAAGCTCTGTTTTGGGTCCCGTTCCCCACCACCCGGACCGAAGGGTTGCCACAACCTCTTTTATCTCTTCTTCACCAATAAAGGGTTTACCAAAAACCAAAAAATCTTTTCTTTTCATACCAATTTATTCCACTAGCACTTTAACACATTTTCGAATATTTCCATATATGAATTTGCAGTTTTGGTTAAAGAAAAATAACGAATTGCCAATCTTCTCACTTGATCCTTACCAACCCCAACCTCTCTTATCAGACGACAAATAGCATCAGCTATCGCCAAAGAGTTTTTTTCTTTAACCACCACTCCCATTAAAGGTTCAGGAAAAGCTATATCCCCCGCCGCGTATTTCGTTCCAACCACCGATAGCCCACACATCATTGCCTCCATCATAGCCACGGGTGAAGCGTCCACGTTCCCTTTTTCGTCTTTGATTGATGGCATAACAAAAATATTTCCCAGATTATAATACTCATGCAGTTCGTCAAAAGAAACAGTTCCGGCAAATGATATTTTATTAGCCACAGCCAGTTTTTTTGCCAAAGATTTTAGTTTTTCCCTTTCTTCCCCGTCACCCACAAGAAGCAACTTTACTTTTGGGCAAAGTCGCAAAATTTCAGGCATAGCGCCGACAAGATAAATAAAGCCTTTTTTAGCTACTAGACGGCCTACCGCTAAAATGACAACATCGTCTGGAAAAATATTGCGTCGCCGAAGCAATTTCAAATTTTTTTTACCTCTTTTAAACTTAGTCCTATCTACGCCATAACGGATAATGTCACTTTTGTCCGGATAAAAGCCAAGCTGATTAAGTTCCTGCAAATAATAACGGCTGTCAGAAATGACCCAAACAGCTTGTTTTACAGCTAAACCCGCCATCCACTTAAATAAAATGTTTCTTGACGCCATGTATACGTCTGAGCCAGGTATGGTCACCGTGTACGGTACTCCGGTAACCAAAAAGGCTAATAACGCAATAAAACCATTGGGTAAAAGCCAGTGGGCAGTTATGATATCAATTTTCTCCCGTTTAATGAGCCTGATTAAGGCAAGAGTAGCAAAAAAATACAGAAAGGGTGAAAGTAGATATGACAGCCAACCCATAGTTTTATCTCCCTTAAGAGTTCTGGAATATCCTAAAGTTTGAAATTTCGGGGGTAAAATGTATTTATACCGCAATAGTTTATAACTTCTTTTATTGTTTTTGCGAAAGGCTACATCGTCCGGTGCTAAAACAAAAACTTCAGCCCGTTTTGACAAAGCCTCAGCCAATTCACCAATAAAAGGGGCCGAAGGGTCTCCGGAAAAACGAGGCAGGGTGTGCGTCAAGAGGCAAATCTTCAACCTTTTTTTCTCAAAATCCATAAATAATTTGGGATAAAGAAGTATAACACGCTGGCAAATAACACCAAGGTTTTATTAAAAATTGGAAATGATGGGAGAGTGTCGGAAGCATGAAATGTTTTTGGGTTCCGGATAACTTTTAAAGTGAAATCGTCAATAACAAATTCTCCAACCAACTTTTTCAAACGAGTTAGAGAATAGAGATTAATGTCATATACTTTTTTGGAAGTAAACAAACCAAGATAAACATCAGCCACTCTCCTGGGCAACCACGACAAAAAAGGCAACCGATAATGACCGTCAAAAACACCCCCATATTTGTTTCTAGCCCCCAAAAAACAAAGCCCATCGGGCTTCAAAACCCGATATATTTCTTCAAACAATTTTTGAGGATTTTCAACATGTTCGTATATTTGGTTACAAACGACTACATCAAAACTGCCGTCCGAAAACGGTAACTGTTTTTCTTTTGAAGAAATAAATCTAACATTTGTTTCTTTATTTGACATCTGATTGGCTTTCTCGATGGCTAAATTATCAACGTCGGCTCCAATTACTTTGGCAAAATAACCACCTAAAAAATTAGTAATTATTCCCGATGAACACCCCACGTCCAAACAATTAAGTTTTGATAACCGCCCTCGACTATTTTTAAGAATGGCTACAATTTTTTTGGCTTTGTTAATCCTTGAAACCTGATCAAAAACCAGATCGTGAGAAAAAAGATCGGTAAAAACTTTTCTTTTAGACATTTTATTTAAGGGTGTAAACCGAGGTCTTGGGAATAAAGAATTGACAATTAGTCGGAATATCAAGATTAATTTGAAGACCCATAAGCTCATCGGCTGGAAAATAATATGTTAGCTTACCTCCCACAACCATGATCACATTACTCACCTGCTGAGTGGGAATTCTTTCCTCCTTCAAAATCCAATTAATTCCGTCTGAAGAAGTTAACACTGACCCGCTAACCAAATTGCAATTAATTGTATTAGGGAATCTAACTTCAATTCGGCTGACTACAGATAAATCTGCAAAAGATATTTTTAGACTTCCGTTTTTAAACTCCTCTTTATAATTCTGGGATAGTACTTCAGATTTCTGATATTCGGCCTTGGTATACAACAAATTATTCTTCCAAATTTTGCCAATAGCAACACCATCAACTTTAACCTCGTAAATCGAGGTTAATAGTTTATCCACGTAATCAAGTGAGAAGGGGTATGCTCTGATTGGATTGTTGTAAACCAGCTCCACCAAATACTCTCCCCCCCTGCCAAAGCCAGTCCAGTGGCCGTTCCAATAATCCAAATCCTCCCGCAACCAAATCCGAGGCACATTCAAGCCTGTCCCTTGGACCAATGAGACCTTGGCTCCAGGTTCAGCATTACTGTTAAGCCATTCGATTAAAGGCCAATAGGCGTTGCCAAAACTATTTCCCCAATATGGAATATTCTTTTCTTTAGCACCCTTTAAACCACCAATTAAACTATTAAAATAAACATTTTGATTGGGGTGGTATTTAACTATTATCCAAACTTGAGGAAGTATAAATAAAACCACCAAAAACATCTTCAAAAAAACAGCCTTCTTAGGCAATTTCAAAAGCAATGAATTGAAAAAAAAGATCGCCAAAAGAATCATGGGCGGTAGAAATTCCATAATCTGCCTTACTCCCCCATAGATATTGGTTCCTGGCAAAGTTACTCTGGCTAATGGCACTAAAAACCATAAAAGCCATAAAAGTTCTGTTTTGTCGCCTTTACCGATTTTAGGTAACGACAAAAAAACACCACCCAAAAAACAAAGAGTAACTAATAAAGGTGTGGTTACTAAAATCCAGATTGTGGGATAGAGATTAAAACCTAAAACGCGAAAAAATGGCTCATTTAAGCTGTTAGTACCAATCTCTTTATAGTAAAACAGGATTTTAAAAAGATTGTTGATCGGATCTTGCCATAAATAAACCCACGGAACAAATAAGATTATCAAGACAACCACCGGAAATAGTAATAGAGTTAAAAAATAGGTTCGTCGAATCAGCTTTCGACGTTCCCAAAGTTGTTTCGATATTAATAAAAGATAAGGCAACAGAATAAATGGCAGAAATAAGATATTAAACTTCATACCCAACGACACACCACAGGCAATAGCTGATAAAAGTAACCACTTCCAGCTAAATTTTTTCAGGGACATCCAAAAAGCCCAGATTGTTAAAGCAAAAAAAGCCGTTTGTGGTGGATCTTTAATGTTAAAATGAGCTTCAGAAAAAAATAACGGGTAGAGAGATATTATTATACCGGCTAACATACCCGACAATAGTCCATACTTTTGGTAAGCAAAGACCGCCACCACGGTCACCAATATTGTCGAGGACAAAATATTAAACAAGTGGTGTGCTTCAATATCATCCATTATTCCCAACTTCTGGTAAAAAATATAATTGGTCAAAGCTGCCAAAATATCGTTTAGGGGTGGATGGCCAACGTCTTCTTTTATAAAAAAATCTGCCGCCAGACCATTATTTTGGTAATAGCTTCTTCTCATTTCATTTGTAGATACCA
>Ga0208958_1002188_pt1 | contig 17295 bp, 12 predicted proteins | sample RifOxyB1_FD_184032 | JGI IMG/M metagenome (GOLD analysis project Ga0208958, IMG submission 184032) | Soil microbial communities from Rifle, Colorado - Rifle Oxygen_injection B1 (SPAdes) | ecosystem: Environmental > Terrestrial > Deep subsurface > Rock core/Sediment | place: Rifle, Colorado... | reverse complement strand
TGGACCTGCTCTAAACACGGAAACTTTTTTGACGTGGACGTTCAATGTATAGCTGCTAATTTTAACAAACATGCCTCTGCGCGTAGTGAATCATTTGATAAATCTTGCGAATTGGTCGTTAAAAAAATGGAAAAACAGCTTAAAAGATACAGGGAATTGTACGCTAATAAAATGCATAGAAAATTCAAGAATCCTGAGATCTTAGATCCCGAACAGGCCTGGGCTGATTATGACGAAGATTACTTCCAGGACGTGGGATAAGAATTATAGAGTAGTTGACACTCAAAGGCTTCCAGTTGGAAGCCTTTTTTTTTGGCGAATGTAAGAATGTATTAGATATTGGATGCCAATTGTGAGCCTTTGTTAGTTGTATAGAGAGGTTTAATTGTCATAGAGTGAGGCATGTTTAAAGAAAGCATGATGCTTGATCTAAAAAGGGAGTGAAGATGAAACATGTCTTGAAATCTCTTCTGGCTTTATTCTTTTTGATTGCAATCATCAGATTTTCCTTTAGTGCGCCAAAAAATCCCTCAGATGACATTAAAGTAGTTCATGGACATGATAACCGGATTGATGCCTTTCATTTAAACGGAACTGTTTGGGAGGATTTAAGTCGTTCGGTTGCTATGCAAATTAAAAATTCTGATATGGTAAGTATTGATGAAGCGTCAACTAAGCTGCTTGGATCAAGTCTTGGTGAAAGCACAGAACCCGCATTATGTTCGGATGAGTTATTTACCACTCAAATTCTTGCGGGGAGATGTTCGGGTTTTCTTGTGAGTGACGAACATTTGGTAACGGCAGGTCATTGTGTAGTATCGCAATCTGATTGTGATTCTTTGTCATGGGTGTTTGATTATGAGCTTAAGTATGCTGGAGATCTGGATTATACAGTAGTGCCTTCTAAAAATATTTATAAATGTAAAGAAATTATCTCACAACATGCTGATCCAAATTCCTTAAGTGACAATTTGGATTTTGCATTGATCAAACTTGATAGACCAGTAACTAATCGACGACCACTTACCGTCAGACTAGAGGGAAAAGTTGAAAATAATACTCCCTTAGCAGTTATTGGATATCCGCATGGAATGCCCAAAAAATTTGCAGAAGGTGCCCGGGTTATTGAAAATGACGATGAAGTGTTTTTTTCCGCAAACCTAGATACTTTTCAAGTTAATTCAGGCTCTCCTGTTTTTAATTTTGAAACAGGGGTGGTGGAAGGAATATTAGTCAGGGGAGAAGTGGATTACGTTTTTGATGCTGTTCATAACTGTTCTCGTGTGAATACCATTATTAATGAGTGCAAAGATAAATCGTGTCATTTGGAAGATGTAACCAGAATTTCCCAAGTGGAGAAATTAACAGAGGTTCTTCCTCTTCATTAATCGCATTTGAATATTACCCAAATATTAGATTTACTTAAAATACCGTAGGGGTTTTTTTCAATTAACCAGAGTGGATAAGTTGATTTTTGAGGAATGCAATTTTCTATGGTTTTGGCCATATTATATTCGGCGTAATTTTGGATAAAAAGATATCGAGCTGCTTGGCTTTCCCTATATTGTTCAATTTGAATTTCTGGTGGGAGCAAGGCTTTTATTTCAAAAGGATTTTGCGCGGATAAGGTGTGAATGCTTTTAATATTTTGGTTGTATATATATTGGTAAATACTTATGGGTTTATAGAGCGGAAAAAACAAAATAGGGTAAGCTAAGAAATTACCTATCATAAAAACGGTGAAAAAAGGTTTTTTATAATTTTCAATTATCTTGGCAAAGATGATGATAAAAAATGGTAGTAAGGGATAGAGAAAACGCAGTTCTTTGTGACCAATTAAATGATGAATAATAAAAAATGGCATAATGAGTATTAAAAAATCTCTGAAGATATTTTCTTTTTGGACATTTTTTATTGTTAAAAGCAAGCTGCCAATCAGCGCAATTCCCCAAAATGGTAGCAGCTTGGTTAAGGTTTTATATGTATAAAAGAAGACGGAGCTGGTACCAAAAGAGTTGACTTTACCTTCGAAAATATTCACTTCTAAATAATTGAGAGGCGTAATCATTAGTTTTTGGTATTCGCTAGAATCAAGATAGATAAAAATTAAGGAAAAGAACAAAAAACCAGACCCAATTTTTAAAAGACCTTTTAAATTGTGACGGTAGAAATAAAGCAGCGGTAGAAAAAGAAAACCAGTTTGAAATCTAATAAAAAAAGCTGTGGCGAGGATCATACCTGCTTTGTACTTATTTTGGTCATGAAGAAGTAAGCCCAGGGCCAAAAGAAAAAAAGAGGTTGACCAGTTTTCAGAATTGGTACGGGCGTGTATGAGTAGAAGTGGCCAAGCTAGAAAGAGCAGAAGGAATAATTGGTGATGATTTTTAAAGCAGTATTTTTTTAGTACTTGATGATAAAAATAAAGTTGGCAACCAAAGGCAAATAGCGATGAGATTATCCTGAAGATTAGAGACAAAGTGTGGGGATTATCACAACCGAGCGCTTGGATAGGTCTTGCTATGAAATAAAACAACATAGGAAGGGCAAATGATCTGATACCCTCAAGGTATTCCCATGACTTTTGATAATTGACGATCATGTTCAACTTTTCAAAGGTAAAATCCAAAACGTAGTATTGTTCATCAGGATGTAAAAAACCTGATGAAAAAAAAGGTACTATTGTATGCAGGAATAAAGCAATTAGTATAAATTGTATTCTAGTTTGAGAAAAATACTTCATTATCTTGTTCATAATAAATCCCACAATAATATCTGAGTAGATGATTGTAAACTTTTTTATACTTAGAGTGATAACTGATAATTTCCTGGTTTATAAAAAATGGTTTTTACGCCATTATATAGGTGGATGAAAATAACGATATTTTTAATATGTTTTTTGTGGTTGATAGCAGCTTGCGATTGTTTGCGTAAAGAAAAAATTAAAATTGGGTTAATGGGCAGTTTTTCTGGAAAGTATTCTGATATGGGGAAAGAGTTTCGATTTGGCAATACTTTGGCGCTTAAGCATTTTAAAAATAAATATCCGCATGCTGCTTTTGAGATCGAAATTACAACTTATGATACTCAAGGAGAACCCAAAACCATTAAACCTCTGATTGATAATATAAAACAAGATGGTGTGAAGTTGATTTTAGGTCCTTTAACGAGTAATATTGCTCGTGAAATCATTGATCGGCAGGAAACTAAGGATATTTTGTTTTTAAGCCCTACTGTATCGTCCGATTTTTTTAGCCACAAGGATGATAATTTTATAATGATCAACGCCGTAGCTAGTGTGCAAGGGGAGGCTATGGCTAAAGAATTGCTAAACGATGGAATCAATTCTATCGTCATAATTTATGAAGGTGAAAACGCTGAATACACACTTGCGGTCAAGGAAGGAATGTTGCAAGCATATAAGGGAAAAACTGTTTTTAAGGATTTTGACATATCTCTTTGGAACAAGGAAAACTATCACCAAAAGTTATTAGAGGTAATCAAATTAAATCCTCAAGCTATTACACTTTTGTGTAGTGGTATTACCGGAGGTGCTTTGGTACAAAATCTGGGGAGGATGAAATATAAGGGTAAGATCTATGGGCCTACTTGGTTAAAAACTAATTATTATATTCGGCATGGTGGTAGATACTCCGAAGGCACTAAGGTTGTCTCCAACTACTATCCCATACGTAAATCTCGAGATTATCAATTATTTGAAAATGAATATATGAAATTATTTGGTAGTAGTCCCGATTGGCTAGGCATTTATGCCTACGATACTACGAATATTCTTTTGCAGGCGCTACTTACCACCAAGCAAAAAAATAATAAAAACCTTAAAAAAACCATAGTCGAAAATAAAATGATAAATGGAGTTTTAGAGGAGTTTTCTATAAGCAAACAAGGTGATGCTAAACGAAAACTTTCTACGTTTATCGTAAAGCAAGGAAAGTTTGAAAGAATTGAAAATGAATAAGAAAAGTTTAAAAACATCCATCGCCATCACTTTCTTGATAGCAGTTATTTTACCTTTTCTTTTACTGGTAGTAACCACCTTCGTCACTTCTTTTAGGATTGTGAACAAAGAGATAGAGGAAAAAAATATTCAAATGGCGAATCTGGTAGCCGTAACTATCAACAATTCACTCGAAAATATTAAACATGAATTGGAGGGAGTAGTTTCAGCTTTGGATCTTAAGGCATCTAATTCCAAGAAGATTAACATTTATATAAATGATTTATTGCAAAATCATACGGAGTTTTCCGGTTTGCAAATTGTAAGTCTTACGGGGAAAGTCTTGTATTCTGCACCAACGGATTCAAATGTTATCGGTAATGATGTTAGCTATTACTCGTTCTTCCAAGAGTTATCAAAAAATAATCCCATTCATTGGTCTTCAAGCTTCCAATCTCTGCAAACTAAATCACCTACGGTAACGGTGTCACTTTATTTAAAAAATTATATTCTAACTGCTTTCTTGGATTTAAATCAGATTATCGCTCATTTTGATGAAGTAGCGGATAAAGGTAATTTGATTATTGCGGTTTTGGATCAGCAAGGAACCTTTATCTTTCACAGTGAAAAGAAAAAAGTATTGGAGAGTGATATAGAAAGAAATTTCTTTCTATTAAAGGACATACCATCTTATCGAGTCACAAAGTTTCTCTTTGAAACCGACAATCAGAATTATTTTTATTACGTCAGAAAAATTAAAACAGCAGGTTGGACTGTGATAGTTTATAAATTAGAAAGGGAAGTTTACCAACCGATATATAATTTGATTTTATGGTTGCTGGCGGCAGCTATTCCGATTTTTGTATATGTATTTACCTATGTGGTGGCTAAAATAAGACACCTTTCCCAATCATTTTATGAAATAATAAAATACACTAAGATTGTAGCTAGTGGTAAATATGATTTTCATTTTAAACCATCTCAATACTTGGAAGTTAATGAGCTATTGGAAAATTTCAATTCCATGGCAAAAAATATAAAAGCGCGACAGCTGGAAATTGTTGAAAGTAGAAAACAACTAAAAAGGGCGCAAATAATCGCCAGGATCGGTGTTTTCGAGTATCGTCCTAAAGAGGACAAAATTATTTTGGAAAATGATCTCCTTAATTTGCTGGAAATCATGCCGAGTGCTTATGATCATAGTGTTAAATCCTTTTTTGATTTGATTCATAAGGATGACTTGAAAAAGGTCATGGAAATATTTTATTCCAGTCAAAGTGGTATTGATTTAAGTGAGTTTAGCTGTAGAGTCTTACTGCCTGATGGCGTGATTAAATATTTGTTTGTTTCATTTGAAAAGCACAACGATTTCGACAAAATAAAAGGAATTATTCAAGACATCAGTCACCAAAGAGAGGAAGAAGCGCAAATGCGGGAGCTAGAAAACCTGCTGGCCCATGCACAAAAAAACGAAGCGATTGGTAATTTGGCAAGTGGCATTGCTCACGATTTTAATAATATTTTATCGGGAATACTTGGTAATGTAGAAATGATGCAAATGCATATGGTGGAAAGCCATCCGGCTTTTGAATATTTAAAAGGAATCAACCAAGCTATTTTCCGAGCCAAGGATCTGACCAAGCAGATTCTTACATTTTCTCGAAAAACAGATGTGGAGTATACCTTGGTGGAGATCACTTCACTTTTGGAAGAAACGATTAAGCTTTTCAAAGTCACAGTTTCACCGCGGGTTAAAATAGAATCAAATATTCCAGATACTAAAATATACATCAAAGGTAATGACACTTCTATTCAGCAAGTTATTATGAATCTTGGAACCAATGCTTATCACGCTCAATCAGGGGAAGATGGCGTTATTACTTTTGCGCTTAAAAAGGAATATCTTGATAACCACCCTACGTTATCAACGGGGTATTATGTTACGCTCTCGGTGAAGGATACTGGAGTGGGAATTGATCCTCGTAACTTATCTAAAATATTTGAACCCTATTTTACCACTAAAGAAGTCGGAAAAGGCACTGGTCTGGGGCTTTCAGTGGCCAAGGCTATCGTTGATAAACATAGAGGATTAATTTCGGTAGAAAGTGAATTAGGTCATGGTTCTACCTTTCAATTATATTTGCCGGTGATTGATTATAATATCAACCTCTTTACCAAAAAGGGAGATGACTTAGTTTTAAAAACCCACATAGGAAGAATCTTGCTGATCGATGATGAAGAAATGATTGTTCGAGTGATGGAAAAATTGCTTAAAAAACTGGGATATGAAGTGAAGTCTTTTCTTAAACCAGCTCAAGCTATAAAGGAATTCTATGACGATCCGTATTATTATGATTTGGTTATTACTGACCATACTATGCCGGAAATGTCAGGTTTTGATGTTGCTGTCAAAGTTCGCGAGATAAGGACGAGTATGCCAATTATTCTTTGCACTGGACACATAGAATTGATGGCTAACTTGCAAGATGGAAGTGTCGTTAACCGCCTTTTATATAAGCCAGTTTCAATAAAAGAAATGATCAAAGTGGTTTCTGAGTTAATATAATATAATGAGAAACTTATGGCGTAATAGATTGACAACCACCTTTTACAACATAGAATATATTTATATCAATATTAGGGAAACATTTATGCAAAATTTAAAATGCAATCGTGGAGTTGGTTTAATACAAGTCATGCTAGCCGGTGCGCTATTGGCCGGAGTGGGACTCGCGTCCTTGCAATTGTTCAATACCCAAAGAAAATCTGCGGTTCACTCAGCTCAACAATATGAGGAAGAGCAGATCGTTGAGACAATCAAAGGATTGCTGTCAAACGAAGATAATTGTACCCGAACTTTTTACAACGCTCTTCCGGTCGGACAAAAGGATCTACGGAATTATAGTGGTACTGCCCAGATTGTGTCAGTCAGTAATGGAGTGAATAGGATCGCTTTTGTAAAGAATCAACCAATTGGAAAACAAGGTTTGCAAATTATAGGTTATGAGTTAAACGATTCAGCCGTGAATCTTAAAAAATACTTTGGGATGCCTGGAACTCCTCCAGCTACGCCAGCAAACGTAGCTACTCAGAGAATAAAATATACGGTTTTATTTGTTACTATTAAACGTAGAGAAGCTGCTGATAATGTTTCTGGATTTGGTTCCGCTACCATAAAATATGGTATTCCTATTGTAGCAGTTTCAGATGTACCAAATGTGTGGCAAATTGAGTTTTGTCGGGCGGCTTCTAGCAGTAATAGTGTTTGGACCAGGACTTCGGCTGACTTGAGAAATATTTACTATGCTGATGGATTTGTTGGTATTGGTATGGTGCCGGTTACGACTGGTACTACTCAGGCACTTGTTCAAGTATCTGGTGATACGTTTGTTAGTGGAAATGTAACGATTACCGGTGATACAAACATGGCCAAAGTAAATGTATCTGGGCAATTAGTTATTCCCGTAGTAGCACCGGCCACACCGGCAAACGGGATGATATGGATGCCGTAATGAAAACTCGACGAAGTAATATAGCCATATTAGACAATCATAATGGCGTCAGCTTGATGGAGCTTATGATTGCAGTTGGAATTTCCAGTGTTTTGGCCCTTGGTAGTGCCATGTTGATTACTAACGTTTTTCAATCCAACAAAATGACTGAGAAGAGAATGGATGAAATATCCATTACTAGACATATGGCAGATCTGTTACAGGAAGAAGCGACATGTACTAAAACTTTGAAAAATAAAATCGTTCCTGATAGTGCCGAGGTGGCGCTGGTTTTACCTAATGGGATTTTCGATAGCAATAACAGGCGCTATTACCTGGTTAATGGGAAAAAAGTTGGTGGTGGGAGTATTGAGATTGCAGGGTATTTTATGGATACCTCTGATCCTTGGGTAGGTGTTAATACCGCTTCGGGGTCTAATGTTGGGACGGTTGATTTTGTGGTGGAGTTTGATCGAGGTGAGATGGCGGCTAACAAAGGGGAAGTTAGTAGATATAAAAGAAACCTTCGTTTGATTGTTGAGTTAGAGAATACAACACCTGCTATATTGAGCCAGCGTATCATCAAAAGATGTAAAATTGGTGACGTTTACGATCAGGGGTACTGGTTTCGTAACACTGTAAACCAAAATATTAATTATAACCAAGTCAATATAACCGGGGGAAAAGCCAAGGTATTAGTTGGCATTTCCAAGGAAATAACCACACCGGCTGCTGCTGCTGCTGCTATTTTTACTATTGATAATACTTATCATGCAAAACCGCAGGGAATGTGGTTAGCGGGAGATATGAATCCTCTAGCGACTTTTTTAAACACGGCATCTACTCCCGCTGCGACGATTGGCAAGACACTTAGGGTAAATACAACCTTGAAAATACCAATTAGAGGGGATGGTTGTAGCGGATGCCCTCGAGGAGCTTTATGGATAACACCATGATTTTAAGAATAAAAAATTTATTGATATTAATGTGTCTGAGCTTAGGGACTGTTTTGTTGTGTCCTTCCTCGTATGCCGGGGATGGGGTTGTTTGTACGGGTATCGCTCATGATCGTTGTGGTTCAGGAAGTACTAAGTGGCATTGTTATGATGCCCAATATTGTAAATGTAATGGTATTACCAACGAAAGGCATATTAAGTATCTGTCATGCGGTGGATCAGTAGGTTCATGTGGTGGATGGAATGATCTTAATTGCGGGCATGTATCTCCTTGTCTTGATAATTCACCCTGCTGCACTCCGAATTGTTCGGGTAAAAATTGTGGAAGCGATGGATGTGGAGGATCCTGTGGAACCTGCCCTTCTTCAGGTTATGTAGGTGTCAGATGGTGTAGTGGAACTACAATTCAGCAAATTTACAGGACATATTATTGTAGTGGTGGAGGTGTTTGTCAATATACAGATGCGACTCATAATATAGCAACGTGTATTGATGAATGGCTTACTTCTCCCCCTCCTTGGTGTGTGGCAAGTGGTACTTTACAACAAATTTGGGGAAAATTTCGAACTGGAACATGTCTTTCCGGCGCCTGTGATTTAAGTGTGGTTAATGATAAATATTATTCGACATGTAATCCAAACGCAGTTCCTGTGGTTCCCTCAGTAATTTATTGTGATGCTAGATTTGACCTGGTCCAACGGGTCACGAGGTGTCCTTGTAAACCGGGGAGCTATACTTGTGATTGTCAGACAAGAGATGAGATTATTGGATCGTGCCTTGTTCCTCTTTTTACAGCTAGATATAATAGTCTAAACGTTGATATTGCTGGTATTAATACAAGTACTCCTGTATCGACCACTTATTTACCTTTGAATCGAAGAAATATAAGATTTATGAAAAATAGTGCTGAACACTATGTGCTTTACGATGTCACGACGAGTGCTAGTGCTTCCAAGGTTATGGCCAGAATAAGCACGACGCCTATCACGGATAGGGCCTTGCTTAAATACATTCCACCGCCAAAGTATATTAGATCTTGCACAGCTGTGGCGGGGTACTATGGACCATCAGGGCCTACTGTTAATTGTGGAAGTAGCCCGGCTTGCGTTGGGGCTCCGCTTTGTACGTATGGACCGACTGGTGTTATCGGAATAAGTTGCGTGTTAAACTGTCCTTAACTGGCCTTTAATAGTGGGGACAATCATTTTTAAAGAACAATAGTCAAAAGTTCAATTTTTGATGCACCTTAAATTTTAGCTTTAAGATTTCAATGAGTTAGTCAAGTCCAATTTTGACTTTGGCTGCATATTACATCCTCATGAAACGAGGATGCCCCAATATTGACTGCCTTTTTTATCATAAAAATGACTACGTCATTAAAGATGGTACCTACTATCGACAAGATGATTCTCGCTTTATACAACGCTATAAGTGCAAACATTGTGGCAGAAAATTTTCAAGTGCCACTTTTAATTTGGCCTGCCACCAAAAGAAGAGAAGGATTAACTTTAGACTAAATGCTCTCCTTGCTTCCGGTAATTCGATGAGAAGATCTGCAATGCTATTAAATGTTCACCGTATGACTGTTAAAAGAAAATTTATCTATCTAGCTAAAAAAGCAAGACAGTTTCATCAAAAAAGGCTTAATGATCTTGCAAACCAGATTGAGCATTTGCAATTTGATGATCTAATTACAATTGAACATACTAAAATGAAACCTTTAACTGTAACTCTAGCGGTGGACGCAAAAAACAGAACCTTGTTGGGTGCTGAAGTTGGGCAAATTCCGGCATTCGGGCACTTGGCAGAAAAATCCAGAAGAAAGTATGGTTATAGAGAAAGTCAACATAAAGACACCATTCAGCGTTTGTTTGAATCTATTAAACACGTTATCAAAAAGGATGCCTTAATTGAATCAGATGAGCATCATCTCTACCCGCAATTTGTTAGTAGCTTCTTTCCCACCTCTGATTATAGACAATACAAAGGGGAAAGAGGTTGCGTTGTCGGGCAAGGGGAACTAAAGAAAGTTCATTTTGATCCGCTCTTTATGCTGAATCATAGCTGTGCCATGCTTCGAGCAAACATTAATCGACTAATTCGCAAAACCTGGTGCACGACCAAAGATCCCAAAAGTCTTAAAGATCATCTGGATATTTATATAGAGTTTCATAATCGTTACTTGATTCCTGCTTAAAAATACAAATTTAATGTTTATTATCTAATCAAATTTCATGTGCCAAACGTTTTAATTGAAAACTAAGCTCTTCTTTTGATAAAATTTTGAATATTATTTGAAAAGTTTAATGTTCTAAAAAGACTACGACCCCACTTTTATAGGCCAGTTAAGAAGATTAATCATAAAATAACTTTGTATTTGATGACGGTTAGGGTATTTTGGGCCGTTAAAAATATTCTAATGCGGGTGAGAAATAGATGGAGAAGTTTTCAAAAATTAAAAACGTTGCAATTGTAGCGCATGTTGACCACGGAAAAACGACTTTGATGGATGGCCTTCTTCGGCAATCGGGAGTGTTTAACGAAAGAGAAGAAATGGTAGAACGCGTGATGGACTCTGGAGAAATTGAAAAAGAAAGAGGTATCACTATTCGGGCCAAAAATTGTGCCATTTATTGGAAAGATTTAAAAATTAATTTACTAGATACACCCGGTCACTCTGATTTTGGTGGAGAGGTGGAGCGGTCGCTCATGATGGTCGACTCCATCCTGCTTTTGGTGGATGCCTCTGAAGGGCCACTTCCACAAACCAGGTTTGTTCTAAGCAAGGCCATGGAAAAAAGACTTCGAATAGCGGTGGTTATTAATAAAGTGGATCGACCCGATCAACGAATTGAAGAAGTCAAAGTTGAGATTGAAAACTTATTTTTGGATTTGGTTTCAATCCTTCATGTTGATGATTATGATTTCGATTTTCCGATTATATATGCTTCAGCTAAGGAAAAATGGGCCTTAAATGAATTAAGTGATCCTAAGCAAAAAGGTGAAAATTTACTGCCGATTTTGGATTTTTTTGTTTCGGATTTTTTTCCAGAACCCAAAATTTCCCACGGTAATGATTTGCAAGTTTTGGTTTCCAATTTATCTTATTCACCGTACCTCGGACCTCTTATTATCGGTCGAATTCAAAGAGGTAGTGTTAGACGACATCAGCAAGTTATGTGGTGTGGAAAAAATAATCAAACCGAGAGTTTCAAAGTTAGCTGTTTGCAGGTTTTTGGAGGTCTAGGGCAAGAAGAAGTGGAATCATGTCCGGCTGGAGAAATTGTGATTATAGCTGGTTTCACCAAGGCCCAGATTGGAGATACCTTGTGCTCAATGGATCGAATAGAGCCGCTTCCTAGAGTTGAAATTGAGCCACCTACAGTGTCGGTTAATGTGTCTGTAAGTACCTCTCCTCTATCTGGTCAAGAGGGTGAATACTTAACCTCGCGGAAATTACAAGAATTTTTAGAAGAGTCATGTCGTTTGAATGTGGCCTTAAAATATGAAGAGAGTAATGACCCTAAAGTTTTTATGCTAAAAGGAAGAGGGGAGTTTCAGCTGGCAATCGTATTTGAAGAACTTCGTAGAAAAGGTTTTGAATTTATGGTTTCTAGACCTACAGTTATTACCAAAATGGGTGAGTTTGGGCAAAAAGAAGAACCTTTTGAGATGCTTAGTATTGATGTCCCCAATGAATGTACCGGTATCGTGACTCAAAAACTATCTGAGAGAAAAGGTCGCATGGAGTCCATGCATACCATTGGTGAAAATAGAACTCGTATTGAGTTTGTTATACCGTCTCGAAGTCTGATTGGTTATCGATCGATTTTTTTGACGGATACCCGGGGTGAAGGATTGATGAGTTCATATTTTCTTGGTTATAGGCCTTATGCAGGAGATTTGTTGTCTCGACAAAATGGATCTTTGATTGCTGATAAACACGGAAAGGCCACACCTTATGCACTTTTTAATTTACTGGCCACAGGTGAACAATTTGTAAAACCTGGGGAAACCGTTTATGAAGGTATGGTGGTTGGAGAACATAACAAAACTAATGATAGTAATGTTAACGTAGTTAAGGAAAAGCATTTATCTAGTATGCGAACTGCCGGTAAAGATGAAAACGTGATTTTGCCACCGGTTAGGCCTCGAACCCTTGAATGGGCCCTATCGTGGATTGATGATGATGATTGGGTCGAAGTGACTCCTAAGAATATTCGGATACGAAAGAAAATTCTTCCGAAAAATCAGCGATCTGTGGTTAGGTCGATTAGAAAGTAGTAGTTTTTACATCTCGAAAAATAAAAAAAACTGCCATAATTAAACAGATGGAAGCAAAAAGAAAATTTTTGGTGAGAGGTACTTTCATATAAATCAGGCAAAAGATGGCAAAAACCACCATCGTGATTACTTCTTGTATAACCTTAAGTTGGGGCAGGGTATAGACCAGATTTCCCAGACGATTCCCTGGAACTTGAAAACAGTATTCTAAAAAAGCGATCCCCCAACTAACCAGGATCACTATCCAAAGTGGTTTGCTCGACATATTTTTTAAGTGGCCATACCAAGCGACAGTCATAAAAACATTTGAAATAATTAGCAAAATGATAGGTTTTACCATAAAGGTCCTTCTTGAATATGTAATAAATTCAAAAATATAGCGCACTGCGTTCTTGGGAGCTATACTACCTCTTATTCTATTATCTGGAGAAATATATGAAAAGATCTAATTTTTTACTGAGCGCTTTTTCTGCCTTCCTTCTATCTTTTTCACTATATTCAAACGAGTTTGAAACAACCGAAAAAATAATTGAGACTCAAGATCTACAACATCGAATTATTAATATGGTGGTTAATCCAGATAAATCGATTACGAGAAACTACGGTGATGTTACAGTTTTTTCCAATAATCCCGGTGATGTCCTACTTCGAAATGAGAAAAGAAGTATTCGGTTATTGAATCAGGAGCAAATTGATGATTATCAGATTACCCTTGAAAAAATAAATAAGGTTTTAAAAACCAAGGCCACCAGTCTGAATCAGTTTTATATTTTTGCAAATTTTATAAATGGGTATAACCAAACTGAAATGATTGGTGACTATGAAAAAAAAGATGCCCAGTTTTGGATTGCCGTTATTTCAAAGGGTAGTAACGTTGAAAATGTTATTATGCAAGAGGAGCAATTTCATAAAGGGGTTGGATCTCATTTTCAAATTAGGTTTTTATTAGATAATGCAATATTATTAATACCACAAGATCAAACTAATGATGCTACTTGGGCAAACCAGGTCGTAGATTTAACTAAATTGGATATTACCGATAAAAAAATATTAGAAATGAGAACACCTTTTTTAATGAGAGGAGATTTAGTTTATTCTCTAAACGCCGTCAGAACTGAAAATGGTCCTAAATCGTGGGGAATTGTAGAAGGTGGACTTGGTTCTTTTGCTAATTCTCTGGGAATATATACGACAACTCATGTTTCATATAATCAAACTCAAGATAATTTGGTCAGACAGTATGAAATCAAAGCTAACCAAACAATTAGTCAAAACATATTTGCTTATGCCATCAAACGTTCAAGCCAAGTTATGGAAAAAAGTATTTATCATACTATTCATAATGCTTGTCATACCACGGCACTGGAAGCTTTGCATGCTGAGGGACTAGGGCTGGATTTTAATCCCTATGAAGATTTTAATCCTTACCGAATTATTTTAGGGCTACAAAAAAAGGGAATCATAGCTAAAGAGCTGGATACCATAAATAAAATATTCAAAGCTAAAGTTCAAACGCTTGATGATGTAACGGCTTATCAATTAGCACAGCAAAATATGCAGGTTTTAACTAGCGATATATTTGATAAGCTAATTTTAGATATTGGAAATTTTATTTTACGAGAAAAAGTTACCAAAGATGAGCTGGCGGCTTTAAAACTGATTCTTTCCGATCCAACTAAGATGCCCCAAACAGCAGCGGACATGGTGGCATTTTCAACAGATCATAATGTGAATCCCCAAAGGATAGGTTATTTTTTAGAAACCATAGCCAAAGAAAAAAAGGTGATCCAATCTTTAATTCAAGAACGGTTAGGAGTTAATGTTGATCTGGAAAAGGTATGGCAAGCTTTACTTAAGATTCTATCTGGGGTTTAAAAACATAAATACCAGATTTGTTTTCGCTTACTAGTTTTTCGTTGTGGATCACCAAATTGCCACGCAAAATTACACTTTGAACTTTACCACTCACTAAAAATCCTTCGTAAGGGTTGTAGTCAACATTCATGTGGTGTTTATCTTTGGAAATTTTCCATTTTTTATCTTTATTGAAAATGATTAAATCAGCGTCTGAACCGGGGGCAATAACTCCCTTGCGAGGATAGAGTTTAAAAATTTGGGCCGGATTAGTGGAGACCATTTTTGAAAAATCAGTCAGAGTCATTTTTCTTTTCCCCACACATTCCGAAAACATAAGTTCAAAGCGGTTTTCGACACCAGGGATTCCGTTTGGAATTAATTTATAGTTAGAAAGTCCGGCTTTTTTTTGCTTCAAAGTAAAGGGACAGTGGTCGGTGGCAATAACATCTATAGTTTTGTCTAAAACGCCTTTCCACAAAGCCTCTTGGTCTTGGGTAGTTCTAAGTGGTGGGCTTAGGATATATTTCATTACTTCAGTGTGATCACTATGTTTATAAAGTGAGTTATTCAGGAGTAAGTATTGCGGGCAAGTTTCAGCAAAGATTTTCACTTTATTTGATCTTTTAGCTGCTCTCACCAAATCCAATCCTTTTTTGCTGGAGAGATGAACGATATAAAGTGGGCACTGGGTTTTCTCAGCCAGGGTAATGGCCAGCTCAATGGCCTTTTCTTCGGCAGTATCTGGATGAGAAAGGCCATGATAATAAGGCGCAGATTTTAAGCTTTTTGCAAATTCTTGATCGAGATCTTCGATTATTTGATTCATCTCTGCATGGAGAGTGACCACACCTCCAAGTTCTTTGGTTTTAAGCATGACTTTTTGCAAATCCAAAGGACTGATCATCAGGTTTGGGTAGGTCAGGAAAGTTTTGAAAGAATAAATACCCTGGCATTCATACATATTTTTCATTTCATCTAATGCGGATTCATTAACATCAGTTATGCTTAGGTGGAATTTATAATCACAGAAACATTGATCCTTGGCTTTTTTGTGCCAAAGTTTTAGCGCTTGATCAAGGGTATGACCTTTTTGTTGGTTGGCAAAATCAATAATAGTGGTGGTAGCTCCATATAAAGCGGCTCGAGTGCCGGTGGCAAAGCTGTCGCTGGAAAATCCCCCAGAATACGGTAATTCCATATGAGTGTGGGCATCAATGCTACCTGGAAAAATTATATTATTATTAGCATTGATGATAACATCGGCCCGCGTCTCAAGGTATTCTGCAATCTTTTCAATTTTATCATCGGCAATTAGCAAATCACCTTTGATGATTTCATCTTCGGTTACGATAAATCCATTTTTGATAAGCAGTGTTGACATGATTAATCCTCATGTTTTTTTAAAACAATACCTTTTAAATAATCACCCTCTGGAAAAGGTTTGATAATTGGACAATCAGTAGATAGTCCAAGCGTTTTTTCTATGGATAGAATTTTTTGTAAATTAAATTTTATTAAGATATCGGTGATCTTTTTTTCGAATTTCTGACGGTTGATTTTATGGGTGTTGATGAAAATAACAATGTTGCCACCAGCTACAGTGATTTTTTCAAGGCGAGGCAGTAGATCTTCATATCCTTTAAAGGAGTTTTGGGTTTTAGCTTTGGAGCTTGAAAAACTGGGGGGATCACAAATAATTAATTCAAACGTTTTATTTGTTTTTATAAAATCGCTAACAGCCTCTTCCACCGAGGTTTTTAATAATTGATGATGATTATGATCAAGTTGTTTATTGAGTTTTAAATTTTTAAGCAACCATTCGTTGTAAGTGTTGGAGATATCCACTGAAACCACTTCACCGATTTTTTGTTCCAGACCGAGGAGGGAGAAACTACCAGTGTAAGAAAAAAGATTAAGCAGGTTTTTAGCTTTTTTAAAATAAGGAATTAGACTTTTTCTGATAGCAGACATATCGGTATAAATACCGATATCGTAATGGTCCAGTTTAAGTTGATAACTAATGCCAAATTCCTTAATGATAAATGTTTTATCGAAGGCGGTGGATTGCTTTTGGTTCTCTAAATTTCTTTTTTGGTAGGTAATCGTTTTGATTGGTTGAGCAGCTAAATGTTTTTTTATGCTTTTATTAATTTCATTTTTATATTTATCCCAAAAAGAAGAATAGCTTTGTATGAGGATGTGCTCACCTAACAGTAGAATAAAAAGTGCTGGTAGAAAATCAGCTTCTCCAAACACTAGATAAAAATTTTGTCTTTCACTGAGTAATTGAGGGAAGTTTCTTTTTTTTATGGATTGTAATATGCGATTGTCGAGCTCATGTTTGAAATTATAGTATTCTTCTGGCAAAGGGGTTTTGGTGGACCAAAGCCGTGCCTTTATTTGAGGATGGGTAGGATCGTTAATCAACAAGGCAACATCGTTTTGTCGGTGGTCAGTTCCAATAATAAAATGGGTGTCCTTAGAAAATTTACTGGAATATTCGTCCTTGGTAACCCATGGATGACCTTTTTTTAAGGCCTTGATACTAAAAGGGTGAAGTGAGGCCCTTTTAAAGGGGGCATTTAGTTTTTTGATCATTGGATGGTTTCGTTGTTTTGTAGATTATGTAATTCTTCGATATAATTTTCAAGCAATAGCAGTAATTGATTGGTAACTTTGAAGGGATCATGAATATCTTCAATGTTAAATTCTTGTAAAATTTTTTTTTGTTCGTCAGATACCGACTGATAGG
>Ga0208958_1002187_pt1 | contig 17297 bp, 14 predicted proteins | sample RifOxyB1_FD_184032 | JGI IMG/M metagenome (GOLD analysis project Ga0208958, IMG submission 184032) | Soil microbial communities from Rifle, Colorado - Rifle Oxygen_injection B1 (SPAdes) | ecosystem: Environmental > Terrestrial > Deep subsurface > Rock core/Sediment | place: Rifle, Colorado... | reverse complement strand
TGGGTCAATGGCACCGGCGATTTTTTAGGAGAAGAAGGACTCATCGCCTTTAAAAATTCTCTATTTGTAAATATTTTTCTAAAAGATTTTGCTTGGTCATATCTAACTAATGATGAATCAAAATCAACGCTCGGACCATCTATTCCTACTTATACTAGAATTAAAAATTCTCTCTCTACTGAATACCTTGAACAAATAGAGAAAACCCAAATTTTTTACTGGATGAGCTTTTATCAATATGAAGCATATCTAAAAATATTTCCAGGGATTGCCGCTAAATGCCACTGTTGTGGTATAGGAAAAACATATAAACGCTTTAAAGAAAGAAATATTCCTGCTATACCATTTATTAACTTAAATGAATTTTACCAATGGTTAGATGAAAAATAAGGAGCACACCAATGTGGGAACATGTAGAGCTTTTTGATATATCCAAAGACCTCGTACCTGGTGGTGTCCATTCACCGGTTCGTAGCTTCAAAGGACTAAAATCCACTCCGCGCTTTATTGAATCAGCAGAAGGCGCCTACCTACAAGACGTTGAAAAAAAAACCTATATTGATTTTTGCATGAGTTTTGGACCATTAATATTGGGTCACAAAGATGAGGATGTAAAAGAAGAAGCAATGTGTGCTCTCAACAAGGGGTGGACTTATGGCGCCTGTGAACCCTACTCTCTAGAACTGGCTGAATTTATCGTTGATAATATCCCTTTCATTGAACAAATCAGGTTTGTTAATTCGGGTACCGAAGCAGTCATGACCGCCATTAGATTGGCCAGGGCCCACACCGAACGTGACAAAATTATAAAATTCAATGGATGCTACCATGGTCACACTGATTCTATGCTTATCAAGGCAGGTTCAGGTGTACAAAATATTTCAGAAACTTCATCCAAAGGCATCCCGCAATCAATTGCCAACGACACCATAGTGTTTGAACTTGGAGATGAAGAGCAAATTAAAACGTATATGAAAAAACATGGCAAAGAAGTGGCTGCTATTATCATTGAACCACTTCCAGCGAACTGCGGATTATTGCCACAAAAAAAAGAGTTTCTAACTTTTTTGAGAGAGGAAACCACCAAATATAACTCGCTTTTGATCTTTGATGAAGTCATTACAGGTTTTAGAGTTGCTTTTGGAGGAATGAGCGCCAAGTTAGGCATTATTCCTGACTTAGTCACTTATGGTAAAATAATTGGAGGAGGCTTTCCCGTAGGAGCGGTAGCCGGTCCTAAAAAGATCATGCTTAATTTAGCTCCGGTTGGCGACGTATATCAGGCAGGAACTTTGTCTGCCAATCCTGTTGCCATGGTGGCAGGGCTTAAAACCCTGCAAAAGCTCGAGCCCAGCGCTTATGATCAACTCAGCAAATATTCCACAAATATCACCACTATCTTGAATCAATGGTTGCAAAAATACCAAAACGGGCGATACAAAATGTTTTCCATTGTTAGAGAAGATTCCCTGTTTTGGATTACCCCCAAAGAAAATATTACCCGGGCCTGTGATATCCCCAGCGACTTAAGCGAAGGGTTCAGCCCTTTATTTGAAAGTATGTTGGCACATGGAATCTATCTGGCTCCTAGCGCCTACGAAGTAGGCTTTATTTCCCTGGCCCACAATAACAGTGTCTGTAATCAACTCAGCAAAAGACTTTGGAATAATTAATGGGACTTTTTGAAAATAGAAAAACCCAACTTCCGCTTTGGTTTATGAGACAGGCCGGTAGATATCATAAACACTATCAAGATTTTAAGGCACAATATAGTTTTGAAACTTTATGTAAAACACCTGAACTTGCCTGCGAAGTTACACTCGGTCCAGTCAATGATTTTAACTTTGATGCCGCGATCCTTTTTTCTGATATCCTTTTTCCCTTGGAACGACTGGGGATGGGACTTTCCTTTGATCCGGCCCCAACCCTTTCCAAAAAAATTTCAAATATTAAAGACGTTGATTCTCTTCAACCAATTTCCTCACCAGAAAAATTTTATCTTTTTCAAAAAAAAGCACTCGCACTGGTCAAAGAAAAATTATCACCAGATAAGACCTTGATCGGTTTTATAGGAGCACCCTTCACTCTTTATACCTATGCCTGCGAAGGCGGTCATATGGGAAATCTGCTTAATGCTAAAGCTGGACTTTATAACGGTACGTTTGAAGCTTTTTCTAAACTCATTTTAAACGAGCTTCTTGCCAACATGTCAATGCAAGCAAGTTCTCCTATAGATACCATGGCCATTTTTGATACTGCCGCCGGAGAATTATCTTTGCAAGATTATAAACGCTTTATAATCCCCATTAATAAAAAGCTAACCAAAAGCTTTAAAGAAATTTTTCCCCATATAAAAATCATTTATTACTCAAAACACACCAACCTCGATTACTTCAAAAGAATCAATGATAAAAATATTGATGTACTAGGAGTAGATTGGAGAATCAACATTGCTGATGCTATAAATGAATTTGAAGCACAATATTATGTTCAAGGGAATATCGACCCAACTTGGCTAACCCTACCCCAAGAACATTTGAAAAATAATCTTGATATTTATATGGATCACACTTTAAGAAAAATCAAAAATCCACATAAGTGGATTTTTGGATTAGGTCATGGAGTACTTAAGGAAACTCCTGAAGACAATGTCAAATTCGTAAGCAATTATATTAGAAACTACCAGTTTTAATGATTTAATTTGTAGATTCACGTTCGCTTAAATCGATCACTTTACAATTTTCACAGGAAGGAATTTTTTTGGTAGCATTAGCTTTTTTACTTACTTGAGCAACCACTAAAAAACTGCTTAGAACTAATCCCAAAAAAGCCGAAAACACTATAATTTTTTTCATCTTAAGCCCCCTTTACAATTCTACTAATTAATTGTTGATACATTGTTTTGAAGCTTAACAACTTTACAATTGATGCAATCAGGTGGACCTTTTGGAGAATCAGGATTCACTGATTCTTTAGCAAAAACTAAAAAACTACTGAAAACCAACACCAAAAATACTGCTAAAATTATCATTCTTCTCATTCGATCCTCTAAATACAAAAATTATTAACTAAATTTTATTATTAATACTCCATAAGCCCTTTTGCAATATTTTAGCCAAACTACTGAGTAATTCTTACATTCACTATTTCAACAACTGTACAACAACACATTAAACGCTAAGCATTATCTTACATCAAAATAGAATCTAAGGTAGCATTTTGCCTTTTTGTTAGCCCCTCTTGTGCACCTCGCAATGCTTCATTATTTACTTGCATCACTTTTGACATCTACCATCATTTTGTAGATAATGCTTAAACCTCTAACCTAAGCAACCTATGAAAAAAATATTCAATTTAAAAATTCTCGCTAATAAAAAAGCCATCCTCACTCTGCTTATCTTTCACTTTATGCTTTATGTTTTTTTTGCTTGGTGGGAATCGGGTATCCCGAAGTTTGAAATTAACCAAGGTGTCACCAGTAGCTCTAATAGCACTATTCATTTTGTAAAAACTTTAAATTCACTGATCAATAATGAACTGGAACATGGTTGGTTACCTAATGACTTTATGCTTTCCCCCACCAAACTCTTAATTGATAATAGGCCTAATTTTCAAATTGGAGTATTAACCATAATTAGACATAGTGTCCGAGTTCTTCGTGATAATTTAAGCCGACAAAGAACTACTGATGAAATTAATCCTTTTGTTAATAAAGCCTTCTCCTATATAAGCAACGATTACGAAAAATTATTACTACCGAGCTTTGAAAGTCGGATGAATGAAACCATTGATCATCTGGATATTTTTTTAAAAAATTATGAAGCTAATTTGGCTAACGCGAACTATTACCCAAGAAGTGACAACTTAATTCAAGTTTTTGATCAATATATTTCAGAACTCGGAAGCCTTAATAATAAACTACTCTCAGGTGATACCAGTTTTTTTTCCAACGATGATTTATTTTATCTGGTCAAGGGCACAAATTATGCTCTTTACTCCGTTTTGCACGCCATCTTGAAAGATTTCAAAACTGTTTTAGAAGAAAAGAAATGTATGCCCCTGATGCATGAAACTATCTCCCGCATCAAGCAAAGTGATTTCGATCCAATTATCGTAGTTAGTGGTGACAGCGAAAGCTTACTGGCCAACCACTTAATTCAACTGGCCGGTATTACTTCCGATGTAAGACAAAAACTTAAATCACTAAATGTAATGTTAGATAAAAATTAATTTTAAATTATAGAAAATCTAAATTCTATCCCTTATAGCATTATATTCATCAAGCATAATCTGCAAATCTTCCCTAGAAAGCGAAGCACCTTCTGCTGTTTTTTCTTCCAAAAATCTTTTTGGAAGTGTGTCGGTTTCCGGACCAAGTCCCTCTCGATGATTAAATTTTCTAGTCATTTGAGTAATATTATTTGCGATATCTTGTAACTCTTCTTTAGTATATTTAAAACCAGTTGTTCCTTCCAACAACATGATTAATTCATTCCATAAAATAAAATCACGGTAAAAACGACAAAGAATCATACTATCAAACAGGGCCGCTCGATCTTCGTAATCAATATGTAAAAGCGCTTTTCCTTGAATTTGATTTGGACTCATCTGACCGGAGAGTTCTGCTTTATAAAATGTACCTCTAAGATGACAGGCCCCTCTTGGTGAGGTTGCATAAGATAGTCCCATTCCTTTTAGAACTCTCGGATCAAATCCGCCGGGTTCCAATCCTTTTACATGTATAGCAATATCTTCAAGACCGAGTTTTTCACTGGCCGGTTTAATTCCATCAGCTAGGATATTTCCAAAACCTTCACGGTTAGCAATCATGTTAAAAAGCGTTGCGATTTTTTCCGGCTGATTATAGTCAATCGCAAAATCACTTTTCCCAAGCTTAAATGCTTCGGTTGCAAAACCCGCCAAATTCCCGGCACTCATAGTATCAATTCCCAGCTTGTCACATAAATCATTAAGATAAGCAACTTCCTCCAGGCTATCAAGTTCATTTAATCCACCAATAGCATAAATAGTTTCAAATTCCGGGCCTTCAAGTTCAAGTCCTTTGTGCTTGCCATGTAAAACTTTGGATTTCTTCGTGCATTTTAAAAAGCAAGGAGGACAAGCTACTGATTCGAGTTCGAAATTTTCTTGCATGTGAATCGCAGAAATATTTTTCCATTTTTCATGATAGCCTTTACTCCAATATCTAGTAGGGAAACATTTTTGCATATTAAGAACTTCTACTTGCATAGGAGTTCCGAGTTTTTGATATCTAGGTGTTACTGGGGATTCTTTTCCTATTTTACTTACAATCAAATTAAGCTGTTTTAAAATTTCTTGATTATGCACAGGCGTTTTTTTATTGCCACAAAAAACCATTCCTTTAATATTTTTTGAACCAAGTACTGCACCCATTCCGCCTCGTCCAATACTTCGATAGATATCAGACTTTATGGCAGCACAGGCCACTAAATTTTCACCGGCGGGACCGATCGTCATGGCACCAGAACCAGCGGGAGAGTGATCAAGCATATATTTTTCAGCTTCATTTGTAAGCTTGCCTTTTATTTCTTTGGCGCTTTTGAATTCAACTTTATTTTCTTCAAAAACCAGATACGTTAAATCCTTTGCCTTGCCTTTTAAAATTATAGCATCCACCCCAATGCCTTTAATTTTTGGTGCGAGTTTTCCTCCGCAATAACTTTCTCCGTATCCATTGGTAGCCGGACTTTTAGAAATTACCGCATATCGATTTTGTCCCCACACATTGGTGGTAGTAGCAGGCCCTGTAGCAATAATAAAAAGATTATCAGGTGATAGTGGATGAGTTTTCTTTTTAAGTCTTTCAGTTAATAAATAAATACCAAGGCCCTTGCCGCCTAAATATTTCCGATAAATACTTTCATCTAATTTTTCGTACTCAAATTTTTGATTGCTTAAATCGATAGTTAGTATTTGTCCCCACATTCCCTTCATATAGCCCTTCCTTTATTTTGTTTGGAAAAACTATAATAACAAAGAGAAAGTGCTTAGCCAATCAGCTTATAAATCTTCCAACCAAACTCCGGCACCTGCTATCCAACCAAGTTGTCCATTACACTTTTTAACAAATGATGTTTTAGGAGTTGGTTTTTCGGCACTTGGCTTTGTCCATTTATGATTAACCCATCCACCTTTAGCTTCCCTTTTGGCCTTTTTATCAAACTCAACAAATAATAAAACACCATCGGGGTCCTTATTATCGGCCAAAGGTTGACCATCCAATCTTGGTTTTATAGGGTGTACCACCATTACCAGATTAGAATCTTGAACCCAAACATAATTTCCTTCACAAAATCTCAAAGTTTTTTTGATGTAATCTACTGCCGCTTTTCCCTCTTTTTCTATTTTGGAGCAAGCTTCCCCAACCGCCTTTACAGCATCTTCTTTCTTACACTTGGGTTGAGCAAAAAGATTTATCGAACCAATCATTAGACTAATAATTATTAAAATGCGGACCATAATATGCCTCCCTCATTAAAAACAGATCTTTATTTTAAGTATAAGGTTGTTACAAATAAACACAACTTGTAAAACATGAGTAACTCTTGTCCATATAAACAAAATTCAAGAATTATTTAAAATGTACAGGCCACCAGAATGATGACCTGTACATTTACAAGAATAAGATTATTTTTCTTCCTGAGATGCTGCGTATTCTTCTGCTAATTTGCTTTGCAGATCACCAGGAACAGTTGCATATTCAGCAAATTCCAAACTAAACGCTGCCCGACCTTGAGTAATTGACTTGAGTGATGTGGAATATTTATACATTTCCGCTAAGGGAGCCTTGGCTTTTACTACTTGGAAATTGTTTTTTGAATCAATTCCCTGAATTACTGACCTTCGCCCTTGTAAATCACCCATGACATCACCAACTAAGTCTTCTGGAACCAGGACTTCTATACTGCAAATAGGCTCTAGGAGTTTGGGTTTAGCTTTCAAGAAAGCATCTTTAAATGCCATTCTTCCTGCAATTTTAAATGCCATATCATTTGAGTCAACTGGATGCATTTTTCCATCATAAATTGCAACGGCCACATCACGAGCATATGATCCAGTTATTGGTCCTTCCTCCATCTTTTCCATAATGCCTTTTAAAATAGATGGAATGTATCTAGCATCAATAACACCACCTACAATACAATTAAAAAAGCATAGTTTCCCACCCCATGGTAATTCTTGAATATCTTTTGATCTAACGTTGAGTCCTGCAGGATTTGGCATATCTTCGAAATACGGTAATACCCGCATATGTACTTCACCAAATTGGCCAGCACCACCTGATTGTTTTTTATGCCGATAACTGGAATTGGCTTCCATTTGAATGGTTTCACGATAAGGAATCCTCGGTTTAATATAGCTGGTTTTAATTTTGTCATAGTGATCCAGCTTCCATCTGCAAAGGTCAAGCTGTAGCTCGCCCTGTCCTTTTACAATTAATTGCTTTAATTCTTTAGAAAACTCCACTGTAAAAGTAGGATCTTCTTCGGCCATTTCCCGTAAAGAAACCACCATCTTTTCCGAATCATTTTTACTTTCAGCCTCAATTGCCATTTCAATTCTTGGTCCGGGAAAATTAATCGGTGCAACTTCCAGCGATGATCCCTTTTTAGCAAGAACATCATTAGTTTTTACAGATTTTAATTTAACCGCAGCACCCAAATCACCGGCCACGAGAGTATCCACCGTTTGTCGGTTTTTTCCATCCATAACAAAGATTTGGTTAAGCTTTTCACCATCATTTGACCGGATATTAACCAGTTCAGAGCCAGCATTTATTTTCCCCGATAGCACCTTAAAATAAGATACTTTTCCCAGGAACGGATCAATCAAGGTCTTATAGAAAAACAGAACCGTTTCATTACTATCACTACAAACAATATCTTTTCCGTCTTTAGTTTTTTCCGGAGAAAGTTCAAAAGTAGATGGAGTAGTGGTTGCAATAAACTCAATTATTCTCTCCACACCCATATTGTATTTGGCTGAAGCACAAAAGATTGGATATAGATCTTTATTTAATATTCCGGCTTTTAGACCATTGATAATTTGCTCTGGACTAAGAGTTCCTTCTGCAAAATAAATTTCCATCAATTTTTCATCAGACTCGGCAACCTTCTCAATAAATTCGTTTCGCAACTCTTCAGCTTTATCTTTCAAATTAGCTGGAATCTCTTTTTTCTCTGGTTTAGTTCCACCTTGGGTATACACATACATACACATTTCAACCAAATCAATAATCGAATTTAAATTTTCCCCCTCATTTACCGGAAATTGAAAGACTGTCGCTTTTAGACCAAATCTCTCTTTAAGAGTTTTTACTGCATTATCAAACTGGCTTTTTGAATGATCCAATTGATTCATAATAAAAACCAGTGGTCGTCCTAGTCCTTCAATTTTATTCCAAAGAACTTCGTGAGCAACTTCAAGCCCATGTTGAGCATTTACGGTCATTACACAAGTATCCATAACTCGAAGAGATGAAATAACCTCTCCCACAAAATCATCAATACCTGGGGCGTCGATGATATTGATCTTATAATCTTTCCAAACTGTATGAAGAGAAGTTGCACATACAGAGTTTCCTCTTTCATGCTCAATATCATGGTAATCTGATACAGTATTTTTCTCATCTACACTTCCGCACCTTTTAATTAATCCACCATGAAAATGCATAGTTTCTGCAAGTGTCGTTTTACCTGACTTTGGAGGGCCAATTAAAATAATATTTTTAATAAACTTATTGTCGCTATAAACCTTCATAAAACTCCCTTTAGTTTAAGATGCTTAACGATATTAAAATTTACAACATTTTTTAAAAAAACAAGTATTACCTATATAATAATGATGGGCAACCGAAAAATATTTTTTTTAAGAATTTTGATAACAAAAAGTATTCATTAATCACTAAAATAGTTATCTTAAAGTTGCGTCGCAATAATAAGCGCTGACTAATTCATAACATAAAAATTACTTATATTTAATTGTATGACCAACGGTTTCCTGATATCCTAAATTTAAGGAAGTCCAAGTCAAAACAAGGAGGTTCTTATTGTTTAAATCCAATCTGACACACACTCTTTACCAGCACTTCATCTCGTCTCATTTGAATGAAAAATTTATAACAGAAGTAACCACTAACTCCATACCATCCTTCGTTTACGTGGATGGAGTCCAGATAAAACTTATGGCGGGATACTACAAAAAAACCATCACCAGACGAAACACTTTATACCCTACCAACACTAACCCAAAGGATCTTGAAATTGTTTTTTTTGATAATGATTGATTAAGACTTTAAATCCATTTGGCAAACTAACGATTTAAAAGTTATAATTGCACATATGATTACTTGCGTAGGAGGAATCAATGGATAATTTCACGGAAAGAAGACAAGCAGAAAGAATTAAAACGAATAAAAAATTAAGAATCTATTCAAGTGTTTCAAGAGTTCCCTATACCGTCGATATTTCTGATATTTCTATGCGAGGTGCCTCTGTAAGAACTAAATTCCTTCCCACTCTCGATGAAGTTATTACTTTTGAGGCCATTGATGATTATGTACAACGACTTCACTTTGGCAATGCCAGGGTTCGCTGGGTCAAAGATTCTCAAAACCGTGGTGATAGCGGCTTTGGTATCGAATTTGACGATGATTTTCCTCTTGAAGTTATAAACTAAACTAACGCCTTTTCTAAAAAAATACTATTCGTTAAAAATCCACAAATGTTCTATTGATTTTTTGTAACTATCTGATATGGTTTGTTGGAAAAAAATTAACCAGATTTTGACATTAATTTAATGGATTCTAAACATTACTAACAAGGGGTCGTAAGATGAAGTATAAGCACTTAAATGTTAGACCAAAAGCTCTCGAGGCCTTAAAACATTACAATCTTCCAAAGGGTCCACTTGGCTTTGGTAAATACTCTACTCCTATTATGATCGTTTGTGATTACGCTGACGGAAAATGGGGCGAATTAAAACTAGCTCCTTTTGCATTTCTTAATTTATTACCAACCGCAAAAGTTTTTCATTATGCACAAGAAGTTTTCGAAGGTATGAAAGCATATATGGTCGATGGAAAAGGACCTTATCTTTTCAGGCCTGATAAAAATTTTGAGCGATTTAATCTTTCCTGTAAACGCATGGCCATACCCGAAATTCCAAGAGAATATTTTATGGAAGCAATCCAGGCCATCACTGCATATTCGGCAGAATTTATTCCTCAAAACACTGGTGAATCTCTTTATCTTCGACCATTCACTATCGCCACTGAAGAAAGCCTGGGCATTAGACCATCTGAGAAATATAAATTTGTTGTCGTAGCCTGTCCCTCGGACGCTTATTTTACCAAAGGAACTGTTCCGGTCATGATTGAAAGACAAGCTGCTCGCGCTGGCATGGGTGGCACTGGAAATGCTAAAACCGGTGGCAATTATGCAGCCAGTTTGATTTCAGCTATTGAAGCCAAAGAAAGAGGATATCTTATGACTCTATGGCTTGACTCTCTCGAAAAACGATATGTGGAGGAACTCTCTGGTATGAATTTCTTCTGCATCATAAACGGTGAACTTTGGACTCCTGCGCTTACTGAAACAATTCTGGTAGGCATAACGAGAGACTCTATCATTCATCTAGCAAAAGATATGGGGCTTAAAGTTCATGAAGAAAGAATTGATATCACCGAACTCATTACCAGTATCAAAAACAATGAGTGCACGGAAGCCTTTGCTTGTGGTACCGCCGCCATTATTTCTCCCATAGAGTGTCTTGGTGAAAATCATGGAACTAGATATACCTTCAGAGACCAAGGGGGCAATATTTCCCTGAAATTACGTCAACGTCTCCTTGATATTCAAGAAGGAAGGTATCAAGCACCAGAAGGTTGGTTAGTAAAAGTCGACTTACCACAAATATAATTGCTTTTTTCCATCGAATAGAAGAAAATCTCTAAAAAATTCTGGAGGCTATGTGGAAGCAGATATTTTAAAGCGGGCCCGCGATTGGGCCAGTAATAATTATTTTAGTAAAGAATCAAGACAAGAAATTCAAAAACTGCTGGATCAAAACGACCATCAAGAACTGACTGAACGTTTTTATAAATCTTTAGAATTTGGAACTGGTGGTATAAGAGGAATTATCGGCGCCGGTCATAACCGTATGAACGTCTATAATGTACGTAAAGCAACTCAAGCAATGAGTGATGTTTTAAATAAAACCTTTGATCGTCCCAGCGTTGCCATTAGCTACGATTCCAGAAATTTTTCCTTTGAGTTTGCCAAAGAAACCGCATCTGTTTTTACTGCCAACAATATACGAGTTTATCTTTATAAAAGACTAAACCCAGTGGCCCTGCTCTCATTTGCGGTCAGACATTTTAACGCAAATGCCGGAGTTATGATTACCGCCAGCCATAATCCACCAGAATATAATGGCTATAAGGCTTACTGGAATGATGGGGCCCAAGTTATTCCTCCATATGATCAAAATATCATAGATGCCTACAATGATATTCATGATTATGCCTCCATAAAATCCATGAATTTCGATCAAGCACTTAAAAGTGAGTTAATTAGATGGATTGAAGAAGATGTTGAAAATATTTACTTTGAAAAAGTGTTAGCTAAAACTATCCGACCTGAACTTATTAAAAAAAATGCTGATCTTTTAAAGGTTGTGTATACCCCCATTCACGGGACCGGATTAGTCCCATGCACTACCATCTTAAAAAAGCTGGGTTTTAAAAACGTTCTAGTGGTTAAAGAACAAACTACTTATGATGGAAATTTTCCTACCGTAAAAAGCCCCAATCCAGAAAATGCAGATGCCCTAAAGATGGCGGTGGATTTACTAAATAAAGAAAACGCAGACTTTGCTATTGGAACCGATCCGGATGATGATCGCATTGGAGTGGCCATCAAACATCAAAACCAAATTCATTATCTGTCTGGCAATCAACTGGGCACACTAATGCTCCACTATATTATAACCGGATTGCTAGACACAAATAAAATGCCTTCCAAACCCTATATAGTAAAAACTATTGTTACCACAAGACTGCAAGATAAGATCGCCAATCACTTTAACGTACACGTTGAAAATACACTGACAGGCTTTAAGTGGATTTGTGGAAAAATGAAAGAGATTGAAGAAACTAAAAAAGACCATACTTTTTTATTTGGTACGGAAGAATCTTTTGGTTTCTTAAATCACGATATGGTGAGAGACAAAGATGGATGTGCGCCAGTGGCCCTTCTTTGTGAAATGGCCCTTTTTTATAAATTAAAAAATATGACTTTGATTGATGCGCTTGATGCAATTTATACTGAATTTGGTTTTCATCATGAGGATTTACTCAATCTTAATTATCTGGGAAAAGAGGGGTCGGAAAAAATCAAAAGGATTATGAAACTTTTTAGAGAAAATACCCCGAAATCTTTTGCTGGTGAAAAACTTATAGCTTTGGAAGACTATAATATACCCCAAAAAACATGCTTACAGACTAATAAAATAACCAGTCTAAATATTCCCAAAAGTGACGTCCTGGGATTTTATTTTGAATCAGGCAATATCCTTTATTGCAGACCCAGCGGAACTGAACCCAAAATAAAATTCTACACGATGATTAAAGAAACCGAAGGTGCACTTGCAACCATGAAAGAAAATGCCAAAAGAAAAACCAAAGAATTAATTCAATTTATAAAAGAAAAAGCGGATCAAGCATGACAGAAAAATCAAAAGAATTAGCAATTGTTTTAGTCAGTGGTGGGATGGACTCGTTAGTTACTGCTGCTATTGCCAATACCACTTATGAAAATCTGGCATTTCTACACCTGAATTATGGACAAAAAACTGAACAAAAAGAACATAGTTCATTTCATAAAATCGCTGATTTTTACAAGGTTCCTTCAAAACTTAGAAAAATAATTAACGTTGATTATTTTACCCATATTGGTGGTAGTTCCTTAACCGATGATAAAATCGAAGTTAGTGATTATAAAGGTGCCTCACAAGATATTCCAAATAGCTATGTTCCTTTTCGCAACACCCATATCGTTGCCATGGCCGTAAGCTGGGGAGAAGTGATAGGTGCCAAAAAAATTTTTATTGGAGCAGTTTATGAAGATTCCAGTGGATATCCTGACTGCCGACCAAGTTATATTAAAGCACTCAATCAACTCATTAAAGAAGGTACCAAAAAAGGTGACATCGAAGTTATAACTCCAGTTATTCATATGAAAAAATCTGAAATTGTTAAAAAGGCCATTGAACTTAAAGCGCCTTTAGAACTAAGTTGGTCTTGCTATAAAAATGAAGATAGAGCGTGTGGAAAATGTGACTCTTGCATGCTTCGCCTAAAAGGATTTAAAGAAGCCGGGCTCATTGATCCCATTGCTTACGAGGGTACGGCGTGACTTTTAGGGATGCGGTGAGAAAATAAAGCAACCTGAGTATATTTAAACGAGGTTAAAATGAGATATGACATACAGTTATTTAAAAAACATTTTGAATTATATACTGAACTTAGATTTCAAGAAAATCGAAATACACTAATTTTATGCACAGATGGAGTTATTACTGCAAATAATGTTAGATCGGAAAGCGGTGTAAGTGCCAGATGCGGCCATAAGAATCGATTTGGATTTTCTTCCTCATCATGTCTTGACGACGAAACCATAAAAAAAGTTTTACAAGAGGCAAATAATAATGCCAAGTTTTTAGGGGGGAAAAGTAAGGATAGTGACATTAATTATTATGAGTCTTGTGAAAACATTGAAAGACTTTTTCTTACCAAGAAGAACCGATATACTCAAACCGAGATAATTGATTTTATTAAAACCATTGATAATTATATTATAGCAACCTATCCCAATTTAAAAAGTCGGTCCATCCGTTTGTGGTCACTTGATATGGAAAAAATGCTCTTAACTTCTTCAGGAGCATACGCTCACACTATGATTCCCAGAACCATAATGTATGTGACACTCCTAAGTGAATCAGAAAATGGCCCAATTTCTAATAGCCAAGTGTTTGGAGGGAGAGGGCAGATTGAAGATGTATTTGATGATCCCAAAAAATTGTATTTTAAGATTGATAAAACTTATAAGGAGTTGATGGATAAAAAAGATGCAGTTTTTGCTAAGGCTGGTACATGTGAAGTAGTTATGGATTCTGATTTAGCCGGAATTTTAGCCCACGAAGCGATTGGACACACGACTGAAGCTGACTTGGTTCTCGGTGGTTCAGTGGCTGGTGATAATCTTAATAAATTAGTGGCTAGTAATTTGGTTACGTTGGTTGATTTTGCCAACCATGCTTTAAATCAAGAGGTGCCCATTCCCGTTTTTATTGATGACGAAGGAATTAAGGCGAAGGACGCAGTCATTATTGAAAATGGTATTTTAAAATCATTTATGCATAATAAAGAATCAGCCAATATCTTTAAAGTGGCCCCAACAGGAAATGCCAGGGCCTATGAGTATTTTGATGAGCCTCTGATTAGAATGAGAAATACCTGTATTATCCCAGGTAAAAGTACATTAAGTGACATGATTGCCTCGGTGGAAAAAGGTTATTATTTAGTAAAATCCTCTAATGGGCAAGCGGATTCCACTAGCGAATTTACTTTTGGAGTACCGCTGGGATATGAAATTATTAACGGGAAACTGGGGCGTGCTATTAAAGAAACCACTATTAGCGGTGTTGCTTTTGATGTGCTCAAAACAGTTACCATGATTAGTGATGATCTTACCTGGCATTGTGGTGGAATGTGCGGAAAAAAACAGATGATTCCCGTTGGAATGGGTGGCCCTGCTATCAAGTGCCATATTAATATTGGAGGTAAGGCGTGAAAAATTTATTAAGAGATAAAGATGTTACCAAATATTGTGTCGATACTTTGAAAAAACTGGGAGCAGATAAATCTCAAGTTAACTACACCCATTTAATAAAAAAAGAAATGTGTGTGGAAGGTGATAAAGTGTCACTTCTAAGAACTATTCATACTGACGAGGTTTATTTAAAAGCCATAAAAAACAACAAAGAAGCTTCTTTAAAAATAAATAAAATTAATAAAACTAATCTTGAGGAGGCATGTAAAAATGTTTTGGCACTGGCCAGTTCCTCTCCAGCGGATCTGCATAAAGATATTGCTGCCCAAGATGAAGCAAGATCATTTTCCCATGGACCTAAAGAGCCAAATTTTGATCAAATGTATCTGAAACTTATGAACTTCAAGCAAGTTGCTTTAAGAAAATATCCCAAAATAATTCTAAGAGATGTTATTTTATTTCATAAATACAGTAAGCAGTTTATTCAAAATTCAAATGGGGTAGATTTTGAAGCCGGTAATGGCTCTTATGAGATGTTTACTATGTTTACCGCCAAAGATGGCAAAAACACCAGCTCATTTAATTACGACGCCATAACCAGAATGAATCTGGATGGAGACTTTATTAGTTGGGGACAAATAGACGAACTTTTAAGACAAACCCAATTACAAACGGTTTTGCGTCCAGTACCGGAAAACTTCGTAGCTGATGTAATTTTAACTCCGCTTTGTTTGCTTGATATGCTTATGTATTTGGGTAATGAATTAAAAGACGGCAAACATATAACCAATACCTCTCTCATGAAAGGGAAACTAAACCAGCTGGTTTTAAGCAAAAAATTCACTTTAAAAGCTTTAGCTGTGGGAGATGAGTTTGCTGAAAAATGTTTTGTAACCCCTGATGGGTTTAGGGCAGATAATTTAACTGTTTTTGAAAAAGGTGTTTTAAAATCAAATCTCTTAAGTCAGTACGGTGCCAATAAAACTTCTCAAGGAAGAGCAAAGAATTATGGCGTAAACTTTTTGGTTGAATCGGGAGAAAAGAGTTTAGGCGATATGATTAAGGGAATTAAAAAAGGAATTTTGCTGCAAAGATTTTCAGGCGGAATGCCTGCGGCCAATGGGGACTTCTCCGGGGTGGCTAAAAACAGTTTTTATATCGACAATGGTGAAGTCAGCTACCCTGTTAATGAAACCATGATTACTGGTAACATCATTGATATGTTTAAAAATATTGAAAATATTTCCAGCGATTTTGTAAATTACGGGCACAGCATAATGCCATGGATACAAAGCAGTGGATTGCATATATCTGGGAAATAGGAAATAGAAGTAGGAGAAGTAGGTACGGCGTGACTTTTAGGGATGCGCTGTGACTTTATCTTATTCTCGTAATTTAAAAAGATAAGAACCACTAAAACTTCCCACTAGTTCAAAGTAGTCTTTGTTTTCAAAAAATTTTTGCAGACCAGGTGATTGATATCTTTGTATTTCGGTGGAACCAATAAATATATAATTAACCGCACCTCCTCGAAGTAATTTAAAAGCTAACGATACATCTTTGGTATTATAAATTGTTTCAAGCAATTTAATTTTATTCAAAGCTACATGATAAGAAGTTCCTCGGAGCATAACATGATTAGGCCAGCCTATATAGGTTGGAAGACCAGTGAATTTGGTTATGCGAAGAGTATCTAAAGCAAACGGCTTCTCCCCGACTGCTTCCAATATGATAGGGGTGCCTTTAATATTTTTATTTATCCAATTAATGGCTTCATATGCTCCTTTGTCCCACTTCATGTAAACCGTAAGCGGATCCAAAGAAAATTTATCATTGAACTTGTAAAAAGAATGAGTCAGTTGGATTGAGCCTATAATTCCAATTAGAATAAAAATCAATAGCGAAAAAGACCAAATCAGGTACTTTGAATTTTTTATTTTAAACTGACTTTTCAATATTCGAAATGGCAATCGAAGCAGCATCACCGCACATATCGCCAACCAAATCCAGACATTATTAAACGTTTTGAAAATTGTGTTAAATCTGTCCATAAAATAAAGATGTTCTGCTAAAAAAATAAACGTAAGTGCAATTAGAAGTAATTTGAATGAATAATTTAAATAATAATGAAGATTCCCTCTACTGGCCCATAAAATATTTATCGTAATCATCGCTATCATACAAAAAAAGATTATTTCATGAGAAATCATTTTTCTAGCGATGATTTGAAAAAGAGTAACCATTACGAGAGCTAAAGGAAGTACCATCCATACATTAACTCGATATTTAATTATTTTCTTATAAAGAAAATAAAAGAGCAAAATAAGGAAGATGATATTAAACCAATTTCCAAAATACATGTAGTAATTACTAAAATGATTGAGTTTCTCAACTACAAAACCAAAATCCAAACTTTTTCCAGTG
>Ga0208958_1002185_pt1 | contig 17299 bp, 19 predicted proteins | sample RifOxyB1_FD_184032 | JGI IMG/M metagenome (GOLD analysis project Ga0208958, IMG submission 184032) | Soil microbial communities from Rifle, Colorado - Rifle Oxygen_injection B1 (SPAdes) | ecosystem: Environmental > Terrestrial > Deep subsurface > Rock core/Sediment | place: Rifle, Colorado... | reverse complement strand
TGGGACTAGATTTTGAAGAGTTTTTTGGCATTTTGAGTAGTGATTTCGGCTATTTCTTCATAACTTAGTTTTTTTATTTTGGCAATCTTCTCGGCCACATATTTGACGAAAATCGGTTCGTTGCGACCCTCTTCTTGCGGAGGCGTTAAATACGGGCAATCTGTTTCAAGTAAAATTCTATCCAACGGAGTTTTTGCTATTACCTCGTCTAGATTCAACCTGAAAATAATACCATTAAATCCCAAATAAAATCCCAGATCCAGATATTTTTTTGCTTCCTCTAAACTGCCAGTAAAACAATGAATGACCCCGCTGGTCCGAGAACCGTTCTCGGACAATATCTTTATTAAATCGTTGTGAGCCATGCGGCAATGAAAAATAACCGGCAAGTCCAGCTCCTCGCCCAGTTTTAATTGCTGGGAGAGAACGCTTTTTTGTTTCTCTTTAGATAAGGCGTATTCCGGCTTGTAGTCCAAACCGACTTCTCCTATGGCAACCACTTTTTTCGAGTCGGCCAATTCCTTATATTTTTCGTAATCAAAAACTTCCGTTTCGAGATGAATCGGATGAAGACCGATAGCAGCGTAAACGCCTTCGCGATGTTTTTCAGCCATCTCCACCGCCCTTTTGCTCGTTGAATACTGCGAACCGACATTAATCATCCAAACGTCGCTATCTAAAGAGCGCTGGAGAACTTCCAAGCTGTCTTCTTTGTAAGTGTTGAAGTTTAAATGTGCGTGGGTGTCAACCAGCATTTTTGTTTTTTCTTAATTGCCACCAGGAAAGCAAAATTGAGATTACTAAAACTGCCAAAATAAAAACTAGGGAAAAAGCTAGCGGGATATGATAAATTTGGTTAAAAATCATCTTAAACCCGACAAACGCCAATAGGGCCACTATAGCTTTCTCTAAATAAATGAACTTTGGCAGAAGAGTCACCAAGAAGAAATAAAGAGCTCTTAATCCAAGAATAGCAAACGCATTGGAAGTATAAGCCAGAAAAGGATCTTGTGTTATGGCTAAAACCGCAGGTACCGAATCCAGAGCAAAAACCAAATCAGCACTTTCTATCAGAATAAGGGCCAGAAAAAGAGGGGTAAGGCACAAGGCTTTCCCGTTTCTGACAAAAAATTTGTTCTCTTTACAGTGTTCTTCCACCGGAACAAGCTTTTTAACAATTTTTAAAAACAAATTTTTCTGGGGATCTATTTTTTCGCCTTTTTGAATAAGTAACTTAAAAGCGGTAAAAATCAGAAATGCTCCGAAAATGTAAAAAAGGAAGTCAAATTTTTGTAAAAGCCAGATACCTCCAAAAATAAAACCAGCCCGCAGTAAAAAAGCGCCCAGAATCCCCAGTTTCAAAACTTTCTGCTGAGAAATAACGTGGAGGTTAAAATATGAAAAAATAACCAAAAAAACAAAGAGGTTGTCCAGGCTTAATGACTTTTCCAGCAAATAGGCGGTAAAAAACTCGATTGCCTGACCGTGTCCCAAGAAAAAATAAATCAAGAGATTAAAAAAGAGTGCCAAACTTATCCATCCTAAAGTCCAAGCTCCCGCTTCTCTTGAAGACATTGCCCTTTTCCTTTTGCCCTGGATGTAAAGATCGAAAATAACGGCTCCGAGAATAAAAATTGAAAATAAAATCCAGAAAACTTGAAGAGTAGAAATCATAATTATTTAAAACGGGGAAACAGCGGCTCGCTCTTTTTAGTTTTTAATTGTTTAATAATTTTTTCCGAGGTTTCGGGCAAGAACGGCTTCAATAATTCCGCTATCTTGGCAATGGCGTATAATAAAGATTCGATCCCTTGATTTTTATTACCTTCCCAAAGACGGTTATCTTCAATATATTTATCACAAACGCCGATAAAACCCCAGACCGCCCTTAAATACGACCCAAAATCAAACTCTTCTAAAGAGTTTTGAGGCGGGGAGAAATCTGCAGAAGATTCTTTAAAATTTTTAACTTTGAACTTTTGGGCTAACGTAATGACTCTGGCTACCAAATTACCCAAACCGCCAGCTAAATCGCCATTATATCTTTCAATAAATTTCGCTTCGGTAAAATCACCGTCTTCGGTTGAAGGAATTTCCCGCAAAAGGAAGTATCTTACGGCATCCGTGCCATATTTTTTTACCAATTCAAATGGGTCAACCACGTTGCCTAAACTTTTGGACATTTTCTGCCCGTTAGAAGTAATATAACCGTGGATGAAAATTTCCTTAGGTAAAAGCAGGCTCGCCGAAAGCAATAGGGCTGGCCAATAGACGGCATGAAACCTTAAGATCCCCTTGCCGATAATATGGAGGTCGGCCGGCCAATACTTTTTGAATTTCTTGCTGTTTTCTGCATAGCCCAAAGCGTTAAGATAGTTGCTTAAAGCATCAAACCAAACCCAAATTTTTTGGCTGTCGTCTCCGGACACATCAACGCCCCAATTGCCCGCTCTTTCCGCCGAACGAGAAATACAAATGTCTTCCAAACCGGAATTGATAAAACTTAAAACTTCATTCTTGCGGACTTGAGGAATTATTCTCAACTTGTCTTTTTCGATTAAATCTTTCAGCTGACTTTGGTATTTTGAGAGTCGAAAGAAATAATTTTCCTCTTCGACTAAAACTGGCTTGGTTTGATGTTCGGGGCAAAGTCCGTTATAAAGTTCGCTTTCTTTATAAAATTCTTCACAACCCACGCAATAAAGACCCCGGTATGTTTTTTTATAAATATCCTTCTGACAAGCCTGCCATAATTTCTGCACTCCTTTGACATGGCGTTTTTCGGTGGTGCGAATGAAGTCATCGAAAGACAGATTTAAAATTCCTTTTAACTGATGAAATTTTTCAGAATTACGATCAACTAATTTTTGCACCGGAATACCCTCCTTTCTGGCCGCTTGAACGTTTTTCAGACTATTCTCATCGGTACCGGTCAAAAAGAAAACGTCCTCGCCTAAAAATCTGTGGTAGCGAGCCAACGTGTCCGCTTGAACCTTTTCTAAAGCATGGCCGAGATGAGGCAAGGCGTTGACGTAGTAGATAGCGGTAGTGAGATAAAATTTCTTTTCCATGGTATAATTTAACTGATTTTATCTTATCACACTTTTATTAATTTTCTATGCTTTTGACTCCCCACATTTTAGCCGGCGTCGCAATTATAATTTTAGTCCAAAATCCAATTTTGGGACTTATTTTTGTTCTGCTGAGTCATTATTTCTTGGATCTTTTTCCGCATAAGGAATATACCATCAAAACCATCAGGGCCGGACAATGGCCCAAATCCCTGCCAGATTTCTTAAAGGTGTTTTTAGACATCGTTTTGGGACTGATGATCGTTTTTTTCACAACCGGCTATTCCCCGCTAATCCTGTTAGCTAGCGCCGTGTCGCTCTTGCCCGACGGCCTGACTATACTTCACTGTATCTTCCCAGCAAACAGCTTATTAAGTAAACATTTAAAAATACATGCGGCGATCAATGCCGTTTGCGAAAATAAAAGAATCCCCGCCTTTTGGGGAATCGTCAGCCAAGTTCTTATAGTAGCCGTCGCTATTTATCTCCTATTACAACCACAAACTCTCCTCTAATCTCGTCCTTCGCCAATTCGGCTAAAACATCCTTGGCCGAACCGCGATAAACAGTTTCGAATTTTTTGGTCAATTCGCGGCCAACCACAATTTTTCTCGCCGTCAATAAATCAATTTCTTTGAGGGTTTTTATAATGCGGTAAGGCGATTCATAAAATACCACTGGGTATCTTGAATTAACCGCTTCTTCAAAAAACTTTTTCCTTTTTTTCTTGACCGGCGGAAAGCCCAAAAAAACAAACCTGTCCATCGAGAAACCGGCGATGGAAGCCGCCGCCGTTAAGGCGCTCGGTCCGGGGATTGGCACTATTTCTATTGATCGAGGCCCGACCTCAATCAATTTGGCTACGAGCTTGTTCCCGGGATCGGAAATGCCGGGGGTGCCCGCGTCAGAAGCCAAGGCCAGATTTTTGCCTTCTTTAAGAAAACTGATAATTTCTTCGATCTTTTTAATTTCGGTGTGCTGATGATAACTCATAGTTTTCGTTTTAATCTCGTAACGAGTAAGTAGTTTTTGCGTCACTCTCGTGTCTTCGCACAAAATTAAATCAACCTCCGATAATATTCGGAGGGTGCGTTTTGAAATATCTTCCAAGTTCCCGATGGGGGTAGCGACGATATAAAGAATGCCCATTGATGATTATAAAACAGTGGCTTGTTCTTTTTCTTCTTTCCGTTTTTTCAAGAAATCCCTGACAAATTCAAACAAAATGCCGGCGACAGGAATTGCCAACAGCGCTCCCATAAAACCCCATAATTTCGCCCCGACCATCACTGAAATTAATACCAAGACTGGTGGAAGCCCTATGAATTTTTTAGTTAAAACAGGACTCAGAATATAGCCCTCGATTTGCTGAATGATAATAAAAGCGATGATAAAAAACATGGCCTTGGTCCAGGAAGTCGCCGCCACCAAAATGGCGACAGCCGCCCCGACGGCAACCGGACCAATAATGGGAACCATATTTAAAACTCCCGCTAAAAGCCCGAAAGAAACGGCGTATTTGATATTCAAGACATAGCACGTTACATAAGTCATCAAGCCGACAAACAAGCAGCATAAAATCCTTGAACCGAACCAGCCGCTAACCTTTTTTTGGGACTTCGCCCAAAGACTCAAGGCGAATGCCTCATATCTTTTCGGAGAAAGGACACCAATCACTCTATCTAAACTCTTTTCTTCTAAGGAAAGGAAAAGGGCGATGGTAAAAATAGTTACGGCGGAAATTATGCTTCCGAAAATCACACCTATGGCGCTGAAGATGTTAGCCGAAGCTTTAGTTAGCCCTTGCTCAAAAGTTTTAGTAAAAGCGTCAATGTTCTCAAAAGCCTGAATACCCAATCCTCGGAGCGGCGTTGATAATTTATCAAAATACTCCGGGAAAAACTGGGAAAACTGCTGGATTTCCGTCACAAAAATCGGAGCAATAGCATAGATAAGAAAACCGATGGTGACAAAAAGCACCACATAAATCAGGACGGTGGCCAACACCCTGGGGAAATGCTTCTTTTGCAGAAAATCAATGGCTGGATTAAATAAAACAGAGATAATCAAACCGAAAATCACCCAAATCAAAATATCCCTTATTAAGTAAACGAGATAAAAGGTAAAAAAGGCAATCGCCATTTTTAAGATCGTTTCCCAAGAAATATCGAGTACTTTTGACTGATTCATCGGTTGTTTACAGCTTTAATATTTTTTCGAAAAGACTCTTGTCTTTAAATGGTCCCACCAGGGCCAGGTTGAGGTTTTTTTCCTGAAAAATGTCTTGAGCGACCGCCATAACGTCGTGGAAGGAGACTTTATCAATTTTAGCATATATTTCCTTTGGTGTTAAAATCTTTTTTTCTAAAAGCTCCTGTACTCCGTAAAAGGAGGCCAAGTCATCCGAACTCTCCAAAACGAGGGCTGTTTTTCCTTTGATGTAATCTTTGGCTTTTTTCAATTCCCCGTCAGCTATTTTCTCCCGTGCAATTTTCCGATATTCTTTCAAAATAGTGGTAATGGCTTTCTCGACGTTCTTATTATCTACGCCGGCCCGCGTTGCTAAAAATCCGGTGTCGGAGTTCGCTTCGGCTTCCGTTCTTACATAATACGCCAATCCTAAGTTTTCCCTAACCTCAATAAAAAGACGGGAACTCATCATTCCTCCCAAAATGATGCTTAAAACATCCTGCGCGTATCTTTTGGGATGAAAAACATTATACCCTCTCGCGCCCAAGCAAAGATGGGTCTGGTCTGTTTCCTTGAAGTGAACCAACAGTTCCGGCCGAGTTTGTCTTTCAACAACCTTTTCTTTACCTCCAGATTTCGTGTTTTTTATTTCGGCAAAACTCTTTTTCACTTCGTTAATAGCCCGCGTTCCCGGGAAATTGCCTGCGATGCAAACAATGGTATTTTGGGCAACGTAGTGACTGGACATATAGCTTGCTAATTTTTCGCGATCTATCTTCCTGACGCTTTCTTTTGTACCGGCGATGTCCCAACCGGCCGGCTGATCGCCATAAAGCAGTTTTGACCACAAAGTTGAAACGTAGGCCATCGGATTATCATAGACCATATTAATCTCCTCGATAATCACGCCCTTTTCTTTGGCGATTTCCTGTTCGGGCAAAAGACTGTGAAGATAAATATCCGAAACCCAATCTAGGGCTAAATCGAGGTGGAGAGCCGCAACTTTGGCGAAGTATCCCGTACATTCTTCTCCGGTAAAAGCATTATAAATACCCCCGACTTTATCCAGAGTTTCGGCAATCGTTATTTTATCCGGTCTTTTCTTGGTTCCTTTAAAAAACATGTGCTCCAGAAAATGCGAGATGCCGCTGATTTCCTTCGTCTCGTATTTGGAACCCGTGCCCACCAACGCCAAAACCGTCACGGCCTGGGTACTCTTTTGCGGCACGGTAATGATTCTCAAACCGTTTTTAAGCGTTGTCTTTTTAAACATTATCGTTTAATTTTGCGCTGATAGTCGCAATTAATTTACTAATTTCAATTCTTTCTTGCTGCATGGTGTCTCTATCGCGGATAGTGACGGCATTATCTTTTAAGGTATCGAAATCACAGGTTATGCAAAAAACCGTGCCGATTTCATCTTGCCGGCGATACCTTCGTCCAATGGAGCCCGCTTCATCGTATTGGACCGAAAAATGCGGTTTCAATAAATCGTAAACTTCCCTGGCTTTTTTGACGACCTCGGGCTTGTTTTTAACCAGAGGCAGGACCGCGGCCTTAATCGGAGCGATTTTTTTATCCAAGCGCAAAACTATTTCCTCCTCTTTTACCGATTCGGTGGTAGTTGTCCGGCCCCCCTTAATTTCCTCATAAGCCTGGACCAATAAGGCGAGCATCAGTCTTTCTATGCCCACTGTCGGCTCAATGACATAGGGTATGTATTTTTTCTTGGAATCGGGGTCGGTGTAATCGAGAGCCTGCCCCGACGCCTTGGCGTGCTGCGATAAGTCAAAATCTGTTCGGTTGGCCACGCCCGCTAATTCCGCAAATCCCCAAGGAAATTCGTATTCGATATCAACCGTTCTTTTGGAATAGTGGGCCAATGATTTTTTAGGGTGCTCGTATCTTCTTAATTTTTCTTTTTTTAACCCCAAGCTGATAAAGAAACTTTCCCAGTCATTAAGCCATTTGTCAAAAGCGGCCTCGTCTTCGCCGGGCTTCACGAAATATTCAATTTCGGCGAGATCAAATTCCCTTGATCTGAAAATGAAGTTGCCCGTGGTAATTTCGTTTCTGAAAGAACGGCCGATCTGAGCTATGCCGAAGGGCACTTTCAATCTCATGGACTCTTGAACCTGTTTAAAATTAGTGAACATCGATTGAGCGGTTTCCGGACGCAGGAAAGCCGTGCCCGATTCTTCTTCAACGGGCCCCAGAAAAGTCTTAAACATCAGATTGAAATTCTTGGCCGGAGTAAATTCTGCGCTTTCGCATTTCGGGCACTTTTTCTTTATCAAGTGATCTTCTCGGAAACGGCCATGGCATTTTTTACATTCTACCAAAGGATCGGTGAAATTCTTAAGATGACCCGAAGTTTCCCAAACTTTCGGATGCATAATGACCGCGCCGTCAATTAAAACAACGTTGTCTTTCTCTTGGACAAATCTTTTCAGCCACTCTTGCTTGATATTGTTTTTCAATAAAACTCCTAGGGGGCCGAAGTCCCAAAGAGCTTCCACTCCACCGTAGATTTCCGATGATTGGAAAACAAATCCCCGCCTTTTACAAAGACTAATTATCTTTTCCATCAAATTTTGCTTATTTTCTTTTTTTAATTGGTTATCCATAAATGATTTTCTTGCCCCGTACCAAACCGAATGTTTTGGTGTGGGGTTGCATTAAGTCTTCCATGAAATTTATTGCTCAATTCCCGCCGTACTGATCGGCGAAGAATCTCCGTCAATAATTAAATTAGTGAACTCGTCTTCGCCTGTAATTTCGGCCGGACCGACAAGATTCGAATTACCCCCATACTGAGGAGTTAAGGCAATCTGGAAGGCAACCGAAGGAGCAGGACTTAAAACGCCTTTTCCTGCCTCTAAATCGTCCAGCTCCCAAACAACTTCGCGAGAATTAGAATCAAACGTTAATCTTGAATCTTCTGGGAAAATGCGGCCGGTCAGCCTTACGTTGTTATCAAGAGTCGCCTTAACCCTGACCCCTTTAACGTCGTTATAATAGTTTTTCGCCTGCCAGATAACCGTGTAGGTGGTCTGGTTGCCGGCCTGGGGAGGATTGGGGCCCGAATTGCCGAAGACCTCATCTTGATAATAGCCTTGCTGGATTATCGCGAGTTTAGAACTAACCTTGGTGGTAAACTCCTTCTGGGCCTGGCCAAGAAACACATTATCTTTCAAAATCGGGTTTTTTTGATCGGCATTGGTTATTAACCAATCGTCTTTCAAATCAACCCAGAACTCAATCTTGCCCTCTTCTTGAGCATCTAAAAATTGGAGCTTAGGAATCTTACGCCAATCAAAAACAAGGGAATTGTCGCCCGACTCAAAATCACCTGAAGGGGCTTTGGTGGTCTGGAAGTCAAAAAGATCTCCTTCTAATTTCACAACTAAGAATAAGTTGCTGAAAGCGTCGCTGCCGATGTTTTTGAAGAAAATTTCGTAATGCAGAGTATCGCCTGCTCGGGCCACGTACTGCGAGCTATTATTGATCTGCTGGGAAATATATAAGGAAGGGGTAACGATCTGCACCGCCCTGACTGTTTCTTTTAAGACGACAAACTCGCCGTCAATCCACGTGCCCAATTGCGCCTTGAATTGTTTTTGTTCGCCTACCTTGCCGGTTAAATTGCCGGCGATCTGAATCCTGCCGCCTTCTGCTTTATTTAAAAGGCCGATGTTCCAATCTGTTTTTTCCAAAGATTTGGGTTTCGAACTTTGGAATTCAAAATCAGACGGATATTCAACCTTAATGCCTAAGTTGGCCAGCGGATAATCGACATTAGAAAAATAGTTTAATTGGAAATTAATTTCCTTGCCTGCGTCGATTTTCGACGAAAGGTCAAATTCCAGCGTCAAAGGAACCGAATTAATCCTGGCGCTATGGGAAGTTTCCGACTCATAACGAGCTTTGAGGTTTTTAGGCTGGTAATTCACCCAAGCTTGGGCTTTTTTCATCTCCCCCTCCTTTCCAAGAAGCCTGGTCTTAAAACTAAAGGTCTGCTCCTGGCCGGGGTAAATGCTTTCTAGGGTGATTTCTTTCCTTAATGACTCTCCTTCGCCGACAAGCGAATAGGCCGGATATTCAAAAGTCAGTCTGGGGTCTTCCAACCTAATGTTGCCATTGTTTTTATATCTAACGGTATACTCAATCTCCTGCCCGAGAGCCGCTTCTCCGGGGGCTAAGATCTCCAATTTTAAAGTTTCCTTAGAATAGCTGTTCTTCTGCCAAGACCAAAAGCCAACAAGTCCCACAATAACAACCAAGCCAACGGCGATGAGAATAAGCTTATTTTTAGTATAATTCATACGATTATTTTTTTAGTATACCATTCGCTGACAATTTTTAATAATCTCTGGTGAAGGGGAGTAATCTTCAGCCTCGAAAGTATCGGCCAGTCTTTTTTTAAAATTACCTTGATGATTTTAATGATATCGCCGTCTACTTTAGCTTTATTAATGGTGCAGTCGTGAAATTCCGGCTTGTAACCGAGGACTGAAACGAAATTCCAAAAAAAATAATAATACACCAGCGGCAAGTGGTTGATTTTAAATTGTGGGTTATTTAATCTGTCTAAAACCTCGCTCAGCAGCCGCCAAATCTCGTCATCTTTTTCTTCTTTTGAAATAAAGTTATCAAGAACTCCAAAAATCTGATGAACGATTTTGAGTTTTTTAAGATCTTTTCTGATAAAGGAAAAGTTTTCGACCGGGATAGCGTCGGTTAAGGTCTTGCGGGCTTTTCCTTGAATGAATTCAATTTCGCTTAAACAAAAAATTTCCGCTCCGCTTTTTAATTTTGACCTAATCTTCCTGATAGCCCTCCCTAAAATTTTCAGCTTGCCGAAATTCTTGGTGTAAACCGTAAACAACCGGCTGTCTTCTCCCCGATCAGTTTTCTTGATAAAAAATCCCTGGGTCCTGTAGTGGACTGCCATTTTAGTATTTTCTGACCCTGGTGAAGGCTTCCAAAAGATTTCTAGACATTTTGATGGATTTTTTTTCTTTGAAATCTTTAACTATAGCCTCTTTGTGCCTGAGTTCCTTCAGAACTCGTGTTGTTTTTCTTTCGTCAATATAACCTTGGGCCTTTTGCCAGGGGAACCATTGCTTAATCATCCTTTCCCGCTGGGTTTTTGTGAATGTCTTGCCTTTCAAAAGAAACGGCGAAACTTTCCGAATTCTTTCTCTCATTTGTGCTTCGGTAAATTTTTGTTTTTTTCCTTCGATTTCAAAAATAGAGCCCAAAACCTTGGGTGGTGCAGGTCTCCTGATTGCGCCAAGGGCGCTCTTTGCCCCTAATGGAGAAATCCTTGATGGCATGCCCGGCCTGGCAAAAGGCGAACTAAAAGCGCCTTTCGGCGAAAGGAGGGACCTTGATGGAGTCCTGGATGGAATCCCGGCTGGCGGCCTAGCTCCAACCGGAGGCCTAAACGGCATTCCTCTTTGCGGTAACATATTACAAAATCATATCATAAATGAGCCAAAATAAAAGCGCCCTAATTTGAATTTGGCGCCATAAAAAATCGTCTTTAAAAAATTATCTGATCAACTTATTAAGAATCCCGTCAATTTCATCCAGATACGCCCGGCACGCTTTGGCTCTTAATCCGTCTAAAATCATATCAGCCTTAATTAATTGCATCAATTCGTTCGTTTCGTCTTTGGTTAAGCATTCTTCATCGGATTTCCCCGATTCTTTCCTTAATTTCGCCTTAACCGAAATCTCTTTGACTTTATCTTTTACCCTGTCGGAAAACTCCGTTTCGTCGATAATTTTGGTGAGTTCGCCAAGTTTACTCATTATGATAATTTTTCGATCAATTTTAATATTTTCCCTTTCTTGTACATTGACTCGTACGCTCTAAGCAACTTCTCGTTGGCTGGTTCACTCTCCTTTCTTAACAATTCCGTGTATTCTTTAAAACGGGGCATCTGTTCAAATTGATGTATTCTTCCCGTCCTGAACTTCATCTCCCGCATCGCCGCACCCCATTGTAATTCTTTCCCAGCCTTTTCTATAGCCGCCAACGGAGTTAATCCTATTGCCGCCAAATCCTTACCGCCCTCAATCGCAAGCCGCTTCCCTTCGCTCAGGCCCATTCCTAATTTTTCCCGCAGATTAAGCCGCGCTAAACCTTCCATTATTTTGCCCCATTTTTCCTTGCCGAATGTCTTGGCTTCTTGAAGAAAAGAAATTTTCGCCTCTCTATCGGCCTGAGCGTTTTTTACTCCCTTAACCGTTTTTTCGTAACTCTTTGCCAATTTTTGCTCTTCGGTCAATTTTTCCGCCGGTTTGCCTTCAAATTTTTCCTGCAATCTTCCTTTTAAAAAATCGCTGATTGACTTTTCTGTTTTATTAAAATAAAACGACTTGAATTCCAAGGATTTGCCCTTATCGTTAAGAATGCTTTTACCGCTCTCGTCTAAAATCTCGGCTTTATCGAGTAATACGCCCTTATATTTAACCGAATAACCCAATTCTTCCAGATAAAATTTCCTGGTTTCAATAAATTTATCCGAATCAGAAAGTTTCTTGCCCTCAAAAGTTCTTCCCTTATCCAGTCTTTCCGCCAGTCTTTCCTGGACTTCCTTATAAGATTCGGCCGGTTTTGGGATGCCCGCCTCTTTCAAAATTTCTTCGGGTTTGATGCCCTCTTTGGGAATTTTCGCTGATTCCACCGCCTTTTTCTCTTGAGCCATTTCCTGCTCAATCGCTTCCATTCTTTCCTTACCGCGCGTACCGCCCATTTTATAGAAAGTTTCTTGCCAGTCTTCCGCTTTTTGCGTCTTCTCTGTAACACTCTCTATTTTTTTCTCTTCGGGAATTGATTCTCGAGCTGCTTTAATTTCTTCTTCAGACCGAAGATGGCCCCTCTCTTCTTTGGGCACATATAATTCGCCTTTCTTTTCAAAAGCATCATATTCCCCCGATGTTTTTTCCTCAAATTTTTCAGCCATATATTGATTATAACACAGAACTATCTTTTTGCAACCTTGAATACAGCTCATCCTCTACCTTGGCCCGGTCCTTGCCATATTTGGTGCGGCAATATTCCTTGATTAACTGGGCGACTTTGGGGTTACCCGGGGACGGAGGATAGGTAATAATGTTGAAAGGCTGCGAAGTTTCTCCTTTGATCAAAAGCCGCAAGGCAGCGTTGTAATTATCGATATTAACCAGATCTTCTTCGTCAAAAACCGGCGCAAATTCGGTAATCAGATACTTGGCGTCGTCGGGACCGACCCTAAAAACCATCATCGAGCCGACATTGCCGAAAATGGCTTTTTTGGTTTCTTCGTCCAGCTGCCCGATATATTGATGGCTAAAAATCATATTCAAGCGGTATTTCCGAGCTTCAGCCAAAGCCTTGGTAATGGTTTGGGTCGTCACATTATGAAACTCGTCGATATAAAGGTAAAAATCGCGCCTTTTTTCTTCTGGCAGGTCGGCCCGCGAAAAAGAAGCGATTAAAATCTTGCCCACGATAATCATGCCCAAAAGATAGGAGTTCATATCACCCAATCTTCCTTTGGAAAGATTGATGATTAAAATCTTGCCCTCGTCCATCACTTCTCTAAGATTGAAAGCTGATTTTTGCTGGGAAATGATCGGCCTCACTAAGTCATTGGCGATAAAAACGTTCATTTTGCTCGTAATGTAGGGCACCATATTGGCTAAAGCCGCTTCCCCACCCGCTTTTTCGGCTTCTTTCTCCCAGAAATTTTTCACCACGATATTCTTGCATTTAGAAAGTTTATATTTCCTGAATTCCTGGTCGGATAAAACCCTCGGTATTTCGATTAAAGTACTGCCCGAATCAGGATCTTCCATAATCAACAATAAAGCGTTTCTCATATACTGCTCGAAAATCGGCCCGCCGAATCCCAGCGCTTTCAAGTTGTAAAGCTTCTCGAAAATCTCGATCATTTCGTTAACCACGAAGGTTTTAGCTTCAGGAAATTTCGGGTCGTATTCCAGCATATTGAGCCCGATCGGCCGCTCAATGTCGCCAGGATTGAAATAAATGACATCTTCGGCGCGGGAAGCCGGCACAAGGCTTAAAACTTTCTCGGCTAAATCGCCGTGCGGATCAATCAGGCAAACGCCCTTACCCGCTTCAATGTCCTGCTTAATCATTTCCTGCAAAAGAACGGACTTGCCCGTGCCCGTCTGGCCGATGGCGTAAAAATGACGACGGCGGTCATCGTCTAAAATTCGCACGTCTCTTTCTTGGTCGCGGAAAATATTTTTGCCGACAATCAAGCCATCTTCGGGCATGTTGGCCGGCGGCGGAGCTTGCCTGACCTTCAGCCATTTAATATGAGGGGTCAATAAATCAGAAGAGGGAAAATGAAAAATACTAGCCAACTCTCCGGAAGAAAGCAATATCGCTTCTTTTTCTTTAAAAAGACGGAAAGAGAAATCGTAAAAAAGTTTTTTCAAGCTTCCTCCCCGCAACTTTTTAAACTTAAAATGATTAAGAGCCGGACTGCCGAACTGCTCAAAGGCGCTCTGCAGTTGCTCTAAAATGGATTGGGTCCTGGTTTCAGTCGGAGCCGAAGCGACTATCCTTAAATTAACATCAAAAAGCGGCTGGGATGATTTTTCGGAAACAGCCGCAATCGTATTTTGCTGCAGAGGACCCAACGAAGGCGGGACTGCGGGCATTTGCTGCATTTCGCCTATTTTGGGTTTTGCATATAAAGTAGCGCCTACATCTCTCAAAAAACCGGAAACTCCGGCACCCGAACTTGTTCCATAAACGGCTTCACCGACCGTTCCTTTTTCATAAATAGATTTAACGGCTTTTTCGCTAGCTTCTCTCAAACTCGATCTGCTTAACCTCGCTAAAATTTGGATGGCCGCTCCCTCTCCCTCCCTGGCTAATTTCGTAAAAACGCTGGTGATAGCCGACAAAGGGTCAGCGCTGAATTCTTTGTAGTTTTTCAAGGGCAAAACGGCCGATTTGGCGAGATAAACTTCGTTTCCGGCCGCCGCCCCGCTGGGATTAAAAATATTATAATCTGTCACCGGCTGCACCTGGGCTTTGGGCCAAAAAGCCAGGATTTCTTTTTCGATTATCCCCGAAATGGAACGGGGGCAGGCGACATAAAAATAGATTTCCTCGCCAACGCGATGCACCGCAATTTCAAAAACAAAAGAAGGATTGCCCAAAAACCATCTTTTGAAAAAGTTCGGCTCTCGAATGCCGACTAAAGACGAATAAAACTGTTCGGCCGTTTTCAAATGCTCTTCCAGGGTTATTTTCTTCTCTTCCTCACCCTTGATCCTTTGGGGTAAGGTGACCAAAAAAAGAGCTAAATTCATACCCTTCGCTAAAAAGCCTTTTTCTTTTTTCTTTTTTAGAATTAATGACAAAATAGTGTACAGCGTCAAAACAAGCGCCAAACCCGCAACGCTATAAATTAAAATCGTGTTTTGGAAACTGAAATCCATTACGGCTTGATGATTTTTTTATCAATCAAAATTTTATAGTAACGGTCGGCTAAGATATCGTGAAATTCATCCAAAATCGCCGGGTTATCAAGGTTTTTAGCGACCTGGACCGCCTCACTTAAGCTCTTTTCAAAAACCAAAGAAACCAGAGCGCCGATTTGCTGACTGGGTGGAAATTTCTTAATTTCATCGGCCTCGTCTCTCGTGGCCAATGGCGCGGCGGTGGCGGGCATACGCTGCAATTCCTTTAAGTAGTCCTTAATCTCTTGTTTGACCGCCTTTTCTTTTTCTTCAGGAGCGCCTTCGCGAACTGCGCCCTCACCAAGCTTCTCTACCCGCCCTCTTAAAGTCTCGATTTCTGGACCCGGGACTATTTTTTCCGGATTGAAAATTGGTTCTGTCATAAAAGTTAGAGGTCCGACCTCCTAACATTGCGTTAATTCCGGGAGGTCGGACCTCCCGAATATTCGTCGTTAGTTTATATTACCACGCTTAAAGCTTCTCCAGAACACTCCCAAAAAATTCGAGCCGGCTTCTTAGTTTAGGGTGAGCCGGGCCTGCTCCGATTTCTTTAATTTGTTTTTTAGCCGATTCAACAAAATTTCCGAAAACCTTCTTTTCCTGGCTCGGATCGTTTAGGGTTTTTTTGATTTCTTCTTCAGACAAAGCGAGATAGAAAAGCGGAATCTGGTACAGGGATCCCTTTTTTAATTCCATTTTACCCGCCTTTTCTTCAAAAGAAATCCCGTATTTAAGGTCTGTGCCGCCTCTCTGCCAATTCCTTTCCAAAATCTTATTCTTTTTTTCCTCAAACCGTTCGCCGGTCGTCGCCCCAATTTCGTCAAAAGCACAAACAATGTGGCCGGTTTTTCTATCTAAAATAATATTATCCACTTTATATCGAGCGTCGTCATATTCGGAAGTCCTGGCCACGATAAAATCCTTGCCCAGATTTTTATGCAAGATTGAAGTGGCCAGCATTTCCCAAACTCCGCCCGTGGGATTTTCCTGAGCGACTTTTTGTTTCATTTGTTCCCGACCATAAAGCCAAGACATTTTATTACCGGAGGCCGCAGCATTTTCCCACCTTCCCTTTAAATCCTTAACCCAAGCGTTGTCTGATTCGATTGATTGCCCAGGATAAACATCCTTAAACTTGTTAATATCGACTCTCGCCCTCTCATCAACCGGTACGCCCTCTTTTTGTAACCCCAAAGACATGTCTTTAATCTCCCCCCTCAATCTATCCAGCGGATTTTCTTTAACCTCTGCTTTTTGTTCCGACTTCGCTTCCGGCACCGCTTCAGGTTTATTAAATTGTGGCTCTTTTTCTCCGAACATAATTTCTGTTTATTGGTAATGGTCGTTAATGTCAATAATTTCAACGGCAGTTTTCTCACGAAAAATAAAAATAGCCCGGTATTTTCGGTCTATTCTAAAACTCCAGATTCTCATTTTTCTTGGCTCTAAAAGTTCTGTTTTCAAGCCGGAGTAAAAAGGGTTTTTTTCGAAAAGTCTTTTTTGTTTTTTAAATTTCTTCTCAAGACCTCTCTTCTTGAGATAATCTTTAATCTCTGGATGAAGAGAAAAAATTCGCATATTCTTTTGTTGTTATCTAGTTGCAAAATGAGAAGAACGCCCCAACCCCTTCTCTAAACTTTTAAGAAAATTCTGGCCGTAAATCTTGGTTTTCTTGAATTCCCCCATAACCTCTTTAATATTCTTGGTGGGCGGGGAAGCGAAAACATCCTCCTCTAATAATTGACGGAGATATTCGTAGCGAAGGGCTTTTTCCGCCAAACGTTGATATTCTTTTTTAGGTATCGTTACGGTAACCATATTCTTAATTTTACCTTAATAAAAACCTGCTGTCAAACGATTCAAACGACATAATTTTATTTAATACTTTCCTCTCAAGCCCCACTCTTCTTCTAAAAGACGCATCAGCCGCCCGAATTTTATTTTCTGGTCGGCCTGTTTGGCGATATATTCTTCGTGCCGCAATTTACGCAAAATAGTTTTTGCTTCAATTTCGCTTAAATAACTGCCGATTTTTTGGTAAGGCAAAAGTCCTTTCAAGGTTTTAACCATTTCTTGGCGGGGATATATTTGGCCGCCCGTACCGGGAATCTCGACGGGGCCCTTGAACGCTTTGCCGATTAATTCTTTTACCGGGACCGGTTTTTTGCTGCCAAATAGAGACATAGTTTTTGTTGGTCAATTGTTATTTCGTTTGAAGTAATGGATTTTTGAGGAGCTACTTCTGTCGATTCAAAAACCTCTGCTTTGGTTTCTGACAAAATCGCTCTTTTATTTTTAGCCAGAACAGCGGTTAGCTCTGGAGAACCGGAATACCAAACTGAAATTTTATCTTGGGGCTTAAGCCCGGTTTTTTTTCTCATCTCTTGGATCTGGCGGATGACCTCTCTCACCGTGCCCTCTTTTTTAAGCTCTGGGGTAATTTCCGTATTTAGCTTTAAATCTTTGCCAAAACTGATTTCTTTAACATTGATTTCCTCTTTAATTAATTCTAACAATTCCTTGCTGATTTTATCCTTTAC
>Ga0208958_1002179_pt1 | contig 17330 bp, 19 predicted proteins | sample RifOxyB1_FD_184032 | JGI IMG/M metagenome (GOLD analysis project Ga0208958, IMG submission 184032) | Soil microbial communities from Rifle, Colorado - Rifle Oxygen_injection B1 (SPAdes) | ecosystem: Environmental > Terrestrial > Deep subsurface > Rock core/Sediment | place: Rifle, Colorado... | reverse complement strand
CGGTGTAACGGGGGCGACAGGGGTAACCGGTTCTACTGGAGTAAAAGGCGATACCGGGGTAACTGGCTCAACCGGTGTAACGGGGGCGACGGGGGTAACAGGTTCTACTGGAGTAAAAGGCGATACCGGGGTGACTGGCTCAACCGGTGTAACGGGGGCGACGGGGGTAACAGGTTCTACTGGAGTAAAAGGCGATACCGGGGTAACTGGCTCAACCGGTGTAACGGGGGCGACGGGGGTAATAGGAGCAAGTGGCGTTGGCAATTTTCTAGTAAATCAGGTATTTTCATAAGGGAGACGATATGACTACGGCGAATAAAAGAAAATTAAGTGGTAGTACGGACGGCAAAGCAATAAAAGTAGTTCAAACGGCAACCGCCGGAAATACTATTCATACTGCGGTAGCGGGAACAACCGCTGGAACATTTGATGAAATTTGGTTGTGGACATATAATGGACATACTAGCAATGTAACATTAACTGTGGAATGGGGAGGATCAACGGTTCCAGATCAAAACATTGTTCTAGATGTCCCATACAAACAGGGATTAATTCCGATTGCTCCGGGATTAATTTTACAAAACGGCATGGTTGTAAAAGCATTCGCGAGTGTTGCAAATGTTGTAACAATTATTGGATTTGTAAACGCCATAACGGACTAATATTATGCCACTAGATGACGCCTATACCAAGGCACTTTTACACATGAACGGCGTGGACACGTCAACCACGTTCACCGACGAATCCGGCAAAACGTGGACGACGAGCAATCATGCACAAATTGATACCGCCCAAAGCAAATTCGGCGGAGCGTCCGGCTTGTTTGACGGGGTAGACGACTCCATTACCACGCCTGACCATGCCGATTTCAGTTTAGGAACCAATGATTTCACTATTGATACACAATTCAGAACCGGAGTCCTGCCGTCCGGGGTAAATTACAATGTTTTCAGTCAATATACTGCCTGGCAGAACCAGTGGCACTTTGCTTTGGCCGATGCTGGCGGCGGAACGCAAAAACTGTTTACATGGGCATATTCGGGTGGGGGCGAGCTATGGTCTCTCGTGAGTTCTGCTTTTACGTTATCACTCAACACTTGGTGTCATTTGGTATTCGCGCGGTCTGGAAATACGCTCTATTATTTTGTGAATGGTGTAGGTAAAGGAACGTCGGCATTTAACTATACTGTCCCCGACTTGGCCGATGTGATTTGTATCGGCGCACGATATACTGTAGACTCCTGCCTCAATGGCTGGCTAGATGAATTCCGTTTTTCCAATGGCATCGCCCGCTGGACAACAGACTTCACGCCGCCCACCAGCGAATACGGAAGACCGACCAACAGTTATTTAAAAGGACGGCCTCGTAATCGTTATGATTTAACAGGGGTGTCTCTAGGATAGATGTACAGTTAATAAAATACTATTTTTATGTAATGTTATACCCCCATATTAGGGGGTATAACATTCTTTATTCCTATATATAGGGTCAAATATTTCAATTTTTCAAAAAGGAAAAGGAAAATAATGGAAAAAGGCACTTTTAATTTTGTTGTCCCAGAAAATAAGATTTTGAATCTTGATGAAGGGGAAATTATTGTAAAACCATATCTCGACATGAACCTTCAGGCGGCTCTTATAAATCAGTACACCACTACATTTTTTAGTTCGGACAATAAAACAATTGCTATGGACGAGTGGGACGAATGGGGAGCGGAGTGCGCCCTCAAATTGGCGATAATTGACTTGTGTAGTAGTGTTCCTGTAGATGGAGATTTTGAGAACATTCTTCTTTCGGGTATCTATGATAGAATAGAACGGGAAATCAAAAATTATCAAGAATTTCGATGGCTGCTTGACAACACGATTTCCAACATTAAAGAGCAGATTGCCCAAAAGAAATCAATTGGCGGAACATTGGATTCTCTGTTTGAAAAAGCAAGGATTCTCGTTGATAATTTGATTAAATCCACCGAAAATCTGACCCCAGAACAGCTCAAAAAGTTGAAAGAAACGGGACAAGAACTTGTTGACAAACTGGCTGAAAACCCGTTAGTCGCGGAAGTCTTTAAGGATGTGGCAAAACAATCACAATGAACGAAGACCTTTGGAAATTTAAGAAAACTACAAATAAGCGATGCTCGGATTGTGGAAGAATGTTATCTATACGAGAACGCGATGGCGTAGAAATTTTGCATTGTTCTAATTGTGGATATTGGGAGCACAGCGAAGCAAAAAGAATCCGTAGGAAAGAACCCGAAGAAGAGAAGATTGTTGAGCCACCGCGAAAACAGTTTCGACCTGTGGTTAGAAGGAGTTATTAGAAACAAGTAGGGAGGGAAAATGTTTCCTGATGGTATTACGAGCGGCGCAGTGCTCGCCAAAAGACTTTCTGAAATAGCAGAAAGCGTAATATTATCCGCCAGCAAGGATATATTAAATTTACTGCAAAAAAGAATTATGGAGGACACCTATCTCTATGATACAAATCCAAGAACTTGGTATTATGATAAAACGGGTAAGCCAACATATGAATTCTTAAATTCTTTTCGCTGGAAGGATGTATCTAACACTGTGGTAGAAGTAACAAGAGAATTATTCTACAACTGGGAGTCAATGAGTTATAATGCAGCCAAATTTAAACACGGCTCATTTTTATCGGGGGATATGAGAAAACAGCTGGCGGACATTCTAAACGTAAACGGTATAGATACTCCAAATGATTGGGGGGGGCGCGAGAGACTCGCATATTGGGATAATTTCTTAGACGATTTATTTAATTCAACAAGGCTTGTAAACATGTTTAAAAAATATCTTAGTAAATATGGTCAAGTAATTATAAGTTAATAAAAAGGAGAAATAAAAAAATGGATTTAATCAGTTTTATTACTTGGATTGCTTCTTCTGGTGGCAATATTTCAATTATGAGTTTTATTGCCGAGAGGCTTCCCGCTTTTCAAGCATTGAAAGCAAGCGTTAAACAGATTGTGTTTCTTGTTGGTTCGTTTGTGCTTTCTTTGGGCGGATACTTATTTTTGAAATATGTCCCATCAGAAGTTATTGCACAAGTATCGCCTTATTTTGGAATTTTGTACGCGACTGTGGCTTCGGTTTTTGCGGCTAACATTTTTCACAAAATGGATAAACTTCCGTAATAAACCGTGATGCTTCGCATAGAATCACGCTTTTATGTAAAGGACTGTCCCTAAAAAGACAGTCCTTTTTATTTTAGGAGAAAATGAAAACTCTAAAAATAACAATTGATAAGGATGTGTTGAAAAAATATTCTGAATACTATTTTGAGAAATATCCTCGTAGAAAGAATATTCCGATATTAAAGCCAATTCCCCCATCTCTAAATACTTGGATGATTATGAGGCGCTTTAAGATGAATCACGAAAAGCAAGTATGGAAAGAGTTTGGGGAATGGCTGGTTGATTATAACGGATTGAGAAATAAAAAGATAGAAAAATGTAGAATAGAAATTGAATATTTTTTTGATAGCAAGAGAAGACACGATTCGGACAATTATACTCCGAAGAACTTATTTGATTCATTTACTGTTTCGGGGCTTCTGGTAGACGATGATTTTAATCATGTGGAATCTTTGACCATAAAAGGTAACTATTCCAAAGAAAATCCTAGAACAGAAATAAGTTTTATCTATTAGAGAAAAGGAGATTTCCTTTTCTCTTTTTTACTACTCCGAAAATGAAAGGATCATTTCTAAATGGAAAAAATGCCAGAAATTACAGATGAACAATGGTTATCTGTGAATGAAAAAAATCGAAAAATTGTGGAAGAATTTTTATTGCAATCGATTCATCTTAGCCCCGAAAGCATAAAACAATATTCATCGGCGCTTCGAATTTTTTATTATTACATAAGAATTAATGCGGGAGATAAATCATTTCTCGAAATAAAGCCGATTGATTATCTGAAATATCAAAACTTTCTTATCGGGCAAGGCTTATCGTCTTCTGCCATTAGAGTAAAAAGAAGCGCCATATCGTCTTTGAATGGATATATTGAAGTTTACTATTCAGACATGTTTCCTCTCTTTAGAAATTTTGTAAATAAAAAAATCCCATCTCCGGTTCAAAGTTTTGTAAATGAAAAGAGACCATTGACTTTGGAAGAATATAAGCATCTTTGTAATGAATTAGAAAAAAGAGAAAAATGGCAAGAACTTGCTTATATTAAATGCTCTTTCTCTAGTGGCGCAAGACGGGCGGAAATTAGACAATTTTTGAAAAATATTACTTTGCAAGAACCAAAACTAATTGGAGAAACAAAGATATATTTTACAGAGGAACTCAGATGCAAAGGACGCGGAAAAATTGGGAAGGTTCGTAGATTACAGATAGATGAAGATTCTGTGACTTCTATCAAAAAATGGTTAGAGATTCGAGGAGATGATTCTTGTGAGTTTTTATTTATTTCTAAAAACAACGGGGAAACAAAACAGATTTCTTTAGAAACTTTCAATGGATGGTGTGCCAACTTGTTTACAGAAATCGTTGGACGTAGGATTCATCCGCACTTATTTCGAGAATCCCGTGTGACATCCATGGTTGTAGAACAGGGAAAAGATATAAAAATTGCTCAAAAACTCCTGGGGCATCTTTCGTCACAAACCACCGAAGTTTATTTAATTCGAGAAGATAAGGACGATTCGGATGATGCGTTCACATAAAATTACAATTTTATTAACTGGAATATAATCTTCCAGTCATATTATGAAAGGAGGATTATAAATTGACTGACACAAAGTATACCATTGTGCTCCAAGCTAAAATAAGTCCAGAATCCATGAAACTCGTTCAAGAACAAATAGCGCAACTGCAACGAAAAATAGATTCTGGAACAATGGGAGGAGGAGGGGGAAGAACCGGTGGGGGTAGTTCAAAAACCATTGACCCTGCCAAAATAGCAGAAGGAACTAAAAAGATGAACGACACGTTGGCCGACTGGACTAGAACAGCTACGTCCGCCAACGAGTTAGATATAAAAAGAAATGTTCTAACAAATCAGGCAATCTCTGCCACGTTCAAACATAGTGGTGCGTTGGGGGAACAGATTACGGAACAAATCCGATTGAACGAAAAAACGGGAGATTTCAAACAAACAATAGATACCGCAACGGGGGGCATATCTAAGGCGAGTGAAGCAACCCGCAACTGGACTAACAATATTATCAACAACGCCAAAAAAGTCGTGCAGTGGGCCTTGGCGACTGCAATGATTTACGGCACGTTAAAAAAGTTGCAAGAAGGTGTCCAGTATGTAACGGAATTAAACGCGGCATTGATTGATGCTCGGATAGTCACGGGCATGACCGAATCGCAAGTGGGGGAACTTGGGCGAGAGTATAACCGATTAGCCAAAGAACTCGGAGCCACAACTTTACAAGTAGCCGACGCAAGTCTTGAGTTTTTAAGACAAGGAAAGACGGTTGAAGAAACTCAAAAATTGGTTACGATGAGTGTTATGATGAGCAAGTTGGCGAACATGGACGCGGCGAGTTCAACTGAGGCGCTTACCGCCATTATGAACGGCTTCCAATTACAAGTTAGTGATTTGATGCCGGTGCTCGATTCTCTCATAAAACTTGACAACGCATATGCAACCAGTACAGAGGAGATTAGTCAGGCAATGCAGAGGTCTGCTTCGGCTGCGTCTCTAAGCGGTGTGAGTTGGCAAGAATTAGCTTCGTATATAACAATTGTAAGTGCTACAACTCGTAAATCCGCGGAAAGTATTGGCGAATCCTTTGGAAATTTCTAGAGGCGTTGAAATATAATTCATAATCTTCAACGAAAATTATCTCTGATTGACTTGGAACTCCCGAAGGGGACAACAGGGCGGAAGGTGAAAACCACCGTGAACGACTAAGCGAGATAATTCCATTTAATTATGGAAATGCGATAGTCTGCTCTTTCCTATAACTAAAAGAGAAGGGAAAGAAGATTGCTCAAGCGTAAAGACGCTTTTGGAAGAAGCAATCTCGATTCGTAGTTAATACGATGGTAACAAAATAGGTAAAACTATATTCGCCAGAATGAGTTCGGTTGCGGCAGGAAAAGATGTTGATGAATTTGGGGAATCAATCAACAATGTAGAGAAAGTATTAACACAATATAATATCGCTTTGCGCGATAACGTTGGTCAATTTCGTCCAATGGGGGACGTGTTAGACGAGATTGGCTTAAAATGGGAAACATATGGGGCAACAGAAAAGGCACAAATCGCAGGAGCGTTAGCTGGTAAAACTTATGCCAGAACATATAGTGATATATGGGAATACGTTTAATTATTCCAGAAGACCGCCATATCGGTGGAACTCCTCATAGAGGACAATACCGAGGAAAGACCCGAAGAACATCTTGGGTATCCGTAACGACTATTTACGCGGTCTATCTCTTTTTTTAGAGATAAAGATAGAGTCTGAACTTTATGGTAACATAAAGAAGAGTGGTCGAATGTAAAGACATTCAACGAAGAACCACTCTCTTTGCTTTTAAAAGCAAAAGTAACAATTTTGGTAAGACAATATACCAACCTTATCGCATTAATGGACAATTACAACCTCGTCCTCGAAGCGCAAGCAAAAGAAACTGATGCGGCTGGACTTGCACAACAGAGATTTGGAATTTATCTTGAAGGTGTAGAAGCTGCTCAAAATAGAGTGACGGCTGCCACGCAACATCTTTGGCAAGATGCTATATCGAGCGGATTGATTGTTTCTATATTAAATGCGGTAGAAAAACTTCTCATATTTGTGGACACTTTAGGCGGATTAAAATCTGTTTTAATTTCTGTTCTTGCGATTTTTGCTATGTACAGAACATCCGCGTTCATTACGTTCATAATGAGTTCAACGGGCGGATTAAAAACATTAATCCCTCTTTTGTGGAAATCTGCTGCTGCAATGCTAGGATTGGGAGCCGCCGCTACAACCGCGACAACTATGGCTACGGCGGGGTTAAATTTAATTCTTCTGGCAATTGCGTCGTTGTGGATAGGTCTTTCCGCTAACAAACATGCGTTGCAAGACAACGTTTATGCCATAGATTCTTTATCGGAAAAATCTGATAGCGCAAGAGCTAGTTTGGAACAATTAAACGCGGAGATTTCAAATACGGCGAAAAGTATCGCTCAAGCACAACCCCTGGTTGATGAGTATAATCAACTGTTGTTGGTTGCAGAAAAAAGTACCGCAGAACAGGAAAGATTTACCGAACTCCAGAACGAACTACTTTTTCTTCTTCCAGGAATAAATGGATATTTTGGAGAACAAGGAAACTTCATAATTTCCAACACAGAGAACCTGCAAATATATGTTGATTTAAAAAAAGAAGAATTGGAACTTCTCAAAGAACAACGGGTTCTAGAACTCACGTCGGCGGTTATTCCAAACGCAGAAATGGAATTATCAAGAGCGCAAGAATATTTAGTTCAATTAAAATCCTTACAAGATTATTTTTTAGAACAAAAAAGGTTGGCTGAAGCGGCAGCCCAAGCTGGCAATCAGGAGTTTTCTGTTTTAAATTGGGAAACCGGAGAGACTGACGCATTAAGTACGGCAGAAGCTATTGATTATTTTGCGTCAAAACTAGAAGAACTTCCAAGCAGAATTGAGACGGCTAGACTACAAACTGAATTATTGGCAAATGGCTTAAGTCAACTTCGACTAGAACTGCTTGGATTAGAATCTCCACCAGAACCCACTGGAGAAAACTTATTCCTTCAGGGATTTCTAACCGCAGACGAAATCGCAGACTTAATCGCCGAATATAACGACCTTTCAGCGGCCATGAACGTTGTAACATCTGCCCAAAAAGAACAATCGGATGCCGGATATGTAAGCGCAGAAACAGCGGTAAATCTTATCGCCGCTCACGAGGTTTTGTATGAGTACTTGGCGAAAACGGCAGATGGGTTTATTCTAAACGCAGAAGGCGCTCGTCTTGCTCTTTTTCAAGAAATGCAATTGCTATTCACTAACCAAGGACTCGGTCAAGCTGCGATTGAGGCGGCCAATGGAAATTATACATTAGCTGCTTCTATGATATGGCTAAAAGGACTGACACCCGAACTAACGAAAGAATTATTGGACTTGTTGGCCGTGTACGCCGCCATGGGAGCAAAAATATCTGTTCCTGGGGCTGGTTCTTCTGGTGGTTCTGGAATTGACCCCGCTAAAAAAGCCCTCGATGATATGATAGATAAAATTAAAGAGGAAAAGAACGCAGAAAAAGATGCCCTCAAAGAACAACTCGCCAATTATAAAAGAATTATTGATGCTAGAAAAGCACTGCTTAAGTCCCTAAAAGAAGAAGCCGACTACAAAGATGAAATCGCTGAAAAAGAAAAATCTCTTTCGAGAATCCAAAATGAACTCACCGAACTTTCTTTGGATAACAGCGAAGAAGCAAATGCGTCAAGACTAAAACTTCAAGAAGATTTTGATGCTCAATCTTTGGACTTGGCTAAAGCTCAACGAGATAGACAGTACGAACTCGAAATGGAAATGCTGGACAAGGAACTCGACGCTTTTGAGTCCGCCATAGACAGACTAATCGCCGTAATTGACGCTTATCTTAAGAACACAGACCTGATAAAATCCGATGCGGCCAACCGACTGGGAGCATCGGGAGGTAGTGGAACGAGCGGAAACAAAAGATTTGCCCCAACGTATACTCGTAATGCCCAAGGAGCGTGGGATGTAGCAAAACCAGAAGATAGAGGATATGTTCTTCTATCAGATGGAACAAAGCAATATTATGAAGAACATCATTCTGGAGCAGATTCTAATTTTGTCGGCGGATTGAAATCCAACGAGGCTTTTGCTCGATTGATGAAGGGCGAACTTGTAATCAACCCTCGTCAGATGACAAACTTTATGGCAAAAACTCTGCCCGCTATTACGTCCAATGTTGGCGGCAATATCCAAATAGATATGCCAATTAATGTCGCAGGGAATCTTGACCGTTCCGTTGTTCCAGATTTGGAAAAAATAACTAGTGGCGTGGTCGAAGAACTTAATAAAATTATGTATCGGCGTGGATATTCCCGTACCGCGAACCAGGCTGTGTGAGTAACTCAATAAACAACGATAAAAGAGAACTCTGAAAAGGGTTCTCTTTTATTTTAGAAAGGCGGTGAAATTCAATGTACTATGGACGCACATTCATTTTCGATGGTATAGAGTCAGAACGGTACGGACTTTATTTAGGAGAGTTTTCTGGAAGCGGAGACGCAACAAATCCCGGAGGCGGAGACACTGAAGTATTGACACAAAAGATATACCGGCGACCAAAACTCTTACTGCTTGGAGCAGAACAAACCCCGGTGCTTACTTTTCAGTTGAGTATGTATTCTGAAGATGAAATCTCGGCGCAAAGTTTCTCTGAAATTGGGGCGTGGCTTTTTGGACAAAGCGCGTACAAAGTTCTTCGTATCTGCCAGCCAGATATGCAGGAAATCGGATTTAATTGTTTTCTAACTCAACCGCAAATAATTCGGGTTGGAAATATCGTCCAAGGAATCTCTTGCACGGTTGTTTGCGATTCTCCTTTTGCTTGGCGTGAACCAAAAGTTTATACTTATAGTTACAACGCAAATGCTTATAGTATCACGGATAGTATCAACTTCTTGAACGAATCGGCAAATGCTGCATATACTTACCCTACAGGCATAGTGATTACCGCTAATATCTTTGGGGGGAGCCTTACGGTTACAAATGTAACCGATGCGAACAGACAATTTATTCTTACGTTATCCCCCGGCGAGGTAGTAACCATTAATAACGATTTACAACTAATTTCTTCGTCTATAAACAGTTATCCTATATCCCAATTTAATTTACATTTTCTCAGATTGCTTCCCGGATATAATCAATTAACTGTTTCTGGTAATATTTCATCGATGGTGATTACTTCGCCCATAGCCGTAAAAATTGCATAAAACATCTTCTAGTTTGGGGATAGGATTATCTTGCTAATAATCTGATAAGTGGAACTCCCCATTTCCCCAAACAAATTTCTAGGAGTTATGGAGGTAAAAATGACAAGTGGTATTTATTGTATAGAAAATATGATTAACGGTAAAAAATATATTGGTAAAGCAAAAAAAATTGAGCGACGAATGTGGCAAAACCATGAAGGTTGTACACTTATAGAAAGAGCAATAAAAAAATATGGGGACAAATTAATCAGATATATTATAGAATATTGTGAATATGATAAACTAATTGAAAAAGAACGGTATTATATTTTGAATTGGAATACAAAAGCGCCCAACGGCTACAATTTGACCGATGGGGGCGATGGAATGTTGAATCCTCCGTATTGGGTAAGAGAAAGATTAAGTGAGTCAAAAAAGGGAATTAAAAATCCTAATTATGGAAAATTCGGAAAAGATAATCCAAAATATGGGGTAACAGTATCTGAAAAGAGTAGAAAATTAATGAGTGATGGACACTTACAATATAAAGGGCCAAAAAATCATAACTATGGGAAAAAAATAAAGAAACCCACATCATCAAAATATTTTGGAGTTTATAGGAATATTATAAAAAAAATATATTTAAGGTGGGACGTTATTATTAATGAGCAGGGAAAAAGAATATTTTTGGGAAGATTTAAAAATGAGTGTGACGCGGCAAAAACATATGATAAATATGTAATTGAAAACAATTTACCAAGACCTTTAAATTTTCCAGAAGACTATCCTAATAGAAAGGAGGGCCAATGAATCAAACATTTAATTATTTTCAACAAGAAGAAACCCCGGCGTTAATTCTTTGTACGCCCAACAAAGAAGAAAGATACGTCTTACCTTTAGCGTATCAAATAAAAAATACGCAAAGATACAATGCTGTTTCGGAGTTAACATTTCAATATCCTCAATCATCGGATGGGGGAGAAACGATAGACCCTTCCTATGCATATATTTTGGGAAAAATGTTGGTTTTAGTTGAGAACATAGGATATTACGTTATTGCTTCTGCTCAAGAGGATAGTGATGGGGCAATTCCAATAAAATCGGTTTCGTGTTTATCATTAGAATCTGAGCTTCTTTCCGCCAGAGTTACTGGTTTAAATGGAACTTATCAGTTTGCCGCTTTGTTGCAAACAGTATTAGAGCTTAAGCCGTCGTGGGTTATAGGAAGCATAGATGCTTCATTGTTGCCTCTTTATAGAACTTTTTCAGTTAACAACAGCACAGTTTTGAATTTTCTTCTTAGTGACATGGAAAAAGCATACGGGGCGATTTTTACATTTGACACTACCAATCGAACTGTGTCTGCTATTACCAACATTCTTCCTTTCGCCAATACGAATATCTTTTTATCCTATGATAATCTTATCAAAAATATTCAATACAAAGAAATTACGGATGAGATATGTACCGCCATGTCGTGTTACGGAGCGGGCGATTTGGATATCCGAAATGTCAATCCTCTGGGCAACACAACAATTTATGATTTCACATATTACAAAACTTTATCGTGGATGAGTCAGGGATTAATAAATGCCCTCAACGTTTGGGAAGCCAATGTTGCAATTCAGCAACCTATCTATGCGACAAAGTTAACCAATCTGGAAACTCACAACGGCCAATTACTCATTCTTCAAACCGAAATGGTTGATTTGAACGGGCAACTAAAAAGCATGACAGATGTGCGAGAGGCGAGAATCCAACAGGGATTACCAACCACAGAGATAGATGCTCAAATCGTAGCACAGCAAATATCGATAACTAGCAAGGGAATTGATATTGCTTCAGAACAACAAATTATAGACGGCATAAAAATAGAACTACGAAAAATAGTTCACAGTCTTTTCTTTGCAAGCAAGATTTCATTCGATAATTTTGAAGAAGATGTTGCTTCGATGGCTGTGACCATCGGGGGAATGCTTACCAGTTGGACAAATATTTATACGTCAACATCCACGTCGCCGGGATTTAACCCCGCCCTATTGGTATCTTCAACTCCAACCATAAACATATTGATGTTAGAGGCCAACAATGAAATTGCTATTTTATTAAGTGCTTTAGCCAATGGTTTTTCTGCGTATCCTCTTTCGGATGCTAACGTTGCAATTGTGACAGGATATATTAATGACGAGTTGGGTACGCTTAATTCGTTGTATGCTTTGTTGCAAAGCGTTATCCCAAATACAAGTATCACTGCATCGATAGACAATATCAGAACAACCTTGACTGCCTATTTGGAAATTATTACATATTCTGGAAATATGACTTATGCTCAATATCTAGAACTCACCAATTATATTTTTCAGAACTCATATACTAATTCAAACATTGTAACCAACAACCTGATGACTCCGGTAGAAGTACAAACTCAATCCCAATATCTTTATGACCAGGCAGTAACGGTGCTTGCAAAAACAAGCCAGCCTCGGTATGAATTTACAGGAGATTTTGCGAACTTTATTGCATTACAGGATTTCTCATCTTTTACGGATGAACTCGAATTGGGCAAAGTTATCAATATTCGAAAAGACGATAGCACTACAATTGAAGCGGCGTTATTGGAGTTGGTTATTACTTATGACAACCCAACCGATTTTTCAATGACATTCAGTAACCGGTTCAGACTGGATAACTCTGAATTCATCTACGGAGATATTTTGGGGGCGGCAGCTCAACTGGGAAGTAGTTCTGGCGCAACGGCTCTTACGGAAGGAAATATCGCGGGCTGGACTGTTAGCGCCGTAAATATATCCATTCCTAATGCCCAACTAAGTAGCAAGGGCTATATGTCTTTTGGTATAACGCCACCAGAAACTTATGGGAACAACGAGGGGGCGTGGTTTGGTTATGACAATGCCCCAAAGTTTTCTCTTTATTCTAACATAAACAACTATTTGCAATGGGATAGTTCCAAACTTTTAGTGAAGGCCGAAAACTTTACTCTTGATAGTTTGGGCAATATAACAGCAACTAACGCTACTTTAAGTGGAACAATAACATCTGGAGATGGCGATATTGGCGGCTGGATTATTGGAGCAACCACGCTTCAAAAATTAACCGCAGGAGTTGGCATTGTTCTTGACAGTTCTATTCCGGCGATAAAAGTCGGTGATACTACTGGAACATATATTCTCATAGATGGGCTAAACAAAAGCATTAGTTCAAGTAATTTTGTAACAAGCGCAAGCGGATTCTATATCGCTTCGGATACTGGAAGCGCAGAATTTAATGACATCATTATGCGCGGAAAATTAAAAACAAGTGTATTCGAAAGCGGAACAATTTCTGCTGTTGGTGGGACTTTGGCTGTATTAAACGCAGATGTTTTGGCGGTAGATATGACGGCGAGTGATGGCGACACAGCATATACTTTGGTCGATGAAGGCGGAAACGTTCTAATTGATGGGGATGGAAATACTTTTGTGACTGAGCCCTTAGCAACATTGTCTATTTCGGGAGATTCTGTATTTTCAGTTGGTAATATTCTGAGAATGAAAGATAAAACCGATGATGAGTGGTTGCGAGTCGACAACATAAGTCAATTGCCTCTATACATCGTCTCGCGGGACATGGAATCATCTTATGCCGCCAATACCAATCCTCTTTGGAAAAAGGGACAAGCGGTAGTTAATTACGGAAGTTCTGGGGGCGGGGGAGTAATTTTGTCTGCCGGTGTATCGCCATCCATCAACGTATTTACACACGGAGGAAGTCCTTGGTCTACGATTTATAATCACGCATCGCTACAAGAAGATTTGTCGATGTTTGGTTCAGATGTTTCTGCCGCAGATACAACGGCGTTTACTGTTTTTCACATAGACCAAACATACAATTCGGAATTAATGGGGGCAGGAGATATTCTTTTAGGTAGCAATACTTCTGGTTACGCAAATGTCTTATGGGACGTGTCTACCAAACAGTTGAAATTCAGGGGTGGAAGCACTACTCAGGCGTATATTGATACAGATGGGTCTATTGTGGGAGGAAACGGACTTGTAAAAATAAATAACTTGGGAATTGGTATTGGAAATAGCTCGCCACAATATCCTTTAGATGTTGGGGCAACCCTTTTAACCCCGTATAATTATTCAGCAAGGTTTACAAGATGTGTCGATACAGTTACATCGGGGGCAGCCAGCGTCATGGTTGTAACAAAATCATCTGGAGATATGCAAGATACATTTGGAACAGGTCTTTTATTGGCGATACAAGATGCAACGATGGCCGACCCTCAATATATCGGCGGAATATATGCGATTAGAAATGGGGCAGATAACACTGGGAAAATCCACTTTGTTGTAAATAATGCTGGAAGCTGGGCTTATAAGGCTATTCTTTATAATACCGGGGATTTTTACATTGTTGGAGATTGTTCTGCCCAATCATTTACGGATAGACCATAAGGAGATATAAAGATGGCATATTATTTTGGAGATGCCCTAAAAGAAATAGAAAAAATAAAGGGAACAGCCGATGGTCATTTAGACATGAACACTCTTCCCAATTTTGCTCGTAGGACGAGAAAGAAGGATATAAATAAATCCATAAAGAAAAATGATAGGAACGGAAAAGAATCCGTTGAAATTATAAAAATCGGAGAAGAAGAAGTTCAAGAGCGCGACTTGGGGGCGATGATTTCAATGTTGACAGTAGGGGTTCAACAGTTGAATGAAAGGCTTATTTCATTGGAAAAGAAAGGAAAAAATTAATGGCAGAACTAAGATTAGACCAATTAACACCTAGTGCCACCGCTCCGGCTGATACCGATATTATTCCGACGGTTGAAAATGTGGCAACTACACATAATCACAAAAGCAAGACGTGGACAACATGGAAAGCCGGAATCTGGGCAGCAATTCATGCCGCCACAAGCAAGGGGACTCCGGTTGACGCAGATGAACTTCCGTTGTTGGATAGTGCTACCAGTTATGGTATCAATCGATTGACACTTACTAACATGAAAGCGTTTCTGAAAGCATATTTTGATGGTGTTTATTTGCAACCAAAGGTTGTCGCTGCTCAAATTTATATTTCCGCCGCAGGGATGTCCCCTCAAGCGACAAATGGTTGCGCGGCTATTGCTACTACGAGTATGGGTACGAATAAGCAAGATGTTCAAACGCTCGATTTTGACAAGGATGCCATCGAATATGCCCAAAGCAAATTGTTTCGTATGCCATCTGACTACAATGGCGGAACAGTAACATACTCCATTGATTGGAAACACGCCGCCACCACCACAAATTTCAAAGTCGCATGGGCAGTGGACATTGTATGTTATGCTGACGACGGGGCTTTAGACGCATCGTGGGGAACCGCAGTGCAGGTAAATGATACGGGCGGAACAACGAGTGATTATTATGCAACTCCTACGAGCTCGGCGGTAACACCTGGTGGAAGTCCTGCCGCTAATTGCGGAACAATCGTTCGTGTACAACGTGTGGCTACGGATGGAACAAACGATACGCTCGGCGTAGATTCTGGCTTTATTGGATGCCAAATCAACTACACTCGTTCATAGGATAAACAATATGAAAACAATACATAAAATCTCAATTTTATTTAATGGGGCATTTAGCGCCCATGCTGGCGCGGCTATAATCTTATGGAAGAAAAGAAATGCTAACCATTGATACAACCTCCACCGGAGGTAAAACCCTATCCCATACTTGTACATCAGGAGCCACTTTTTTATTGGTCATTGCTGCTCAGGTTAGCCTTGAATCTTCGCCTGCTTCAACTATGACCGCCACGTACAACGGGGTCTCAATGACCGCCATTGTAGAGCATGTGTCTTCGCGTTCTTACTGTAAACTGTTTGGATTGGTAAACCCCGCGTCTGGGGCACACAACATTGTGGTTACTACGGATTACATTACTGACGGAGGGGTTTCCGGTGTGTCTTTTATAAATTCAGACTCTATAATCGGATGGCGTACAGGAGTGAGTGGAGCAAAACCTCTTACGCCGACATCCAGCCCAACAGACTTGGCTTTTTGTTGTACATCAATTCAGGGGGGAACTGTCGTTAATCCAATCGGCGATTATACTTCTATATTCAATGCAACTTTTGTTTCGGGAACATCGCCCACCGATGGTGACACAATGAGATATGCCGCGTGGAGAATGAACGGGGCATCTCCAACCGTTTCAATGTCGGCGGACAATGTTGGGGGTTTCGTGGCTGTCTCTATTCCGGCCCTCCCTTCATCCGGCGTTGATGTTGCCATTTCCCCCTACATGATATTTTAATATTGCACCGCAGGAGAATTTTATGAAAACTAAATTATTAGATATTATGAACTCAAAAGAACCCCTTCTCAAACTTTTAGATAAAGACATCGATGATGGAACAACATCTTATCGCATTGGAAGAAACATAAAAAATCTAAGTTCGGAATGGCAAAATTTTGAGGACTCTAGAATTTCTCTGGTAAAAAAATACGGAGGAGAAGCCAAGGAAGACGGTTCTATGGAGGTATTACCGGAAAACAAGGGGGAATATTCCAAACAAATTAATGAGATACTTTCTCAAGAAATTGAAGTAAACGTTCTTCCATTAAATGTGGAATTCTTAAAAGGACTTTCCCCAATTAGCATTATGGCAATAGACTGGCTATTGGAAATAAAGAAGGAGGTTTAATGACAACAAGTTATGATTCTCTGTATACACTAGCAGAGACTTCTTTTGTTGCAGGAACAGATAAGGTATTTACATTTACTTGCTATGCCGAAAACGGGATTGATCTGCTAAATATAACGGGGGGTTCGGCGACATGGTTCCTTTGCCCATACGGAGAGTTTTTCGCGAACACGTTGGAAATAGCCGGAGTTCTTACGGATGCCAATCATTTTACAGTAACTATTCCCGCGGCAAGCACGCTTGCTTTATCTGGTAAGTTTATACAGCAAATTTCAATTACGGATTATGTGGGGGATACGTTCCGCCCTGGACAGGGCATACTCATAATTAGCCCGGCTATTCCGACTTAGATTTAGAAAAGGAGAAAATATGGGCGCGACTACAGCTCAACTCAACAATATTTTAAATTATACTTTTGGGGCAGTGGCATTTTCGCCAGCTAACCCCGCTACAATGTATTTTGGACTATCAACAACAACTGTTGATGCAACAGGATTGGCGTCATCTACAGAACCTTTAACCGCCAGCGGATATGCTCGCATAGCCTTTACAAATAACCAAAGTTCTCACTGGCATAATTCAACCGCCGCAAGCATTCATAACGATATTGCGGTTACTTTTGCGGAAAGCACCGCGGCATGGGGAACGATTTTGAGCGTGTTCATCGCCGATTCTGGAACGA
>Ga0208958_1002178_pt1 | contig 17338 bp, 22 predicted proteins | sample RifOxyB1_FD_184032 | JGI IMG/M metagenome (GOLD analysis project Ga0208958, IMG submission 184032) | Soil microbial communities from Rifle, Colorado - Rifle Oxygen_injection B1 (SPAdes) | ecosystem: Environmental > Terrestrial > Deep subsurface > Rock core/Sediment | place: Rifle, Colorado... | reverse complement strand
CTACTAGCACATACTTCTTCTCTCTGCTTGATACATTTTGAGCCTTATACAAATCAGGATGTTCCTCCCAAAACTTCTGCCACTTCGACTCGACTTCTCTAAAATCCATATCACTTATTATACGACAACTCTTGCCTAAATCTTTAGGCTATATCTGTCTCAATTTGATAATTTTCATCCGTCGCTTGCTGTCTTGTCAAAAAACTACCGTCTTTCCACCTTGGCCAAGGTTTCTTTTCTGCCGGTTTTTCTCGTACCCTTCTCTTGGGCAACTGGGCCAACTTCAACTCATCCAAACTCTTTTTAACTTCAAAAATCACAGTTCCGTCACTGTTAACTCCAACTAGCTTTCCGCCCTCAATTTTTACTAGCTTTCCCATACCTCTATTATATCTCAATTCTCTTCATCGTGCCTAAAAATCTCTTAAAAGCTGATTGCGTTTGTTCAATCGCCTGCCTGGGAGTGTATTCCTTTCCACTCTGGCTACTGATAATCACCGGATCCGCTTGATCCAAAATCTGAGACATTGGTATCATCCCCAACTTACTCTGAGATCTGGCTCCTTTCATACGGGGAGGTCGGTATGCTCCTCTGACCACATCAGCCCAACCAAGTATTTGTTCCAACGCCCCTATAGTTTCCTCCGGACAACTGCTCTGATGACTGATAATCTTTCCGCTCGACAATTCAATCTCCAACAACTCCGGAAACTCAGACAAACCGCTGCACACCCCTTCCAACATTAACTGCAAAGCCGTTGACCCTCTTCCTGAACTTCTCTTCAAATCTATCAATTTTGTCCTTCCCTGATCATTAGACCTCCTCTGATCCTGGACTCCGGCTACCAACACCGATCTCCCTGAGGCTCTCATCCCGTCGAGACGGTTTATCGTTTTTACTCCCCCCGACACTCCTATTTCCGCCAAAAACCTCTCTTCTTTTGACAATCCCAAATGAGAAAAACCCCTCGAAATCCTGCCCAAAGCCCCTTTATAGTTCGCCAACATCGACATCACCTTCTCCCGGCCTTCACCTTCAAGTTTATGCTCTTCCACAAAATCTGTTTTGGCTCTTCCCCGAAGTTTCCTTTTTACTACCATTTCCGAAAGCACCTCCTCCCACTCTTTCTCAACTTCTTCAACACCGGGTACCCTATTATATTTGGCTATCAGTCTATGTGTCACGATTCCCTCCAAAGTTTCCTCCGAAGGCATTGTTCTGGCTCGACACCTGATCAAATCCGGATTACTTATCATCCCAATCAAACTCGATGGACTCAACGGTTGTCTTCTATAATCATTCTCTCCGGCTTTTAAAAAATTTACTCTCAGCAAACTTCCACCCGCTCTCCAACCCTTCTCGTCTCTGGTCACCCCCGGCATACTTTCTCTTTCAGTTTTTCTAAAAACACCCATTTCAAACCAGTATAACACCCTGCCTTAAAACTTCCCTCTCCACATTTTTTATAAACCTTTTATAATCATATGATGAATATCAAAGGCTATAAAGTCTGGATAAAATATTTGCTAATCACTACTGTTGCCTTTTTGATGGGCTTCATTTCCAAATCTATCATCGACCCCATCCTCCAAACTACCGTCACTGAAACCAGAAATTCTCAAAACTATAGATTTATCAATCCCCTTCTCGAATGTGAATCCAGCAACTTCTCCCAAAATGCCGCCCTCCAACCCCTCCGAAATCAACTCAATGACAGCATTGAAAACACCGACAACAAACAAGTTTCTCACGTCAGCGTTTACTATCGCGACCTAAACAACGGACCCTGGATTGGAATTGACGAAAAAGAAAATTTTTCTCCCGCTTCACTTGTTAAAGTCCCACTTATGATTGCCTATTTCAAAGCTGCAGAAACTGATCCCGGACTTCTTGGGCAAACTATCCCCGTTCCCGGCACCTTCAATCACCAACAAACAATACTGCCTCAAATTACCCTTACCCCCAACCAAACTTATACCGTCGAAGAATTAATTAATCGAATGATAATTTACTCCGACAACCAAGCTTATGAACTTCTCCAGGAATACATCGACAATCAAATTCTTGTTAAGACTTACACTGATCTTGGTATCGACATCAGCCAGGCCTATGATGATCCCACTGGCAATATCATTTCCGTCAAATCATACGCTTCCTTTTTCCGTATTCTCTTTAATGCTTCCTATTTAAACAAAGACACTTCCGAAAAAGCCCTAAAATTACTTTCTCAGACAAAATACGACCAGGGAATCGTCAAGGGTGTCGCTGATCCCCTCATTTCTGTTTCCAATAAGTTTGGTGAAAGAACTTATTTAGAAACCGGCGAAAGACAACTCCATGATTGCGGCATCGTCTACGCCCCGGCCAAACCCTATCTATTATGTATCATGACTCGCGGATCAAATTTCCCTCTTATGGAAAAAATCATCAACGACGTCTCTTCTCTCGTTTTTCAAACCGTCAACAGCCAAATCTAGTTCACCATCACATCTCCTGACTTATCTGTCCTTTTCACTTCCACCCCAAAATTTTCCAACCTATTTATTACTTCCATGCTCGGATGTCCATAACTATTTCTCCCGACACTAACAACAGCTATTTTCGGTCTGACCATATTTATCAAATCATCACTTGTCGAAGTCCCCGAACCATGATGACTAACTTTTAAAATATCTATTCCACCGTCATGCTGAATTTGTTTCAGCATCCCTCTCCACACCAATTTTTGCTCTACCTCTGCTCCGGCATCCCCCATCATCAAAATTTTATTATCCCTATAATATAAAATACCCACTAAAGACGAATCATTCTCCTCCCCTCCATCATTCACATTTTCGATACTCGAACTAATTACATCAAACCTTACCTTCCCTACCTGAACTACATCTCCGACATTTAACACTTTTGAATAACTATATTGTTCATATTCACCACCCGGCAATCTGTTTGCCAACAAATCATTTATCTTATAATAACGTGACAGTTTTATCAGTCCTCCGCAATGATCCTTATCCCAATGAGAAATTATCACCAATTCTATCGTCTTATCCCAAAACGGAACGTGTCTCTCCAAACAACGCATCACCTTCCCGTCATCCCCTCCTACATCCAGAAGCATTTCCCAATTTCCCTCCCGAATTAACATGGCATCTCCCTGTCCCACATCGCAAAATACCAACTTTGAACTATCTTTTGACTGCCAATAAATTACCAAAACTCCTAACAACACCAAACTGATTATCAAAATAATTTTAATTTTCATTTTTTTTATTTCGCACGGAACGCATATCCCCGAATTGTACGGAACGCATATATGCGTTCCCCCCCAATGAACAGGCATGCCTGTTCCCTGCAAAATTATTCCCCCGTACGGAACAGGCATGCCTGTTCCCTACAATCAACCAATAACCCAAAACCAAATACCATCCAACCAACATCAACCAATTAAATTCAAAATCAATCGCCGCCCACTTCCACCCTCCAAAACCTTCAACCACCCATACCAAATACCCCACTAATGGATATATCCCCATCAAAATCACTCTGCCCAACATCGGAATCAACACCCCCAGCACACTCCCCAACCCTCCCACCAGGCAAATCGTCTCCACCAACCAAAACACTGCCACGTTGCTTATCGGCGCCACCAAACTTATCCGGCCAAACACCAATCCTAAAATCGGTGTTACCCACAAACTAATCCAAATAGTCGACCATGAAGCCTGCCATAACAACGTCACCCCCTTCCCAATCCTCATATTCTGCCTGGCAAAATCCGCCGTCACCACTCCCACAAATGCCGCCAAACTCAACCAAAAACTAACAGAAACTATCATTCCCGGATCAATCACTACCATTATCGCCACCGTTACTCCCAAACTCCGAATCAAATCATATTTCCTTCCCAATAGCTGTCCCCAATAAAAAATTGAAATCAGCAACAAAGCTCGAATCATTGGCGGCTCCCATCCTACTATTCCTGCATAAGCCCACAGGCACACCAATACCATCACTATCACCCATCTCCTGTTCCACCATCCCGCCAACATCCCAATCCCTCCTGAAGCCAACAAAGTCACGTTTGTTCCTGACGCCACCATCAGATGCACCAAACCACTGTCTTTTAATTTGTTATAAAAATCCTTATCAAAACCGCTTTTATCTCCCCAAACCATCCCCTTCAGCACTCCCGCCTCCCGATAAGGCAAACTCCTCTCTATTACCCCTATCAGACTATCCTTATCTAAAAACTTATATATCAATAACATTATCCCTATCCCCATCAAATATCTCCACCAAAACCTTCTTTTCATAAACCCACCTTATCCTTAATTCGCTCAAACAACTTGTCTCCGATCCCGGATACCAACTTCAACTCATTAATATCTCTAAAACCGCCATTGGCCTCCCGATATGCAATAATCCGTCCTGCCAAAGCCGGACCAATTCCCTCCAATTTATCCAACTCCGCCAAATCACCGCTATTGAGACTAATTAATCCGTCATCCGTCCCCAAAACCTTCGCCACACCCACCGCCACTTCCCCCACTTTTGGAATATAAATCTTCTCCCCGTCCATTAAAATCTTGGCCTTATTAATATTTTTCTCCACCCAATCCCGATCTGCCTCCTTTCCCAAACCTCCCGCCGCCAACAACCCATCCTCCACCCTGGCCCCCGCCTCCAAACTATAAACCCCGGGTTTTAGCACCTCACCAGACATATCAATCCTTACCTTACTATCGCTTTTTACATCTTTATGTACGGGCGGGATTCCATTCCCGCCCTCTGCATTGCCTGCTTTCTCAATCTTTACTTCCTCCCCTGCCTTCTGCCCCTCCAAACTCACCCCCCACCCCAAACCCACCAACAACAAAAGCAAACCCAATCCCAACACTCCATCCATCCAATATTTCTTCAACCATTTCATTAATAAAATATTACATCTAATGTAATAATAATTACAGATACATCAGTACCCTAATCACAAGAATTATTGTTTTCCAAAAGATGCTTTATACTTATCTCAATGTCCGACATCAAACTTATTGGCCTCTTATCACTCTCCGCCTTTATCTCCTATCTTGTCTCCGTCACTCCCCTAATCAATTTCACCCCCCAGCTCATCGCTCTCCTCACCATTATCATCATCTTTTCCTATCGGCGTCATCCCCTTCTTTTTTTAAATCATATCTCCTACATTATTAATCTTTTGATTTTTACCACCAGTGGTGTCAATTCCCCCTTCTTTTTTCTCAATTATTTCTTCCTCTTTCTTCTTACCTTCCAATCCAGTCCGACCATCACCCTTAGTTATTCCCTCATTCTCACCATTCTCCTCTCCCAATCCCTCAACTCACCACTATCACTTTTACCCCTACTTTCCCTTCTTTTTGTCGCGCCCTTGGCTTATTACATCAGCCGTCAATTTATGGAAAAATCACACACCGATCGTCAAATCAGCATGACTCAAACCGAAGTCTTTCTCTGGTTATCTCTTAAATTCAAAACCGGTATCACTACTATAATAGACTCCGCCTCCCTGCTTCTCTCCAATCCCTCCCTCTCTCCTCCTCAAAAAGATCAGCTCAAAAAAATAAAATCCAGTGCCCGCAATCTGCTCAATTCTTCCTATGATTTAACCGACGATGTCCAAGACAATGAAATTGATAATGAAATTTAGAATTTTTCTATTTTTTTTCGTTCTGATTTCTTATTTCTTATTCCCGGCCTCCACTGCACAAGGTCAACATTTTGAATCCGACAGTTATATTATCGATTGGGGCAACTTCAACATGACTTCCGGTTCCAAAACCTCAGATAATTACCGTCTCACCGACACCGTCGGCCAAAATGCCCCCGGCCAATACAATTCCGATGGTTACATTCTCAAATCAGGCTTCCAATATATCTACGAACAATCCAATCAACTCTCATTCCAAATTGACAACCTGGAAATCGCCTTCGGCACCCTGATTCCCGGTATCGGCAGTACTCTTTTTAATACCATCACCATTACCACTCCCTCCGGACATGGTTACGAAATATATGCCCACCAAAACCACCCTCTTCAGGCCAACCTCTCCAACTTCATCCCCGACACCCTGTGCGACAACAACGACTGCGATCAATCCGTCTCCGGCATCTGGACCCTCAACACCACCTACGGCTTTGGCTTCAATGCCGTCGGTATCGACTCAAACAGTGCCCCGGTAGGCATCGGTACCTCCCAATACTTCCCCGATTCCAGCTATTTCCGTCAATTCGCCGATGTCTCCGGTTCCGAAACGCCCCAAATCATCATGTCTCAAAATCTCCCTGTCAGCAACCAATCGGCTCAAGTCAGCTACAAAGTCAATATCAGCTCTTCCCAAACTGGTGGTAATTACCAAAATGCCATAATATTTACAGCTGTTCCAAAATATTAAATTATGTCTGCCTACAATCTCACCATCAAACCAGCCCAAATCGAAATCATCGCCAAACCTGGCTCTTCCATCACTCAAGCCTACCTAATCACCAATAATTCCCCAAATACCCTCTACCTGACTCCCTCCGTTGAAGCCTGGACCCCCCAAGGCAACGATGGCTCGGTTAAGTATTGCTCTCCCGCCTGTCCCGACGCCTACAATGCCATTTCTTATTCTCTGGGCAATGCCGATCTCAAAATCAACCAATCCTTTACCCTCACCCCCAACCAAAGCCAACAACTGGTCCTCAAAATCAAATCCACCCCCGATGCCTCCCTTGGCGACTACTACGCCACTTTTTTTATCTCCCAATTCACTACTGATAAAATCCGCAATTCCGACCCTGCCGCCCCCCAAACCAGCGCCAAACTCGGTTCCCACATCCTGCTTAGCCTCTCCAAAACCGAATCAAACCCCGCTTCCTCCCAAATTAAACTCTTCAAAACCTCTCCTCGCCTAAAAGATATCTTTTTTGGCAAAGTAAACTTTACCGCTCAAATCGATAACACTTCCGACTATTATTACCCTATTGTCGGCAAAATCAATATAGTTAAAAACGGAAAAACTCAAACCAGTCTTGACCTTGCCCCTCAAAATGTCCTCGCCCATCACTCCCGAAATATCAACTGTATCTCCCCTGACAAACAATCCCTCCAAACCTGTAGCCTCAAAGCTCCTTTTTGGCCCGGTCACTACACCGCCACCCTTAGTCTCAACCCCGCCATCAAATCTACCCCCGTCACCATTTCTTACTATATATTTCCTTATTACCTTGGACTAGCCTTACTTTTATTATCTCTGGCTGCAATATTGTTTTTCAAACGTAAACCTTCCTCCACCTGAAAACCGCATACCGGTTCTCTCTCTTTAATTAAATCCGTATTTATAATCGCCTCTACCAAAATTCCCTTTACTCCAAAACCGGTACAACCGTCACCCAACATTTCACACCTACCCCCGATACAATCCGCCTCTCTCAAGCCTTCCTCCTTCTTCCTAAACCTGACTATCTTAAATATCGGCTCATAATACTCTATTTCAACCATTTAAAGCTATTATACCACCAATTTAGCCTTAAAACCCAATTTACCCACTTGACAATATATTTTTATTATAAGACAATGATAATACTTATCCGATACACATCTAAAGCAGGTGGAACACAGGATAGGTACCGCACTTTAACAGTCAGGTAGAGACGATTTTTACAGCACCAAGGAGGTGCTACCCCCATCTTTTTGATGCTGTAAAAATCAACTTTTAAGGAGAAAAAAATGACGACCGTAATATGTGTTTTAATATTGTTCTATCTCTGGCGAATTTATCACCGCTGGACAAAACTTCGAAATAGTATCATCGAAGCTCTTTTCAAATCAAGTTTGGAAATAGCAATCCTCATAGTCTGGGTTGCATTCCTCAACTGGTACCTTCCGTTTTTTTTTGAAAAGGAGATTTTCCATGTACGGTACCTATAGTACAAGAACGAAATTTTTTGTTTGGCTTCTCTTTTTATCAACTATCCTCATCGGAATACTCGCTCTGTCGAGCATCCCCCAATTTTAAGGAGAAAAACAATGTCTAAAAAAGAATTTTTTCTGATTTGTCTGTTAGGCCTGGGCTTCGGCCTTGGCATCGGTCTCGGCTATTCCGGCGAGACCACGTGGGGGGCCATCTCTTTTTTTGCTACCGCAATTTTTTGCGGTGCCGTTGTCTGGAAAGACTTGTAGTCTGTCCAGACAAAAAAAGAGAAAAGTAGGGATGGCCCCAAGCCATCCCTACTCCCACCCCACGCAAAAAAACAAACCAAACCCATTTTATCTCCTTCCTTCCCCTCTACCTGACTGTCTCACCCTCTTTTTATATCAGACCATAGCAATATCTTACCCTACACCCCTACTCCTTGACTTTTACCTTTCTCCCATCTTATCTTTAATTATCTATAATTGCATAAACTAAGGCTACTAAATGAAAAAGATATTCACTTCAATTGCCATTTTTCTTTTAACCATTGGTTTTCTTACTCATTTTGCTCAGACCCGAAAACTAAATTCCGCCGCCGCCACCCTGATAAAAGACACTCTTTCTACCTCTCAACTCTCTTATTTTGCCGTCCTTGGTTCCGGCAACACTTTCGGCGACAGTATTCTTACCATCAGTACCACTTTAGGTCCTTCTAAAACTACCAATAATTTATTTATCGGCGATACTCTCTCTATCGGTATCGGCGACAGTATGCACACCTACCTCGTCAGAGACATCGGCAATACCGCCACTATTGCCCTAAATGTCGGACTTTCTGCCGTTGATCTTGGTACCGGCGCTGTCGCTATCGCTACCCGTTCTGCTGTCCACACCATCACCTTTAATCCCCAATCAAATGTTGCTGGCGGTATTTGGCAATTTCTTATCAAAGCCACTGACGGCACAGATGAGTCCTACAACGACGGTATTCCGGACCAAAAAGGTTTTGATCTTGGCGCCGCTGGAGCCAATATTCTCACCGCCGGTGATGTCACCTGTCCTTGGGGTGCCACTGCCTCTGTCGGTACCACCACCTCCGTCACTACCGGCACTCCTTCCGTCACCAGTTACTATCATGTCATTCAATGTGCTCTTGGGGCTGGTGAAACCAACCCCACTACCGGTTCCAGCACTGTCGTCATCGGTAACACCAACAAGCTCATCAATCCCACCAAAGGTATAGGCAATACCGTTGAAGGATATGCCGATCTCTATACTTTTTATATCCGTCACACCGATTCCGGAGGTACCCCCATAGAACCCGATGCTCAAGGTAAAATTGCTCTTATCGAAGCTGTCCGTGTCACTGCCACTGTCGATCCAACCCTTACCTTCACCATTGACACCACCGACACCATCGGCTCTACCGCCTGCGGTCCCGGTACCGTTCTCTCCAGTGCCCAAACCAATGTTACCGCTACCGCCGTTCCCTTCGGTTCCGTCGCTATCGGCTCTACCGCCAACCAATTAGCCCAAAGATTAGGTGTAATTACCAACGGTGCCAGTTATGTCGTCACTGCCTACGAAAATAATAATATGGTAATCACCAATGGTACCGGCGCCACCATCCCCGACACCAACTGTGACGGTGCCTGTACCCCCACTTCCGCCACCGTCTGGACCACTGTCGACACCGCCAACTCCGAATGGGGATACACCATGGCTGGCACTGTCGTCCCCTTCACTTCCTACTACTTTAAACCCTTTGGTCTTGGTTCAGCCAATGCTCAAAGCGTTATGGCCAATGCCTCCACCCCCATCGCTACCGAATACACCCAAGTTTGTTATCGTTTAACAGTTAACACTACCCAAAGGGCTGGTGACTACGAAAACGGTGTCATCTACACTGCCACCGCCACCTTTTAAAATGAAATATATAATTTTTCTTCTTATTCTGGCTTCTAATTTCACTTTTCCGATTTCTGCTCTGGCTCAAAATGCTCTCGGCCTAACCGCCATCCCTCCCCGACTGGAAATCACTGGGCAACCTGGTACTGCTATCACTAAAGAAATCAAAATCCGTAATGAATCCAATACTCCCAAAACCGTCAATTTGACTTCAAAAGATATCATTGTTGTTGACGATGCCGGCACTCCGGTTCAATTGGAAAATGTTCCTGAATCTGAAAATCGCTGGGCTGCCAGCTCCTGGATTCTGGTTACTCCTTCCCGCCTTCAACTTCAACCTGGTGAAACCAAAAACGCCTTTGTCACCATCGACATTCCCCAAAATGCCCTCCCCGGTGGTCATTATGCTATTGTTTTAAATTCTCCCGAAAATGAAGTCTATCTAAACAGCACCGGCGCCAGTGTTCAGGCAAATGTTGGTAATTTAATCTATATCACCGTCCCCGGTGATATTTCCCAAAACGCCAAAGTCAAACAATTTACCGCTCCCAAATTTTCCGAATACGGACCGGTAAATTTTAAAACTACCATTACCAACCTTTCCGATATCCATATTACCCCCGTCGGTGCCATCAACGTCACCAACTGGCTCGGTGGTAAAACCGCCAAACTCACCCTCGATCAAAAAAATATCTTTCCTTATACCTCCCTCAATTATTCCAACGATCTCGATAAAAAATTCCTTTTTGGCCGCTACAAAGCCCAACTTCTTACTGCTTACGGCACTGCCGGAGGTACTTTGGTAGCTACCATTTTCTTCTGGGTAATTCCCTGGAGATTACTTCTCGCTCTTCTTTTTGGCATTATCTCTCTGGTTCTCCTCTGGATACTTTTCAAAAAGAAAGATGCTCTCCTGGCGCAAAGCGAAACCATTGATGATCTCGAAAAAGAACTTGAAACCCTTCGAAAGAAATATAAAGATCGAAAATAAAGTGTTTTCCATATTCTTTATTCTAATTTCTTCTTTCTCCTTTCTATTTTCTTCCTTTTCTCCGGCTTACGCCTATGACTTTAGCTCCCACCGCTCTGTCAAAGTATCTGCCCTAATCGGCTCCGGCGCCGTTACCATCTTTGGCTATACTTCACCCAACTCCAAAGTCGAATTAAGCAATCCTCAGATTTACGATCAAACCTACAGCCTCCCTGATGGTTTTTTTGTTTTCAACCGCACTGTCCTCCCCTATACCCCTTTAGACCTCTGTCTCAGCTCTACCGACCAATCCGGCCGTCGTACCACCCCTGTCTGCATTCCTCCCCCGCCACCGGCCAATTTCCACAGCGATATCGGCCCCATCCTTCTGGCTCCGTCTCTTAGTCTCGATCGTTCCGATATTACTCCCAATTCCACCATCCAAGCCTCCGGCCAATCCATCCCCAATTCAGAAGTCAGTATTTACTTTTTTCAAACCAAAGACAATGCTCCCTCCTTTCCCAAAGAAGCCCAAGCGTTTTCTCTCCCAAAACTCACCGTCTCCACCGAACCCGATGGCTCCTACAGCTTTACTCTACCCACTGCCTATGCCAGCGATTATCGTTTATTTTCATCGGCTCAATTCTTAGACGAACCTTCTCCCAAATCAAATATTCTCACTTTCCATCTTCCCTCACTCTGGTATCTGTTTTGGTCTCAATACTGGATTTACATCATCTTTACCCCTCTGCTCATTCTCACTCTCAGCTATCTATTTTATCTGATCCATCTCTACCTAAATCCGTACGTAACAGGCATGCCTGTTACCTACTGGCTGGCCCTCTACCCAAAATCCCTAATCACAATTAAATAAAAAAAATCCTCGTACGGAACAGACATGTCTGTTCCCTACAATAATCCCCAATACATCTTTTCTATAACTTTCCCTATCAAATTTTATTAATTTTTCCTTCACCTGCACGGAACGCATATCTGCCTTCCCTTCATTATTTTCTGCGTTCCCTACGTTTGACACACATTCCAATTGGCTATTTATTGAAATATCCCCCTCTCCGCTTATTTCTTTTATCTCTGATTTCTCACATTCCTCTCCATTGGCGCTCGAACTGACCGAATTATTTATTATCACCCTATTTTCTGCCCGCACCAACGCCATCCGTAGAGGCCAAACATGCCTGGCCCCTATCCAAATCATCCCAAAAATCACCAACAACAAAAACCTCATCTATCTTAATTATACTTCAAAGGGCAGGCATAAAACCTGCCCCTAGTACGGAACAGGCATGCCTGTTCCCTACGTTCCCCAATCCTGCCCGCCTCTCCCATTAAATTTCCAATCATATATAATTAATTCATTGACCCGCGCCAAATATCTAACCATTATCTTTTTTTTACTTTTATCCCTATTTGCCTCAGTGTTCCTGGTTCTCAAAACCACTGTCTTTTACGGTAAAGCCGCCTCCGGTAACTCCGCCTCCGTTGCTTTGGAAAATTCTTACCTCTTTGCCTCACCTCTCACCGCCGCCGCCGACGGCCAACAACTCATCCGTATCACCGCCTTTATTCTCGACGGCCGGGGAGTCGGTATTCCCAATCAAACCGTCACTCTCAACAGTCACCCTCAATTGACTATCAAAAACACCCAATCCGTCACCGACGACTCCGGCAAAGCCGTCTTTGATATCTCCTCCACCACTGCCAATCTCTACCCCATCACCGCCCAAGTCGGCAACCAGCCTTTGCCTCAAAAAATCAAGATCAACTTTCACTAGATTTGCTAAGCTTAATCACCCATCCTACTTACCTTTCTCTTACCCGCCTCCCCTATCACTCTAATAACCCTCTTGCCAAAATTTTTCGCCTCATTATATCGGTGAATTATGGCTAGCTTTAATTTCGAAATGTCACCGTGATTGTCTTGCCTACCGGCACTCCATCCACCATCGCCTCCACTCGGTACTGCCCCTCAATCAAACTTGTCAGTTCATAAGCAATTTTCCCATTATCATCGGTCACTGCATTCATTTGTCTAATATCAACCCCCGAATCCACAGCTATCAAATCTGCTGTTTTACCCTTCACTCCCTTTCCGGACTCATCCATCAAAAAAATATTGACCACACACTTATCCAAACCATCCGCCTTGGCCAAAATTCTCGATCCCAAAACTCTTGACTGATTAATTGACACCTTTGTCGCCGGTGCCGCCTTGGTCAAAGTCACCATCACGTTTGGAATCACACTTGTCGTCAAATAATAAACAACTCCCAGACTTATCAATGCCGAAATCATAATTAACCACGTTTTCTTATTTATTTTTTTCATAATATGATTAAATTTCTACCAATATCATAGCACAACCCCCTTATTTGTATATAATTTTCACCTTTTAACAATCAACTCCCCCAACTGCTAGGCTAAATAGCTTTCATTAAACCCCTATCTTTTCACTTACTCTAAATTATCCATTCTCTTACAATTCCCTTTTCATTATCTTTCTCTTACATATCTCAGTTTACTTTTCTTTAACTATATCTTTTTAAGTACAATTCTAACTTTTAGCTATCAAATTATTACTCACTCTTCATATTTTCTTTATACATTCGAAATGCCTTTTACTACCCACTAACCCCCTATATAGATATATATCATTTAAAATCATTTCTCATTTACCGACATTCTCCGCATACTAAATTTCCTTTATCCCTATTCAACGAAGTACTTAGTAAGTAATTAGTATTAATTTGATAGTACCATGACTCACCGTGGTAACTATTCGTGAAATATCTCCGCATACCCTATTCGGTAAATATACCAACTTTAGATACTATCACAATGCATCATTTTGACTTGAAATTGGAGTCTTGACACCTTTTTTCTAATAGTAGATAGTTATATTAATACTTATTAGAAAAAGGTAATAAAACCATATAATTATGTATAAAAAATATAATTCTAAGTTCAATAATTTATCTCCGTACTCAAATGGCTACCATATCAATCCCTCCAGCCAACTGTCCCAGGTCGCAGAAAGATTAGTCCCTTTCTTAATCATTGCCTCCACTTTTGTTTGGCTCTGGAAATAAGCGCTTATGGATTCTTCTGCCCTCCAAACTCTTACTGCCGCTTTTCGCGCTTGGCTCTCTGCCCGCCAATACTCCGACTCAACCGTTCGCAACTACCTCGTTGATATCAACAAATACATCTCCTTTACCGACGATCATCTTCTGTTTGATGAATCAACCTTAAAAAACTATTTTGAATCGGTCTCTTCCCACCCCAACTACCCCCGTACCCTGGCTTCTCTTAAAAAATTCTTCCAATTTGCCCTCGATCAGAAATTAATTGAAAAAAATTCTTTTAAATCCGCCCTCCGATCCGCTTCCCGTACGGGCCAGGCATGCCTTGCCACTACCACCGAATCCCTTATTCCCTCCTTCCAAACCTATCTCGAATCCAAAAAGAAAACTCCCGCAACTATAAAAAACTATATCAATGATATCCAACAATTTATAAATTGGGCAGAAAATCAATCTGAAACCTAAAAACCTTATCAACCAATCTCGCTTCGACCAATACGCGGCTTTCCTCAAGACCCAAGGGCTTTCTGATGCCTCCATCCGCCGTAAACTCTCCTCACTCTCTACCTTTCATAAATTCTTAATTAAAAAGAAATATTTAAATCTCGAATCTGCTCCAGTACGGGCGGGTCTTGAGCCCGCCCTTCCCGCCACAAAAACCCTACGCTGGCAGCTCCCTTCCCAACTTCAAAATAAATCTTTTACCAAATATCTTGCCTTTTCCGCCCTTATCATTGCCCTCACCGGACTTGGTATTGGTATCTACAATCAGGCTGTAACCAGAGCCAAATCCCGACTCGCCTATACCACCGCCTCCCAACCTGTCCGTGCCGGCCGTTATTTATCCTTCCAAGGTCGACTTACCGACTCCGATGGTAATCCCATTTCTGTTTCTACTCCTATCTTATTCAAACTTTTCAACACCGGTGTTATGGGAGAAGGCACTACACTATATACTTCCGAAATCGGAAATTCTCAAGCTGTTACTCCCGACGACAGCGGTATTTTTTCAGTCATGATCGGTAAATCCCATGGAACCGAGATCCCCAACTCCGTTTTTACTGAAAATCCTGAGGTTTGGTTGGAAATTACTGCTGTTGGCGAAACTATGGCTCCTCGTCAACAAATAGCCACTGTCGCCTACGCTCTCAACTCTGAAACCTTGCAAGGACTTCCACCATCTGCTAGCGGAATGGCCAACACAGTGCTAGTCATTGATGAACAGGGCAATATCAATTTAGGTGAAACCTCTCCTTCAATAATCTCTCAATCAGGCACCTTTGGCCTTGAAGGCCAAGCCATGCTTATCAAGGCTACTGACGGCTCAGGCGGCAATATCACCATCAACCCCGATTCCAGCGGTGTCATCAAATTTATCACCGAAGGCACCACCCCCAATTCAGAAGGCGGCTTTATTGAAGCCACCAACGCCAACCTCCTTTCCGGCAATCTATATAGTGGCCTTATCAGAAATGACAATCGCGACTACAATTTTATCGATTTTTCCAATTATGACATTGGTACCACCCAACTCACTTCCCGATTCAGTGTTAATGCTTCAGGCACTTTATTTACTCAAAATATATCAATCGGCAATACTCTCATCACTGCCAGCCCAACTCAGATAAATTTCCTCTCCGGAATTGGTTCTACAACTGGATCATTAGTTATCTTTAATGGATCAAACCTTACAAATTTTGAACAAGGCGGCTCCGGTCAGCTATTAGTCAGTAACGGTTTCGACTCTGCTCCCTCCTGGATCTCTGCCTCCTCAGTTGGCGGCACCTACGTTGCCAATAATGGTATCGGTATCAGTGGCGGCAATGTCATCCAACTCGGCGGTGAAATTATCAAAAACACCCGTCTCAATATCGGTAACACCGAAGTTATGTATTTCCAGCAATCCACCGGCAACATCGGTATCGGTACCACCAATCCTTCCAAAAAATTAGATGTTGCTGGTGACATCAATCTTACCGGTACAATATTTAGTGCCGGAACCAGTGGCTCCAGTGGTCAAATCCTATCCTCCACCGGCACCGGCCTTTCCTGGATCGATGCTAATGCTTCCGGTATTGGTACTACCTATGCTGCCGGAGTTGGTTTAACTCTCTCCTCTGCCAACATCTTTTCTCTTGATTTAGCCTCTACCAATGTCTGGACAGGAGTTCAAACCTTTTCTAATAATTTCAATGTTGGTTCCTCTGCTTTGATTACTGATCTTAACGCTGATTATCTTGATGGATTACACTCCTCCTCCTTTGTTGGTATTGGTTCTACTGGTTCCTTCATCACTACTCTTCAAAGTGGTGTTGGTATCACCATCTCTGGTACTGGTATCGGTCGTACCATTGCTGTCAATTACAATACCTCTAATTTAAAAATCACTTCTACTCAGTTAAATACCATTCAAGACATTACCACCACCTCTTCTCCCACCTTTGCTAAATTAGGTCTGGGATCTACTCATTCTCTCTATCTTCTCAATGTTGGCGGTACTGCTTTTTTTAACAATCTTTTTACCACTGGTAATGTCGGTATCGGAACTTCTGCTCCAACCAAAAAATTAGATGTTGCCGGTGATATCAATCTCACCGGAACAATTTTCTCCTCCGGTACCTCCGGCTCTCCCGGACAAATATTAAGTAGCACTGGTACTGGATTAAATTGGATTAACCCTCTTTCTGTAGGCAATACCTATGGTGCTGGTAACGGTCTTACTCTCGCCTCAACCATTTTCAAACTCGGTGGTGCTTTGACTGAAAATACTAATCTCACCGTTGGAGCTTCTTCTGCTTTCTTTATCAATGCTACTACTGGAAATGTAGGTATTGGGACGAGCAACCCCAGCTCCAAACTACACATCAAAGATAGTAACCCTTCCATCATTATTGATAGTAACACCGCTGGTGAAACATCAGCTCTTCAACTATATGAGGCTGGCATTACCAAATGGGCCATTGGTAATCGTGGCGCCGACAGTGACAAGCTCTACTTCTCTGGGGACAGCGGTATTGGTACTGATGATTTTATGGTTATTGACCAATCAGGATATGTTGGTATCGGCACCACTGCCCCAACCGAAAAACTCTCAGTAGAAGGCCAAATTGGTATCAAGTCAGGTAATTCTTTCCGACTCTACGACAATGACAACACCAACTACGCCAGCATTTATTTAACCCCCACAAACTACGTTACCACCAATTATAACTGGGCATTTACTGGTGACGTCGGTATCGGCACCACCTCCCCCACCAAAAAATTAGACATCGTCGGTGACATCAATCTCACTGGAACAATATTTAGTGCCGGAACCAGTGGCTCCAGCGGTCAAATCCTATCCTCCACCGGCACCGGCCTTTCCTGGATCGATGCTAATGCTTCCGGTATTGGTACTACCTATGCTGCCGGAGTTGGTTTAACTCTC
>Ga0208958_1002175_pt1 | contig 17357 bp, 24 predicted proteins | sample RifOxyB1_FD_184032 | JGI IMG/M metagenome (GOLD analysis project Ga0208958, IMG submission 184032) | Soil microbial communities from Rifle, Colorado - Rifle Oxygen_injection B1 (SPAdes) | ecosystem: Environmental > Terrestrial > Deep subsurface > Rock core/Sediment | place: Rifle, Colorado... | reverse complement strand
GCCAGAGGAGAGGGAGGAATTGTATGGGCTGGTTGATGAGATCGTTCATCATAAGGTTTTGGGATGCATTATGGATAAGCTCCCGAGTGAGCATCATGATGAGTTTTTGGAGGAATTGGGAAAGCGCCCGCATGACGTGGGGTTAATTCAATATTTGGGGGAAAGGATTGCTGGGGATGTGGTGGAGTTTATACGGGCAGAAGTGCATAAATTGACAGTTGAGTTATTGTTAATTGCTGAGGAGGCAACAAGGCCTGGTGAGGTAAAGAAGCTGAAGAATTGATGGATAATAAATTTGGTGGGGTAATTTGGACGAATCATGCCCTCCATAGACTTCGTGAGCGGGGAATAAAGCAAGGAGATGCGTGGGCAACGTGGCGAAATCCCGAACAGAGTCGGTACGCGACAGCCAAGGGCGCTTGGATTTATTACAAGAGATATGGGGACCAAAAGATTGAGGTCGTGGCCAAGCAAAATGAGCGGAAGGAGTGGCTGATCCTTTCGGTATGGAGTCGGCCGGTTTCTGAGCAAGGGGGCTATGAAAAGCCAATGAAGAAAGATTCATTAATGAGAAAAATACTGAAGAAAATACTGAAATTAAATTGAAAGAGGAGGTGAGTTAACTGAAAAACAATAAATTACTGATAATTGTTGGAGCAGTTGTGGTAGTTGGGCTTTTGGGAGCTTATATGATGTTTGGTCGAGGAAATAAAGCGGGAATTGTAGAAACGATGACTGGAGACGACCAGCCATTTAGTGGGACCTTAAAGGCGGCTATTGCGATGGGAGTGCCGATGAAGTGTTCTTACGCTGTCGAGGGCGTGGAGTATGAGGGTTATATCAAAGGGGAACAGTTTATGGCGAAAGTAAATGCGAATGGAAAAGCGGGAAATGTAATTATTAAGGACGATTGTATGTGGAGCTGGACTGATGAGGAGGCTCAGGGGATAAAAACCTGTTTTGAGCCAGTTGAAGGGGAAGAATCGATTTGGGATAGTCCAGACACATCGGAACTAGACATGAATTATACTTGCAGACCTGCGGCAATCACTGATGATAAATTTAATCCTCCGAGTAACATCGAGTTTTTGGATTTGGATAGTTTGATGAATGGATCGTTGAATACGGAGGAGATGCAGAATTATCTCCAGCAATTTGAGCAGGAGGAGTAAAGGGTTTTTGGGTTGTGTGTGCTAAAATAGGCGAGAATTATTGCCCGATCGTCTGAGCCGAAGGCTGAAGGTCAGGTTTGCCTGACCGCATAGGTAGGACTTCCAGCGGAAGCTGGAACTGAACGTTGGGTGTTGGGAAGAATGTGATAGTGCCCGATCGTCTAATGGTAGGACACACGGCTCTGAACCGTGTAATTGGGGTTCGAATCCCTGTCGGGCAGCACTTTTCTTCGGATTTCTACGGATTTAGATTCTTGATATACTTCAAAGGGAGAGAAAATGAAAAAAATTCACAAAAATATAGCCATTGCCTATCTTCTAACATTTTGTAAAAATTCTTGGTTTTGGTTAGGTGTTTGGGTATTTTATTATTTACGATTTACTAATTACGCTGGTATTGGGATTATTGAAACAGTGCTAATCATAACTATGACACTGACAGAAATCCCCACTGGGGCAATTGCTGATTTATTTGGTAAACGTAAAACATTATTTCTGTCATTTTTACTTCAGGCAGTTGGAGCTTTATGGATGGCTTTAACTCCCAACTTTTCAGGGTTAGTACTTTCAGTGTTTGTAATGGGAATAGGCGGGACTTTATACTCCGGAACATTGGAAGCTTTGGTTTATGACACCTTAAAACAAAATAAGCTTGAATCAACTTATGATCGGACTATTTCTGTAATGAGTTCGATTCAGTTAGTTGCTCCTGCTGTTTGTGGGATAATAGGCGGTTTTCTTTATGTTGTATCCCCTTCATTACCATTTTTTGCCAATGCTGCCTTCTATTTTCTTGGGATAGTTGGAACGGTATTTTTGGTTGAACCCCTGATTGATACTGAAAAATTCTCTTGGGTAAATTACATTAATCAAACAAAACAAGGTATAAAACAGCTTGTTAAAACCATTAATATACGAAACCAGACTATTTTACTTTTGTCTATTGGGGTGATTGGTGTCATTTTAGACGAGATGCTTTACAGTTTTTTAGGGGTGGAATTTGGCTTAAAGGCAGAATCAATTGGCATTGTCTGGGCTATCATTTTCCTGATTTCAGCCGCAGCTGTTCAAACAACCCCCTTTATTCGAAAGTCGTTGGGAGATAAAAAAGCTGTAATACTAACTGGCGGTGTTATTGCCCTAACCCTGATTATGTCTCCTATGTTAGGCCTGATGTTTGGAGTAATATCTATATTGTTCAGTTCAACTTTTTTAGCTATATTAACTAACCTCACTTCAATAATAGTGAATAAAAACACTGAATCTAAATATCGGGCAACCACTTTATCAACTTTTAATATGATTAAAAATATTCCCTATGTATTAAGTGCATACTTTATTGGGTCTTTATCTGATTCAATTTCTGCAAAAAATAGTGCTTTTGTTCTTGGTGTTATATTAATTTTCTTTCTAGTATTCCAGACAATAAAAGTGAAACCGAATAATCAAACTGCAAATTAGTAACTTATACTAAGAGCTGGAATAAAAACAGGTTGTTTTACAGTTGTAAAATAAGTTCGAATAGTGTCTATACTCGCCAGCACTCTTCATGTGCTTTTCGTTGGGTATTCGAGGAATGCGTAGTTTGGAATTGTAAGCTTTGCATGGCGAATCCCTGTCGGGTAGCCAAGATGGGCAGCATCGCAACGTTGCCCTTGTTATTCACAATATGAGAACTATTACTACAGATAAGCCATTTTCAGTATTCAGCCTAGAAGCAGATAGAGATTATTTATTAGCTCGCTTAATAAATTTTTCCGGACACGCTTTCGCTCCCCGCGCTGGATATTTTGGACAACAAGCGATTGAAAAGTATTTCAAAGCATTAATAGTTCAAGAAAAAAGAGTTTATTTGCGGACGCATGATCTTATCGAACTATCAAAATACTGCTCTCAATTTGACTCAGTTTTTTCAACTGATGAATTTTTGAGTAAAGTTAAAGTATTTGATGATTTTCGAGAAGTTGGCAGATATGGTGGGGAATCAACATACGACCCTCACTCGAAGCAAGAAAAAGACTTTACGACCGCTGGGGTATACGTATGGCAAAACATTTACATAAAAATTCTCGATGAGATAGTAAATATCATAAGAAAGAAACTTGATTTTAAAAAAATTAATTATAGCGATTCTCTTAACGCCATTGCAGAAGGTAATAATAAAGATTTTTTAGCATGTACTTGGAAATTACCAATTAATTTACGAGACATACTTATATCAAATAATGACTACTATAAAGTTTAATTGGTCCTAGACCGAGGTTTCTCAAGTATGAACCATAGCGACTAAACGGGCCCAGACCGTCCCGCTCAGCTAGGCTTGTGTTTTAAAGAGGTAGAATGAGGAATGGGGTTTTGGGTTTATGTGTTAAAAACTTCGGGGGGGAGCTTGTATGTGGGGTATACGAATGATCTTTTGAAGCGGTTGAGGGAACATCGAGCTAAGTCGGGGAAGGGGGCAAAGTACCTAAGGATGTTTCGGTCATTTGAGCTTGTGCACTCTGAGGAGTGTAAAACAAAGAGTGAAGCGATGAGGCGTGAGGCTGAAATTAAAAAGATGACAAAGAAAGAAAAAGAAGAAGTGGTAAATTGTGATATATTTAGGATAGGAAGAAGAGGTGAGAAGGGAGATGAAGATGAGTAAAAATACATGTTGCAATATGAATGGTGGTTCTGGAGGTGCTCTTTATGGGATGGGATTAATTGGGGCTTTGGTCTATTACCTCCAGAGTGCAACTACTTTTGGTGAAGGAGTGATGGGGTTAATCAAAGCGATTGTTTGGCCAGGGATCGTGGTTTATAGATTGTTTGGCTATTTGGGGTTGTGACGGGTAGTAGTTGGGGCTAGTCTTGGTTGTTTTTGGGTTGAAGTCCTTGTTCGAGTTTTGTGACTTGGTTTTTGAGCTCCTTCATTTTTAGTTCACGACCGATCATGAGCTTATTCATTCTTTTCACCTCTTCCTCATTTTTTTTGCGATCAGTAATGTCTTGATTGACTCCGTAAGTTTTAACGGTGTTACCCGCTTCATCTTGCACAATGGAAATTCGGACGGTTATATATCCTAAGCCTCCATCGGCGTAGATTATTCGGTGATCTAGTTGTTGAGTATAGTTAGGATCTTTGGTTTCAAGGGCTTTTTTGGTCTCGATTCCAACTTGCGGTGCATCGTCCGGATGAACAAATTTTTTGGCATAAGCATCTGGTGTCATTTGATAGCCTCCCATTTCTTTGGCACTGGTGTGGAGCATTTCGTAGAATAAATCGTTGAAAGTGAAGAGGTTTTGTTTAACGTCGTAAACCCAGGGACCCAAGTTCCCAAGCTTAAGTGCATTATAGAGTTGAGTTTCGCTTTCTTGTAGTTTTTCCTCATTTATTTTTTGTTCAGTGATGTCTCGCGCTGTGGATAAGACACCAATAGTTTTTCCCGATTCATCTTTAACTGTGCGCCCTCTCCAGGCGAGGAGTCTTTTTTGGCCATCGGCTCTTCTTTGCCAGCTTTCCAGGTAATAAGTATCAGCTTGGTTGTTAAATAAAGGCTCGACTTTGACATATGTTTGTTGTTCGCCTTCAAAATAAAATGAAGCTTCATTGCCGATGGCATCGGACCCAAAAAAATCTAGACCAGCTTTATTGAGCCAGGTATATGTTTTATTGTTATCTACTTCAGCAATAATATCCGGAATCGTATTAATGATTTCCGAGATGCGTGATTTGGGTTTTGGGGATTGATCCATTAACTTTTGGTGACGTTCGCTTCGGCTTTGGTTTTGTGGACTGTTCCGTCGGGGTGCTCGGGGGGCGAGTAGATAGTGTAGAGCTTAAGATCTTCACTGCCGGTATTAATTACATTGTGGTTTATACCAGCAGGAACGACCATAGCGAAGCCGTCAGTGGCTTCGATTTTTTGGCCATCAAGAATGAACTTGGCTTGGCCTTGGTCGATTCGGAAGAACTGATCATGATCAGCGTGGACTTCGGCACCGATGTCTTCACCGGGAGGAAGAGACATGACGACGAGCTGGCTATTGGGGCCAGTAAAAATAACTTTTCTGAAGTTTGTGTTAGTTAAGGTTTCTTCTTCGATGTTACCGATGTAGCCGGGCATAATTTATTGTAGCATGCCGCGAGCGGCGAGGATGCCTGTTGCAGCCGCGCCGGTGATGCTACCACTGAGGCCAGCGGCGTCGCCGGCGACATGGAGATTTTTGACGTCGGTTTGGAGAGCCTTATCAGTGATGATTTGACTACTGCGAAACTTTACTTCAGGAGCGTAGAGAAGGGTGGAGCCGGAGTTGATACCGGGCATAACAGAGTCGAGTTTCTTTAAGCCCTCAATGATGTTCATCACGATGCGGTGGGGGAGGGCCATGGAGATATCGCCGGGAGTGACATCGGTGAGGCTGGGGGTGACGAGGGATTTTTCGATTCTGGCCCAGGTACTGCGGCGGCCTTTTTTAAGATCGGCAAGGCGTTGGAGAATGGGTTTGCCACCACCAATGGTACTGGCTAACTCAGCGATTGACTTGGCGTAGGCAATGGAGTTCTCGACGGGTTCGGTGAGATGGACTTCGCAGAGGAAAGCAAAATTTGAGTTTCTGCCCAAGTGATTGGAATTACTGTAGCCATTGACACAAACATAGCCGCGGTAGGTTTCTTGGGCGACAAAGCCATTGGGGCAGGAGCAAAAGGTGCGCATGGTGTCATCAAAGGTGCTAGTGTGAACTTTAAGAACGATTTCATAGAGGGCATCGGCGTAGTGTTTCATGACCGATTCAGGGAATTCAACGCGAACACCGACTTCAACCATGCCATATTGAAATTTTACCGCGTATTTTTTCGAGAGGTCTTGGAGCCACTTGGCACCAATGCGGCCAGGAGCAAGGAGAACTTTTTTGCTTTCAGTTTTTTGACCTTTGGTGTCAATAACTCCGTGACAGATGTTGTCTTTGACGATGAAGTCTTTGATTTCGGTATTAGTGATGAGCTTTATGTGATGTTCCTCGAGATATTTTTGGAGAGAGGTGATAACATTTTTGAGTTTGTCAGTGCCGACGTGTTGAGCTCGACGAACAATGAGTTCAATATCTTCTTTTTCAGCCTCTTTGATTAGCTCTTGAACTTCGGCCTCGTTTTTGGGATAGAAACCGGAATTGACACCAAACTTTTTGAAGGTATGCTCGATTTCGACAAGGATGGCTTCGTATTTTTCGGGAGAAATGAGATGAAAGGCGCGCTCGTGACTGAGCTTGGGGGTGTAGTGGAGTTTGCCGTCGGAGTAAGTACCGGCGCCGCCAAAGCCTCGCATAACTTCGGAAGGCTTTCTGTTTTCAAGACGATTGCCCATATCAATGAGGGCAATTTTGGCTTTGGGGGACTTCTTTAGAATTTCTAGGCAGGCAAAGATGCCGGCAGGACCAGCACCGACAATGATGTGATCGTATTTAGCCATTATGGCTTCTACAAAATAGCAGATAATTCGTTTATGGTAAATTGCTAGTATGTTTAGATTGCGGTGGTTTGGGGTGGGGCTCGCAATGACAGGGTTGCCTTTTTCTGGATTGGTGATAGCAGGATTGGGTGGGCAAGAGAAAGTCTTTAGTGAAGGGATCGAAAGAGTGACGACGCCGATACCTGAGCTTTACGATTTGCCTCAGCCTTCGTCTGTAGCTTCGGCCGGCAAGCCAGCCAGTAAGTCAAATGTTAGCCTGGTGACAGTGATACCTTCTGTCTCGCTGCCCACCTCAACACCTGATGTATGGTCGCCGGCGATTTATGAGCCGTTTTTTACGCAATACGCGAATACTTATGGAGTCGATAAGAATGTGCTTGAGCGCTTGGCGAATTGTGAAAGCCATTCTAATCCAGAGGCCGTAAGTGGGGATTACGTGGGGATGTTTCAGTTTGGATCTGTGACGTGGCAAAAATATCGAGGAATGATGGGGATGGATACGGAGCTTTATTTGAGATTCAGTGCGGAAGAGTCGATAAGAACGGCGGCTTACGCGATAAGTGTTTCGGGAACTGGAATGTGGCCGAGGTGTTTGTAGTAAGCTAAAGAATATATGATCCAAATTGGTTATTTTGTGGTGGAAATGGTGGTGATTTTTGTTTTATCAAGGATGCTTCTTCGGAATTTATCGGCGTTTGCTACGAAAATGACAAAAGATCGGGAAAAAACAATTCGGTTGATTGCGACACTTTTCTTACCGGGAACGATAGTTCACGAACTGGCACATTATTTTGTCGCGAGTGTTTTAGGGGTGGCAGTTGGAGAAATTGATTTGGTGCCAAAGTTATCTGAAGGGCAATTGAAGCTGGGGAGTGTGGAGGTTGGGAAAATGGATCCGGTCAGGAAGCTTTTGGTAAGTGGTGCGCCATTTGTTTTGGGAGTTGGGATAATGCTCGGGGTTTTGTATTTGGATTCTAGGTGGAGTGGGAGTATTTATTGGGATTTATTGGTGGGGTACATTGTTTTTCAAGTGAGTAACACGATGTTTATGAGTAAACGAGATATGGAGGCTGTTTGGGAGTTCATGCTACTTATGGTGATTGCGGGAATAGCTTTGTATTTGGTTGGTTTTCGGATAATGACGGGTGACTTGGTGGGTTTAGTTGAGTTTGGAAATTATTTAAAGCCAGTAAATGGACTGCTTTTAATGCCCATTGTGATTAACTTTGGATTTTTAGTGGGAGTAAGGAGTTTGCGTTATCTTTGAACAAAGAGAATGGCGTTGGGGAGGGCGCGACCGGGTCCGACTTTATAACTGCCGTGCCAGAGAGCGGTTGAGCCACCATCGTCAAGATTGAGAGCATTTTCCATCCCAAGTGCGTGCATAACTCGGGCGGATTCACCGACAGTGGCATTATGAACAACGCCGATAGAGACTAAATTGCCTTTATTGGCGACAAATGAGCGACCACCTTTGGCACCCTCTTTTGGATCGGTGTTACCTGCAAAAGCGATGTTGCCACCAGCCACCAGCATGGGGTAATTACTAAGCATGCTGTCTATGCTCGTGTCTCGACCCCACTGACTAGCTTGGCCGACAAAGCGGATCCATCCTTGTCCAAAAATAACGGCGGGGTTGGTGCTGTAGACATTATTATCAGAGTTAAAGTAGGTTTTGTTTTTGTTCATAAGAAGAAGGTCGAAGCTGTTTTCTTTGCCGGCACAGCTCGGGTAAGTCGCGGGGCAGAAGTAGGAGCCGTTGATACCTGCCCAAGCGTTATTTCTGGTGATGTAATCGGCAAGAGAAAGAGCAGGACAGTTATTGGGACAGGTACTTTCTGAAGCGGTATCGACAATGACACGTGTGGAAGCGAGATCGGCAACGATGAGACTAACAAGAAAAGTGCCGGTGTCGGTGGCAACATATTGACGAGAATAACCTGAGCTTGGAGGTGTATTATTAGTTTTGGCCTCGGGAATTTGGTTGTTTTCTTCTTGAGTTTTAGCGGCCGTTTCAATGATTTTCTTGTTTTCGTTGACAATTTTATTGTCAAGTTCGGAAAGGGTGGCTTGGGCTTTTTGATAGTCTTTTTGAGAGAGTTCAAGAAGGCTTTGGGTGTAAAGCTTTTCCAAATCGTCAGTATTGTCCAGATTTTCTTGGAGTTTCACGAGATCTTCGTAAACAGAGATAGATGAAGTGAAAGTTTCGTTAATGGATTTAATTTCGGATTCAAGCTCTTTGTTAATTTGATATTCATCACGGTTTTTTAGGTCGTTTATTTCTTTTGTGGTGGTTTCAAGTTTTTGATTAAGTTCAGAATTGAGATTAAGAATTGAAGTGAGTTCTTGGGCAGATTTAGTGTTTATTGAGAGGAGAACCAGAAGGGCGGAAATGATGAGGGTAAAGAGAGTGATAACGAAGGTCTGGAGAAAGAATTTTTTACCCAATTTTATTTTTGGATGCTTGAAGAGTTGGGGCATTGAGACATTTTAGCATTAGAAAAGGGTGATTTGGGATTCTGAAGGTAGTTTAGGATAGTTAAAATCGACTTCGATGACGCGTGGGGTGTTCCAATGGTCAATGAATTTTAATTCGCCGTGTTCCCTTGCGTGATCATAAATATCGCGGGTGATTGCGACATCCATTTCGCAATACTTTTTTAATTTGGCGAGGCTACTTCTGGTTTTTTCTTTCCAGTACTTAATAGCATTGGCCCCGTGATCATTTTTTTCTTGGCCAAGAGTACTTTTGGCGATTGAGTTAAGTTTGACACGGCGGCCATGAACTTCTTTGACTTTATCGAGAATGTCGAAGTGATTAAGTTTTGAGAGTGGAATTTTGGTATAGGCTTGGAGGACGGGTGTGTCAAAGGAGATTGAGTTAAAGCCAATAATACGGCTTGCTGATTGGAAGTGAGGGAAGACGTGATCCAATTCGTTTTCCCAGAAACTAAGCATTTGACCTTGGGTTTCTTTGAAGTCGTGATTAAGAGTGCGAACGTAGAGTGAAATAATGGAGACGCCGAGTTTAGCGGGATCGTTATCGTCAATCTCGTCAAAAAATCTTTGGGTTTCGAGGTCAAAAATGACTTCTTTATACATAGTAAAATAGTATACACGAATCGTGTTTTGAAAAATCTTGGTTTGTGCTATACTCTCTCCATGTCTTCGAAAAAAATAAAAATTGAGGCGGAAAAGGTAAAAGAGAGATTGGGAGCGGTAAAGAAAAATAGAAAGTATTCTTTGTTTGTGGGAGTGGTTGTGGTATTGGGAGTGCTTTATTTGTTGAAGGGAGTGTTTGTAGTAGCGATAGTGAATGGGAGTCCGGTTTTTCGCTACAGCGTGGTGAGACAGCTTGAGAAACAGGGTGGAAGTGACGTTTTGGAGGGGTTAATTGTTGAGAAATTGATGGATCAAGAGGCGAAAAAGCAAGGGATTTCGGTGTTACCCAAGGAAATTGACGAAGAAATTGTAAAGATTGCTGATCAACTAACGGCCCAGGGTCAGGATTTGGATCAGGTTTTAACTATGCAGGGGATGACAAGAGATGATTTGGCGAAGCAGGTGAGGCTTCAAAAGATTGTGGAGAAGGTTTTTGCGGATCAGATCACCGTAACAGATGAAGATGTTTCTGGGTATCTAGAAACTTATGTGGATTCTCTAGATGCGGATATGACTGAAGAAGAGAAGAAGGCCGTGGCGCTTGAGCAATTAAAACAGCAAAAGTTGGCAGAAAGTTATTATGGATGGATTGATGGGCTTAAGAGCGCGGCGAAGATTAACTACTTGGTTAATTATTGATGCGTTGTGGGTAAAGAGTTTTTGAGAGGAATTTTTTTTGTTCTTTAAATATTTTTTGAGGTAATTTTGTGTGGAATTTAAATTTGGTAGCTTGCTTGTCTAAGGTGATAGTATTTGAGGTTAAACTTGCGAGATAGGCAATAGAAACTGGATGGCCGATGCCAGTGATTCTTTTGTACGATGCTGGATCGTAATTGATGATGCCGAGAAGTTTTTTGATAACTATTTTTTGGCCAAGTTCTTCTTTTGCAACTCTTTGAGCAGTTTCTTCTGGGGTTTCGCCAAAAAGTATAGTACCACCAGGTAGATGCCAAAGACCTTTGGGAGGAATTTTTCGAAAGGTGAGGAGGACTTCATTTTGTTTGTTTAGGATAACCAGATCAACGCATAGTCTGGGGACTTTGGAGTAGATGGTTCTGAAGGTTTTGTATGGGAGTTTTTGAGGCATAGCGCTTATATTTTGGGGTTGCCTTTGGTTTTGTCTAGCGATTGGACTGTTTTGTATTGGGGTGAGAGTTCTTTGTTTTCATTGACCCAAGAGAAGTTTATGAATGGAAATGACTGATATTGAAGAATAAAAGGGGTGACGGCGACGAGATTGGAATGATTCCAGACTTGGCTAAAGGCCTCTTGATAATAGATCGAGATTGTGTTCGGGGCGAGCGGGCAAGACCAGCCGGTTTCGGTAATGAAAACAGGGATATTGGGTATGAGATCGTATTTGTTGAGAGTTTCAAGTTCCCATTCAAAACCGCGGATGCTTGTTTGACCAAGATCACTGGGTTTCCCACAAAAGTTTGGGTTTGGGTAGGAATGGCTGGTTAAGCCGTCAAAAATGGTAAAGATGAGGGGATCTGATTCATACATTTTTTGATAAAAAGCTTCGGGACTGACTGTTTCTCGGCTATTTGGGGCGGAAAGATCTAGGGCGGCGGGGAGAATAAAAAAGTTGCTTGAGGTGCGTTTGAATTGCTCCCAATAAGTGCGAGCAATGAAGGCGTAATTTTCTGGTGAGATTTCGTTTCCCCATTCTTTGGCGTGATTGGGTTCATTAAAGAGGATCACATAGCGATTTTGAGTGGGCCAAATGAGAGAATTGAGAAAATCAGCCCATTTTTCGGCCATTTCTATGTTTGGTTTTTTCCAATGGTTGGCCTCGATAGTGGTAGCAATCCGAATAATTGGGATAAGATGTTTTTCTCCGGTTTGTTGCATAAAGTTTTGCCAACGGGTTTGGTCCATTTCATCTTCACGAATAACTATAGTAATATAGCCCCAATCTCCACCATTACTGTTTACTAAATTGGCCGCTGATTCGAGATCGTGTTCGCTCATGATATGAATGCCGATTTTGTTGTTTTGAGTTGCAAGTGGATCGGTGGTGGCTTTGGTGGTGGTGGGAAGTGCGAGCAGAGTTAAGAATGTAATTAGGATTACGATTTTTTTCATGATAGGGTTATATTATAACTTGTAATGTATAGATTACCGAATTTACCATATGCTTACGAAGCTTTAGAGCCTTTTATTGACGAGGCGACAATGAAACTTCATCATGGAGCTCATCACGCCGGTTATGTGGAAAAATTAAATAAAGCTTTGGAAGGCCACGAAGATTTATTAGGATTATCTATTGAGGAATTGTTGGGAAAAGTGGATGAAGTGCCGGAGGAAGTTCGTCAGAGTGTGATTAATAATGGAGGTGGACACGCAAATCATAGTTTATTTTGGGAAATAATGGGTCCTAAAAAGGGTGGGGTGCCAAGTGGGGAGTTGGCTGATGCAATAGGCTCGGTTTTTGGAGGTTTTGACGAATTTAAAAAAGTTTTTACCGAGAAGGCTTTGGGATTGTTTGGAAGCGGATGGGTTTTCCTGGAAGTGACGAAAGGAGATTTGAATATTAAGAGGCATTCATTTCAAAATAGTCCATTGATGCATGGGAATGTGCCAATACTGGCGCTTGATGTTTGGGAGCACGCTTATTATTTAAAATATCAAAATAGGCGGGCGGAGTATGTGGAAGCGTGGTGGAACGTGGTGAATTGGGATAGGGTGAGTGAGAACTTCAAGAAGGCTATATAATTGGCCAATGTTTCTTTTGATTGATAAACCGAAGGGGATGACGAGCCATGATGTGGTTAATCGGGTGCGAAGGGTGGTGGGTGAACGGAAAGTGGGGCACGGGGGGACTCTTGACCCGAACGCGACGGGCTTACTCATTGTGGGGGTAGGGAGGGCGGCGACGAAGCGATTGGGAGAGATTGCCCAGAAGACGAAGAAAAGCTATGAGGCTGAAATAATTTTGGGTGAAGAGAGAGACACGGATGACGTGGAGGGAAGAATCGTGAAAAAAAATGAGAAAGAAAAGCCTTCAAAAAATAATGTTGAAGCGGTATTGAAGGAACTTACTGGTGAAATTGAGCAAATTCCGCCCACGTTTTCGGCAATTAAAATGGATGGTAAAAAAGCTTATGAATTGGCACGAAAAGGGAAGGAAGTAAAAATGGAGGTGAGAAAAGTAACGGTGTATAAGAGTGAGTTGGCTGATTACCAATATCCAGTATTGAGAGTGGTTTTTGAAGTTTCGAGTGGGACGTATATACGCGCTTTAGCTCGGGATATAGGAAGAAAATTGGGGTGTGGTGCGTATTTGGTAAATTTACGGCGAACACAAATAGGTAAATTTAAAATTGTTCAAGCAGTTTCCTTAGAAGGCTTGGATAAGGATAATTGGAAACGCTATACTGTAAACGAATTATGAATTATTTACAGGTAATATTTTTAGGAGTATTACAGGGATTAACAGAGTTCTTACCGGTTTCTTCGTCTGGACATTTGGTGATAGCGCAATCTCTAATGTCTGGTTTTGATCAACCTGGTGTCTTGTTTGATGTTGTATTGCATTTAGCAACAGCGGTAGCAATTGTCATTTATTTTCGCGAGCGTTTGTTGAACTTGGGGTTGCGAGAAGCTGGTTTACTTGTGGCCGGTTCCGTCCCAGTATTGATAGTGGGTTTGACCGCGAGGTCATCGGTTGAAAGTTTGTTTAGTAGTGTGACTGTGGTTGGATTAGCCTTAATTTTGACGGCGGGGCTTAATTTTATGACAGACAGGGCAACAGGAAGGCGGCAAATGATGGGTTGGGTGGATGCAGTTTTTGTGGGGGTTTTTCAGGCAATGGCAATAGTGCCAGGGTTATCTCGATCGGGCTCGACGATTTTTGCGGGGACAGTGATGGGGGTGGATCGGAAAAAGGCGGCTGAATTTTCATTCTTACTTTCTGTGCCGGCGATTGTGGGGGCAAGTTTACTGGAGGTAATTTCACATGGATTTCATGGTGGGAGTGGAGTGGGAATTTATATTGTGGGATTTTTTGTTTCGCTCTTTGCTTCGGTAATTGGGATTGGTTTAATGATGAGAGTTTTAACGGAGCGAAGATTTAAGTATTTTGCAGGATATTGTTTGGTGGTTGGGTTGGGGGTGCTTCTATTTTTATAACTGAGTAACCTTTGGAAGAAAGAGAGTGAGACCTACAGTAATGGCGAGAATGGAAGCGATAAGGACAGCCGCCGCTGCGACGTCCTTGGCGACTTTGGCCTTGGCTTGTCGTTGAGGACTGACCATGTCGACGATAGCTTCGAGGCTCGTGTTAATTAATTCAAGAATGAGGACAAAGCTAATGGTGGAAATAAGGATAAGCCATTCATTAGAAGTGAAGCTCAAGAGAATGGCGGCGATGATAGCGAGTGTGCCTACAAGAAGGTGAATGCGAAAATTAGGTTCATTTTTAATTGCCGTTTTAATACCTTCAAAAGCGTACCCGAAGCTTTGGGGAATGGTTCTTATTTTACTCATGTAATTTTACGCGAAAGAGTATCCTCTTAAGAAAATTATACAGGAAAATATGATAGGATAAATGAAGGTGAAAAAATATTTATTTTTGGCTCCGTTGATTTTGCTTTTTGGGTTGGGGGTTTATGTTCGAACGATTAGAAGTTTGATGCCAAATGTGGCTTCTCGAGTAACTGATTATTCGGGCGAAATTGATAGACAAGCTTTGGTGGGTAAATATCACGGTAAGGAAGTGGTAGTGCCTCAAGAAATGCTGGCAGAGACATGGCGAGAACAACACGTATTGGGAGTGGCTAACCCAACGGAAAAGTGGGTGGAGGTAGATTTGAGTGAACAAAAGCTTTGGGCGTGGGATGGAAACGCCTTATTTTTGGAGACTTTGGTTTCGACGGGTTTGCCCTGGTGGCCGACACCAACGGGGGAATTTCGGATATGGGTGAAGCTCCGTGCCACAAAAATGGAAGGGGGAAGTGGAAGGTATTATTATTACTTACCAAACGTACCGTATGTGATGTTTTTTGAGAGTGAAAGTGTGCCCCGGTGGCGAGGTTTTAGTCTTCACGGGACTTATTGGCATAATGATTTTGGGACAGTACATAGCCATGGGTGTGTAAATTTACCGACGCCAATGGCGGAGAAGCTTTATTATTGGGTTTACCCGGTGTTACCTGAAGGAAAGTTGTCAATATTTGCTTCAGAGGAGAATTTGGGGACGCGTATAGTGATCCATGATTAATAATCCTTGGATGGTATTACTTAATACGAGTGGGGTGTTTTTGATGATTTTGGCTGCTGCTGCCTATTTTTTACTAGTGGAGAGAAACAGAGGTGAGGTAGTGAAGTTTTTAGTGACTGTGGGTTTAGCTGGTTTTTTTGCGTTTGTTTTGAAAGAACTGTTTAATGAACCTAGGCCGTTCGTGGTGGAGAGCACGAAACCTTTGGCTGGGCTGGCGATGTTATCAAGTTTTCCGTCTTTGCATTCGGCCTTAGCTTTTTCGGCAGCGACCAAAGTAACCTTTCGGAGAAGATTTTTAGGAATAGTATTTTTAATGCTGGCTTTTTTTGTGGGATTGGGGAGGGTCTTGGCGAGGGTTCATTATCCAATTGATATATTAATTGGGGTGGTTGTGGGAGTAAGTGCGGCGGGGGTGGTGGAAAGTTTTTTGGGTAAAAAGTAGGCTTGACAGTAAGGAAACCTTATCTTGACAGATAGCACTCATTATAATAGACTGCTAAGGTTAAAAGAATAATGAACGAGGAGACCATAGTTTATAGGACGGTACCGGTGGTGGCAATGAGAGGGAGTGTTGTTTTTCCCCATACAGATTCATTTTTGTCGTTTGGACGGTCAAAATCGGTGGCGGCAATCAACACTGCTTTTGCCGATGATCGGGTGGTGGCGGTTTTTAATCAAAGTGATCCAAAGGTAAAGGATCCAAAGAAATTGGATTTATACGAAATTGGAACGATCGCGACAATCACCCAAATGATGTCTTCAGATGATGAAATTCACGCAATGGTAAGAGGGAGAGCGCGGGTACGCTTGGAAGAAATTGTGAACAGTGAACCTTATTTGGTGGCAAAGGTGATCGAGCTTAGCGAAACAGAGACTGAAGGAGTGGAGCTTACGGCAATGGCGAATGAACTGAGCGAGTTATTCAAAAAGGCGGTTAATCTTGGTAAGGCGATTGATATTCCGACGATTATGAGGGTTTTATCACGGCAGGTAACGCCAGTGGAAGTGGTAGATTCGGTGGCTTCACTATTGGACGTGAAGCACGAGGATAAGCAGAAATTACTGGAGATGATATCAGTGAAAGAAAGGACAAAAAAAGTTTTAGAGCTACTTGGGCATGAAGTAAATGTGCTTGATCTTGAGAAGGTGATTTCGACGAAAACGCAAAAGAGGTTTGAGGATCAAATGAAGAAAGCGATGCTTCGTGAAAAGAAGAGGACAATTGAGGAAGAATTGGGGGAAGATAGCGAAGATACTTCTGAAAGTGAAGTGATTGAGTTTAAAGAAAAAATAAAATCAGCAAAAATGCCAAAGACGGTACGCATAAAGGCTCTGAAAGAGCTAAAGAGGCTGAGTCAGCTTTCACCGCATAATCCTGAGGGAGGATACATTCGAAATTATTTGGATTGGCTGACAGACATGCCTTGGTCTAAGTTTTCTAAGACGTCAGTCTCGGTATCAAAGGCCGAAAAAATACTGAATGAAGATCATTATGGACTCGATAAAGCGAAGGAAAGAATATTGGAATTTTTGAGCGTGATGAAATTGAAGGAGGCGGCTGAAGGGAAGAAAGAAAAGAAAAAAGGCAAGAAAGAGAACATGAGTCATCCGACGATTTTGTGTTTTGTGGGGCCTCCAGGGGTGGGAAAAACATCTTTGGGAAAGTCGATTGCGAGAGCGTTAGGGAGAGAGTTTGTGCGAATGTCATTGGGAGGCATTCGGGATGAAGCCGAAATGCGAGGCCATAGGCGAACTTATGTGGGGGCTTTGCCTGGAAGAATTATTCAGGGAATAAAGAATGCGGGGACAAGAAACCCCGTTTTTATGCTTGATGAAGTCGATAAAATTGGGGCGGACTATCGAGGTGATCCATCTTCGGCCTTACTTGAGGTATTGGATCCAGAACAAAACAGAGAATTTAGTGATCATTATTTAGAAGTACCATTTGATTTGAGCGAGGTCATGTTTATTTGTACAGCGAACATGTTGGACACAATTCCGGCGCCTTTACTGGACAGAATGGAGATTATTCGTTTTGCGGGCTACATTGAAGATGAAAAATATGAAATTGCGAGAAAGTATCTTTGGACGAAACAGCTGAAAGTGAATGGCTTGAGCGATCGAAATATTGAAATAAATAATGATGCAATTAATGAAATTATAAAGCGTTACACGCGGGAGGCCGGAGTAAGAGGCTTAGAACGCAATTTGGCGGAGGTTTGCCGGAAAGTAGCGCGGCAGGTGGCTGAAAACAAAAAGTATCCGAAAATGGTTGGCATTTCTGAAATAAAGGAATTTTTGGGACCAGCGAAGTTTCGATCACAAATTGCGGGTGAAGCTGATGAAGTG
>Ga0208958_1002173_pt1 | contig 17362 bp, 15 predicted proteins | sample RifOxyB1_FD_184032 | JGI IMG/M metagenome (GOLD analysis project Ga0208958, IMG submission 184032) | Soil microbial communities from Rifle, Colorado - Rifle Oxygen_injection B1 (SPAdes) | ecosystem: Environmental > Terrestrial > Deep subsurface > Rock core/Sediment | place: Rifle, Colorado... | reverse complement strand
GGTTCAAATGAAAAGCAAGGGATGATATAATAACCTGTTCTTTGACTAGTTAATCCCCTGTAGCTCAATGGTAGAGCAGTCCCCTGTTAAGGGAAAGGTTGGAGGTCCGAATCCTCTCGGGGGAGCAAGTTAGGCGTTATTCTGACAGTATTAGCTTCTATTAAACTTTGAAATAGTGGTGTGTAGACAACTTTAGCTATTTTTTTATCTTTTACCTCTATTCTCTCGAAAAATATCGACAGATAATGTCTTTTGGCTTCAAAATTAGCATTGGTAAATGTCTCTTTAATATTATTAACCAAGTCCATGATAGCTACTGTGGCGTCAATATCAAATCCTTTTTGGTTTTCTATCGTAGCCATTTCACTTTCCCGATTCTGAGCTTCGATTTCAAGTTCGTTATGTTTTCTTTTAAATGTTTCTTTATCTATTGTCTGATCTAAAAGTCTGTCCTCTAGGATATTTCTCTTTGCTTCAAGGGCTTTGATTGCATTTTCAATGCCTTGGATTTCTGACTGTTTAGTATCTCTAGAACGATTTACTAAGTCTTTTGCTTTTTCTATTATCGTTTGTGTAAATTCCTTAGTGAATTTAATTTTCCCTAATTCCTCCAATACTTGATTTTCTAAACTTCCGAGTGGAGTATAATCTCTGCAACCCTTTAGTACGCTACCGTGATAATAGGCTGAATTTCTCTTTCTTGCCCAATCGCCACAAAGACGAGTGTTGTGTACTTGACAGTAGGCGAAACCATTTAGCAACCATTGATATTTTCTTCTACGACATGCATTTTGATTATGCAAATTGGAAACTCTCTGACACGCGTCAAATATCTCAGGAGTGGTTAATGGTGGATGATTACCTTTAAAGATACTTCCGTCATATTTGAACATTCCCGTATAAAATGGATTTTTAAGAACAGCATATAGAATAGTGCGATAAACTTTTTTATTGTTTTTAGATCTTAATCCCATTTTGAACATGATATCTACAAGGGTATCGACAGAATAATCACCCGTAGAGTAGAGTCGAAAAAGTTCTGTTATGTAATGTCCCTTCTCAGGATCAACTTCAACCATCCTATGAGGCTTTTCTTCCGAACCTTTATTTATATTTACGTAACCAATGGGTGCCCAACCTGGAAAATCTCCTAACTCACATTTCTTTTCAAGGCTCTTTTTAACCTTTCTACCCAACAATCGACTGTAAAAAGCATTTGTACCCGCCAATATAGTTTCGAAGAATTGTCCCTCAGGTGTGTCGTTTAAAGGTTGATTGATGGCAATTAGCTGAGTTCCACCCTTTCTTAACTCATTTTTTATATTAAAGTGGTCAATTTCATTTCTAGCAATTCTGTCAGTATCAACCACAAGTGCGGCGTCAACCTTTTCTTCCTGACATTGGATAATCATGTCTTCTAAACCATCTCTACCAACTGTCTTGGTGCCTGACTTGCCTCCATCCTGATATATGCCTACAACGTCATAGCCTTTTTGTCTTGCCCATTTAATACACGATTCTTTCTGAACCTCAGGTGACAAACCTTTAAGTTGCTCTTCACTACTTACTCTTGAATAAATTACTGCCTTTTTCATATTTGTATCTCCTTTGGATTTACTATTAATGCTTTTGCGTAGATGAATCGATGAAGTCGTTTAAAAACTAAATAAATACCAGGAATAAAACGATACCCTAACTCTGACAACCTAACCTCAGCTATTTGGGTTGCTAATAATTCTAAATTTTTATTTATATCTTTCATAAAACCTCCTTAAAAACGAAAAAAGGTATAGCCTTTGGCACGAAAAGTGCCTCTGAAACTATACCTAAAACTGTTACCTAAACTGTGAGTCTTATCTAAAGACTTAATAAGAGTGTACATATGAAAAAGCCCGATGTCAAGGGCTTATTTGACTAATTAATAAGCGAACCCTTTACATTTTTAGAGTCTCTATTAACCTTATTTTCCCCAGATTTTTTATTTGTTTTATGTTCAATATATCTAGGGTCTGTATGAACCATGTCTAATATCTCTTTGGAATGAACCCTACAATATTCAGCTTTCTTCTGGTTATAAATTGTTCTATACAATGTCATATATATTCACCTCCTTTATAAATTCAATTGTTAATAAAATTATCACTACAAAATCCACATAAAGCACGATGGCTAAAGGGGGCAATTCATTGGGGGGGTAGTATCTTTAGGTTGGATCTAAACAAAATTGTTCCTTAATAGGTTTGAGCCAGAATTTAAAATTAACTTATATCTCTCTTTATGATAAGGGCGGTTGCTAATAAATTAGTGAACTTTACTTATCGATAAGTAAACTCTACTTACTCAAGGCTAGCATTTATCCATTTGTCTTTCTGATAAAGACTAATTAATAAGTTAAATACTATCAAAAGTAATAACTTGCTCAGTATTATGGTTAGATTATTCATTTTTCAAAGACTCTTCCTTAAAAGAACTTCAATTTATTATGAGGTTTCAATAATAAACATACCTTTTTTAATTGTTCTTTATAACTTCCGTGGATGTGTTAACAGACACGGCAAGAAAGTCTCCCGCAAGAGATCTTTATCAACAAGTTTTATCTGTTTTTTCTCAGACTTGTCTAAGCTCACCATCTATCCCAAACTCTAGCTATTGCCTCAGAAGGGAGGTGGGTATGGTGCGTAGCCCTAACCCTCGCACATTTTTGTCTCTTAAACGACTTAACTTTATTACAAGTTTCAGCTCTAGGACTTTTCTGTGTTCAATCCGACTTTCCTAGATTTGACCCCCAGTCGGACGGCTCTCAAGTGGTAAAGCATAGAACAAGGCCTCAGAAACTCTTCTTGAGTCCGATTCTCTCACAAAGGAGTACTAAAGCTAACACTTTTTCTAATACTGAAGCTACCCACTTTATAACAGTTAAATAATGACAGCGTCAACTAGCATAAAGAGTATCAAAGTATTGCTATAAATATTTCTGGGCAATTACACGTCTGTCAATTATTTCAATTGGTTTATTCTCCGCAAATTTCAGTGCTGACAAGGAAAACAGACCTGTCGTCACAAAATAACCCCTTGTCACCCCTTCGCTTATCATAGTTCCGTAAAAATCTCTCACTAGAGGCTCTCCAATGGTGTTTTTATATCTTTTACACTGAGATATTGAGTGTTCATCCTTTTTGTCTAAGACAAGGTCGATTCCACCATCTCCTGTCACTTTCGTCTCTGTAACACGCCAACCTTCCTTTTCAAATATGTTACTTTTTACCCACCTTTCAAACTCAATAGGGGTAAGCGTTAGTAGGTTGTCAACTGTTCTCAAATTTTTCATAAAAGATACATGTCGAGATCGTTTTCTATACGATCTTGATAATAAGAAATCTTGTTCTTTTTTTCGTATCTTTCTCTCTTTTTCTGCTAAATATTCCGTATTAGACAAATAACCAGCTTTTTTCCAAATCGGTAGGTGTTTTAATTTTTTATTATGCCTATCTAAAGTTAGATGCTCTTTTTCTACAATCTCTCTTTTTATTTGTTCCCGTATCTCAATTTTCCTTTTTCCAATCCATCTCAAATAGGTAACGATAACAACAAAATACAAAAGGAACAGAATGGAGCTTTTATTCAAAATATAAATACCTAAAGCGAAAAGAAAAACGTATAAAATAAAACCACTAAAAATATTCATAGATTGCATCCAATGCGTTTATATCTTAGTATTTCTAAGAGTAATAATCAACATATTTTGAGGCTATATGCTTAGTTATATTTAGTAGTATTTGAAGTTGATGCGTACCACAATTTTGGTATGTCTAAAACTTCTACACAAACACTAAAATCTCTGGGCAAGAAAGTTCAGAAACTCCGAAAAGAGAGTGGATATTCACAAGAAGAACTGGCTCATCAATTGGGTATTTCGAGGGTTTATATGGGTTTTATCGAACAAGGCAGAGAAACTCCCTCTTTGAAACTTTTAATGAAAATCTCCAGAAAGTTCAAGTTGAAAGTTGAAGATTTATTTCATAGATAATTAAACATCCCACTAAACATTCTTCTAATGCAATCCGAATAAACAAAAAATAAAGTGCTAAAATAGCACAGATTAGTCAGTTAATATAGCCATCAACTTAAAAATGGAACAAAATTAAATATGTATCTTTCACAATTAAAACTTTGGAATTTTAGAAAATTTGGCGAGCCAGATGGTGAAATTGATTTGGAAAAACCAAATTTAGCTGTCGATTTTAACAAAGAGTTGAACTTATTGGTTGGAGAGAATGATTCTGGAAAAAGTTGTGTTATAGATGCGATTAAGTTGGTTCTAAGGACACACAGCATTGAATGGATAAAGATTGAAAATGATGACTTCTATAAAGAAAAGAATAGATTGAGAATAGAGTGCCGTTTTGATGATCTAAATGATGAAGAAGCTAAAAATTTTGTTGAATGGCTTGGGGTTGAGAAAAAAGATGAATCTTCAGAGCCAAAATCATACCTAAAACTTATATTGGATGTCCAACGGACACAAGACAGGATCCAACCATACGAAATAAAAGGTGGACCAAGTGAGGATGGAAAAACTGTAAGCGTTGAAGCAAGAGAATACCTGAAAACAACTTACTTAAAACCACTTCGAGACGCAAAAGCAGAACTTGTTGCACGAAAGAACTCTCGTTTATCTCAAATTCTGGAAGGTCATCCAGTTTTTAAAGACAAAGAAAATCACGATTTGGTAATGATACTTGCAGACGCCAACGACAAGATTAAAAACTATTTTGAGGATGAAAGTCACCATGATACCAATGGCTATCAGATATTGAAAACACTTAAAGAATATCTAGCGAATTTTCTGAAAGCTGGATCAGGACAAGATACAAGATTTCAAATTGATGATCCCAAACTAAAAAACATTCTAGAGATACTTAAATTAACCCTTTATGATGAACAAAGCGGACTTGGTACTTATAATCTTTTGTTTATTGCTGCTGAGCTTTTACATCTAAAGAGAGAAAATTATGATGGATTGAAATTGGGTTTAATCGAGGAGGTAGAAGCACATCTACACCCACAAGCACAATTACGTGTTATTGCTGCACTTGAGAATGAATCTAAATCGGGAGGAATACAATTAATACTTAGCTCCCACAGTCCGAATCTTGCTTCAAAAGTGGCGATAAAAAATTTAGTATTATGTCATGGATCCAAACTTTTTCCATTGGGACACACGTATACAAAATTAGGAGAAACCGACTATAACTTTTTAGAAAGGTTTCTGGATGTCACAAAAGCAAATCTGTTTTTTGCTCAGGGAGTAATTTTGGTGGAGGGTAATGCAGAGAGTATTTTGATTCCTACTTTAGCGAAACTGGTTAATAAAGACCTAACAGCCAATGGTATTTCAATAGTTGATGTGGGAGGAATAACGTTTTTACGTTACTCAAGGATATTTCAAAGAACAAACGAAGAAGAAAAAATGGAACTTCCGATATCTGTTGTTACGGACCTAGATGTTAAACCTGAAGATGAGGTCTCAAAAAAGAACCTTGCTAAACAAAATAAGGAACAAAAATATGATGGTCAAAACGTAAAAACATTCGTTTCCCCTCATCAGACACTCGAATATTGTTTGGCGCTTTCACCAAATCTAAACAAAATGCTATTTGAAGCTATTAAGTCTGCAGGGACAGAGATGGCTGAAGATGGTAGGACAGGTGTACAAACTGATGAAAACTGGACCGAATTTTCTAACAATCTGGAGCAGACTGATTTGGCAGAGAAGATTTACAAATTAATAATCAGGAAACGTATATCAAAGACTATTATTGCACAACATTTAGCAAAGTCTTTAGAACAAAGATTTGAAGACACAGTCTTTATCGACAGCTTAAAGCAAGATGAAAATATAAATTACATCCTTAGAGCGATAGACTATGCTGAAACAAATAGAGATAACTGATGAAGATATAAAACAAACTGAGGAAATTTTGATTCCAAATGGTGGACACTTCGATGATGAACGAAAACTATTTATCAAGAATTTAGCAACAACCGACCTTCAGGCGTGTCCTGGTAGTGGAAAAACAACCTGTCTTCTTTCTAAGCTACTAATCTTATCTAAGCATTTACCCTTTGGAGATAACAGTGGAATATTGGTTCTCTCACACTCAAATGCTGCTGTAGATGAGATAAAGGATACTCTAGTTAAACACAGCCCACAGTTATTTAAATATCCAAGTTTTGCTGGAACAATACAAGGATTTGTTGATCAATTCCTTGCGATTCCGTATTATCAACAGCAATACCATCATTTACCTTATCGGATAGATGATGAGATATTCAATGAAAAAGTTTGGACGCCAAGAGATGCTAAGGGTTGGTTGAACAACAAGCCAAACGGTGAAGAAATAGTAAGGGGTCTGCGGTTTGATAATACTGGAAAGATGATGTCAATAACCAAACTACCCAACGAGAATACATCCACTTACAAAGCCCTATACCAAATGAGGAAAAAGGTTCTGGATAAGGGGTATCTTTGCTTCGATGACGCTTTTTACCTTGGTGAATCTTATCTAGTGGCTTATCCCAAAATCATAGATTTAATACAAAAAAGATTTGCTTTTGTTTTTATTGATGAGATGCAAGACACTGATACTCGTCAATTAAGTATTCTTAACAAGCTGTTTCCAGCCGGAGGTCAAACAATAATCCAAAAAATTGGTGATCAGAATCAAGCAATTTATTCTTGGAAAGTAAAAGCAGATAATGCGTGGGTACCTCAAAGTGGACACATGAGTTTAAACGGAAGCAAAAGGCTATCTGTAAATATTGCGGCAGCAATCAAAAACATATCTTTGATGCCACAAGATTTAATCGGCAATGCTGATAGGCAGAATATAAAACCTAAAATTATTCTCTTTGATGAAAATACTATAAAAAATGTGCCTAAAAGGTTTGGCGATTTTATTATTGATTTAGACCTTCATAGACAAAGTAAGCAGATATTTAAAGCAATTGGTTGGCGGAAAGTAACTAGCGAATCTGGTGGTTTGTGTATAGGTAGTTATTTTGACAACTACCAAGAAATTAAGAACAAAAACAAGGTAGATTTTGAAAACCTCGACCAATACATGGATATAAATATAGATTCGATTTCAGAATTTGGATTGAATATTCCTCGAAAAAACATACTCAATGCAATGATAAAAGTTTTTCGTATTTTAAATATTAAAGACGAAAATGAAAACAACTTCACAGTCTCTTCATTTTTGAGTCTTTTAAGAAACAACTTTATTGAGAAATACGATGAATTGAACCTTTGCTTATATAGATGGTCTTTCGCTATTTATAAAAGAGAACAAACACACGACGAAATTAGAGATTACATACTTAATTTGAGCGTAGATATCTTTTTGTTGGATATTGATGAAGTTAAACGTTCTCTAAATTCTTTTTTTACAATTACACCAAATCAAGAAACAGCAGATGAAGTAATGATGGATATACCTCTTAACGTTTATCGGCATGAACACAATGGCGTGACAGTTAATATTGAGATCGGGACTATCCACAGTGTCAAAGGTGAGACACATACAGCAACCCTTTATTTGGAAACGTTTTATTGTAACGATGGGGGAAAATCATATGAATCTCAAAGATTAATAAATCAATTAAAGGGTAGTAGGGTTGAAAATTGTGGTGTTAGGGTAAAAGAAAGTTTAAAAATGGCGTATGTTGGCATGAGTCGTCCAACATCCTTGCTTTGTGTGGCTTTCGATAAATCCAGAGTTCCGAGCAGCGAGATCGTAAACCTACAAAATAATTGGGAGATTGTAGATATAACATAAACTGAAATAAGGATATGTTTGAGACCTCTGATATACTTCAACTATGTTTAACTTCGACAAAGATGTCTTTAGTATTGGTGGTTGGTTAACGAAAGAAGAAGGCAAGTTTCTTTATGAAAGTGCCAAGAAGCTATCTAAAAATGCAAACATTATCGAAATAGGGTCTTGGAAAGGCAGATCAACAATTTGTTTTGGAATGGGAGTTAGAGATGGTAATGGAGCCACTATTTATGCCATTGATCCACACAAAGGCTCATCTGAACATATAAAACGATTTGGGAAGATTGATACCTACAAGGAATTCCTGAACAATATTAATACTGCGGGAATAGAAAAGTTTGTTGTTCCGATCAAGGCTACGTCTGAGGAAGCTGCCAAAGATTTTAATAAACAAGCCAACTTTATATTAGTAGATGGTGCTCACGAATATGGATATGTGAAGAAAGATTATGATCTTTGGTTCCCAAAACTCGTAAATGGAGGAATTATTGCCTTCCACGATTGTTGGCATGCCCCTGGTGTACACTTTTTAACAGCATTAATCCTTTTTACTTCAACTAAAGTACGAAAACCGAGGTTGTTAGATACTTTGACCACGATGGAAAAAGTGGAGCAAAACAGTCTTGTTGATAGAGTTTGTAATATTTTGTTCGTACTTTATCGCTTGTTGTTTGGTTGGATTGGAACAATAAAGATGGACAGCTCTGGAACTGTTAATAAATAACAGGTCAGATTAGTAATTTCTCCAGTTTTTATCAACTCGGGTTCTATTTATCTTTTCTATATTCTCCTGTTGTTTTAATTGTTTTGTGAATGAGTCCTTAACAAAGTTTTGCAGTCTTTGAGGTTGAACTAAAAACGACTCAAAGAGGGAAATCCAATCTTCGAAGTTGATTTCGCTTGCCTTCGAAGTTGTTGGCTTGATCTTCATAATTCTACTAAGACCCTCAGTAATATTGGGTTTTGGTTGATTGAAAGCATATGTAATAAAATCTTCGTATTTATCTTTGTCTTTGTAATCAACCAACGGCCCTTCTCTTTTTGTGATTTCGAGAAGAACGATATCAACATTTGGTCTTGGAAAGAAGTCACCTGATCTAAAATTGTATACAACACGAAACTCAAACCACGGATTTAATATAACGGACAATTGACTGTTTTTATAATCTAAAGGCTTTCCTGCAAATTTCATCGCAGCCTCCTTTTGCATAATTAGGTAAGCATCCTCGGGGGGATTATCCTCTAAAGTTAGTTTCTTGATTATTGCAGAAGTTATATTGAACGGGATATTTGAAAAGACTTTATAAGGGTATTCTGGTAGGCTTGTGTTTAAGAAATCGCTTAATTTCAGTTCCAGTGACTTCTCGTTTTGGAATTTTTGAGTCAATTTATCGTAAAAGTTTCTATCTAGCTCAAAGGCGATAACTTTTCCTGCTTTTTTGATGAGCTCTTTTGTGATAATCCCTTCTCCTGCTCCAATTTCAAAAACAGTGTCGTTTGATGAAATATTTGACTTGTCGACAAGACTTTTCACTAACCCACTATTTGTTAGAAAGTTTTGTGAGTATTTAATTCTGTTCCTCATTTCTTGTATTTTATGACTTTCTTTAAGAAATAAGAAGTCGAACTATCAAGGTTGCTTATCTCAAGTGCATCCAGGATTAGCCTGATACATCCTCTTGATGGTTTAGCTTTCCCTGTTTCCACAAGGGATATATATGTCTGTGTGTAGCCAGTAAGCTCTGAAAGCCTCTGCTGACTTATATAAAGACCCTTCTTAGTTCTGAGCCGGTATAGGTAATTTCCAAAATGTTCCATTTTTGACCTCCACAACTTGATATTGAGTTTGCATTTTTAAAAGATCCTGCAATACTTGTAACTGAATCTTAACCTTAGACATGGCACCTCTAGGGAATATCTTGTACAGAATATTTGACGGACTTTGGAGCTGAGCATTCAATAATCTGACCATGTTGGCACTAAAAAGTGCCTCAAGTATAGGAGTGGGTTTAGCACCAGAGATTACTTTGTTGTCGACAGTTAATGAGTCATAGAAAAAACGCATATAATGTCGCTTCAGAGGCTCTGGTGCTTTCCTGTACGTACTGTAGATGTTTCTGGTGAGATTTAGCACTTCGTCAACTAAAGGCATATCGAGTTTGTTTTCTTGTTCCGCCTCATCAAGTTGAGTTTGAATATTATCAATCTGGTGTGATATTTCATCATGCTTCCTTTTATAAGTTTCTTTATCCATTGACTCGTCAATGAGTAAATCCTCAAGTTTGTTACGTCTATTTTCTAAGCCAATCCTTTGGTTTATGAGTGCTTGTTTAGCACTCTGATCGTTTTGTTTACCATCACTCAAATATTCTTCTGCCTTTTGCTTGACTAAAGCTATGAATTCATCTGAAAATTCCATCTTCCTGACATTCTCTTCAACTTGTTTCTCTAACTCTTTAGATTGAACATACTTTTGTTTACAATCACGGCTATATCGTTTTTGACAGTGATAATAACCAAGCTTCTTGTGATTACTTCTGATTAAAGAAAAATCGCCGACTAATCTCATTCCGCAAGTGCAATAAACAAAGCCTCGAAGTAAGAAGTCGTATTTACGCTCTCTTACAAGGAAATGTCTGTGTTTTCCTAAAATGTATTGAACTGTGTCGAACAATTGCTTATTAATTAGCGGAGTGTGTTTCCCCATCTTTGATTCTCCGTGCCAGCGAATTAATCCGTAATAAAATGGATCGTTAAGTATGGTGTTTATCCTGCTGAAGCTAATAATGGTTCCGTTCTTGGAAATGATGTTTTTATCTTTTAACCAATCTTGAAGCGTCATCATCGAGTATTGTCCTGTGGAATATAACTCAAACATTTGTTTAATGATTGGTCCTGCGTAGGAATCTATCTCGCAATATTTTCTTTCACCTTCTCCACCCATACTTTTGTAGCCACAAGGTGGTCGTGTCGGTTGCCAACCTGATCTAAACTTTTCCATTAGAGCATCTTTTGTTCTTTGTCCATTAACTTCCGATTCCCACTGAGCTACTGAAGCAAATATGTTGGGAACAAGGCTAGAACCATTAGATAAATCACCCTCAAGAATAGAAATTAGGTTAATATTTTTTGCTTTAAACTCATTCCATATTCTCGAAAAATCAGTTACGTTTCTTGCAAATCTATCAATCTTGTAAATCACGACACTATCAATCCCTCTCTCTTTTATCTGTTTAAGCATTTCCTGAAACTCAGGTCTATTAACAGTTCTTCCGCTACGCCCTTCGTCCACAAATACATGAATTAGTTGAAGACTTCTTGTCTTGCAATAGTCCTTGATAGCTTCTTTTTGATGGTCAAGGCTAAAGCCTTCTTCTGCTTGTCCAACTGTTGATACTCTTATATATCCAAATGCACGCTTCATATATTTATATTCATCCATTCAAGCCTAAATGGCACCCACCAATAGGCTCAAAAACTCCGCTCAACTTTTTATTTTTACTATTAAGGTGAATAAGTAGAATCTGAAACCACTGGCTTGCGGCAAAGTCTACGGATACTTTCAAACGGGGGGATACCTTGTTAGATTTTGGCAACGGGCAACCTATCCCAGTTTCTTCTATAAATTTATTAGTTTTATGTAGTATCTCTCCATGTGATATAAGGGCGGATGAAATAGAACTGCTGTTTTCATTAACTTTTAAATTAGAGTCTTGAAAGTTGTGGCTAAGCGACTCCTCATTACTCTTAAATGTATTGTTTGTGTTCATATAAATAAGGTCAAAAATCGCCAGTCTTTTGAACAAGATTCTTTTGGTATTCATCCCAGTTGCCGTTGAAGTAAATTCGGACTATTTCTTTTTCCTGCTCATCGTTTTCGATAACGATTTTTCCGACTACAGTTTCGTCAATCCATCGCATGTCGTCAGGATTTAAACCTTCGAAGTTGCCGTCTGCGTATATTTTTTGATATTCTTCATCGCTTCTAACTTCTTGTTTAATAATAACTACTTTCTGAGAAACATTAACTACATTAGACAAACCCAAATTAACCTTAAAAGAACCTAAAGCTTTAGAGGTGTTTTTCGTGGCTGTAGAGATACTTTTTGGGGGATTTATTTCCGCTTTTTCTGGGAAAAAACAGATATTGTTAAGAATAAATCCCAGTGTTGGAGTGATTTTTTCGTTCTCTGTAAATTCACCAGCCTTACATCCAAATACTGTTCCGTATCTTTCAGGGGACTTTACCTTAAAAAGTTTTCTCTTTTCATCAAATATTTTAATGAAACCCTTTTTTAGTAAGCTATTATGCCAATCTTCAACCGTATCAGGTTCTTTGTTAAAGATTTTAGCTGTGTCTTCGTGATATGCCTCAAATTCACCAAAATTATCGTGCCTAGTATCAAAGTCAATTGAGTCAAGATAATATTCAAAGAGTAAAAACTCTCTGATATTAAGAACCCCTTTTTTAATTAGTAGCCATCTGTTTCTGTGACTTGCTCTAAAACCATTTAACTTCATGCTCCAATTTTATTTCGTTTGGAGATCGAATCTTTAGTCACTTGTGAAGTACAACTAAGTGTGACGTTTTGGAACTATCATGCCCAGGAATTTATCCAATTCTATTGGACTGTTAGTAAGGGCGTTTTTTATCCTTTTATTCATTCTATCTACAATCTTGCGGATACTATCAGCTTCTATATAAACAGTCTCTTTTGTTCTCATAGATTTGTCTTTTACGGCATCGGCCTTTGTAATATTAGAATATATTTTGTCACCACGTTTCCGATTGGTTTTATGGTTCATATAAGTTTGATAAATGAAATAATCCCTTTTGATATCGCTAGTTTTAGACTCGTTCTTTCTTACATTACTGTTTATTTTGTTTATTTCTTCTGAAATTCTGGTCCTTTTGCTTTCAATCAGTTGTTCGACATCTTTGATTGTCGTATCGGGGTAGAGAAAAACTGTCATTTTGACTTTATTGTTTTCTTGCTCAAAGTGAATACTCTGTGTTCCGAATACTTTTGACCAGTTATATAAATGGCTAACGATTCCTTCGGGAGAGTTAAAATGTAATAATTCGTCAATTATTTTTAGCCAATATACAAAATTTTTTGTATTTCTAAAATTTAGGAATTGAAATATGAAGTTTCCCGCAGTATCAACAGCATTTATGCAAATGTCTGTTACAACAAAGCCGTCCTTTCTTGGCTTATCAATTAATGGATGCCTTAAAAATTTCTCAATTTCATCGATTAAAAACTTCGTTCCTGGGTCGATAGATTCACCTGTATGATATTTATCTACCATTTCTTTGAATTTTATTTCCCACAATTTAATTTCACCGTCATCCTTAAAACCATCAATAGGCATGCGCAACGCCAATCGGTATGAACGCATAATGTGTTGGAAGTCCTTGTTTAAAAGAAGATAAACAACATAGTTAAGAATTTTCTTTGACTGACTGCTCAAATCATATTCGCCAGCTTTTTCAAGAAGTTCGTTTATATATTTATCAACTCGTGGGTCAACAACGCCTACTTCTTTATTCATCTATTAAAGTTTAATACTTTTTTTATTTTAACTATAATGATGACAGAAGAACTGTGGAATATTATATTTACGATAACTGGACGCACTATATAGCAACGATTCATACTGGGAAGTGTGGTTATTGCAATGAAGGAGAAGGTGTTCAATCAAGGTCCGCTAATAAACATGGTCACTGGTTGGGACCATTTGAAGATGTGGAAACGGCACAATTGGCTGCCATCAAAACAAAAAGAAAGACTGTATCGAAGTGTTCTCATTGTTTTTATCGCAAAATTAAATCACACATATAAACTTCTATATTATGAGAACTCCAGAGATTCTAATCGGACAAAACTTTTTTACCACAAAATTATGATTAATAAGTCAGCAACGACAGTGAATGAAAAAAAATAATCTGATATGTTTATTGAATCGGGAGATAAATCTCAAAAAACTGCCTAGTAGTATCTGTATTAACTTTACGATAAATTTCAAAGTTGGGTACACCCTTTCGTACTTTGATCTTCTTTAGTTCACAATATTTTTCTAACTCTTTCCAAAACAACGAAAGCAAACTTCCAGATCCATTGTGAGTATAGGTCAATACTTTTCCAGGATTATATTCCATATATTTAACCGTGTCCTTATATTCTTCCCTCACCTTCATATTCTTGGTTGCTATGGACGCAACTTTGATTCGACTCTTTTTGGGGCGATACCCCTGCTCTTCAAAAATAGCTAACGTGGTGAAACTGTCGTCTCTGTCCTCAAACATTTTTGATAACTCTTCACAATACTGACCAATCTTTGCATACGAACCCTCTTTTTCGATGAAGTAAACACCAAAAGGTTGTAATACTTTTATTTCTGGATTAACCATTGTTCCGTTTGTTTTGAGGTTAGATTCGAATCTGGTTAGGCTTTGTAGGTTAAACTCAAGCAACTGAATTTCCTTATCTATTAGTCCTTTTTTGTCATCAAAAAGTTTTGCCAAATTTCCATTCTTTCTTAAATATTTTTTCATTTCATCGAGAGAAACCCCAAGAGTAGAGAGGAGGAGTATCCTTTGATAATCTAGTATTTGGCTTTCAAGATAATAACGATATTTAGAACTATTTACCTTTACAGGTTTAAGTACACCCTTTTCGTCATAATAAAGGATTGTCCTTTTTGTGGTGGACGCTAGCTTTGCCAACTCCCCAGCAGTTATTAAATTATCCATATTTGACTATGACGTTACGTTATACTTTATTATATCTTCTATCTAAGGAGGTGTCAAACCTATGAGTTCTATTGTCATAAAAGGTGCTAGAGAGAACAACCTAAAGAATGTGGATATAACTATCCCCAGGAACAAGGTTGTTTGTCTCGTGGGTGTCTCAGGCTCAGGAAAGTCTACAATTGCCTTTGATATTATTGCCCGTGAGGGTGAAAGACAGTATTTTGAGTCGCTTCCCTCCTATGCCAGACGCTACCTGCACAAAAGCAATCGACCAGAAGTTGATGAAATAAAAGGAGTGTCAGCCTCGATTGTTATCAGTCAGGATCGAGTCCGAGGCAATCCACGCTCAACAGTAGGAACTTTAACAGAGGCTTATACCTATTTAAGGCTACTTTATTCTCGTGTGGGTTTGCCTTCAATGGATTCTTCGTACTACTCCTTCAATCATCCGTATGGAGCATGTAAAAAGTGTAAAGGTTTAGGCAGGGCTGTTGAGGTTAATGTAGATCATGTGATTGATAAAAGTAAAAGTCTTAATGAAGGAGCTATTGTGCCTAGCGATTGGTATGTTGGAGGCAGGCAATGGAGCATTGTTAAGGCTTCCGGGTATTTTGATATGAATAAAAAGCTACATGATTATGATGCTGAAGAACTAGACCGTATTTTGTATGCTCTTCCAGAAATGTTGCAGTCGGTCAGTGGTGAGTTTATTGATCGTTGGACCTTTCAGGGGGTAGTACATCGTATTATTCATCGCAACAGTAAGGTTCACAGAGGACTATCGGAGCATGATATGAAATATTTTGATTTGATAGATTGTCCGGAATGCCATGGTGGTCGCTTAAATAGTAAATCTTTGGAAGTCAGATTAAATGGAAAGAATATTGGTGATGTTGCCAATATGCCACTCGAAGAGTGTTTGGCATTTGTTAAAAGCCTCAATCATAAAAATGCAGAAGTCATCAAGCCCAGACTGATTGACCAGCTTCAGGGTTTAATAAATGTGGGTGTTGGCTATTTATCATTAAATAGGTCAGCTGATACTTTGTCTGGCGGAGAAGCTCAAAGAGTTAAAATGGCAAGACAACTCGGTTGTGATTTGATTGAGACAGTTTATGTTTTAGATGAACCAACAGCGGGCCTTCATCCTAGGGATGTAACCAAAGTTGTAGAGAACTTAAAAAGACTTCGGGACAATGGAAATAGTGTGATTGTGGTTGAACATGACGAGACGGTAATAAGAAGTGCGGACTATTTAATAGAAATCGGGCCAGGTGGAGGCAAAAAAGGCGGAGAAATTGTTGCAACAGGCAAAATTAATGACTTAATAGCTGACCCGAAATCTTTGACAGGTAAATATCTTAGTGGAGATATGTCTATCAAAGTAAAAAATGATTATAGAAAAGCCTCAGGTAAAATAAAGGTTACAAATGCAAACAATCACAACCTTAAAGATATAAGTGTGGATATCCCTACGGGAATTTTAGTTGCTCTAACTGGTGTATCTGGATCAGGAAAAAGCTCGTTGATTGAGGAAATTATGAGTCAACATGGCGACAAAGTTATTTTAATTGATCAAGGACAAGTTGGCGCAAATAAAAGAGGTTGTATTGCAACCTATGTAGGAGCTTTTGACAAAATTAGAGATTATTTTGCTCATGAGAATAGAATGCACCCCAGCCTTTTTAGTTTTAACTCTCATGGTGGTTGTGAATTATGTAAGGGGGTGGGTTTTATCGAAATGGATATGAATTTTTTGGGAGACGTTAAGATAAAGTGTGAAAGATGTGGCGGATCACGATACAAAGAAAAAGTCTTGAGATACAAATATAAAGGTAAAAATATCGCTGAAGTTTTAACAATGACAGCGAGTGAAGTCAGAGACTTTTTTGATGACAATGAAATAAAGGCTCAAATGAATCTTCTTGATGAAGTGGGTTTGGATTACATGGAAATGGGGCAAACATTGGACACTTTGTCTGGAGGTGAATCTCAAAGATTGAAATTGGCTAGTAAACTTCAAGCCAAAGGAGAGTTTTATATCTTAGACGAACCAACATCTGGGTTACATTTTGCAGACGTTGAAAAATTATTAATGTTGTTGAATAGATTGGTCGACAATGGCAACACTGTCCTTGTTGTTGAACACAATCTTGATGTGATTAAAAATGCAGACTGGGTTATAGATTTAGGACCAGAAGGTGGAGAAAAAGGAGGCCAAATAGTTGGACAAGGAACACCGAAGGATTTAATTAAAGTTAACAGTTCTTACACTGGTAAGTATTTAAAAGAAATGATGCAGTTGAAAGATTAGCTTGTTAAGACTTTCAATATCTTATCCTCAAAATTATATCTTGCGAGATGCCCACCGTCTTTATCAATAAATAACTTACTATTTGGAATATTAGACTTGTAATACCTAGCCATATTCAAAGAAACACACTTATCTTTTGCTCCATACCATAGGTAAACTTTTGCTTTAATGTCTTTTACCTTGAAGCCCCAATCGTCTGTATAAACCCGTAGCTCGTCTTCAGCTCCTTTTATCCCTTGTTTAAACGCTTCTTTAACACTAGATTCTTCCCCCGATTTGTTTTTGACAGCTTCGACATATGCTAAATGATCTTGTTTCGTAGGAAATGCAAGAAGATTACCAAGAAAAGGAATGTATTTAAAAAGAATTTCTGAATTCAAAGCAGATAAAGTTCGTAACCAAGGAAACTTGTGATAATTTGCCCAACCAAGGTTCCCCCGTGATGACATT
>Ga0208958_1002171_pt1 | contig 17376 bp, 15 predicted proteins | sample RifOxyB1_FD_184032 | JGI IMG/M metagenome (GOLD analysis project Ga0208958, IMG submission 184032) | Soil microbial communities from Rifle, Colorado - Rifle Oxygen_injection B1 (SPAdes) | ecosystem: Environmental > Terrestrial > Deep subsurface > Rock core/Sediment | place: Rifle, Colorado... | reverse complement strand
ATCCGCCCGCGACCGATAAAAATAAATACCGGCTGATTTTTAAGCCAACGGAATTTTTCTTCTTACCGCTAAAAAACAATCCCACAAACATAGCCATATATAAAAACAAAACAAAGGCAACTGTCGGCCATCTAAAATTCATAAATATATTGGATACAAAAGCGTAATCGGGCGTATGATTGAAAATTATATTGCCCGTCAGAATATCATGCGGACGGATGGCGCCGGCAAAATACCAACCGCTGAATTGCCCCGCTATTTGAGTTAATTTTGAGAATACGGCCGGGCTTTTTAAAAAATAAGAAGAACCCATCAGATATTCAACCAACGGAAAAAACAACGCCAAAATAATAATGCCAACGGAAATCATCGGCATCCGCAAAAATTTATTTTGAAATAAATTTTTCGCCGGCAAATTATTCTTGGACAAATACTGAATTAAAAGACTAACCGCTATCACCAGCCAAATCAATATAAAATGAAGCGAATAGCCAAACAGCATCAACCAAGCAAATAAGAAAACCAAATTCCTCTGAATAATTTTTCCGTCTTTCAAATATTGAAGCCATAACATCAAAACAAAAAAGAATGTCAGATAACCAAGACTAACCGGCAGAGTCAAACCGCCCAAAGCCTGAAACGGAAACAACAGACTTACAAACAAAGCCAGTAACAATCCACTCCGCCAGGAACCGAAAAGTAATCTTCCGATTCTAAACATAATAACCGGAATCATAATCCCCCACAAAAGCGGAATCAGCCAGATGTTCACAAATAGCAAATCTAATTTCAAAACCGATGCTATCAAGACCGAACCGCCCCACAACTGCCCATAAAAATATTTATTTGGAATAAGTAAAGCTTCCGGCAAATCAATACCTGCCACTTCCCGCCATTTAGCTTCCGGCCCGAACAAAACAGGCAGATGCGCCTCGCCTTGAATCAGTTTATTCTCAATCGCCAGATGACGCCACACATCCCCGCCCCACGGCAACTCATGAGACGCCGGCAAATACATATGCGCCAATACCGAATGCAAAATAAGAAAAAATATCGCCAATTTAACTTTATGCTTTGAAAGACAGATTAAAAAAAGAACCACAGTCAAAGAGAAAAATACAATAATATAGTATTTATCTATAATTTGCCACGGGCTGTTCACGATTCCACTACCGGCGTTTCCGCTGAGCAGAAAAATTCCGGCCAGCCACAAAGAGACAAACAAAATGACATAAAGAACATGCTTTTTAACAGCCACGCTCTCCGGCAAAGAATATTTATAACCGTGCGATTCAAGAATAAAATTTCTGTTATCTTCCGACCGCTTAACAAAAAATTTTACCGCTTCACCGATTATCTGAACAATCAGAAAAACCAGCCAAATTATCATCGGCGTTATCTTGTGCCAGACAACAAATACCGAGCTTATTAAACTTAACAATAAAAATACGGCAAACCAAGCATATAACCCAACTATAAAATCACCATGCCTCATCTTAAACACTTTTCCGAAAATTTTTTTCCACAAAATCCCGTTCAGGGCGAAGAATAATAAAAATAAAAAAATACCCAACCACTTTCTATCCCAAAGCGTTAAATTAAAATAAAGCAGTGTAAAAACCGCAAGCGAAGCCAGATGAAAAATAAATTTTTTCAAATATTTCATAAACTAATCCGTCAAATCCCATGGGCAAACAAACTAACAACCGCGAAACCGATGGCCAAACCGAATATCCAAGCCGCCAGATTTAACAATTCAGGCGAACTCAAAAATATCGCCAAAAGCGTAACACAGACCGCCGTGACCTGCAACAACATTTTTATTTTCCCCCACACATTTGCCATCCTGATTGTCTTAAATGTATACGACGAGACAAATCCTATTAAAATAAAGGCTATCTCCAAACTTAAAATCATCAGACCTAAAAACGGATTAAAATATTCAAAAACCAACAGCAAAACCATTGTGCCGATAAGCAATTTATCCGCCAGCGGGTCAAACATCATACCAAACTTTGTTACCATATTTTTGGTGCGCGCCAACGACCCGTCAAGCGCGTCGGTAAAAGCGACCGCTAAAAACACAAATCCGCCCATTTTATAATTTCCATTTAAAATAAGAAAAAAAACCAGAGGCGTCGCCAAAACTCTAAATAAGGTAATCTGGTTGGGGGTAACTGACTTGGGAATCAATCGCAAAAAAGTCCTGGCCATCAAATAATCGTGAGGGTGGACTTCTTTGGCTTCCATATAATCAAAAAGATCCGGATGTTTCTTCTTGAAAGATTGGATTATATCCATAGATTTGCTACAATATAACTTATAGCGTTTTTTTACTCTGTCATTGCGAGGAGTCTCAAGACGACGTCGCAATCCTGTTCTGTCATCCCCAACTTGATTGGGGATCCAGATAAACAATTCAATAAACAACGAGATTATCCCGATTTTGTATTAACAAAATCGAGGATCCTCGATTTCGCTGAGGCGAAATCGGGACTACACTCCAACCTAGTTGGGACTCGTAATGACAGGCTTAAATAAGGTTTGTTTTTTATCTAAATTTAGTTAAAAATTTACATAAACTCGCTATGAGTTAATAACCATATCAATTATACTATTTCCCGCAAAATAATGCTAGCTTATGCAAAAAATTGATAAACCCAGCACCACTCAGCTACACAGCCGAGTGGTGCTGGGTAAAAAACATTCTCTTGTCTTATATACCATTTTAGGAGCTGTTTTATTGACGCTAAACCTAACATTGGCCAATTCCATAATTTTAGGAGTCATCGGATTATTCGCGTATATCATCCCTCTCGCCTTATGGTATGCCAATTTAATAAAAGACAGAAATTTATTTTTCAGTTTTATTCTGCTTTTGGCGGTTTTTATGCTTTTAAACACCGCCTCATATTATCTGTACGGAATAACAAAATTAATTTCTCTGCTGATAATTATTCTGCCGATGCTGGCTTTTTTTATTCCGCCAAAAAAACCGGAAGAAGCCAAAGATTTTAATCCCGTGGAAAAAGTATCTTTCAAGTTAAGCCGATTCACAGCCGTTTTTTTATTTCTGGCAATAGATATATTTTTGATTTTCCATTTGACCGCGAACCGAACCTTTGGCTTAATGCCATCACCATGGCAAGCGGTGGAATATTGGTTTTTTATTTTTTACGCGATTGCCACCGGATTATTATTTTTCCTTATTTATACCCGAAATTCAACTTCCGAAAAAATTATACTGACCGGTTTGCATATTTTTACGACTTTCGCGATAACGGCGATTCTCTACCCGCTTGGCTACGGATTTGACGCTTTTGTGCACCGCGCCACCGAGGTTTGGATACTAAACAATGGCTTTATAAGCCCAAAACAGCCCTATTACATCGGTCAATACGGTTTTGTGGTCTGGTTGGCTCAAATAACCAAAATACCCCTATTTTATATAGATATTTACCTGGTACCGATATTAGCTTCTTTAACCCTGCCCGCCGGAATATTCTATTCTCTAAAACATTCCTTCCCCACCATGAAAAAATACGCTGTCTATGGCGTATGGTTAATTCCTTTTATTCCTTTCTTGTCTCTCCATTTGACCACCCCGCACAACATCGCGCTTTTATTCAGCATACTAATCGTCTTTTTCAGTTTTGCTTTTTTACACGACAAATTGGATTTAAAAATTTTATTATTATTGGCGCTGGCGGCCATATGCGCGCATCCACTGGTCGGCGCGCCGATATTAATTTTTGTTTTGGCGGTAATCCTCGCGAAAAAATGTTCGCCAAAAAAATTATTCGCTTTGCTGCCGGTTTTATTTTTAATTCTTTCCGTTTCTCTGCCGGCGATGTTCATCATGAATAACATCAGAATGGGCGCCGGCTGGCCCGAATTTACCAATCCTCTGCTCGGCATAAATAAATTCTTTGAATTATTCGCCCGCCCGTATTGGTACGCGACTAACACGCCCTTAATTTACGAGCTGTTGTATTCCTGGCAAAGACTAATTGTTCCGGTGGTGATAATCGCGGGCATAGCCGGTTTCATTCAATACCAAAGAAAAAATAAAAATATATTGTTATATGTATTTCCCGTGTCCGCCGTCGGTTTTGTCGCTTCAGCTTGGTTGTTGCGAAGCTGGGTTGTTTTTCCTGATGTCGTTTCTTACGAACAAGGCGACTTCCCTCTCCGACTAGTTAAAGCAAGTGTGCTGTTCTTGCTTCCGTTTGTTTCTTATCTCTTATCTCTTATTCTACAAAAAATAGAAGTATTAAAAAAACGCAAAATTTATTTAGGCCTGATTCTAATCACAAGCTCAATATTTTTAATGTTCTCTCTCTACTTGAGTTATCCACAAAGAAATATAAAAGCGAGATTTCCCGGGCTTAATGTGACGACAACCGATTTTAAAACGGTTGAATGGATTCATAATCAACACAATGACTATGATTATATTGTATTGGCCAACCAGCTGGTCTCCGCCGCCGCTCTGACCGATTACAGTTTTGCCAAATATTTTCAGACTCCGAACGACGAAATATTTTACTATTCCGTGCCTACAGGCGGATTATTATACAAACAATACGGCAAGATGCTGTATGAAGGACAAAAACGAGAATATATGGAAGAAGCGATGGATTTGACCGGCGTAAAAAAATCATATTTTGTAATAAATTCCTACTGGGCGAATTCGGATAAAATAATTGACGGCGCCAAAAAAACCGCTGACGCTTGGCAAATTATGGACGAGGGGAAAACCTGGATTTTTATATACACGCGCGATTGACTTTTTAGCAAAATTATGCTTAAATAACCGCAGGTCAAAAACAAAAGGAGCGGACATGCACAAGCATACAAAGGAAAATATTATCGCATTGTTGGCTGTTGGAGCCGTAATCGGCTCAACCGCGGCGCTAATTCATACCGCCCATTCTCAACTGGTTTACCTAATATTTCCTTTCCTCGCGATTTTTACTATCTTCGGAGTTCTTGCTCGAACTTTCAAAGAGACTTTGTTTGCGAGCTTTATCATTACTTCTATTGTCAGTATAGTTCTGGGAACAATCTACCTTGTTTCCGGATCGTCTGCTTCGGTTGAGGTTTTGAGGATGTTCGCGTCTTGTCCGATTTACGCGCTAGGTCTTGACGGCGGTTTGATTGTCGCCTATCTCCTGCTTGGACTCATAGTGCGGATGTTTTCAGCCAGATAGCGGTTTGACCGCAAAAAAGCCCACCCCGTTGTACAGCGGGGAGGGCTTTTATATTGAACTCATAGCGAGTTTTTACTCTGTCATTGCGAGGAGTCTCAAGACGACGTCGCAATCCCGTTGGTTTAAGCTTAAATTTACGAGATTATCCCGATTTTGTATCGACAAAATCGAGGATCCTCGATTTCGCTGAGGCGAAATCGGGACTACACGCCAACCTAATCGGGACTCGTAATGACAGGCATAAATAAAGTTTATTTTTTAGCTAAATTTAGTTAAGAATTTATATAAACTCGCTACGATTTAATTACTAATTACTCGCCAACAAATACTTAATACCTAATACTAAATACCAATATTATACAATCTGTTCAATTCCCTGATGTAATCATCTTGAGAAAGCCCGGCCAACGGTTTAATCGTCTTCCCGCTCATCTCTTCCAATTTTTCTTTATTATCCAAACACCACATAATTCTTTGTTTTAACGACTCCTTATCTCCGGTTTGAAAAGTCAGGCCATTATCCCCTTCCCTTATCAATTCAACAATTCCTTCCACCCGGCTGGCCAACACCGGCGCGCCAAAAGACAAACTTTCAAAAATAACCGTCGGAGAATTTTCATAACACAAAGACGGCACAATAGTCATATCGGCTTCCTTGAATAATTTTGGCAGTTCCGCCCTGTCCACTTTTCCGTGCATTATTATATTCCCATAACCTTGGGACATTTTTTTAATATTCTCAAATTCCGAACCGTCACCGGCGATATGCAGTTCAGCTCTGATATTTTTTTCTTGGCACAACTCAACAAAACTCTCAATTAAAAAATTAATTCCTTTATGTTTTTCAATCTGTCCCAAATAAAGAAAACTTATTTGGCCGCGCGGATAGCGTCCGCTGTCCGTTTGGTCAGTAGTCACAGGATTGCGAAGCATTACTTTTTTTGACTTTTCAAAAAACCCCCTGTCCGAATAAAAATCAAGCAAAAATTGCGACGGGGAAATCACCACATCCGGCGAGCCGATCAGTTTTTTCATCAGCCAAGTGTATATTTTGGTTGGCAAGCCATTATAGCGCCAATCCTTTTCTTTTAACTTCAAAATAATTCCGCTCGGTTCAACCAGTTGGACATCATGCACCGTATGCAGATGTTTGATTTTCATTTTTCTTATCACCGCCGGAATTAAGAAACCGATGCCCATAAGATTATGCGTGTGAACCACATCCGGTTTGGCTTTTTGCAATATCCTCTTTATGTATCTTGCCGACCCAAAATGGAACATATCCGCGATATGCCATAAAAATCTCATAAACGCGCTATGTTTATGCGCTTGCGTGTAAAAAAAGAAATTCCTCGGTTTAAAACGATAAACAGATATATTTCCGAAGATTTCATCGCTTTCCCCATCCGGCGAAGTGGTAATGACAACGACTTTATGGCCGTTTTCCGCCATTCCTTTGACTGTCTTGAATACCACATATTCCGCCCCGCCCCGGGAATACGGTGGATAAAGGTTTGTAATTAGGCAAATTTTCATCTTAAAAGGCTTACAATGCTTAAAAGGCCGGAAAAGCTTAAAAAGCTAACATACTGAATAAAATAATTATATGGTAATATTAACAATTTTACAACCGTCCACACCTACTCCACAGCCTATCCCCTAAAACAGTTGTATTAAAACAGCAAATCTTATATCATAATAACACAACAGATTGCCTTTTAAGCCTCTCAAGCTTTTTAGGCTTTTTAAGCCTTTAAGCATGCCCAACATAACGGAAATAGAAAAAATCCCGCCACAAAACATAGAGGCCGAAAAATCCCTTCTCGGCGCTGTTTTGGTTGATAAAGACGCGATGATAAAAATAGCGGACGATATTTCAGCGGACGATTTCTACAAAAACTCCCACTGCGATATTTTTGAAACCATGGCCGAACTTTATAATAAAAATGAACCGATTGACCTTTTGACTTTGAGCGCTCGGCTGGAAGAAAAAGGCCAGCTGGAAAAAGTCGGCGGGAGAAGTTATTTGGCAAGCTTGTCAGCTTCAGTCCCAACTTCTTCTCACATCAAGCAATATGCGAATATCATAAAAAAGAAATCAACTTTACGAAAACTTTTGTCGGCTTCAAGTAAAATCACCGCGATGTCTTTTAATGAGGAAGATGAGATTGAAAAATTGCTTGATGACGCCCAGCAAGAATTATACGGCGTTACGCAAACCCATTTGAAAAAAACTTTTACTGATATCCGCACTGTGCTTAATGAAGCGTTTGAGCGTATAGACGAACTGCACAAAGAAAAAGGCAAATTGCGAGGAATCCCCACCGGATTTAAAAAATTGGATAATCTGCTGGCCGGTTTGCAAAAATCGGACTTGATTATATTGGCGGCCAGACCTTCGGTTGGTAAAACTTCATTGGCGCTGGATATAGCCCGCTACGCGGCGGTAAAAAACAAAACTCCGGTCGGTATTTTTTCATTGGAAATGAGCAAAGAACAACTGGTTGACAGATTGTTGTGCTCCGAGGCCGGCGTGGATTTATGGAAAATGCGCACCGGCAATTTATCAGACAGGCCGGACAGCGATGATTTTCCGCGCATCGGACGCGCTATGGGCGTTTTATCGGAAGCGCCAATATACATTGACGACACACCCGGCAATAATGTGATGCAAATCAAAACCAAAGCGCGCCGGTTACAGGCCGAACACGGACTTGGCCTTATTATCATTGATTATTTACAATTGATGGAATCCCACAAAAACTACGGCGGAGATAACCGCGTTCAAGAAGTGGCGGAAATAAGCAGAAACCTAAAAGGAATAGCGCGCGAACTTAATATTCCGGTGCTTGCCTTATCACAGCTTTCCCGCGCGGTGGAACAGTCAAAACCGGCCATTCCGAAATTATCGCACTTGAGAGAATCAGGCAGTATTGAACAGGACGCGGACGTAGTTATGTTCATCTACAGAAAATCGGCCGACAGAAATTACCGCGAAGAAGATATATCGCCGGATGAAAGAAATATCGGAGAAATACATATCGCCAAACACAGAAACGGTCCGATCGGACAAGTCAAATTATTTTTTGATGAAACGCGGGCAAGTTATAAAAATCTTGAAACGCCATTTGAAAACACAACCGGCCAACCGGCGCAAAACTCTCCATCCGCACCAAAGCCCAACAATTCTCCGCCCATGCCGCGATTTTAGCAGAATAAATAATAAATAAAATCTTTCCTGCCTGCCGGCAGGCAGAAATCTTAAATCTTAAATCTTAAATCTTTAATCTAATATGCTCAACAAACTAAAACAATTCCGAGATTTGCGAACACAAGCCAAAGAAATGCAGGACACTTTGGGAAAAGAATCAGTCACGGTAAAAGCCGCGGGCGATAAAATTGTCATGACAATGGACGGTAATTTAAAAATGACCGGCTTGGCGATTGACGAAGAACTGCTGGCGCCGGATAAAAAAGCTAAACTGCAGGACGCGATTAAAGATGCCCATTCCGACGCTATGAAAAAAATGCAGAGAATAATGGCGATGAAGATGAAAGAAATGGGCGGATTACCGAATATCCCAGGACTTAGTTAGTTCATAGTTCAAAGCCAATAGCCAATAGTCCAAAACACCAATCAATTCTATTGGCTAAGAACTATTGGCTCCGAACTTATTTTATGTATCCATTACCGATTCAAAACCTAATCAAGACCTTTGGCAAACTGCCTTCAGTCGGACAACGCACGGCCGAAAGGTATGTTTTTCATTTATTGAAATCCGGTAAAAAAGATGTCGGCGAATTGGCGCTGGCTTTAAAAAATCTCAGCGACACCGTAAAAAGCTGTCAAATCTGCTGGGATTTTTCCGATAAAAACCCTTGTAATATCTGCTCCGATAAAAAAAGAATAAGAAATACGGTCTGTGTGGTAAGTGATTCACAAAATATCCAAATCATTGAAAAAATGAATAAATACAACGGTCTTTATCATGTCCTGCGCGGAGTGATTAAAACCGACAATCCGGAAAAAATAAAAGATTTAAAAATAAACGAGTTGTTGAGAAAAATCAAAGGACTGGAAATAAAAGAAGTGATTCTCGCGTTCAGCCCGGATTTAAATGGTGAAACCACGATGATGTTTTTGAAAAATAAAATCAAAGAGGCCAATCCGAACTTAAAAATAACCCGCCTGGCGCGAGGACTGCCCACCGGAAGCGACTTGCAATATGCCGATGAAATAACTCTGGGAGACGCATTAAAAAACCGAACGGAAAATAACTAAATAAAAAAAGTGGAAAAAACAATTACTAGATTCCCGTAGACACGGGAATGACAACGAGATCCCTCGACAAGCTCGGGATGACGAGACAGCTACACGATCAAAAAAAGAACCCTGACTTAATCAGGGTTCTTTTTGCTTAATCTGTCCCGATTTCGCTATGGCGAAATCGAGGATCCTCGATGGCTTTGCCATCGGGACTTATTCTGCTTCTTTCACTTTCACTTTAGTGAAATGCTGGCGATGTCCGGCCACTCTTCTATAGCGCACTTTTCTTTTGAATTTCACCACTCTGATTTTTTTGTTTCTGCCCTGTTCCATTACTTCAGCAGAGATGCTTACTCCGTCCAAATATGGCATTCCGATTTTTACATCGGTTCCGTCGTCTTCGGCCAATAAAAGCACTTTATCAAATACAAATTCTTTGCCGGCTTCAGCATCTAATTTTTCCACTTTTAAAGTATCGCCTGACTTGATTAAATACTGTTTTCCGCCTGTTTCTATTACTGCGTACATACGATAGTAGATTAAAGATTAAAGATTTAAGATTTTAGTAAATTGCGAATTAACGAACAGTAATTTAACATAATAATAGAATAATGTCAAGCTATTACTCCACAACCTTCAATTCGTCCCCTATTTTTAAGCCATTTTTTTCCGTCCAACCGGCTTCCAGCTCCAAAAAAACATTGGCTTTACCTCTCGGAAGATAAACCCGCAAATCCGCCTCTTTTACCCCCGGTTCAGGCTGTAAATTGGGCGCAATATCCACGACTTTTCCGTCATAAAACCAAACCACATCAATCGGCATTTCCATATCCCTCATAACCACTCCGATTTTAAAAGCCTCATCATAAATAAAAATCATCCCGTCATATTCGCCAAAGTCTTTCCTTCCACCCAGTCCTTTAAACTGCTGAACAGAGTCCTCGGCGATTAAAACATTCAATTTTTTCCCGTCCAAAACAACATTGGCATCACTCCAAAAATACCGCGACAAACCGGCAATCAAAAAACAAATGCCAAAAAAAACCACAAAAGCTATCGTCAACTTATTTTGCGTCTTCTGTTCCATATTTTGGTTTTAAAATATATGAAATTTTGTTATAAAGCCACCCCGTCAGTTTGCCCAGCCAATAACTCAAAGGCAGAGAAACAAAAAATATTATCAATACGGTAGCATATAAATCCTTTGTGAACAAATTGGCTAGATAAAATAAACCTGTCAACAGGCTGAAGTGCGTAAAATATATCCACAAGCTGTTTTTTCCGGCATCGCAAATTACTCCATAGACATTATCCAATTTAGCGATGATTTTATCCTTGTAAATAAAAAATAAATTGAACACCGCCAAGCCGTAAAATGGACGAAAATTAAAATAATGAGCCGGCAAAATAAAACTTATGGTTATATACAAAAAAATAATCAAGCCCCAATATTTAACCGCAGTTTTATCCGCTTCATATTTTATAAAATTATTCCGATAATACATTCCGTAAACGAAAAAAAACAGATAACTCGGAAATAATATAATCTCGCCCAAATAATTAAACTGATTAAAACTGAAAAAAAATAAAGATATGAAAAAACTCAAAACCAAAAAACCTCTACTATCTTTAAAAAATCTTAACAGCGGAAATAAAATGTAAAGCTGTAATATCAAAATTATAAAATAATAAGGCGTCAAAACCTGTCCATTTATCAAAAACTTAGATAAATCTTTTATATCTTTGCTGTGCAAAAACAAAACTAGCATCGTAAAAAACGCGAACGGCAAATAAATGCGAAAGAATTTTCCCAAATAATAACGGCCCAAATTTATTTTATTCTCATATTTCCAAGCGGACAAAATGCCGGAAATAACCAAAAAAAACGGAATCGCGAACCGGGCAAGATTATTTAGAGTAAATAAAAAAAGCGGGTCTTCCACTTTTAAAGTTTTTACGGACAAATAAACAATATGCGTGACAATCACGGCCAAAATTGCGACTCCTTTCAAAAAATCAAAATACTCTATTCTCTTGCCGGCAAAAATAAAATCCTTTTCAACTGCCGGCGCCGGCAAAAATACCCTTCGCAACGGACTGAAACTAAAAACTATTATGGCCAGTGAAAAAACGGCGATTATTTCAAACAACATACATTATTCTATTCGTATTTTCGCTCCCTCGCCCAAAATAACCGTATTTCTCCTCTGCAGTTTTTTGGCAAGAATAAGTTCGGCAAGCTGATTTTCCACATGTTCCTGTATCGCCCGACGCATCGGTCTGGCGCCGAAATTGGGGTCAAACCCGACTTCCGCCAGCGCCTCAAGAGCGGCCTCTTCCACAACCAATCCGACTCCCCTGTTTTCCAAATCTTTCTCAACCCTCTTAAGCATAAGTGAAGCGACCTGTTTGATTTCTTCTCTCTTCAACGTTCTAAACAACACAATCCCGTCAAAACGATTTAAAAATTCCGGTCTATAATACTGTTTTAATTCCCCGCGGATTAATTCCTGCCTTACTTCCTCCACCGAACCGCCTTCAGACAGTCTCTTTTGCACATAAGCGGTCGCGGCGTTTGAAGTGGCGACAATAATCGTATTCGTAAAATCAATCACCCGGCCGACACTATCGGTCAAACGGCCATCATCAAAAACCTGCAAAAATAAATTAAGCACATCGGGATCCGCTTTTTCCATTTCATCAAGCAACACAATTGAAAAAGGCTGTTGTCTGACCGCTTCGGTCAATATGCCCGAACCTTTTTGTCCCGGCTGTCCAATCAATCGGTAAATACTCGCTTTATCCTGAAACTCACTCATATCAACTCTAATCATTCTCTCTTCTCCGCCAAAATACACACTGGCGATGGTCTTAGAAAGCTCCGTCTTACCAACTCCGGTCGGGCCAAGAAATAAAAAGTTGGCAATCGGTTTTTTCTGCGATCTGATTTCAGCGCGAGCCCGGCGTAAAGCGTTAGCAACCAATTTTACCGCTTCTTCCTGTCCAATAATTCTTTTATGCATTTCTTCCTCAAGACGCAATAATTTTACGGATTCATCTTCCGTAATGCTGGTGGCCGGGACGCCGGTCTTACGGCTGATAATTTGCCCGACATCTTCCGAAGTCACGATAATATTATTTTCACGCTTATTTTTTACAAAACTGCCGGCTTCCGTGCAAATTTCCAAAGCGCTGCCCGGCAATGGCTGGTCTCTCAACAGTCTGGCGGATAACTTTACCGCCGTACTCAACGCGTCATAAGAAAAATAGATATTATGTTTATATTCAATATTCCCGATATGAGATTCAAGCGCCTGAATCGCCTGGTCTTCATTCATTTCTTCTATCGTAACTTTTGATAAAATACTGCCGATCTGACTGCTGACCACATGGCGGTTATAACCTTCCAAAGTCGCCGTAGAAAACATCACAATATCGCCCGATGACAAATACTCAGCCAATGACTCAGAAATATCAAAACCTTCTTGCCCCGCTTCCGAATTCAAGCTGACCAAGTCATGAATATTATTTATAAATAAAATTATATTGCCGGCTCGCCTGACTTCATTCATCATATTCATAATTCTTTCCTGCGCTCCGCTGACTGTCGCACCGGCGACCAAAGCCGAAGTTGATATCTGAACCAATCTCTTGTCTATCAATCTTTCCGGCACGTTTCCTTGAATCATCATTTGAGTAATCCCTTCCATAATAGACATCTTGCCCACTCCGTTCTCACCGACCAAAATTACGCTCTGCCGTCCACCTTCCACAATCCGCAATATTTCCTCTATTTCATCATCGCGGGCGATACAAGGCGCCAAATGCCCATATTTGGCGGCTAAGGTCAAATCCACACTAAAACGGTTCAAATAAGGGGTCGCTACGGCCGTCATCGCTTTATCAATGCCGTGTTTGCTGACTCTCGCGGCCGCTTTCCTGAACTTTCCGTATTGGCGTCTTAGGTTTTCCCTAACCCGCACCCATTCAACCACATTTTTCAATTTCTGCGCGTCCACTTTTAAATCATAAAGCAATTCTTGAATTTTTTCCGACTGGCGGACAGTGGCGATAATCAATTCCGTCACGTGCACATAATCCTGTTTGTCATTATAAGCGTTTTCATAAGCGTTAAAAATTATTTGTTCAACCTCGCTTGACAATACCGGCTCGGAAGCCGCTTTTTCTTTCTCAAAAGACTGCCCAATCCGAGCCTGGAGCTGTTTGGCGGGAATACCCATCCGCAAAAATATTCCTTGAATTTTTTCCAATGACAACAGCGCGTAAAAAAAATGCAATGGCGTCACGGCCTTATTATTATACTTTTCCGCCACTCGATAACTCTCCTCAACCACAAACACGGCCTCATCGGTAAAAGTCTTGCTGATATCTTTTTTATTTTTTCTCCCCATTTTTTTAAACTTTTCAAAACCGGCTTCCGTATCGCCCAATTCATACTCATCTTCTCTCTTTTCAACATCGCTGTAATTTTCATTTTTTTCCACCAAGTCATATTTCTTTTCCGCGCTAAACAAAAGATAAAGCAAATAAGTGAAGGAAAATAGACTAAACAAAAGCGTCAGCGCCCCCAAAGATTCAATTCCGGTATCGCCCAGCCAAAAATTAAAATCAAATAAAAATTCTGTGGAATCCGCCGTGAAAAAATCAAAAAACGCGTAAACCAAAAAGCCGATACTGAACACGGACGCGCCGATTATCTCAAAACGCCTCAGCGCTCTTTTTGCCTTGCGTAAATTCAAATTATATCTGGTAATCGGCACGCTAAAATAAAGGAACTTGCCCCGCGCCATCATTCCCATACTCATTCCCTTACATTCCGGACATTTCAGATGATTAACAGACCCGCGATTTTTACAGGTGTTACAGGAATTGATTCTTAAATTATAATTTTGTTCAAATAACATAGAACTGATAGCGAGTTTTCACTCTGTCATTGCGAAGGAGCTCAAGCGACTGTCGCCCCCCGACTGAGTCGGGGGATAAGTGTTCCCTTACAATCCCGTAAATTAATACCAAACCACGGGATTATCCCGATTTTGTATCGACAAAATCGAGGATCCTCGATTTCGCTGAGGCGAAATCGGGACTACACGCCAACCTAATCGGGACTCGTAATGACAGGCATAAATAAAGTTTATTTTTTGACTAAATTTAATTAATATTTTACATAAACTCGCTATGAATTAATATTCCGCTTACAGCAAATTGAATATCAAATAAACAATAAATACCGGCCACGCCAGCCAAACCACGAAAATCATAAGCACCACCGCCGTCCACAAAATAAAGGCGAAGGTTCTTAAAATAATATTTACAAATCTTATAAAAATACTCACCAGCCGGCCCTGCCAATCAGTTTGTCCGAACATCGGCACAAAAATATTTTTTACCCAAACATCAGGGGCCAAATAATCATTTCCCAGCAAAAGCAAATCAAAGCAGTACAAGCCAGCTTTTTTCAATCCGCCGGTATACCACCAAAGCGGAAAATATACGATGTGAAGCAAAAAATCCAACGCGATTTTTTGTAATATCATTATCCACATAAATAAAATGCTTGAAAGGCTTACGAAGCTTACGAGGCTTAAAAGGCTTCCTGCTTTATTTTACCATATATTAAAAAAAATGACTAACAAAAAATCCCGACTAAGTCGGGATTAATTGTTTAAATGGTCAAGTGGTTAGGTGGTTAGGTAATTAGGTGGTCAAGTGATTTCATCGTCTTGCCACCGCCGTACCCACCAAAGTCGCATATTTGATATCCTCGGCCGCGATTAATGAATCATCAAGCCTGCCCTGAATATTTCGCATAGAACGGTATTCCGCTATTTTCAAATCTATTTTCTGATTGGCTTTTTCCAAGGCTGAAATCTGATCTTCCAATTCGGCAATATCATAACCCTTGGTGGACATAACGCTCATATTCAAAGAACAAAGCACAGCGAAAATTACGGCAACACAGCCCAAAACTATGCGAAATATTTGATTGTTCAAAAATTTTCTTACAGATGTTTGTCTGTCTTTTAAGGCCGGAATATCGCAATACATGTTCATATTTTTTCAATTACTCTTAATTTTGCCGACCTGGCTCTGGGATTATTTTTCAATTCCTCCTGAGAGCAGGTTATAGGTTTTTTATTTATAATATTTATTGTTTTATGACTTTGGCTTTTAAAATAATGCTTCACAATCGCGTCTTCCAAAGAATGAAATGTTATTACCGCCAGTCTTCCGTTGCTATTCAGCGCGTCCACAGCTTTTGGTAAAACCTCTTTTATAACCCCCAACTCATTATTAATTTCAATTCTTAACGCCTGAAACACTCTGGTGGCCGGGTGAATTTTTTCTTTGCCTTTTTTGTTTATGGTTAAGATTATTTCCACCAGTTCGCTCGTTTTGCTTATTTCTTTGGCTTTTCTTTTTTCCACTATCACTTTCGCTATTTTTTTGCTGTTTTTTTCATCACCGTATTTTCTAAAAATCTCTGCCAAATCATCCTCTGAATATTTATTAATAATATCTTTAGCGGTCAATTCCTGATTTTGAGAATCATATCTCATATCAAGTTCCTCATCCGTCTGAAAGGAAAAACCTCTATTTCTGTCCGCGAATTGCGGGCTGGACCAGCCAAAATCCATCAGTATTCCGTCAACTTTTTCCAAATTGTTATTTTTCAATATCTCGTCTAAATTTGAAAAATTATCATTAATAAAAATTTTTTCTATTTTGTAATCCGTCAGAAAATCCTTGGCGCGCTCCAGCGATTCAATATCCGCGTCAATTCCCACCAATACTCCGTTCGGTTGTATTTTTTTTATTATTTCTTCGGAATGACCTCCGTCGCCAAGCGTGCAATCAACCACAATATTCCCCGGCTTCAATTTCAGCGAATCAATCGTTTCCCCCAATAAAACTGGAACATGCCTCATATATATTGTTCTAAGTGTTCTAAATGTTTTAAGTGTTCAATCATTTAGAGCAAGCCAAGCGATAAAACAATTAAAACAACTATTTGTAAGTCAGACAGACAAAACTTTTATAGCTAACTCCAAAATTCATCATTCTACATTCTAAATTCTACATTCTGAATTCATTAGACTCCTAGCTCCGCCATTTTCTCGGCAATTTCATTACTTTCTTTTTCCGTCTTATTTTTATATTCCTCCCATTTTTCCTGATTCCAAAGTTCCAGGCGGTTGTAAAGACCAGCCAAGACCACATTTTTCTTTAATCCGGCAAAATTACGCAAATACTCCGGCAACATGATACGTCCTTGCTTGTCCAATGACACATCCATCGCTCCGGCCAGCATTAAACGAGAAAAAGCGCGCGAATTCGCCTGAGCGAACGAAAAATTAGCCAGTTTTTCCGCCAATTTTGTCCACTCTTCGTTAGTAAACAAAAACAAGCAACTGTCAAATCCTCTTGTTACAACTGCTCCTTTGGAAAGATCAGGACGAAATTTTTTTGGTACGGCAATTCGTCCTTTCTCATCTAAATTGTGGGAATATTCACCAATAAACACAATATTGAAATTATTATTTAATAATCATGAATCATGTTGTGTGAATCATGTATTATGTCTTAAATTTCTACCGACAAGCATAAAGTAGAAAACCATAGTTATCCCCACTTTTCCCCACGTGCTTCCATTATACACCACTTCTTATACACATACAACCACAGAAAACACCGAGTTATCCACAGTGTAGTAGAACAAGTTCACTACACTGCGGGCAGTATAGTACAGAACAAGTTCACTACACTGCGGGCAGTATAGTACAGAACAAGTTCACTACACTGCGGGCAGTATAGTACAGAACAAGTTCACTACACTGCGGGCAGTATAGTACAGAACAAGTTCACTACACTGCG
>Ga0208958_1002169_pt1 | contig 17389 bp, 23 predicted proteins | sample RifOxyB1_FD_184032 | JGI IMG/M metagenome (GOLD analysis project Ga0208958, IMG submission 184032) | Soil microbial communities from Rifle, Colorado - Rifle Oxygen_injection B1 (SPAdes) | ecosystem: Environmental > Terrestrial > Deep subsurface > Rock core/Sediment | place: Rifle, Colorado... | reverse complement strand
CTATTTTTCTGAGATATCTATTTTTTATTTCACTTTTATTTATAAATTTAAAATTAGAAATTATAGTTTTTCTGTTTTATTTACTTTGGTCAATTTACAAAAATTATAAATATTTAAAGAAATTTAAGGCTTATTATTATTTGCCAGTATTGCAAGTTTTAAGTGATGCGGCGGTGATGACAGGGAGTGTCATAGGTCTATATAAACGATTTTTTCACCTCTGAAGTTGGTAGCTTTATATTTTTTGTGACTGATTTTTTCAAGCCACATAACAGGAACTTTGCCATAGCCACCTGGCAAATCGAGCACGTACTCTGGTATGCAGATCCCCGATAAATTGCCTCTTAAAGACTGATAAATTTTTTTGCCTTCTTCAACACTGACTCTAAATTGGTGAGTACCTGGCGCTTTGTCTAAATGATGTAAATAATAAGGCTTTATTCCAGAGAGAACTAATTGGCGAAAAAGAGTAGTTAAAACTTGAGGGTCATCATTAACGCCCTTGAGCAACACGCCCTGTGAGAGGAGCATGATCTTTAATTCGAGTAATTGATTGATTAATTTTTGGTTGACTGGAGTTAATTCTCGAGGATGATTGACGTGTAAAACTATCACCAACTTTTTATTTTGGCTAATTTTCTTTAAAAAAGACAAATAACTTTGAGAAACGGCACCGGGGTTAACAATGGGAATTCGGGTGTGAATACGCCAGATTTTCACATGTTTTATCTTGATTAGAGCAGTGTAAATTGTTTCCCACTCTTGAAGAGTCAAAGTTAAAGGGTCACCACCTGAGAAAATAATTTCTTGGATTTGGGGATGCTGCTGCAGATAGGTTGCTGTTTGGGGCAAGTCAAAATTGTTTTTTTTCCTTAATCTTTCTTTACGAAAACAAAAGCGACAGCGGATATAACACTGATTAGTAACGAGCAGTAAGGCTCTGTCTGGATAGCGGTGAATTAGACCAGGCGCTACCTCATGAGCCTCATCACCAATGGGGTCAGCTAGCTCATAGTCTTGAACCGAATCTTCTGGCGGGGTGAATTTGCTTGTGGGAGTTTTACTCATATGTTATAGTGTCGCTATGTCAAAAATCAAACGAGCTATTATAACAGCCGCTGGTTTTGGTTCTCGCTTTTTGCCGATCACCAAAACTTTTCCTAAAGAAATGTTGCCCATCATTGATAAGCCGATTATTCAATATTTGGTAGAAGAATGCGCGGAAGCGGGCATAGAAGAGGTAATTATCGTGGCCTCGCCGGCTGAGGTAACAAAGTTTGAGGACTATTTCTACGGCTCGGCCACCAACATCCGCACCCTGATGATCCGCCAGGGCAAATTAGATCGTTGGGGTAAAGTGGAACAGCTTTTCAAATTGCCAAAGATTACTATTTTGCCTCAAGATGACCGTTTGCCTTACGGTAATGGTCGGCCAGTATTGTCAGCTAAAGATTTGGTAGCTGGCGAAGAAGCCTTCGTAGTGATGTGGGGTGATGATATGGTGCTGTCAAAAGTGAGCGCAGTTAAACAAATAGTAGACTTTTATGATGCCGATCCCTGCGATGGCATTTTAGCCGTGCAAGAAGTACCAGATGACGAGCTAGATCGTTACGGCATTGTTAAACTTAAGGCAGGTAGCAAGGATGAAATAGAGACAGTAATTGAAAAACCAGAAAAAGGAAAAGCTCCTTCTAATTTGGCTTCTTATGGTCGGTATATTTTAACTCCTAAGATTTTTGAATATTTAAAAGCTGACGCTACTGGTTTGGATGATGAATTATGGCTGCAGGATGCCAATGATCAAGTGGCTAAGCATGGGCGGGTGAGGGTGAAGGTGGTAGATGGCGAGTGGATGACGACTGGTGACCCCATTCGCTACATGAAGACGCATATTAGCTTTATGTTGGCGGATCCGAAATACGAGAAAGATTTAAGAGAGTTTGTGCGTGGGCTGTAAATTTTGGCGGAAGTGGTGGGATTCGAACCCACGAAGGCGTGAGCCTCTAGTTTTCAAGACTAGCGCAATTGACCGCTATGCGACACTTCCCAATGTTTTCTTTAATCTGATTTTAAATTCTTTTCTAGCATCACTGCTTTTCAAATATTTTTCCCTTGCCAAGGCTTCACTTTTAGTTAAATACGCCTCATAACATAAAAGACGAAATGGTTTTCTGTTTTTAGTAGATTTAACTTTACCGCTATTATGTTCCAACAACCTTTTCTCAATGTTTTCAGAAAAACCAATATAGAACTTTTTATCTTTCAAACTTAATAAGACGTAAACATAATAAAACATAAGCTATGTCCGGCATTCGCCGGATGGAGCGAATGCTCCACGACACTTCCAAGTAGTATTTTAACATTTTTCACGCTTTTGAGCTTTGGTCTTTTCCTGTATATTATAGTTAATGCCGGAAAAAGATTTAGAAAAATATTTCGCCGATATCCCCAAGCCCAAGCCAGAAGAAATTGTTTTTGAGTGGCGGTCTTTAAGCCGACCTTTTAAACAACATAAAAGGCAACACTACAGCACCATCATTATCATTGTTTTCCTGATTAGTCTAATTTTGTTTTTTGCGGGGCAATTTTTGCCTATCGGTGTAGTAATTGCCGTTACTTTTGTTTACTATGTGATGTCGACTGTGGCGCCTGGGGAAGTATTAAATAAAATTACCACCTTAGGTTTGAGGCAAGAAGACCAACTATATTATTGGGAGGAGCTGGGCAGATTTTGGTTCAATCAAAGATATGGACAAAAAATGCTCCAAGTAGAGGTAGCTCGTTTTCCTTATCGTTTGACTTTGATGTTAGACACAGCCGAAGAAACACAACTGGAAGAAATTTTGTCGAGAGTACTTTTAAAAGAAAAACCCAAGGCCACGGCTTTTGAAAAAGCCTCGGCTTGGCTACAAGAAAAGATCGCCTTAGAGTGATGGAAGAAAAAGAAAAATTTTTGCCCTCTTGGAAAGAAAAGTCTTTAGCAGTTTTGGTGACTTTAGCATCATTGGGTTTAGCTATTCCAGTGATGGCTTTGGTATATTGGGGTTATTGTCAAGAAAAAAAAGACAAAACAAGATGGGTGTTATAGAGCGGAGGGTACAGGATTTGAACCTGTGATCCTCGTAAGAGGAATGGGTTTCGAGTCCATCGCATTACCGCTCTGCCAACCCTCCAAAGTAAAAAGTGCACTCGGCGCGATTTGAACGCGCGACCTCCAGTTCCGCAAACTGATGCTCTATCCAACTGAGCTACGAGTGCTTATAAGGCTTAACGATGTATTTTATCATCTTTTCCTGTTCACCTCACCCCCACAGCCCCTCTCCCGTCACGGCATACGCCGTGGGGAGAGGGGAGAAGGGATTAAGGGTGAGGTAAATTACTCTGTTTTATGCAATGTTCCTGCAATCTTCGTGCTCTATAACCTCTGGTATATGAAAAATATCCAGTTTCCAGAACGCTCACTTTGCATTGCTATTTTTGCCTGTGGGGGGATAGCCTCGCGCACCTTTCGTAAAATTTCATCTTTTCTCAAACAATACAGCTTTACTTTGGCTGAATTTTGGCAAAATACTGGTTTACAAGAAATGGTGGGCTTACAACAAAGACAAATTGCTAACATTAAGAAATTTAAAAGCCAATTTACCCCACAAAGTTTTTTAGAAAATTTGGCTGATAAAAAAATCGAAGTTATCTTATCTGTAGACAAAAATTATCCAAAACTATTAAAACATATTGATGATAAGCCACTAATCTTATTTAAAAAAGGAGCTGATTTTGATCTAAATAAGCTGCCTATAGCCGTGGTTGGTACTCGCCGCGCTACGGGTTATGGGCGAATGGTTACCGAAAAAATAGTAGCCGAGCTAGTTCGGGAGCAAGCCACTATTGTCTCTGGCTTCATGTACGGCATCGACAGCATCGCCCATCGCGCGGCTCTCACCGCCGGCGGCAAAACTGTAGGCATTTTAGGTTTTGGCTTCGACCATATGTACCCTCAAAGACAAAACAAGTTTTTCGCGGACATGCTGGCTCAAGGAGGCATGTTCTTGACCGAGTTTCCTCCGCAAACCAGGCCCCAGCCGGGGAATTTTCCCCTGCGCAACCGGATCGTAGCTGGGATGTGCAGAGCGGTGATAGTAGCGGAAGCGGCGGCCGAGAGTGGTAGTTTGATTACTGCCAATCTAGCTTTGGATTATGGTCGGGAAGTGTTTGCTATTCCCGGGCCCATCACTTCACCCTATAGCGATGGCACTAAGAGTTTACTCAAAGCAGGAGCCAATTTTGCCAGCTGTGGTCAAGACATCATGCAAGAGCTAGGTTATGCCGATTGGATAATTAGCAAAAATCGGGAACCAGAGTTTAGTGATGCTTTAGAAAAACAAATTTGGCAACAACTTAATACCCAATCAATGAATATTGACGATTTAAATACTTTACTTAAAGTTGACTTGTCGGAATTATCGGCTAAACTCTCCCTGATGGAAATCAGAGGCTTATTAAGACGCGAAGGAGAAAACTGGTTAACCATAGTGTAGAATTACAAAATATGAATTTAGTTATTGTTGAGTCACCCACCAAGGCCAAAAAGCTGACTGGTTATTTGGGAAAAGATTATGTGGTGCGGGCGAGTGTGGGTCATGTTCGTGATTTACCTAAAAAGGAACTAGGAGTGGATCTAGAAAATAATTTTGAGCCAAAATACGTCACCGACAGAAAGAAGGCTGATGTAGTTAAAGAGTTAAAAAATTTAAGCCAAAAAGCCGGTATTATTTATCTAGCTACTGACCCTGATCGTGAAGGAGAAGCCATTGCCTGGCATATCAAATATTTATTAGGAGATAAAAAAGATTACCAGCGAGCTACTTTCCATGAAATCACTCACGAGGCAGTCTTGGCTGCTATTGCTCATCCGTCAAAAATTAATGAAAACTTGGTCAATGCACAACAGGCTAGAAGAGTAGTCGATCGCTTGGTGGGCTATAAAGTGTCACCAGTGATTTGGAAAAAAGTGCGTTGGGGCTTATCAGCTGGTAGAGTCCAGTCGGTGGCTTTGCGTTTGATCGTGGAAAGAGAGCGAGAAATAGCTGCTTTTAAAGCTGAAGAATATTGGGAATTAGATGTGTTGCTGAGTTTGGCCGCTAATTTTAAACTAGCTAAAGATAAAGCTTGGCTAAAAGAATTGCCAGCCAACATGCTACCAGCGCGAGTTTTTGAAGTGGATCAGCAAAAATACTTACCGCAAAAAGAAAGCGACGTGACTGGGGTAGTGAAGTTTTTAGAGCATGCTGATTATGTGGTTGAGTCAATTGAAAGTAAAGAGCGAAGCCGGGCTAGTTTTCCTCCCTTTACTACTTCTACTTTGCAACAAGCGGCGGCCAACAAATTAGGCTTTACTTCCAAACAAACCATGACCTTAGCTCAACAATTGTATGAGGAAGGTTTGATTACCTATCATCGGACCGACTCGATGGCTTTATCGGCTCAGGCGCTAGACATGGCCAGAGACTATATTGGGAGAAACTATGGCGCCAACTATTTACCAGAAAAAACTAGAGTGTTTAAAAATAAATCTAAAAATGCTCAAGAGGCTCATGAGGCGATCCGGGTGACTCAAGCGGAGCTACTACCATCAGAAATCCAAAGCAAATCCAGCAAATTTACCCCTCGTCATGTAAAACTTTATGATTTAATCTGGCGCAAATTTTTAGCCTCACAAATGAAAGCAGCCATCTATGATCAAACCAGCGTGTTGGTGTTGGCTTGGGATACTAAAAAAGCTACCGCGCGCCTCAAAGCTACTGGCTCGGTGTTGAAATTCGACGGCTGGATGAAGCTGTTTCCCAACAGTGGTGACACGATTTTGCCAGCTTTAAGTAACGAGCAAAAATTATATTTCGCTGACCTTAATGCCGCTCAAAAGTTTACTCAGCCGCCTGCTCGTTACAATGATGCTTCTTTGGTGAAAGAGCTGGAAAAACGAGGCATTGGTCGGCCTAGTACCTATGCTTCGATTATCAGCGTGATCGAAGAGCGCGGCTACGTTAATCGCGATCAAAAACGTTTTATTGCCACCCCCATTGGCATGACGGTGAGCGATTTTCTCCTGAAATATTTCCCCAAAATCATGGATTACGATTTTACCGCCGCCATGGAGGAAGATTTAGATCGGATTGCCAGGGGTGAGAAAGAGTGGCGGAAGATCGTAGGTGATTTTTACTGGCCTTTAGAAAAAAAGATCAAAGAGGTAGATAAAGAAGCGGGGCGAATGCAGATTCCAGTAGAAAAAACTGGCGAGCCTTGTCCGCTTTGTCATAAAGAAAATCAGGGAGAAATAGTCATTAGGACAGGCAAATTTGGCAAATTCAAGAGTTGCTCCCGCTATCCAGATTGTAAGTTTACCGAAAATATTGTAGAGAAAGTGGCTGATGTGCTTTGCCCCTTATGTCAAAAGGGAGAGGTGATTTTTAAAAACACGCGTTGGGGTAAAAAGTTTTTTGGTTGCTCCCGCTACCCCGATTGCGATTGGGCTTCCTGGAAACAGCCAGAAAAGGGTGAACAGCTAACTACTGCTCAGTGGGTAGAATTAAAGCAAAAACGTGCCGAAAGGATTGCTAAGCGGAAAGAGAGGTTTGCTAAGAAAAAATAGCTGTTAGAATTAGTCGCACGATATATCGTGCGACTAAAAAATAATATGAACATAAAACTGAAAGTTACTAAGAAAAAAGATGCTATTTTAGATGCAAAATCTGAACGAAAATTTTGGTTAACGATAGGTTCACTAAAATCTGACATCAAATTAAGTGATGAAGAATTAGCCCAAGCTAGAATAAGATTTGAAAAAGAGTGGTTTGAATACGAAAAATAATCGTTATGCAGATCATGATTTTCGGGGGCGCCTTCGATCCGCCACACTTGGGGCACACCCAGCTTGCCCAAGCAGTCTTGCGGTCGGGTCTAGCTGACCGACTGATTTTTATGCCCGCCCAAAGTCACCCTTTTGCTAAAAATATGGCTCCAGGTAAAGACAGACTAGAGATGCTAAATTTGCTAGGGGTAGAGACTAGTGACTGGGAATTACGACAGGGAGGCAAAAGTTACAGCCTCAATACTTTAAATTATTGGCAAAAGCAACATTCTTTAGATCAAATTACTTTTTTAATCGGTTCAGATAATTTACCCAGTTTTAATAAATGGTATCAATACCAGGAGTTACTAGAAAATTATCAGGTTTTTGTTTACCCACGAGCTGGTTTTCCTTTTACACCGGTCTATGATAATATGATTTGTTTGCGAAACTTTCCCGAAATAAAAATCTCTTCTACTCAGGTAAGAGAGACTTTAAAAAACAAAAAATCTGTAAATAAATTACTTGATAAGTCAACAATTAATTATATTAAAGAACATAAACTGTATGCAGGAGCTAGAGACTAAAAAAATAATTGACTTTATTCAACAGCTTTGGCAGAAAAATCATAAACAACCAGCGGTGATCGCTGTATCAGGAGGGATTGATTCGGCTCTAGCCTTAACTTTAGCCACTCAAGCTTTGGGTCCGCAAAATATTTTTCCCGCTTTTTTGCCTTATGGTGATCAAGACATTACTGATAGCCAGTTAATTTGCGACTTTAATCATATTCCAGCTGAAAATATAAAAGTAATTAATATTCAAGATCAAGTAGATAGCTTTGCTATTAAAGACCAATTGCGCTTAGCCAATGTGAAAGCTAGGGTGCGGATGATTTATTTATTTGATTTAGCCAAAGAGAAAGATGCATTAGTAGTAGGTACAGAAAACAAATCTGAGCATTATTTGGGCTATTTTACTCGTTTTGGTGATGCCGCCTCTGACGTAGAGCCTATTGCTCATTTATCTAAAACCCAAGTAAGACAAATGGCGGAGTTTTTACAGCTTCCTAGTAGATTTTTAGATAAAGCACCCAGCGCTGGCTTGTGGCTGGGGCAAACTGATGAAGAGGAATTGGGCTTTACTTATCGTGAGGCTGATTTAGTGATCGAGGCATATTTACATGACAAATTATCAGAGTTAAAACTTGACAAAAAAGTAGTGGAGAAAATATTGACTAGAATTGAAAATAATAAGTTTAAGAGGGAAGTACCGTATCAACTCAACTCCGATCAATAAACTGTTTTCTAGAATCAGCTTTCACCGCCGGTAATTTGTCCAATAAAGCTTGCCAAATGGGATTCAGCTCAGCCAGTTTTTGCGCCCAAGTGTAGGTAAGACTGCGATAAGCAATATGGCCACCATTACGGGAGCGCAAGTGAATAGTATATTGTAGGTCATCAAAACTACCGTAAAATCTGTATTTAGTGGCATGAGCGTGGGGCAGTAAATAAAGCGTATATTCGCGGCGTAAATTTTCTCCTAAAACATCTTTACTATCTAGATAAAATTGTTTAATTTTGGCGTAGGTCGCTATTAACCTGTGCTCATATTGTTGTTTGAGTTTTTTAAGTTCCGGAATAGCTAAATAATTGCATAAGAAAAACAAGTCTTTATTTTCCCTAGCCAGCTCTTGGTTTAAATCTAAATAGTCAGTCCAAATAGGCACGAAACGCTCTAAACTACGATGCCTATTTAAATCTTTTAAAATACCAAAATCCGCCCAACCCTCAATAGCAAAACTACCACTTTGCGCCAAATTTCCCAATTGGTGGTGTTGATCATGATGGGCGAAAATAATTTGCCCTAATTTTTTAAGAGTATAATTTTTTAAAGCAATTTTTTTATCTTTAGACGAAGGGAAAAGTAATAGCTGATAGTGTCTGAGTAAACTGTGAATAGTGTCCTTATTGTAAGTAATTTGGCAATTTTGCTCGGCTGCCCTTTTAATTTTTTGGCTCGGGCTATTTTTAAAATATTTAGTTAATAATTGCAAAATTTCCGTCGTCGAGTTGAGGCGAGCTTGATTTTTTTCGGTGTGGCGGATCAGCCCATCGGCTTCGGGTATGTAATGCTGATTATTAATTTTATTTTTACTTAATAGATCGTAAATTAATTCTGCTAAATCATTTTCAATACTGAGTTTGCTGGCGCGCAAATTGGAAATCAACTCTGCCCAGAGCCGAGCTGACATGATAAAGCCGAGACTGGTTTGCAAGCCCATAGGTAAAAAATAGCGCACTGTATCAAAAGTCCGGGCTTGCAAAGCACTGACTTGTGATTTATCTTGGTCATCGATTTTAAAATGAGTTTTCAAAGCTTCATAAGTCGGTTTTAATAACTCTCGATAATTTCGTAAATGTTCGTGAATAATGGTCTCGTAAGCGGCGATGATTTTTTTATCTTTAATTTTACTAGGCAGTTTGATAAAGGCTGGATTTTGAAAATTTTGAAAGCGGGTAGACCGTTCTTGCCCGGCTAAGACAGGATTATGGTTGAATAACCTCATGGCGGTGATCATGGGTACGTTTTCTAGACACAAAAATAAATCGGCCATATCACCCACCGATTTGTGGCCATAGCCATAAAAAATAGTCTCCAAGCGCTTGCTGGCATCAGTGCCTTGGTTCATGATTTCTCGAGCAATATCCACTACGCTGTCAGCACTGCGAGAATATCTAGCTCCCAGGAAAGCGTTAATGGAAGGTTTTTTTTGTTTGACGTCTTGGAGCAAGGTATGAACTTTTAGTTGTTGATGTTGGCTGTGGCTGGAGAGGGAAGCGATGCCTAATTTTCGGTTGAGACTAAATTGTTGCATAGGCTAAGAATTTTACTTGATCTATGTTAAAGTAAACGCTATGACGATAAAAATCAAGCGTTTTGATAAAAGTTTGCCTTTACCAGAATATAAAACTAGCGGCGCGGCCGCTTTTGATCTCCATGCACGCGAAAAGTTAGTTATTAAAGCTCGCAGTGTAGGTTATGCCAAGCTAAATATAGCTTTGGAAATTCCCGAGCATTGTTTTGTGCTGATGTCGGCTCGTAGCTCTTTGCACAAGAAAGGGTTGATGATGGCTAATGGGATCGGGATCGGGGACGCTGATTATTGTGGCGATCAAGATGAATACCAAGCGGCTTTATTTAATTTTAGCGAACAAGAGGTGACGATCGAAAAAGGAGAGCGAATAGTGCAGGCGATTATTTTAGAGCGAGAAAAAATAATTTTACAAGAAGTCGACCTTTTAGAAAATAAAAATCGGGGAGGCTTTGGTAGCACCGGCCAAAAATGATTTAATACGACCGGTCGTGTGGGCAAAATCAGCAAAATACAACCTGTTGTGTAATTGATCTAGTTTGTCATATTGCGCTCTTTGCCAAAAAGCTTTAGTTTGTGTGATATGTCTTCAACTTACTCTCAGAGAGTCGAACTTTTGAAAACAACTGATTTGGATCTAAGTCGGTGGCGTTCGGCGATTGGCTGGTGGTTATGGCAGCGCCCTTCAATTATGGTTAACAATTCCAATTTTGAAAACGTGCGTGAATTGGTGAAGGGCGAAATTACAGAAGCTAGAGCAGAAGTGGATCGATCTAATTTTACCATTGATCAGTTAGAAATTGCTAAAGAATTGGGAGATGTTGGTTGGGCGGCGATTAGTCTGCTTACCACTCAGCCGCAATTGCGCGAGGTTTCTGATAAAACAATCAAGGCTAAAATGAATGGTTATGGGCACAGCTCTGCTGTTCTGGATAAATTGGAAGAATTAGCTGGTAATTTTGAGAAAAAAACATTACTTCAAGATTTAACTTGCTTTTTATCAATTTGGGCTAGTGCCTTAGCTGGCTTGTTGCCAACTAGTTTGAGTCCTAACGAAGTTCTTAGCTTAGTGAGTCAAAAAGATTATGGTAATTATCCATCAAGTGCTTTTGCAGGAAAGTTGAGGCAAAGAAACAGTGGTAAGTGGCGAGTGGTTAATCAGGTGACTGGGCAAGAAATGTCTAGAGAATCATTGTCATTAACCAACAAAACCGCGACCGAAGGACTGAGAATAATTAGACATGCTCATCCTGATAGAAAGGAAGGATTAAAGCCTGGTGATTATCAACCTCATCTATCTTTGATGCTAAAATTTTTAGCGCATGGCGAAAACTTAGATGAAGCGACGAGCACTAGCCAGGAATCACTACGGATTCTTCAGGAAGAATTGGTTTAAGAAAATAACTAATTGGGTTTAGGATACGTTGTAATGAGATCTGTTGAAACTCTTGTACTTGATGCAAAAGTTAGGGAAGACAAAGAATTAGAGAGTTTGATAAGTGATTTAGTGGGAATTATAAATAATCCTAGTGTGTTATAAATAACTATGCACAAAAAAGGCTTCTTAATCACTTTCGAAGGTGGGGAAGGTGGCGGCAAGACCACCCAAATAGTTCGTTTGCGCGAACGGTTAACCCAAAAAGGCCAAGACGTGATTGTCTTGCGTGAGCCAGGTGGCACGGCTATTTCCGAACAAATTCGCGAAGTAGTGCTGTCTTCCAAAAATGTGGGCATTGCCTTTACTACCGAGGTATTGCTATTTCAGGCCGCTCGAGCCCAAATTTATCGGGAAATTGTGCTCCCCAGCTTAGAAGCGGGCAAGGTAGTATTGATGGATCGGTCTCGCGATAGTAGTGTAGTTTATCAAGGTCTGGTGCGCGGTTTTGGGGAAGAGTTGATCGAAGAGCTCAACGATATTTCTACTAAAAAAACTTACCCAGATTTAACGATTTTACTTGATTTGTCAGTGGAGCTTGGTTTGCAAAGAAGGCAAGAGTCAGGCAAGATAGATCGGCTGGATATGGAAAATATTGATTTTCACAGCAAGGTACGCGAAGGCTATTTAAAGTTAGCTAAAGAGAATAAAGGCAAGCGTTGGCAGGTGGTTGACGCCAGTCAGTCGCTGGAGGAGGTGGAGGAGGAGATTTGGGAGGTGGTTACGGGGAGGATGAAGTTGAGATAGAGTTAGGTAATTAATAATTTTTTTACAAAAATCTTCACCCCCGGCGTACGCCGGGGGTTTTATTTTGGGTAGAAATTTGGTATAAATTGACTAATTTATTTAAATTAGGAAAGAGAAAGTTATGGCGACAGAAGGCGTTGACACTAAACATTCATCGTTGTCACTACCTCATGAATTAATTGAAGAAGAACCAAGGCTGGTTGCCTACATAGATCCCGGCCATAGCGAGGAACTTTTTAAGGTGCTTTTTCCAAATTCAACTAAGCTGCAAATAATTGCGGAAATTGAAAAATATCCAAGCTTGAGTTATACCAAAGAGGGTTTATATATTAACTCCACTGCCATTCCGGACGTTTTACAAACTAAAAACAATGACGCCTTTTTGAAATGTGTTTTGGCTAGTTTACAAACCACTTTTAATAAAGTTAGTTTAAATTTACAGATTTTTGAGAGAGGTAACGAAGCAAGAAATAAACTCCACTTACAACGTTCAGCTAAAGAGCTATTAAAAAGGTTGGAGAATTTATTTTTCTTGATGGAGAAGAGGGAGTTTGTTGCCGAATTTGTGAATGTTAGAGCAAAAAGCTCAGTGCGTTTGTTTCCTAGTTTCTCCAGCAGAGAAAAACTCTTAAATGATATTTTGCGCACTTTGCAAAGTGAGGCTGTAGCTGGAGTGTTTAATTTGGATTCAAGGACTTCAGGATCAATTGAAGAAAGCTCAAAAGAAATCGTAGGTCTGATATCAAGGTTAAGAAAATCAAGAATCAAAGTTGCTGGCTGGAAGCGTAATAATTTAATATCAACTTTAGTTAGACGGCTTTTTTAGTTTTTTCACTAGTCTCTATATGAATCTCGTTTCTCAAAATAAAGCCAAAAAATGGATCAATAAAAAATCAGAAATTCGTCAAGCTTTAGAAACAGTGGTGGCATACAAGAAACAAAAAAAGTTAGGGACTTTAAAAAAACTAAAATCACTCAGAGATTTGTTTTAAATTAATTAGAATATATTTATTTTTTCTCTTGCTTCTAAGTAATCCCACATCGTATCTAATCCCTCTTGCTCACGATCTAACCAGTATTTAATATCATCTGTCATGAAGTTATTTTATACAAAACAATTATAATTTCCCAGTCGCACAAAATATCTTTCTTTGCTAGTCTGTAGATCTCATGCACAAACTTCCGCGAGCGGTCACCAAACTAATTGAAAAATTTGAGCGACTACCTGGCATCGGTCCCAAATCCGCCCAGCGCCTAGTATTTTATTTACTGCATAACCCAGAATCCGAGCTCAAAGACTTTGCCAATCGTCTTTTAGCTTTAAAAAAAGAAACTGTTTTGTGTGGGCAGTGCCATAGTGTGAGTGACCACGATCCTTGCGACATTTGTAGTGACCAAAACCGTAACACGAAAATATTGTGCGTGGTAGAGCAGCCTTTAGACATGTTGGCACTCGAGCGCTCTGATAAATACGATGGTTTGTACCATGTCTTGCACGGAGCCATTTCACCGCTTAATAATATCGGCCCCGACCAGATTTATTTGCGTGACCTGTTAAAAAGATTAGCTGGAGTAGAAGAGCTAATCTTAGCTACTAACGCCACCATGGAAGGTGAAGCTACTGCCCTTTATATTAAAGAATTAATCGAACAAAATTTAAGAGACAAAAATTTTAAAATCACTCGCATCGGTCATGGTCTACCCATTGGTGCCGATCTGGAATATGCTGATGGTATGACTATCAGTCGGGCCTTGGAAGGTAGACGAGACTTGTGATATATTACGGGTAATGAACATCATTGTTCAGTCCAACTCAATCCCCATTACCCAAGGTTTACGTAATTTCGTGAAGCGTCAGGCGCAAAAATTTTCCAAAATGAGAAGACAATTTCACACGGCGGCTAAAGTGGTGGTAAGCCTAGATAAAGTTAAAGGCAAGAAAAACGATCCCCAAGCTTCAATAGTGAAATACGTGATTTCCTTGCCAGGCAGAGTAGTGGTAGTGAAAAGCCGAGCCGTAGATCTATATGAAGCGGTAGTGGCGGCTACTCGTAGCGGGATGCGGCAATTGCGTAAAACTAAAGAGAGGCAAGAGGATCAAAGAAGGACTAGCCACTAAACACTAATTATTGTATCTTAGTCTCATGGCGGATGATAATAAAAAAAGCCCTCTAGACGCGCTAGAAGATATTTTAAATGATGCTAAAGAAGATGCAGATGAGGCAGTGGAGGAGGCCAAGGCTAAGGCTCTAGCAGAGAAATTAGAGCAGCAAAAACAGGCGGCTCAGGCTCGTGACCAACAATTTATTGAGCAAAAGCAACAAGAGCTGAGTCAGGCAAAAAATTTACCCCAAAGTCAGGAAAGAGAAAAACAGATTGAAGAAGGCAAGGCGGCTGATGAGCAAGCTGGTAAAGATATGCAAGGCTTTGATATTAAACAAATTACTCACGACTTATTCACGACAAAATTTGAGGCATGAATAATAACCCGGCTCCCAGTTTTCCATCAGATCAAATACCAGAAGAAGCCAAAAGCCAAGTGGCGGGAGCTGCTCAGCCCAAACCTCATAGTAAACCCACGTCACCACCACCTCGGCCCATAGGCAGTCTGGCTGATGAGCTAATTAAAAATCCTATACAGGATATAGCCAATCAAGCCAAAAGTTTTTTTGATATTAATAAAATTTTAAACATTAGTCCTGAAGACGACGCCAAAACTAAGGAGCGCAAGCAACAAGCTTTTGCTAAGTTACAGCAATTTAATCAAGAAGATCAGGCGGCGATCGCTCAGCGAGCGCAAGAGTTAGCGATGAAAAAGCGGCAGGCCGAGCAGGAGGAGATGGTTAAGCAACAAAAACAGCAAGAGGAAGCCAATCAGCAAATCGCCGCACCCAGTAGCCCACAAAGAGGCGCTCCTAGGCCGGGGGGAAGCAAAAAGGCACAAGCAATTGGTGATCTGCAACAAAGTATGAAAACTGGTGGCTTAAATACGGTGCAGAGTGCGGGATAGCGGAGTGGTAAAATAAAGACTACTCATGCAACTCTACAACACTCTTTCCCGGAAAATAGACGAAGTTAAACCCAGCAAAAACCTGCCTGCGCAGGCAGGTAAAACTATCGGCCTTTACGCTTGTGGCCCCACCGTTTATGACTATACCCACTTAGGTCATTTGCGCAAATATGTGATGGACGACGTCTTAATCCGAGCTCTTCGCCATGCCGGCTTTACTGTCGAGCATGTGATGAATATCACCGACGTGGGGCATTTAGTAAGTGATGACGATACTGGTGAAGATAAATTAGAAAAAGGTGCTAAAAAACACAATTTGTCAGTTTGGGAGCTAGCTCATAAATTTGAAGATTTTTTCTGGTATAGCCTCAAAGAAATGAATGTTGAGCGACCCAATATTTCTTGCCGCGCCACTGACCATATTGAAGAACAGTTAAAGCTGGTTTTGACTTTAGAAAAGAAAGGCTTTACTTATGTGATCGAAGGCGATGGGGTTTATTTCGATACTTCTAAATTGACTGATTATCCCGCCTTCGCTAAAACCTGCCTGCCGGCAGGCAGGGCTCCGGCGGGACAAGTGGCCAATTATTCTAGAGTGGATGTAATTGGTAAAAAGAATCCCACCGATTTTGCGCTGTGGAAATTCGAGAAACCAGGTGAAGACAGACAAATGGTTTGGCCGTCTCCTTGGCACCAGCGCTCGTTTCCTGGTTGGCATATCGAATGTTCGGCCATGAGCATGAAATATTTAGGAGATCAATTTGAGATCCACACTGGCGGCATCGATCATATTCCAGTGCATCACACTAATGAAATCGCCCAGGCAGAGGCGGCCACTGGTAAAAAACCCTTTGTCAAGATTTGGGTGCACCACAATTTCTTGCAAGTGGAAGGTGAAAAGATGAGTAAGTCTTTGGGCAACTTTTACACTATCGATGATTTGCTGCAACAAGGTTTTTTGCCCATGGCCTTGCGTTTATTATTTTTAACAGCTCATTATCGCAGTGAAATGAATTTTACCTGGGATAATTTGCAAGGAGCACAAAAAACTTGGGAAAGATTAAGTAATAAATTTTTGCATTTAGAGAAAGCTAAAGTTAAAAACTTAGGTAAAAAAGCTCAGAGCTATCAGCATCAATTTTTTACCTTGATTGAAGATGATCTTAAAACTCCAGAAGCGTTGGCCTTGCTTTGGGAAATGCTCAAAGATAAAGAGTTAACTGAGAATGACCAAGCTGAGCTATTGGTAGAATTTAATCAAGTTTTAGGTTTTGATTTCAGGCAAAATGAAGAAATTATTCCAGAAGCAGTACAAGATTTATTAGCTCGAAGGGAAGCGACTAAGAAAGACAAAAACTTTGCTGAGGCGGATAAGCTAAGAGTGGAAATAAAAACTATGGGCTATGAGGTGCTAGACACCGCCCGGGGTTCAGTTATTAAAAAATCATTTTCACATGAGTAAACAAGAAAGAGAGCTAACCAGCCAGCATGAGGGTGGTTTTTGGCGATTTAGTATTGCTAATTGGTTACTGCATTTATTGGGTGTGGAGGTAGAAACAAAGACCGATCCATCCTTAGAAAATTTGAGAAATTATGAGGGTGTGATTTTATTAGTGGTGGCGCCGCATACTAGTCATGTTAATTCTTTGCTGGTAAAAAAAGCGGTTGAAGAATTATGGGGAAAAGAAAGGTCCAAAAACTTATCTTTTATTGCCAAAAAAGCATATTGGGACAAACCTTTCTTGCGACGTTTGGTTAAATTAATCATTCCAGACATGCAGTTTATTGAAAAGTTGGCAGATATAAATGATTTGATAGAAATTTATCAAAATAAAAAAAAGATGATCATAGTTATTTATCCCCAAGGGTCACGCAAAAATTGGGATAAACATCCTTTGGAAAGTGGTTTTATTGCTTTAGCTGATGATTTAGATGCCAAAGTGGTGCCCGTGACTTTACTTAATAGTGAATACACCATGCCACCAGGCGAGGGGCCAATGGCAGCGATTAGAAAAGGATTTATTCGCTGCCGCCGAGGAGAAGTTAATACACAGCAGGTAGTCTTTGATCATGAATTAGTTTTGCCGGCTATGGCTGGAGAAGAACGGGGGAAAAAAGATAGACAGAAAATAATTGATGAACTAAAAGCTAGATTGGGTTTAGCTTATGTGGAAGAAAATCAGCCAGTACCGCCCTTCTTGCAGATTATCTAGTGGGTAGATACTCCAAAACCGATGAAAAGTTATCGTGAGTCACGATGATGTGATCTAAGAGAGTCACGCCCAATATTTTTCCTAGCTCAATAATTTTTTTAGTAAATTGTAGGTCCTGGTCGCTGGGAGCTGTGTTTCCCGAAGGGTGATTGTGAGCCAGGATAATGAAGGCCGCCGGCTGAGTTAAAGCCGGGCGAAACACGGCGGCGGCCTCTATCAGACTTCGGTTCATTTGACCGACGGCCACGATTTCTTTAGCCAAAAG
>Ga0208958_1002167_pt1 | contig 17408 bp, 39 predicted proteins | sample RifOxyB1_FD_184032 | JGI IMG/M metagenome (GOLD analysis project Ga0208958, IMG submission 184032) | Soil microbial communities from Rifle, Colorado - Rifle Oxygen_injection B1 (SPAdes) | ecosystem: Environmental > Terrestrial > Deep subsurface > Rock core/Sediment | place: Rifle, Colorado... | reverse complement strand
GATGCACACAAGTGTTTTCTTTTTGATAACCTTTAGTCATATAATTTGATAAGTTGATGTTATATAAATACTTTGCGGTTTTGAGTTACAAATCCCAATTCATCCAACGGATGAATCACGTTGGGTTTCTTGGGCAAAACCACTCTAAATAATCTCAATCTTCTCCTTATCAAATGAAAGGACTATCGGTTCTAGCGGCTCTTCCTCTATCGTCAATATCCAATTATCACTAAGCAGCTTTCTGAAATCACCAATCATCTCATCAATGTTGCTCAGCAATATATCAATGCCTGCAATATCCTTGGCTTTCCTCAGAGAATATTCCATCACCCGGATTTCTTTCAGGCTTAGCTTCACATCCACTCTCATACTGCTATTCTCTATTTCCATTTTTGTTTACCTCCTTAATTATCTAATATTACTTAAGCAGATTGTCACTTATCCCACTGCCCCTTGGTTTCTTCTCCAACAACATAACTCTCATATTTCTTTAACATATGTTTTCTGCCAAAATACAGCATTGCGCAGAACAATAATAATATCAATACAAATGAATTTATCAAATTATCAATATCACCAATAATCCCATAATACAGTAGCACAAGGCTACCAATCACCCATATAAAATTCATCTTCTGTATTTCACTTATTTGAAATTTGGTTTGTTGCTTCATCGTCACTCCCCACACGCAATGTAATACTTCCACCTAAAATCATCACTACTGAACCTATCTTCTATCTGCTGTGAAGTAAGGTTCCAGGTTCGTATTTCAAAAACTGTGTCAACCCTACTCTGTCCATCAAATAGAGGTTTATATCCATCAGTTATCACTAATAGGCAGTTATCCTCCATATCCCTACTAAATTTATCTAAACAACTATTATAAGCTTTATCATAAATATCTGCGGTTACTTCTTCACCGCAGTCTTCTCCTATTAACTTTCCTAGTTCATAGTTTTCTCTTTCACTCTCTTGAATTGATTTACATAATTCAAGGTCTTTTAATTCAATCCCCCCAACAATACAACCATAAACATCTTGCTTGCAACCAGCTAGCACTACCATTAAACTAGCCAATAATATCATTATAATTTTCATTTCTTCACCTTGGGAGAAACATTCAAGTTTACCCAGTATCCTTTGTTCTTTAGCATCTCAACGCAATCCTCTGTAGTAAACTCTTTATCTTTGCTGAACTTCTTAAAATACCTGTAAGTCATAACTCCAGCAGCAAACCCAATTCCCAACCCTGCAATAAACCAAGTCATCTAAATCACCTCCTGATAATTTTCCGGACAACCCCTATCTCGCTTCGCATTCATTCGCATTCTGTCGCAATTCTTCATCTATATACTTCTTAACTTCTGGAACCTTGTTAAATACTTTTGTATTTTTAAATTCTCTCCGCATCAACTTCTGAATATGCAGTGCTCAACTTATCAGTATACCACCCAGGCAAAGAAAATGTTCCCTTCCCCCACTCCATATCATCAAGATAATAAAATTCATCCTTGCCAAGCTCTTCCTGTATCCTGGAATATGCCTGCCTTACTATCTTCCTTTCCTCCTCCCTCTGGAATAATGTAGGCTGTTTCAAAAACCATGTGTTTATCATATGCATAAAATTCTTATTGATGAAACTAGTGGTCAGGCATATAAAAATATAGCTTTGATTCTTGTGCCTTGCAACAGTCAATTTATTCCTTAAGTATATATTATTGCGCTTGGCGTAGCTATATTGGTCAAAATCGTTGGCTGACTCATCAATCAATAATACTGCATCCTTTGGAAGGTATCCTAGTTTAGTTATATTGTGTATCCACTTCGGCAGTAATTTGGGCTTGGGATGCTGATAGACATACACTGGCCTCCCCACAGCATTGTGCAATTCCAGCAAGTGATACCCTAAAGAAGTCTTGCCCTGCCCTCTGGAACCGATTATTACTATATGATTGCTGCCCTTGACCAATTCATCTATTCTCTCTTTCAACATATTCTTACCTCCTTAAACTTAAACAATAATCATTGTAACCTTTTATGAGAGTGTTGTCGGCGTGATTTATATGCATGTACATTTGCTACAAAATACATTACTAAAAATCCATAAGTTAGCACAAAAAATAAAATAAACAAAAACTTGTGAACAAAAAACAGGATATTACAACCTAAACTTAATATTAAAAGATATTCCTTTTGCCCATCTGTTAAATAGATATCCACCATTTTTATCCCTCCAAATCAATTTTGTAATTTTTAATATCCTTTAATTTATGTTTGCTCATTTATATAACATCCAATACATAATTAGGTATTACACTCTTATTTATATAGTTTTCGGTTTGATTCTTCTGTTGCCCACAATTCCTTTCTCTTCCAATATCATGAACTTGGATATCTCTCTGTTCAACCCTACATTCATCATCGTCTTAAAAATCTGCTCAGGGCTGATTCCCATTGCCTCACCCATTTTCTTGACTTGGTTGCCCTCTTCGGTAAGTTCCAAAATTATCCCTCCATCTTTCTCAACAACATTCTTAACAAGATTCAGTCCGCCATTCTCTCTCTTCTTTTTGCCCAGCTCGTCATAAAGCTTTAGGGGGTTGCCATCCTCAATTTCCAGCCTTCCCTTTTCAGTCAACCTTATGCCAATCCTTTCCTTCTCAATGTAATTCAAAGCCTGCCATTCATCAGCAGTATAATTTTTTCCATCCATAAATTCTATCCATCCTTTCTTGATGGCTTCATAAATTCCGCCCATGACCATGCTTGAGATTGCTTTATCAAGTGAAACATTCTCATTGTCCAATGATTTGTTTAGCTCATCCAAATAATTAGTTATTCTTTCCTTGCCTTTTCCATCGCTGTCATTAATCCTGAATTTTCCATCTTTCTCTTCTATAAATCCCTTGGCTATCTGCTTGTCCAAGCTTTCATTTATCTCTTTCAGCGAAATGCCAAGCTGCTCAGCCACCTCTTCCCTAGTGGCCCATTCAGTCACACCTTTTATTAAGCCCATGTTGGGTTTGTTGTCTCTGTCAAAATGCTTGAGATAATCCTTAACTCTTAGGAATTTCATTGACTCCTTTGACTTGAACTTCCCGTTGGCCTCCTCCATCAGCCCGTCATTCACGAGTTCAGATACATATTCATCAATCTTCTTTAGGGGGCGTCCCATCATTTCAGCCACTTCTTTCTTTGTCACCCACCTGTCAAAATGCAGGAATACCTTCTTTTTGTAGTCATCCATCCCTAAGACTTTTCCCCCCTTGTCGGTAATATTAAATCTGACTTTATTCTTAGAGTATGACGGCAAAGAATCATATTGCTGTGCAGTCAGATTATTACCATCCAAGATAGGGGTGATAAACCCCCAATTCAAACACGCCTTTAAATTTTCATCAAGCTCGTCATCAGGCGTTGCGCCTTCCGGATAAAATACCACCCTATCCTTTACTCCCTTAGGCAGCCTTCTCAGTTCTTGTGTGGTTAATATTCTGTCTCCGAGCTTTGCTATTATCCCTTTATCCTCTACTAGTGGTTTCATGTTATTACACAAATTTAGATATAAATAATATTCTCTTCAATCTTCTGACCATCCTCGCATTCACTCTATTATACACTTCTGGTGTTTCATACTCCTCAACAATCTCTAGTTTCCATTTTTCAATTATTGGATTTATTTCTCTTCTTATTAATTCATTCTCAATTCTGCGTCGGTTAAACATTTTTCCTATACCTCCCTGCGTCTTTCTCGCGCGTCTTCTCCATAATCTCGTGCAATGACTTCTTCAATGGCTCAATATCATCATAAAATATATTATCCTTCTTGAGCTGTTTTATCCTTTCATAAAATCGTAGGGCGGATACCCACAGATTTATCTGTGGGAGGAAGCCCGTCCTCCTTGTTGTTTACAGCGAGAGGGAAAAGAGACTCTTGACTTAAACGCTTTTCAGCCATTTTACAATAATCTTTTAACAATTCAAAAACTATAAAATTTCTTCCGAGTTCTTTACAGCATATTGCAGTTGTTCCAGAACCACCAAAACAATCTAAAATCAAATCTTCTTTGTTTGAATGTATTTCCAATAAGTGCTTAATTAACTCTTTTGGTTTTTCTGTTGGGTGTTTTGTTTCTTTGTAAACAGAACCATTTGAAGTAATCATAAAATTCTTCATCTCCTTTTGTTGTTTAAAATTAAAAGTCCAAGCTTTTGTGCCTTTGCTTCCAATCCATAAATATTCTGTTGCAGAAAGATAATTTACTTTCCGAAAAGAAGGAACTGGGTTTGATTTACACCATGTGAATATTGTTCTTGTCCTAATTCCATATTGCTTTGCTTCCCAACCGAGCAAACTTATATCTTCCTTATTGAAGAAGGAAATAATTGTGCCACCATCTTTTAAAACTCTGCAACATTCTTTTAACCATTGTTTTGTGAAATCAATAAATCCTTCTCTTGACATATTATCCCATTCTCCAAAATCATATTTCAATGGGCTTTCTCGTCTCATAATAGGACTATTTAATTTACTTCTATCCCTATTGTCGTTTTCTTTTGAAATATTGTAAGGGGGGTCAGTTATAATCAAATCAACAGAATTATCTTCTATTGATTTAAACAATTCAAGACAATTTCCCTGAATGATTTTATTAATTTCTATCAAGAGAAATCACCTATTTTAAGTTGCCCTTTCAGTTCAGTAGGGCAGTTATAAATATCGTATTCAAAAACTGGTTTACCCATCTGCTCTTGTATGTAGCGTTTTACTTGCTCCTGTGAAACATGACCTGCTGAACCGCAGTAATAACCTCTCGCCCACAAAGCATCAAAACCTTTTCCATAATGGTTTTTGTATCCCAAGTATCGCAGTTCGGGGAAAACTAATCTTAACTGCCTTGATGTGTTGCCTTTCAGCTTGTGGATTACATCAACAGGCCTTATCGTTGGCTTTCCGCTTACGAACAAATGCAAGTGGTCTGGCATTACTTCTAAAGCGAGTTCCTGTATGCCAATCTCTTGGCATTGCCCATGAATTATTTGTTTTAGCACTTCAATCACTTTTCCTTTTAGTATTTCCTTTCTGTATTTTGGTATCCAAATGATATGGTAGTTTATGTTATACTTGCAATGGAAAGACGTTCTTACCGTTGCGATTTTGCTCTCAATCTTATGCACTTCTGGATTAAAATGTTTATATTTATTCTTGGTCATTACAACCACCTCATAACTGGTGGTTGTTCTTCTTTCGTTGGGTTTTCTGTTTAAGCGGAAGCCACATTAAACTTTTCGTGTCCGCAGACCGAACAGTTTAAGTTAAGGCTTCTGCGTCGGGAAACCCCCAGCTTTAGCTGGATTTATTTTGGGAGTGTGTCATCTTCCTTGTCGTCGGTGATTCTATACACCCTCTTGACCAAAACCCCTTCTCCCTTGATGAATGGCTCAATCTTTATCCATTGCCCTTTCTTGTTCTTGTACCTGTCACTAGCAAGATATCTCATATGACCCCTCACCCAGAATTGGAAGTGATAGTGCCTTCCAGTTAATCTTCCACCTAAACTATCAATATACCTTTTCAGTGTTCCTGTCAGCCTTATAACCTTTGAATCCGGCAGAGGCATCTTGCCTTCCTTAACCCTTCTTTGAACGCTCTTCTCATTCCTCTTCCTTTCCACTATCTGTATCTCCCTGTCGTTGATAAACACCAATAAATTCATAATAAACTCTTTTAGAAACCTTAAGGTAATTTTGTCATCATAAAAGATAGGCACATTTGTTCTATCAATTATTATCTTAAACTCATCTATAAACATCTTGTCTTTGTCTTGGCAGAGGTAATGCACCCTATAACCCATTCCTATCTTCTCAAATATTATTCCCTTTGAATATTCCTTGTTAACTATTAATGGAGTTTCTGTAATCATCATTCCCATTATCTTGTCCACTCCAATCTCGCAGTCCTCTCCATTTATTTCTGTATCCAAAAAGATTGTCTTAAACGGCAATGTGACATTTCTGTAAAACTCCTTTGTCTGCGGCGGCTTGTTTAATATTAAATACCTTTTTATGATTGTATCAATTTCAAATATGTGTGACATCTCAAGGGCCATATCAATATTGTCAAACATTTCTTTTGATTTCTTGTGTTCGTACTGCTTAATTTTATCATCTGTATCAATACCAATCATCTTGTAATGCTTCAGCCTTATTTTATTCACCATATGTATGTCTAAATCATCCAATCCATTGTTCTCAAAAGTTTTCTTTATATCATTAAAATAACTCACAAACATCTGGTAACTAAGCATAATTTCTCACCCCTATCTAAAATTAAACAAAATCAAAACCTGGACTACAATCATTGCAATCAAAATTCCACAAACTAAAGCAGAACCAACCCATAAAATAAATACCTCTTTAAACTCCTCTCCTTTCTTAGCTTCTCCGCAGCAATCAGGCAGACATTAATCAAGTCCAGCAACTCCTGGTACTGCATCTCCTCAAACTCTCCCTCTTCCTCAAACCTATTGTCAGATACAGCTTTTAATGTATCCCTATATCTTCCTCTCCATTCGTGGTATTCTTCCTTTACCAGATTTGCTATGGCATCAAAGCTCATATTCTTCCAGCTGTCTCCTTTCCTCTTCTTGTGCACCATCCACAGGTTATCAGCATCTGCCAATACCTTATCAAAATTGTTCTCAAACATATGTTACCTCCTTCTTAATCAAAACAAATATTCCCTTTACTTTATTATAATTGTAGAGTATTAAATAAACTAAATATATACATATCAATAATGAAGCAATTATCAAATCATAGTTTAAATTATAGTCATGCTCCATATCCCACGGTAAAATCCAAGAACTAATTATCACAAACAAAAAAGTTGAAATAATAAGATTGGGCAAAAACCATTCTTTAGTTTCAACTATCTCTTTACTACAGTGTGGACATTTCATTATTCTTTCACCTCACATTACCGATAAAATTTTAATTGAAATCAATAATCTTCCCGCATTGCAGGCATTTCCAGTCAAAAGGCGAGTGACTATAAAATCTCACTCTTTGCTTTGATATCCTTTCCCTTATTATGTGTTTGCAGTCGTTATATTCCTTCATAATTTCATCTCTATTTTGTAATACCTAAACTTATATATAAACCTTTCTATTTTCAAAAACAAAAAGTATTTATACTAGCTATGCTTATAAATCAATATTAAATTGTACACGATAAAACGATGAACCATAATTTTGGCATCCACCTGACACTTGATATTGAAAACTGCGATGCCCAAAAACTTGTTGACAATCATCTCATCTATAACTTGCTTAATAATCTTCCAGCGCAGTTTTCTATGAACAAAATGACTCTTCCTTACGTGGTGGAATGGAAGGACAAGTTTGCGGGCATCCCCGGCATATCCGGATTTGTGATGATTGCCGAATCCCATATCAGCGTGCATACCTTCCCAGAGCAAAGATATGTGTTCTTTGATATCTTCTCCTGCAACCACTTTGATGTAAAACCCATCATAAACTTCATTAAAAAGCAGTTCGGCTCAAACAAGGCAACTTCCAATGTCATAGAGCGCGGAAAGAACTTTGAGAGAAACATTGCGTATCCTCCGGAAATTATTGCTTAACCTTATCTCTTTGGCTCTTGGCGCTGCTATACAGATTCCTGACTTCCTTCTGGTTCAAATTTAATATTGCTGTAATCTCCGAGAAATCTTTCTCCTGGATGTCCCTTAACTGGATGATTGTGTTCTTCAATTCTTTGCTCCACTTCCTGTTTACCCTATAAGTTCTCTTGCTCTCTCTCAACGCCCTCTTAAGATTGGAGATAATTCTCTTTAACATCCTATTATCTTGGTTTAATACCCTCACCAATGCATTCAATTCCATTTTACTTCTCCAACTGAACCAGAGGCTTCCATCTCGTGAAACCATAATTGAATGTTGTGCTGTTCAGATAGCTTCTCATGTCAAAGTCAGGGCTGTTCATAAAAGAGTTAATCATTATGATATCTTCTCCTCTTCTGACTTCCTGCCTAAACACAAATAATCTTCCATCCTCGGAAACTAAATCCGGAAACATCTCCACCTTGTCTTCAAACTCGCACTTGAAGAACCTTATTTCCATCTCGTCCTTGTCTATCTTGTTAATCAAGTCAAGTATCCTGCCCCAGTCCAAGCCAAGATGCACTGACTTGAACAATCTCTCCTCGTCAAGATTTCCTTTGGCCAAAACCTTAAAATTATTCCTGATGCTGTTCTTCAAGTCAAGTGTCTTGCCATAGTCAATCCTAAACTGCTTCATGTTTATCTTGCATGAAGCCAACATATCCCCCACTATTCTTAGTTTCATTGTTGACACCTCGTATTTAGTTTTCCCAATCTTCAATGCACTTAAATTTTATCTTCATACTTCTTAAATGTTTGACTAATAATTCATAACCTTCCAAAGTCAAATCACTTATATCCAAAAGCATCAAATCATTGTTATTTATCATCTTCAATTCACCTCTTCCTCCTGTCTACTAAAACAAAAGTTCCTTTGACCTTTCCATATCCATAAACTATTAAATAAATGATATAAATCAAAGAAAAAATAATCACACCCAATATATACAATTCAATACTATAACCATGTTTAATATCAAATGGGAGCAATCCACTTATCAACAACCCGCCAACAAAACTAACCAGTATCACATTTGGAAGTACAAGTCCTTCCATGATACCTATCTCTTTAACACCCTTAATCTCCTTATTGCAATGTGGACATTTCATCCTATAATCACCCCCTTCTTAGTGGAAAACCTTTTTGTACAATATTCTTCAAACTGCTTAAACCTCTCAACATCTATTTTATTCTTTGCACGTTTATTATGGTCTTCGATTGCAACATCCAAACAACCCAGAAAGAAAAACAAATCTCTCCACAATAAAGTCAGTGGTTTAACTATCAAATATCCTTTCTGATAATGCCAATTCCAATCCATATTAAATTACCTCAACAAAGTGTTATACATCTTAGACCTTCTTACTGCTTTCTTGCACAATTGCCTTATTGTAGGTACTTGTTCCCTAAAACATTCTTCCCAAAAGCCAGACCCCGTAGTGAATTTGAACTTTCCAACATTTGTGCAAGTAGATGCTTTTCCTGTCCTAACATCTACATCAAATAATACTCTACCTTCAAAATCAACTTCATAGTCTTTCTTTATATTCTTATTATATTTCTTTAAAATATCTATCCTTTTATAATATTTAACACCATCTATAACAACTGTTAAACTACTTATATTAGGATGTATTTCTGTCAATTTCATATTTATTCACCTCGCTCTAATTTTATTGAATTTGAAATCTTAAAAATAGATTCCACTCTTTGACAAGTGATATGGTCATTCTTATCACCATAAAGGATATTGCTTATCTCTTCAGTAAGCTTGTCGCTTGAAGTCAAATAATCAACAGTCAAATCTTTTGGAAATATATCAAGAACAACAAAATCCTTGTAGCTGTCCTTATCCCTCTCAATCCACCCATAAAATCTTAGCCTTCTTTGCTTGTTGTATATACTATCAATAAACCTGTCCCAATAAACAAAAGCCAAATCACTCAGGCAGTCCTTAACAAAATCATACTGCCCTTTTGTAAGAATGTTCATCCTCTCAACCTCCCAATCACTTTCTCCTTTGTCAAATCATCAACTCCTCTCTCAATACCCTTATACAAATTGTCCACTTGGTGTAATAATTCTTCTGTTATCACTTTATCCAAATCCTTGTCTTGCAGGGCATCCAACCATTGTTCAGATGTTAAGTAACCCAACAAATAAATCAAAGTGAAATCTGTGGTTTCTATGTTCATTGCTTCAGCCTCTTTAAAGTCTCCTCCTTAATCAGCTCATTGAAAAACTTTTCCTGTGCCCTCATCACATCCTTAACTTTCTTCTTAGGCAGCTTGGTCTTGTGCATAATATAAATCTCCAGCACTTCCTTATTCAGCCCACTGTCTTTCCACAAATCAAAGGCATCCTTTATTGCCTTCAGCTGGTAGTTTAGTTCGTCTATCCTTCCGTTGGTCATCTAATCATCATCCTCGCTTTCCAAATCATCATCATCCTCATCTTTGTAGCTATCATCAAATTCCTCGTCATCCACCTTCAGCATCTCAATCCCACTCCAAGAATTTATGTTCCATTCCGCAAGCAAAATGATTGCCAGTATGCTCATAATCTCTAGAGCATCTTATATCTCTTGTATCATCTTCATCAGGGCAATTCATAAAGCATCCTGGTTCACTTGATTCACACTCACAAATTCCCAGCAATCTTCTAACTACCTGTTCCTTGATGTTCATCCTTCCCTCTTCAAAAACTCTATAGCATCTTCTTCTGTTTTGCAGATAGTGTGGTTACATTCCCTACAATACCAGTCAGGATTCAAAAAATCATCTAAACTTTCAGAGTTACCATAATAAGCGTTACCTTTATCATCAACACCAAAATCCATAATCCTTTGCTGGTACTCACTATAACCTAGCTCATCAATCTTCTTGTTACATTCAGGGCAAACTCTCTTACCCAACAACCTATTAACAACTTTCTGCTTATCATCTTTCTTCATCTTATTCCTCAAAACATATTCTTGAATTTCTCAATAATATCATTGCTATTCACCTTGATATATACACAACCCATATCATCTAATTCTATTAATGTGAATATATCACCATCGTCTAGAATATAACTAACAACTCCGTCACTTATCTGGTAAAAATGCCCAAATACAAAATTGTTATGATACAAATAATCCTTGACTATAATATTGGTAGCCCCTCTTTTATCACCAACCATCCTCTTTATTACCTTGCTCTTATCTGATTCCATTACTCCTCTTCTTCTTCAAAATCATAATCTTCTGGAAACTCTCCAGGCTCCATGCCAAACCCTTCTACTGCATTCTCCCACGCTTCATCAGGATTGTGGCCATACCCACTAAGCTCCAGCTTGAATATATACCTTCCATACTCGTGTCCTTTCAATCGTCTTATAACTTTAGCTTTGTCTGATTCAGTCATTCATCTTCACCCTCATACCAAATGGCACTTTATCCAAATCAATGCCATCTTTAGTTATAACCCACAATGCAGGAAACTTACTTGTGAAATTCAAATCCGTAAACCCATCAGTCAAAATTACAACAACCGAAGGATTAATTCTCTTATCAGAAATGTATTGAAAAGCATTTTTCAGCTCAGTTCCGCCTAAACCTTTATACTCTCTTCTTATCTCGTCGCCTTGATTGTACTGGTGATGTGAAGTCACCTCCACGTCAGTCGTCAACAAGTGCAGGTTCATTTCAAACTGCTGCAGCAATCCATTGCACTCTGACAGGAACTGCTGCTGCGCTTTCCCGCCGGTAGAGCCTGAAACATCCATTATGACAGCAACATCCCCTAAGCTCTCACCAGTAATAGAAGGCATATACACATCCTGATGGATAAACCTGCGATTGCTTGGCAACCAACTAAAGCCAGACTTTGCGGAAGTAATAATGAACTGCCTTAGCATATTCCTCCAATCCAGCTTCGGAGCCAATAATTGCTCAATGAACACATCCATTCCAGCAGGCAGCTTTCCAGCCATCTTTGCCTGCTGCCATGCCTTCGATACCTGTATTGCCCATTCTTTCTCAAGCTCATCCAGTTCCTGCTTTGAGCCTTTAATATCCTTGTGAACATCAAAAGGCTTGACTTCCTTGCCATTAATCTTGATGTTGCCTTTGGCGTCAATCTCAATCTTTATGTCTCCCTTCTCATATCTTCTGTAGCCGTTCTTGCCCTTGCCGTTCATCTCAGGCAGCTTGTTGTAGATTTCCTCAGCAGTCATGTTCTCAAACTCCTCATTATACAAACCGCCTTCAGGAACAAAATGGAACTCTTTATTTAGAATGGCGTTCGTGGCAAAGTCAATCGCTAAATTCCAGCGTTCATGCTCCCTGTCACCTTTACGGATAAGGTGGAAAAAAATGTTGTGTGCCACTTCATGGGCGACAATGAACTCCCTGTCCCTGTCGCTGCACTTCTCTGCAAACTCCTTATTGTACATTATGCACTTTCCGTCGGTGGCAAATGTAGGTACAGAATTATCCTCTTTCAGCGGAAGATGCAATGCCAGGTTTCCCCAGAAGCACCTGTCAAGCAATAAAGAAATTCTAGCCTTAATCAAAGCATCCTTAATGTTTAATGACATTGGTATTCACTTCCTAATCTCATAATATATACCTCCCAATCAATACACCAATCCAAAACGCATTGTAAATTATAAACATCTTGATAACTACTCTTGTTATTGAAGTATGATTGTCAAGCCAGTCACAAAATCTATTGTTTACCAGCTTGTTGTCTTTCAGCCAATACTTTATTCTCTTACCGCTTTCCATTGCAGTTCTCTATAGCCTGCTCAATATCTGTCAGCTTCATCACAATCCCAAACAATGCCAGCACCTGTATAGACTGCAGTATCGTCCATCCCAAAAGCTGCGGGCCTACAAGCATTGTTGTAAACCCACTAACAATAAATATTCCATGCCTCCAATCCTTGTTCATTTTCTCTTTCTCCTCTTTAACTTCTTCCATTGACTCTCACATTGATTCAATGCTTTCATCAGTAAATCTAACTCTGCATTATTGAATGTAAACCCAAAATACTTCCTCTTCTTGTTCCACCCTTTCCTAAACTTCGATTTTAGCAAAGTAATAGTCAATCCTTTCTTGCTCAAATAAACTTTGGATTTATCTTCATAAATCAATCGCATAATATTACCATACTTCTTGTGCACACAATAAGTTACATCTGCTTTCATCCTAACACCTCGTCCACATATCTCTTATTATAAACCTATATTTTTTATAATCATCATATAAATTGTTGCATATCTTACAATAATTCAACCTATATTCTATCTTATTCGATTTATTAAAATTTGTGCACCGTCTACATAATGTGACTGAATTAGATGCAATAGGATTTTGAATGTGGGACTTACCATTAGATGACACAACAAAATTAACTTTTTTCATCCTTTCAGCCTCCTTACCACAAATAATTTATCTATCTGTAAAAATAAGTCATCAACATCTCCAAAGTCAATATCTGCCAGTCCATCCTTAACTAATAATTTTAATTCAGACATAACTCTCTCCCTTTCCCTTAAACTATACACACCAAGATTGTTTTCCTCACCAACCCATCTATGATAATACCCTCTTGTTAAAAACTCGTTATCAACCATATTAAAATCAACTTGCTCGCAAACAATCTGAATCACCCACATCAACCTGTCATCTGCAAAATTCTCCAACCAAATCGGAAACTTCCTACAATCAACCAATAAATTTCCAACCTTGCGTTTCATTGCAACCCTCTACAAAAATAAAATATAATAAACAACATAAACCCATCCTAAAATCCCATGAATGATAACCCATAATATGGATTTATTCAAACTCCATGATATTGTTACTGCAATAGCACTTCCCAAACTAATTCCAGTTTCTTTCCACATCTTAACCTCATATTTCTCTATTAATTCATCAGCCTCAACGCTACCTTATACTTATCTCTTTCTTCTTTGGAGAGTTTGAATGGCAACAACTGTCTGCCAAAATTATTATATCCATATCCTCCATCTGTATACCCCATAAAATTCACACATACACGTCTTAAAAATCGGCTTTGGGTTTTGTAATGCTTCGCATCCTTATTTAACCAATAATAAACTGCCATATCTAAATCACACCTCTCTTCTGGGCTTGGTGTTCTATCTCTGTATGATTCAAAAAGAAATTCATCTTTGCAAAGCTATGCCCATACTTGCACTTATGGCACTCATAATAAACCCACCATTGCTTGCCTGCTGCATCTTTCAGTCCAGCATCATGCTCGTATCCCACAAATTTATCCATAACCCTGTCTTTCCTGCATACGCCAAAACATCTGATTGAAGTGCCTTGCCATTTCTCTATGAACGAAGCAACTTCACCACCCATATTTATATCCATTATTCTGTCTGACATTTTACATCACCTCTACAATATAACCTCTTTATTATGTTCTTTCTTATGACATTTAGCGCATACGGTAAATCCTTCATCTTTCTCATAATCAGTGTGGTGAAAATGTAAATATTTATTACTACCACATTTTGAGCATTTATTTTCCCTTAACCCCAGACATTGTGTCCTTCCATATGCTCTCTTGATTTCTGGGTGGTTATTTCTATGTTCCCGTTGCTTATCCAATATTTCCCCTTTATGCTTAATATAATATCTATCATGCTCTTTTTTAAGTTGTTCCGGATTGCTTGTCCTATGCTCTTTCTTCCTTTGTGCTAACCTTTTCTTATTCTTCTGAAAATAATATTTCCTATATTGTATAATATCATCTTTATTTTCTTTGAAATATCTCTCTCTTTGCCTTTTGACTTTGTCCGGATTACTTACTCTCCATCTCTTTTCTCTATCATACAAACTATCTTTATTCTTTTCTCTATACTCTTTGTGATACTCTCTTTGATATCCTTTAATTTCTTCTTTGTGTTCTTTCTTATACTTCCTATTGGCAACCCTAACTTTATCTCTGTGTTTTTCTCTATATCTCTTTTGTGTTTCCCTCTGTGCTTTCAATTTTTGTTCTCTATCCATTTTACACACATAAAGAGGTTATTTCTTATATATAAATATTTTGTTTGTTATAGTGTTACTACTATGGAATGACATCTTTGTTAACTCGAACCCATTCATCCAGAGCCTTGCTTGCCTTAACTTTCTCCTGCATATCCGTCTTCAGCAAATCCTTGACCAAGACAACAGAAAACTCCTTCTGTATCTTGAGGGAGTATCTGATAAGCCTGTCAATCTTGTCCTGATGCTCCCTGACGCAGTTTATCAATGCCGACACCAAAGCATACATTATGTTGGATTCTTCCGGCACAATATCCTTGCCTTTCAATAAAATATCTTCGGGCTTTGGAAGGTTCTTGTATATCTTCAAGAATCCGTATATCTCTGTCCCGGCACCTTCACCAACAGCCCCCTTGATGGCTTCAAACAATGTTCCATTCTCCAATCCGAGTTCCATTAACTCTGAAACATACTGCCAGGAACGTGGGGTAGCGAATGCCTTGTTGTCAACATCTTCCTTATAGTTATGCAATAAGTCTCCTTTCCTATAATTGTGGAAGCCTATTATCAGAGGGTTTATCTTATTGTTGTACGCCCATTGTTTCCAATCATCCAAGCTTGTCACAAAATCAATATTGATAAACCTGTTGCTTAACGCAGAGCTTAATCTTGTTACATACGCCCCATCGGATATGTTGTTGCCTGCGCAGATAATCCTTACCTTGTCTGGTAGCCTGTATTCCCCGATGCATCTGTCCAGAGTTAATTGCAAAGCTGCATTCTGCATTGATTTATTAGAGGTATTAAATTCATCCAAGAAGATAAGCATATCTTTGTCATAGTCTTCCGGAGGCAGGAATACCGGCCTTGTCCATATAGTTTCCTTCTTGTCCTTGTCTATTGTTGGTAATCCTCTCAAGTCAGTAGCATCCAACAAACTTAATCTGACATCCCTAAACTCCCATTTAAGCTCTTGGGCTACTTGCTTTACAACACTTGAATTATGTACTATAATATCATTCACTACAAAATTATGATTTATCTCATCTACCTCCATATCCCAAACCTCAAATTTTCCTTTTAACACTTTAATATCTGCTACTTGGTCCCAAAATATATCTGAGGTTGCTAACTTAGAATATACTGGGTCATCATAGTAGTCTGCAAATTTAAGTAATGTTGTTCTGCTAGGATAAATCCAATCCATTCTTGTCGGTAACTTAGGTAAAAATGTATTCCATCCATTATGACCCTTACGGAATCTTCCATCTTTATTTCTATAGTCTTGCCTCTTAATTGGTTTAATTGGAATAATATCAATGTTGGTATTGGTGGTTTTAGTAATCTTAATCTTATTATGTTTCCTCTTTAATATTAATCCAACCTCTTCTTTGAATATTCTTCTTCCCTCATTAGACAAAATATATAATTCCCAATAAGGCATCTTCTTCCTTGCTTTTGTATTAGTTGCAACTTTCATCTTTTTGCGGATAGTGGAAATTATCCCAAACCTTAATAGAAGATGTTGAATCTGCCTTATCATAACTTCTGATTTCAAACAAATCTTAATTGCCTTTTCTTCCACCCACCCATCGCAACTAAAAAATCTATTGAGAAATATTGCTATCTGTTTATTTGATAATTCCATCACTATATTAGGTATAAATTTAGTTTCTGAATTAGTATCACTTAATCCCTCTGTTTTTAAATCAGTAGTTAATGGGTTATCTATTCTTGAGTTTCTTAGTTTCTTACTTATATTATACCCTAAAGGATGTGAACCTTTCTTTACACTTAAGATGGGATACCTCCTTTCTACCGATTCTTTAAGTTCATCTACTATAATTTTATCAGAATTATAGAATGAAATTCTTGCCATATGTCCTTCCGCTAAAAGATAAGCTAATATCTTAACATAATCTTCATCAATGGTCTTAGTCAGATTCAAATTATAATTTCTTGGTGTTGCAATATAATCCCCTTCCTTTATAAAATCAGCAGGCTTCCATCCATCAATCATAAATAATGGATGTTCGGGAGTTAATTCAATCTTCTTACCAGTCCTTGTAGTTATTCTCAATAGCTTAGTAACACTTCTATTAAACTTCCCCTTAACTTTAGATTTCTTCAATTTATAACTATCACCAAGTGTTATACTTTGGGTGGGCAGGTCTTTAATATGTAGTAGTCTTCCATCACCACTTACAACAAAATCACTCTTACTGCCAAAATGTATACATTTTCCAATTCCCACCGCGCCAAACACAAATATTGCCCTATGCGGGTTCTTCACTAAACTCCTCTTCAGAAAATCCTTTACTTCATTCGGCTTCATACCCATCTTTAGTTACCTCATCAACTCCCTTTCCATTATCCTCTCCTGCTCTAAATGCCCTTTAGAGGGCTTGCTATTCATAACCAAAATAACTCCTTCGTCCTCTGCAACAGGAATACCAAGCTCTTGTTGTAATTTGTCGTCGCCAAACCTTAAGAATCCTTCATCTCCCTCGCAAGATAAGCATGAATTACATTTAGGATTTATCTCGTACGGTCTCGCATTGCAATTATGACCCTTTTCACAACTCTGGCAAAATCCCTGCTGGAAAAACCCACATCTAACCTGTTCACATCTTCTATATCCTTCCCTTAAAACTTTAGGCGGGACTGTCGGCTGTAAATTCATTATCCTTCACCTAAATAATATATT
>Ga0208958_1002160_pt1 | contig 17487 bp, 12 predicted proteins | sample RifOxyB1_FD_184032 | JGI IMG/M metagenome (GOLD analysis project Ga0208958, IMG submission 184032) | Soil microbial communities from Rifle, Colorado - Rifle Oxygen_injection B1 (SPAdes) | ecosystem: Environmental > Terrestrial > Deep subsurface > Rock core/Sediment | place: Rifle, Colorado... | reverse complement strand
CGCCCGCATCGCCGAGAAGGCGGCGTGACCCGGGGTGTCCAGGAAGGTGACCTTCTGGCCGTCCTCCAGGCGCACCTGATAGGCGCCGATGTGCTGGGTGATGCCGCCGGCTTCGCCGCCCGCCACATCGGTGGTGCGCAGCGCGTCCAGCAGCGAGGTCTTGCCGTGGTCGACGTGGCCCATGATGGCCACGACCGGGGCGCGGGTCTCGGTGGCGCCCTCGTCGTCCGCCTCGGCGATGAAGCCGGTCTCGACGTCGGATTCGGACACGCGCTTGACCGCCATGCCGAACTCTTCCGCCACCAGTTCGGCGGTGTCGGAATCGATCACGTCGTTGATCTTCATCATCATGCCCTGCTTCATCAGGAACTTGATGATGTCGACGCCGCGCACGGCCATCCGGTTGGACAGCTCCTGCACGGTGATGACGTCAGGAATGACCACTTCGCGCGGACGGTTCGGCGCGTCGGTGGAGCCGCCCTTGCGCTTTTCCTTCTCGCGTTCGCGGGCGCGGCGGACAGAAGCCAGCGAGCGCATGCGCTCGGCGGCGTCGCCGTCGCCGACCACGGACTGGATGGTCATCCGGCCTTCGCGGCGCTTGGGCTCGCCGCGGGTGCGGCTGACCGCCTTGCCGGCGTCGGAGAAACGCTTGTCGCGGTCGTCGTCGCGCGCGACGGGGCGGCCGAAGCCGGCGCCGGGCGCGCGGCTGGGACGGGCCACTTCCGGGGTCGCGGGCGGGGCGTTCGGAGCCGCTCGGCCGCCGGGGCCGGTGCGCGGGCCGCCGGGGCGGGCGGCGCCGGGGGCCGGGCGGGGGTTCAGGGCCGAATAGCGGACCGGCTCGGCCGGCTTGGCGCCCTGGGGACGCTGGCCGCCGGGGCCGGGACGGCCGCCCTGGGGACGGTCGCCTTGCGGACGCTCGGACGACTGGGGCCGATCCGAATAGGAGCGGTCGCCGCCGCCCATGGCCTGTTCGCGGGCCGAACGGCCGCCGAAGGCCGGGCGCTCGGCCGGGGCGCGTTGCGGATTGCCGGGCTTGGGCGCACGCTGACCGAAGTTGACCGACGGACGGGCCGGGGCCGCCGGGCGAGCCGGAGCCGCAGGCGCGGGCGTCGGGGCAGGGGCGGCGGGGGCGGCCGGCGCCGGCGCCGCGGCGGCCGGAGCGGCGGGCTTGGGCGCGGGCTTGGCCGGTTGAGGCGCGGCGGCGGCCAGTTTGGCGGCCTCGGCCCGGGCGGCTTCGGCGGCGGCCTTGGCGGCGGCGGCCTCGTCGCGCGCGGCCTGGGCGGCGCGTTCGTTGGCGGCGGCCTGTTCGCGGGCGGCGGCTTCGGCCTGGGCCTTGGCGGCGGCTTCGGCGGCGGCCTTGGCGGCGTTGGCCTGGGTCGCCAGAGCGATGGCGCGGCGGCGGGCCTCCTGCTCCTCGGCCGACAGGGCGCCGCCGGCCGGTTGGGACGGACGCGGGCCCTGGGGCCGGTTCTGCGACGCGGCCTGTTGCGGACGCGCGACGTCGAAGCCCTGCGGCCGCTGCGGCCCGCCGGCGCCCGGACGGCGCTTGGTCTCGACCACCACCGTCTTGGACCGCCCGTGGCTGAAGCTCTGCTTGACGGTGCCGGTCGGCACCGATCCCACGACGCGCGGCTTCAGGCTCAGCGGGGCGCGCGGCCCCGACTGGGACGGCGTTCCGCCCTGATTGCCCTGGCCCTGGCCCTGGTTGGTCTTGTCGTTTTCGTCGCTCATCCGGTCGCTTTACTCGGGGCGGAAAGGCCCGCCGTCCTCATCGTCTAATACACATGAACGACCGTGAGCCCGTCTCCGCCCTTGGAGACAGGCCCTCGGCCGCCAAAATCCTCAGCTCGCCCCTGACGGGGGTGCGCCCGCCGATCCGTCCTCGACACCGGAAATCTCCCAGTGCGGGGGGCGAAGCGGCCGAAATCCAGCCAGTCGTTCGACCTCCAGGGTCCACCGATCGGCGCGTCCGCCCGCAAGCAGGACGGCGTGTATCGCATTTTCCAGCCCAAGGGCCAAACTCAAATCGTCCGTCGTGAAGGCGCCGCAGATTTTCGCGGTCTGATGACGCGCCAGGGCCAGGATTTTTCCCCGCCCGTCGGCCGAGCCGTCGGCGGCCTCGATCACCCAGGCGGCCTTGCCGGACCGCAGGGCGGCGGCGGACTTTTCGAAGCCGGATATAAGAACGCCCTCGCGCCGGGCAAGACCCAGCTGGTCCAGACAACGCCGGACCAGCAGGCGTTCGACCAGGTCGGCCAGGTCGGCGGGGGCCGTCAGCTTCGTCTTGGCGGCGCGGGTGAAGCCGTTTTTCTTGACCGCCGCCTCGACCGAGGCGCGGCTGGCCTCGACCCACAGGCCGCGCCCGGGCAGTTTCCGGCCCAGATCGGGAACCACCTGGCCGTCGGGCCCGGCGACGAAACGGATCAGACGAGATTCGTCCATGACCTCGTGAGAGACGAGGTCCCGGCGTTCCCGATCAATCGTTGCGTCGCGCAAGCTCATATGCGGCCAGGTCTCCCATCACGCGTTCGACGGTTCGGAGGCGTCCTCGTCGAGGACCTCCGCGGCGTCTTCGGCCTGTTCGTCGGCGGGAGCCTCTCCGAACACCTGATCCGGGTCGTATTCGCCCTCGGCGTAGTCGCCCTCGTCCTCTTCGGGCTCGGGCTGCGGCAGTTCCGAGGCGTCGATCCAGCCGGCGGCCACGCGGGCCTGCAGGATCAGCAGCTCGGCGTCTTCCTGGGCCAGGTTGAAGCTTTCCAGTACGCCCGGGACCTTGACCCGTTCGCCGTTCCTGACCTCGTAACCGCCGCGGATTTCGTCCGTGGCCAGGTCGGCCAGGTCCTCGACGGTCTTGACCCCGCCTTCACCCAAGGCGACGGCCATGGCCAGGGTCACGCCCGGCACGTCCAGAACCGCGTCCTCGACGCCCAGTTCAGTGCGCTTGGCGTCCAGTTCGGCGGCCTTGCGGTCCAGATATTCGCGGGCGCGGGTCTGCAGCTCCTCGGCCGTCTCCTCGTCGAAGCCCTCGATTTCCGAGACCTCGTAGGGGTCGACATAGGCCAGGTCTTCCACCGTGGCGAAGCCTTCGGTGACCAGCAGCTGGGCGATGACCTCATCCACGTCCAGGGCTTCCTGGAACAGGGCGGTGCGCTCGCCGAACTCGCGCTGACGACGCTCGGAGTCCTGGCTCTCGGTGATGATGTCGATCTGCCAGCCGGTCAGCTGGCTGGCCAGGCGCACGTTCTGGCCGCGACGGCCGATGGCCAGCGACAGTTGTTCGTCGGGCACGACCACTTCCACGCGGCCGGCTTCCTCGTCCAGCACCACCTTGGACACCTCGGCCGGAGCCAGGGCGTTGACGATGAAGGTGGGCTCGTCCGGGTTCCACTGGATGATGTCGATCTTCTCGCCCTGCAGTTCGGCGACGACCGCCTGAACGCGCGAGCCGCGCATGCCGACGCAGGCGCCGACGGGGTCGATCGAGCTGTCGTTCGACAGGACGGCCATCTTGGCGCGCGAGCCCGAGTCGCGCGCGGCGGCGCGGATCTCGATCACGCCGTCATAGACTTCCGGCACTTCCTGGGCGAACAGCTTGGCCATGAAGCCCGGATGGGCGCGCGACAGCATGACCTGCGGGCCCTTGGCCTCGGGCCGGACGTCGTAGATGTAGGTGCGGATCCGGTCGCCGATGTTGAACACCTCGCGCGGGATGGACTGGTCGCGGCGCATGACGCCCTCGCCCCGGCCCAGGTCGACGATGGTGTTGCCGTATTCCACGCGCTTGACCGTGCCGTTGACGATCTCGCCGACGCGATCCTTGAACTCTTCGTACTGGTTGGCGCGCTCGGCCTCGCGGACCTTTCCGGTCACGACCTGGCGGGCCATCTGGGTCTGGACCCGGCCGAACTCGAACGGCGGCAGCTGTTCGACATATTCCTTGCCGACCTCGGCCTCGGGGTCGCGCTTCAGGGCGTCGCGCAGACGCACCATGGCGCTGTCGTTGAACTCCTCCAGCTCGTCTTCCGGCTGCCAGTCGTCCTCAACGATGGTGACGTGACGGGTCAGGGACAGTTCGCCGGTCTTGTGGTCGATCTTGGCGCGGATGTCGTGATGGGCGCCGTAGCGCGACTTGGCGCCCTTCTGGATCGCCTCCTCGATCGCCTCGATGACGATTTCGCGGTCGATGTTCTTCTCGCGGGCCACGGCCTCGGCGATCTGCAGCAGTTCGAGGCGATTGGCGGAAATACCGGTGACGGCCATCAGGCTTTGTCCTCAGAAGGGGTCGTGGTGTCGGTGTCAGCGTCTTCGGCCGCCCCTTCGGGCAGGCCGTCGTCTTCAGGTTCGCCGCGGGCGGCGCGGATGGCGGCGCCCCGTTTCATCAGGGCGTCGGTCAGGACCAGTTTCGCATCGCTCAACCAGTCGAAGGGGATCAGGGCGGTGTCCTCCTCGCCCTCCAGGTCGATCAGGACATTGCCGTCCTCGAACCCGGCCAGCACGCCCTTGAAGCGTTTGCGGCCCTCGATCATCCGGTCCGTCTCCAGCCGCGCCTCCTCGCCCTCGAACAGGTCGAAGTCGATGGGGCGGGTCAGGGGGCGGTCGATGCCGGGGGAGGAGACCTCCAGCAGATATTCGCCGGAGATGGGGTCGGCGGCGTCGAACACCTCCGACACGGCCCGGCTCAGCTTGGCGCATTGCTCCACCGAGATGTCGTGGTCGGACGGGCGTTCGGCCATGATCTGCAGGCGCTGGCGCTTGGAGCCGCTCATCAGACGAACGCGCACGACCTCGAGCCCGAGCGACTCCGCGATCGGGTCGATCAGCTCCAGCAATTGGCGGTCCTGGGCGGTCTTTGCGCGCAAGCGGCGAATATCCAAAACAAAAGCGGCGGTCCGTCCGGGCCGCCGCTTTGAACGACGCCGTTGGACGCCGGTCTAACGATGTGGAGCGCCATATAGGCCTTTCACATTCGCTTGTCAGCCCCAATCGGCGCCCACCGACCGCGACAGAGGCGGAAATAGAGGGCGCCGGCCAGAAACCCGCCCGTCACTATGCCGGCCACGCTGGCCGCCAGGACCATGTCGAGGGCCCCGAAAACGCCCTCGGCGCCGGGCGTGAGCCCGGCCCGAAACATCCAAGGCGCCATCAGAAAGCCCGCAGTCGGTGCGAAAGAGCGGCAAATCAACGAAACAAGGACGTAGACGCTCGCGCTTGCACACCCGGCCAGGCCCCAGGCCCACCAGGCTCGCGCTTGCAGGCTACGCTCGGCGAGCCAGCATCCGACGCCGCCGAAAAGGAGGGCGGGGATGAGTCCCCACAGGGTCACAAGAATGAACAGGGCGATGAGGCTGACGACGCCCGAGAAGATGGCGTCGATCGCCAAGCCGCCATCGACGCCTCCGGTGAGCGCCTGCGGAATGGAGGCCAGCAAAACACAGGCGAAAAAGGCGATCAGGGAAAGACCCGGCGCGTAGAGGACGCAGGCCGCCAGGTGATGGATGTTTGGTCCGGGACTGCCTCGCTTCATTTCGCAATCCCCGGCGCCCGACATAGCCTACCGAAGAATGCCGCGCTCACCTCGGATTGCAACCCTGGCTACTGAGCGAGGCTGAGCCGTCCCAGATAATCCATCTTGCCCAGCGGCACGCCCTCCTTGCGCAGGACGGCGTAGGCGGTCGTGACGTGGAAATGGAAGTTGGGCAGGACGAAACTGGTCAGATAGCCCAGGCCGTCGAAGTTCAGTTCCCGGCTCGGCGTCTTCAGGCTGATCGACCGGGTCTCGGCGCCGGCGAAGGCGGCCGGGTCCACGCCCTCGATGAAGGCCAGGGTGCGGGCGATCCGGTCCTTCAGTTCGGCGAAGGTCGTCTCCGTATCGGCCATGGCCGGGTTGTCCACGCCCGCCAGCCGGGCCACGGCGCCCTTGGCCGTATCCGAGGCCAACTGCACCTGGGCGGCCAGGGGGCGCATGTCGTCGTGCAGCCGGGCCTGGATCAGGACGGTCTCGTCGAAACCCTCCGCCACGGCCTTGTCCAGGAAACCGGACAGATTGGCGAGGCCGCGCGCCAGAACGGGCGTGGCGAAGTCGTAGATCGAGAGGGTCATTCAAGGGCTCCGGTGAAGACGGCCTAAGCTGGGCGGTTCATCGCCGCCGCGCCAGACCGTCCTCGACGAAGCCGCCTAGAATTCTTCCCAGCCCGCCGAGGCGTCGGCCTCCGGCTCGGACGCGGGGGCGGCGCCGCCGCGACCGATGACCTTCAGCGCCGCCGCCATATGGGTCGAGCGAGCCGGGGCGGCCGAGGGGGCCTTGGCCGGGGCGGCGGGCTTGGGCGCGGATCGCGGCGCGGCGGCGGGCGCGGCGGCGCGGACGGCGTCCCCGACCCTGAACTGGGCCACCGAGGTCTGCAGCGCCTCCGCCTCCTGGGCCAGGGAGTGGCTGGCGGCGGTCGACTGCTCGACCATGGCGGCGTTCTGCTGGGTGACCTGATCCATCTGGTTGACGGCCGTATTGACCTGGGCCAGGCCGGTTGCCTGTTCCTGGGCCGAGGCGGCGATTTCCGACACCAGGCCGTCGATTTCGGCGACGCGGTCCACGATCCGCTGCAGGGCCTCGCCGGTCTGGCCGACCAGCTTGACCCCCGAGCCCACCTGGGTGGTCGAGGCCGAGATCAGGGTCTTGATCTCTTTCGCCGCCTCCGCCGAACGCTGGGCCAGGGCGCGGACCTCGGAGGCCACGACGGCGAAGCCGCGACCGGCCTCGCCGGCGCGGGCCGCCTCGACGCCCGCGTTCAGGGCCAGCAGATTGGTCTGGAAGGCGATCTCGTCGATCACCCCGATGATCTGGTTGATCTGGGCCGAGGAGCTCTCGATGGCGTGCATGGCCGACACGGCGTCGCGGACGATGACGCCCGAGGTCTCGGCGTCGCCCTTGGCCGACTGGACCACATCCGAGGCCTGGCGGGCGCCCGAGGCCGTCTTGTTGACGGTGGCGGTGATTTCGTCGAGCGCCGCGGCGGTCTCTTCCAGGCTGGCCGCCTGCTGTTCGGTGCGGCGCGACAGGTCGTCGGCGGCGTGGGAGATCTCGCCGGCGCCGGCGCGAATGGCCGCGACATTGCCCAGGACCACGCCCATGGCCTGTTGCAGCTGGGCGATGGCGGCGTTGAAGTCGGCCTTCAGCTTGGCGTAGTCGGCCGGGAAGTCCTGGGTGATGGTGTAGGTCAGGTCGCCGCGCGTCAGATGGTCCAAGCCTTCGCCCAGAGCCGCCACCACGGCCGCCTGCTCGCGGGCCAGGGCGTCGGCGGCGCGCTGGTTGCGGGCCCGCTCCTCGTCCGACTGGGTGCGCAGGGCCGCGCCCTCGGCCTCCAGCTCCATCTTCTCGACGGCCGCGTCGCGGAAGGCGAGCAGGGCGACGCCCATCTTGCCCAGTTCGTCCTTGCGCTGGGCGTGGGGCACGTCGATCGAGGTGTCGCCGCCGGACAGCCGGCCCATCCGGTCGCCGATGCCGGTCAGGGCCGCGACGATGGAGCGCGAGACGATCAGGCCCAGGCCCAGGGCCAGGACGGTCGCGGCGAAAATGGCGATCAGGGTCGTCCAGACGACGGCGTCGACCTTTTGCGACAGCCGGGCCGACTCCTGGGCGCTGGCCTCGATCTTGGCGTTGGTAAAGGCGGTCAGCTTCGGGACCAGTTCGCCCGCCTTCGCGTCCATCTCGGCCAGGACCGCGCGCCCGCCGGCCGCGTCATTGGCGAGATCCAGCTCGATGGATCGCACCGCCAGGGCGCGGACCTCGTCCAGGGGCGCGCGAAAGCTTTCGATCTCCGCCTTCCATTGCGGCGCCAGAGTCTCGGCCTCGTCCATCAGGGTCTTGATCGTTTCGATCTTGTCCGTCGCGTGCTTCGCCGACTCGCGCGCCTCGGTGGAGGCGCCGTCGTAGGCGAAGACCTTGTAGACGTCGTAGCCCAGGCCCTGCAGGTTCCGGTTGACCCGGATCATCTTCACCATGGCGACGTTTTCGACATCGACCAGCCGGGAATAGTCGGCGTTGACCTTCTTCATCGCCCAGGCGCTGACAGCCGCGCCCCCCAGGCCCACCAGGGCCAGCAGGATCAGGGGCACGATGATCTTCACCGCGACCTTGGTGTCGGACAGGATCTTGTTCAAAACAGCCTCCGGGCGCCGCGGCAAAGGACTCAGGACTTGAGCCCTGACCTTGGCGTCCCGGATCGAGACGAATCGTAAAGACGGACCTAGGGCGAACTACATATATCGCCGGTCAGCGATCCCCTCCCGAGACCTCAGGCCTCAGAACTCTTCCCAACCGTCCTCGACCGGCGCCGGCGCCGGCGCGGCCCCGCCGCGACCCAGGGTCTTCAGGGCGGCGACCATGACGCCGGAGCGGGACGGCTCGGCCGGAGCGGGCGCAGGCGCGGCTCGAGCGGCCGGGGCGCGCGTCGTCTCGCCCACCTTGAACTGAGCCACCGAGGCCTGCAGCGACTGGGCCTCCTGGGCCAGCGAATGGCTGGCGGCGGTCGACTGTTCGACCATGGCGGCGTTCTGCTGGGTGACCTGGTCCATCTGGTTCACCGCCGTATTGACCTGGGCCAGACCGATCGCCTGTTCCTGGGCCGAGGCCGCGATTTCCGAAACCAGACCATCGATCTCGGCCACGCGATCCACGATCCGCTGCAGGGCCTCGCCGGTCTGGCCGACCAGTTTCACCCCGGCCCCCACCTGATCGGTCGAGGTGGAGATCAGGGTCTTGATCTCCTTCGCGGCTTCCGCCGAGCGCTGGGCCAGGGCCCGGACTTCCGACGCCACCACCGCAAAGCCGCGACCCGCCTCGCCGGCGCGGGCCGCCTCGACCCCCGCGTTCAGCGCTAATAGGTTGGTCTGGAAGGCGATCTCGTCGATGACGCCGATGATCTGGCTGATCTGTTCGGACGAGCCCTCGATGGCCTGCATGGCCTGGACGGCGTCCCGCACGATGATCCCGGAGGTCTCGGCGTCGCCCTTGGCCGCCTGAACCACGTCCGAGGCCTGGCGGGCGCCCGAGGCGGTCTTGTTCACCGTGGCCGTGATCTCGTCGAGGGCGGCGGCGGTCTCCTCCAGGCCCGCCGCCTGCTGTTCGGTGCGGCGCGACAGGTCGTCGGCGGCCTGCGAAATCTCTCCGGCGCCCGAACGGATGCCGGCGATATTGGCCACCACCACCGACACCGCCTGCTGCAGCTGGGCGATGGCGGCGTTGAAGTCGGACTTCAGCTGGGCGGCCTTGGGCGCGAACTCGGCCTCGATCCGATAGGTGAGGTCGCCGTGGGCCATGGCCGACAGTCCCTGGCCCAGGGCCTCGATCGTGACCCGGTCGGCCTCGGCCTCCGCCGCCTTCTCGGCCTCGCGCGCCGCCCGCTCCTGCTCGCTCATCGACCGTTGCGACAGGGTCTCGGCCTCCAGCCGCTCCTTCTCGATGGCGGCGTCGCGGAAGATCGCAAGGGCCGAAGCCATCTTGCCGATCTCGTCGCCGCGTTTGATCCCGGGGATTTCGGAGGCCGTGTCGCCGCCGGCCAGGGCGCGCATCCGCCCTTCCAGCGCCACCACAGGGGCCGACACCGACCGGCCGATGAACCAGGCTGCGGCGCCCAGGGCCAGGACCACCAGCAGGGCCATGGACCCCAGGGCCAGGGCCGCCTTGCCCACGGCCGCCGCGATCTGGTCGGTATAGACGCCCGAGCCGATGACCCAGCCCCAGGGCGCGAAACCCTTCACATAGGAGATCTTGGGCGAGGCCCCGTCCTGGTTCGGCTTGGCCCACTGGTACTCGACGAAGCCCTCGCCGTCCTTCTGCACCACGGCGACGAATTCCTTGAACATCAGCACGCCGTCGGCGTCCTTGTTCTCGCTCAGATCCTTGCCGTTCAGCGCCGGCTTCATCGGGTGCATCACCATGGTGGGATGCATGTCGTTGATCCAGAAATAGTCGTCCTGGCCGTAGCGCATGGCGCCGACGGCGGCCTTGGCGGCGGTCTGGGCCTGATCGCGGGTCAGCCGGCCGGCCGCCTCCTCGCCCTGATAGAAGGCGACCACGCTGTGGGCGATCTCGACCGTCTTCTTGGTGCGGTCGGCGATGTCCTCGCGCATCACGGCGTCGAGCCGCATCAGGGACAGGCCGGTGACGATCAGCAATCCGGCCATGGTCAGCAGGGCCAGCAGATTGATCCGGCCGCCGATGGTCAAGCTCTTCATGGTCAGGCTCCCCCTACGAGTACGGGAAGATGACTAAGGAAGAAGCTTAACATCCCTGGTCATATTGTTTAGGTAATTCCCCTTACTCAGACCCGCCGGTACTCGAGGAAGATCGGGGCGGTGTCGCCCAGCTTCTTCTCTTCGTAGCGGGTCACCACATGGTCCGGAGGGGGCAGGAACCAGTCCTGATCCGCCGCCCCGACCCGTTCCAGGCCCGGCGTCCGCTCCAGCCGTTCCAGGGCCCATTCGGCGTAGTCCAGCCAGTCGGTGACGAACCGCAGCGTCCCGCCGGGCTTGAGGATGCGGGCGAAGGCCTGGGCCGTCTCGTCCTGCAACAGGCGGCGCTTGTTGTGCCGGGCCTTGTGCCAGGGGTCGGGAAACAGGATCAGCACCCGGTCCACCGCGGCGTCGGGCAGGGCGTTCACCAGATCGCGCGCGTCGTCGGCGTGAATGCGGACATTCTTCAGCCCGTCTGCGTCGATGTGGCGCAGAGCCGAGGCGACCCCGTTCAGAAAGGGTTCGCAGCCGATCACCAGGGCGTCGGGCCGACGCCCCGCCTGGGCCGCCATATGCTCCCCGCCGCCGAAACCGATCTCCAGCCAGACCTCGACGGCCTCGGGCATCATCCCCTTGGGGTCGACCGGCCCGGCCTTGGGATCGGGCACGGCGATCCGGGGCAGCAGACTGTCCATCAGCGCCGCCTGGCGCGGCTTGATCGGCCGGGCCTTGATACGGCCGAAGGACCGCAGGGGCCGGTCGAGATGCGGGTTGTCGTCGTCGCTCATGCGCGTGCCGTTAGCCGCCCCCGCCTTTAGCGTCCAGCCGGACCGGACCGGCGCGGCTTCGTCGAACATCGAAATCTTTTGACGCCTCCGTCGGATGACCCTCCTATGACGATCGCAAGACACGTCGGGGCTGACGTGTCAGTGGGGAAGAGGGATCTGATGATCGGACATTATCTGCGGGGCGCCGGCCTCGCGGCCATGGGCTGCGCCATGCTCGGCCTGTCGGCCTGCGCCACGACGGGGACGGACTCGGGAGAGGGCGCCGCCGCGCCGTCGAAGGACAAAAGCCTGGCCGCCGGCCTGGACCCGGCGACGACGCTGAACCCCTATCCGTCCACCTATCAACCCTTGCCGCGCGAGAATTTCGCCGTGGTCGGCGCGACCGTCCTGACCGGAACGGACCGCAGGATCGACAACGGCGTGGTCGTGGTGACCGACGGCAGGATCGCCGCCGTCGGCGACGCCTCCACCCCCGTCCCCGCCGGCTATCGGGTGATCCAGGCGCGCGGCCGTTATGTCACCCCCGGGATCATCGACGTCCACAGCCATCTGGGCGTCTATCCCTCGCCCGGGGTCCAGGGCATGAGCGACGGCAACGAGGCGACCAGCCCGAACACGGCCCAGGTCTGGGCCGAACATTCGCTGTGGCCCCAGGATCCGGGCTTCAACACCGCCCGCGCCGGCGGCGTCACGACCATGCACATCCTGCCCGGCTCGGCCAATCTGTTCGGCGGCCGCGGCGTGACCATCCGCAATACGCCCTCCATCACCATGCAGGGCATGAAGTTCCCGGACGCCCCCTATACGGTGAAGATGGCCTGCGGCGAGAACCCGTCGCGGGTTTACGGCGGCCGCAACCAGAGCCCCTCCACCGGCATGGGGAATATGGCCGGTTATCGCGCCGCCTTCATCGCCGCGCGCGAATACAAGGCCAAGTGGGACAAGTGGCGCGAGGACGGCGAGGGTTCGCCCCCGACCCGCAATCTTCAGAGCGAGACCCTGGCCGGGGTGCTGGACGGCTCGATCCTGATCCAGAACCACTGCTACCGCGCCGACGAAATGGCCCTGATGATGGATATGGCCAAGGAGTTCGGCTACCGCATCACCACCTTCCACCACGCCACCGAGGCCTACAAGCTGGCCCCGCAACTGGCCGAGGCCGGCATCTGTTCGGCCATGTGGACCGGCTGGTGGGGCTTCAAGATGGAGGCCCTCGACGCCATCGAGGAGAACGCCGCCCTGGTGGACGCGCCCGAAGGCTCCTGCGCCGTCATCCATTCCGACGACGCCGAACTGACTCAACGGTTGAACCAGGAGGCCGCCGCCGCCCTGTCGGCCGGTCGCCGCGCCGGCCTGAACATCTCGGAGGAGCACGCCATCAGCTGGATCACCTCCAACGCCGCCAAGGCCATCGGCGTCGCCGACCAGACCGGCTCGCTGGAGCCCGGCAAGCGCGCCGACGTGGTGATCTGGAGCGCCGATCCCTTCTCGATCTACGCCCGCGCGGACCAGGTCTTCATCGACGGCGCCCTGACCTTCGACCGGACCAACCCCGCCTATCAGCCGACCAGCGATTTCGAGCTGGGCCAGCCCGGCTACGGCCTGACCGCCGCCAACGTCACGGAAGGAGCCCGCTGATGCGTCTGTCCCACATCCTCGCAGGCGCCGCCGCCGCCCTCGCCTTCGCCGTCCCTGCGGCGGCTCAGGACACCACAGCCATCGTCGGCGGCCGCATCCTGACCGGAACCTCGGTCATCGAGCGCGGCACGGTCGTGATCCGCGACGGCAAGATCGTCTCGGTCGGAACGGGCGCCGCCCCGTCCGGCGCCCGCGTCATCGACGCGACCGGCAAGACGGTCGCCCCCGGCTTCGTCGCCGTCGATTCCGGCCTGGCCGGGACCGAGGTCGGCGCCGTCGGCGGCACCAATGAGCTGCGAAATGCGTCCAACACCCTCAGCGCCGCCTTCGACATCTCCTACGGCCTGGACCCCTGGTCCTTCACCCTGCCGGTGGCGCGTCTGGGCGGGATCACCCGCGCCGTGGTCGTGCCCCAGCACCCCGGCTCGTCCGGCGGCCATGTGCACGAGGACGAGACGGCCGGCGCCGGCGACGGCGGCTATCAGACGCCGGGTCTGTTCGCGGGCCAGGCGGCGGTCATCGACCTGGGTCAGGATGCGAACATCCTGGTCAAGCCGCGCGTGGCCATGGTCGCCCCCTTCGGCGAGGCCGGGGCCGACATCGCCGGCGGCGCGCGCGGCGCCCAGTTCGTCCTGTTCAAGGAGACCCTGGCCGAGGTCCGCCTCTACGCCCGCAACAAGTCGGCCTATGAGCGGGCGGGCCTGCGCGACCTCAGCCTGTCGCGCGCCGACCTGGAGGCCCTGATCCCGGTCGCCAATGGTTCGATGCCCCTGATCGTCACCGTCCACCGGGCGTCCGACATCCAGCAGGTGCTGCGTCTGGCGCGCGAGGAAGGGATTAAGCTGATCCTGGACGGCGCCGAGGAAGGCTGGCTGGTCGCCGGCGAGATCGCCGCGGCGGGCGTGCCCGTCCTGCTGAACCCCATCTCCAACCTGCCCGCCGACTTCGAGATGCGGGCGGCGCGGATGGAGAATGCGGCGGCCCTGAACGCGGCCGGCGTCGTCATCGCCATCAAGGGCAACGAGGGTTCGACCCACCGCGCCCGCGAGGCCCGCTACAACGCCGGCAACGCCGTCTCGCACGGCCTGCCTTACGGCGCCGCCATCGCCGCCCTGACGGTCAATCCGGCGAAGATCTTCGGCATGGCCGGACAGTTCGGCCAGATCGCGCCGGGCGCCGCCGCCGACGTCGTGGTCTGGTCCGGCGACCCGCTGGAGCCGCTCAGCCAGCCCTCGGCCGTCTTCATCGACGGGGTCGAGCAACCGTTGACCAGCCGCGCCCTGCTGCTGCGCGACCGTTATCGTCAACAGACGCCGATGCCGCCGGCCTATCGCAACTGACGGCCTTTCAGGTCTGAAGGAAAAGGGCGGGACCGCAGGGTTCCGCCCTTTTTTCGTCTCCGCCTACCGGGCCAGAAACCGCAGGGCCGCGCGCGCCAGCCGGCCCGCCGCCCCGTCCCACGGCGGCCCCAGCCGCTCAAAGGCGTTCACCGGCCCCACGTCATAGACCGCCCGCGCATGGCTGAAGCGTTTGAAGCCCTCAGGCCCGTGATAGGCGCCCAGGCCGCTGGGCCCGACCCCGCCGAACGGCAGGTCGTTCTGGGCGATATGGAGCATGGTTCCGTTCAGGGTCGCGCCGCCCGACAGGCCGGAACCCAGGATCCGGTCGCGCGTCCGCGCCTGGTTGGTGAAGCCGTACAGGGCCAGGGGCCGGGGCCGGGCGGCCACGAAGGCCAGGGCTTCATCCAGGCTGTCGTATCCGACCACCGGCAGGACCGGGCCGAAGATCTCCTCCTGCATCAGCAGGCCGTCGCTCGGCGGGTTCAGCACCAGGGTCGGGGCGATCTTGCCGTTGTTCCCGTCGCCCGCATCCGGGTGCTCCAGCACCTCGGCCCCCGCCGCCCGCGCCGCCGCCACCGCCTCGTGCAGCCGCACCCGGTGGCGTTCGCTGATCACCCCGCTGTAGTCGGGATTGTCCTGAAGCGTCGGATAGGCCCGGCGCGCCTGATCCAGCACCGCCTCGGCGAAGGCCCGGACCTGACCGGCCGGGACCAGGGCGTAGTCGGGGGCGATACAGGTCTGGCCCGCGTTCAGGAACTTGCCGAAGGCGATGGACCGCGCCGCCTTGTCCAGCGGATAGTCGGGCGCCACCACGGCCGGCGACTTGCCGCCCAGCTCCAGCGTCACCGGCGTCAGGTTTTCCGCCGCCGCCCGCATCACCTCGCGCCCCACCCGCGTCGAACCGGTGAAGACCAGATGGTCGAAGGCCAGACGCGAAAAGGCCTGGGCCGTGTCCACCCCGCCGTTGACCACGGTCAGCACCGCCGGATCGAACCGCTCGGCCACCGCGGCCTCCAGCAGGGCGCCGAAGGCGGGCGTCAGCTCGGACGGCTTGATCATCACCCGGTTGCCCGCCGCCAGGGCGTCGACCGTCGGCCCGAGCGCCAGCAGCAGGGGATAGTTCCACGGCGCGATCACCCCGACCACGCCCAGGGGCTCATGCCGGATCCAGGCCCGCGACGGCTGGAACATCAGGTTCACCGGACGCCGCTCGTCGCGCATCCACCGCCCCAGACGGGCGCGCGCATGGTCCAGGCTGCGGATCAGGGGCGTGACCTCCAGCAGCCCCGTCTCCATCGCCGACCGCGCCCCGAAATCCGCATCTATGGCCCGCGCAAAGGCCTCGCGCCGCTCCAGCACCATGGCCTTCAGCGTCTCCAGCCGCCCGCGCCGCTCCTGGGCCGACGCAGCCCCCTCCGCCCGCGAGGCTGCGTGCTGAAGCCGGAACCGGTCCGAGAGCTGAGCCAGGGTCATCTGGTCGATCCTTCGCGCCGGACGACCGCCGCCGGCCCCCGCTTCTCAGACCGGGTCCGGCCGGGGTCAAGCTCCGCTTGAGGGCGCCTCTCCGGGCCGATGCCGATTTTCCCCGCATAATCAAAATCATTGCCAGAGAGAGGCGGCTTATCTAGGTTCGTCGAACCATCGGAGGCAGGCGCCGGGCATGAGCAGATCCATCGCGGTGACCAGCGAGCGCCTGGGGCGGATCGTTGAGGGGGCCGCGAGCGAGGTCTATGTCTTCGGCGTCGAGGACTTCTATTTTCGGCTGGTCAACAAGGGCGCCCGGGATAATCTGGGCTACAGCGCGGACGAACTGTCCCGCCTGACGCCCTGGGATCTGAAGCCCCGCATCCGTCGCGACGACTTCCTGGCTCTGATCCGGCCGCTCCTCGCCGGCGAAGTCGATCGGCTCGACTTCGACACCGTCCATCGGCGCAAGGACGGGTCCGAATACGACGTCTCCGTCAAGCTCCAGCTGTTCGACGACGGCGACGACCCGGTCTTCTACGCCGCCATCCAGGACACGACCCAATACCGGCAGGTGGAGCAGCGGCTGCGCGACACAGCCCAGCGGCTGGACGTCATCCTGGACAATACGACCATGGCGGTCTTCCTGATGGACGACCGGCAGCACTGCGTCTTCATGAACCGGGCGGCGGAAAAACTGACCGGCTACGCCTTCGAGGAGACCACTGGGCGACCGCTGCACGACGTCATCCACCACACCCGTCCGGACGGATCCCACTTCCCCCTGTCCGAATGCGCCATCGACCGCGCCTTCCCCGAGAGGGCCGGCGTCCAGGGGGAAGAGGTCTTCGTCCACAAGGACGGCGGCTTCTATCCCGTCGCTTTCACCGCCAGCCCCATCCATGGCGAGGGCGCCCAGGTGATCGGGACCGTGATCGAGGCGCGCGACATCAGCGAGGAGAAGCGCAACGCCGAGGTCCGCACCCTGCTGATGCACGAGGTGGACCACCGGGCGCGGAATCTTCTGGCCATCGTCCAGTCCCTGGTGCGCCTGACCCGCGCCGACGAGCTGGACGACTACAGGTCGGTCCTGGCCGGCCGGATCGGCGCCCTGGCCCGCGCCCAGACCTCCCTGGCCAGCCGGCGCTGGGAGGGCGGGCGGCTGGAGGACGTGGTCTGGGAAGAACTGGACGCCCTGTGTCCGAAAGAGGCGGTGGAGGTCGAGGGCCCGCCGGTCGATCTGTCGCCCGAACAGGTGCAGCCGCTCAGCATGCTCCTGCACGAGCTCGCCACCAACGCCAGCAAATACGGCGCCTGCAGCCGCAGCGAGGGGCGGGTCGCCGTCACCTGGACCGTCGCGGACGGCCAGGCGACCCTGCTCTGGCGCGAGACCGGCGGCCCTCCCGCCACGACCCCGACCCGCGAAGGCTTCGGTTCCACCCTGCAGATCAATATGGTCCGTCAGCTGGGCGGGACCCTGCGCCGCGACTGGGCCCCCGCGGGGCTGGCCGTTGACATCGTCTTCCCCCTGGAGCCCACCCCGGCGGGGTGATGACGCCGTCTCCTCCCCCTCTGGTGGAGGTGGCGCGGCGCCGCTTCGCGCAGTGACGGAGGGGGCGTGTCCGCAAGGCCGGCGCCTGTGCGGCGTCCAGAACCCCTCCACCGCTTCGCGGTCCCCCTCCCCGCAAGCGGGGAGGAGACAAGCGTCGCCCTACGACTTCCTCAAGCGCTTGGCGTTGGCGACGGCGGTCTTATGGATGGGGGCGAGGGCGGCGGTCTGGGCCTGGGCCAGTTCGGCGGTCAGGGTCAGGGTCTGGCCGGCGGCGCGGCTCCACCAGCCCAGGGCGTAGCGGAACTGGGCCTCCACGGCCTCGGCCGGGGTGCGGGCGCAGGCGACGGCGGCGGCGGCGCCGAGGGCGCGGGCGCCCTCGGCCAGGGCGGCCTGGCCCAGGCGTTCGCCGACGGCGCCCGCGCGAACCGACAGGGCGGCGGCGGAGGCGGCCAGGGCCTCGGTCTTTTCCAGCGACAGT
>Ga0208958_1002159_pt1 | contig 17490 bp, 20 predicted proteins | sample RifOxyB1_FD_184032 | JGI IMG/M metagenome (GOLD analysis project Ga0208958, IMG submission 184032) | Soil microbial communities from Rifle, Colorado - Rifle Oxygen_injection B1 (SPAdes) | ecosystem: Environmental > Terrestrial > Deep subsurface > Rock core/Sediment | place: Rifle, Colorado... | reverse complement strand
CCTCAAAAGTAAAATGATCCCGGTTCAACTCGGTAAAACGCGAGCCAACCATACTACTGCCACCAACAATTAAAACTTCTTTTTTCATTTTTGGGAAAATTCTTCCGGGAATAAATCTCTTAAGCTTTCATTTTCCTTGTCTACCCCCGACATTATTGTTGGTTTAATAGGCCAGGCAATATTTAAATCAGGATCATTCCATTTGATTGCCCTTTTTCCTTCACTTGTTGTATATGGCTTACTTACAGCGTATATATAATTTACTTCTTCAGGGCCAATGGTTAAAAATGAATTTGCCAAACCATTACAAATCACTATAGCTATCTTAGCTTTCCGATGGTCGGTTTGATCCAATGTAAATGTAACATGCTTTTTAAATGTGGGGGACTTTGGCCTAATGTCGGCAACCGCAATAAAAACCTTTCCCGACTGAACCATCACAATTTTATCCATAGGTTCTGCATGCAAGCCCCGCAGCACCCCATGTGGTTCGTTGTAAGATAAGCCAATTTGTTTTATTTCCAGCGGTCTCCCGATAACTTTTTCAATTTCTTCGGTTTTAATTAGTTCCTGATAATAACCCCTTTCATCTGGATAAATCTTACGGTCCCAGACTAAAAGTCCATCAATTTCCGTCCCCCAAATTCTATACTGCGTATACTCGCCTGTATCCTCTTTTAAAAGATGTAGTCGAGGCAGAATATTCCCGTCAACTTTCTCTTCAATTATTTCCATTGTCTCTTTTACAGCGCTTTGCCATACAATTTGCAGCCCGCAGTAAACTTTCAAAAGTTCCGGCATCTTCCCAAATCCCATCAATAATATTTACTTTTAATTTATTTTTTTTCAGATAAATATTATGCAGATCAACGATTTCCAACTCTCCCCTTTTGGACGGTTTTAGTTTTTTGGCATGATCCACAACATTGTGATCAAAAGTATAAATCCCCACAACCGCATAATCACTTTTAGGCTTCTCGGGTTTTTCTTCAATCGACAAGACTTTCATATCTTTATCAAACTCCACCACTCCGAATCTTTCCGGATCTTGCACTTTTTTAGCATAAATTTCACCCCCATCTTTAAAATTTTTAATACGGGAAGAAAAATCATAATCAAAAATATTATCCCCTAAAATTAAAGTCACGTTATCATTGCAAATAAAATCAGCTCCATAAATAAAAGCCTCGGGCAATCCTCCGGGTTCTGATTGCACCACAAAACTGAAATGGGCTCCAAATTCCTTACCGGTTCCTAAAAGATTCAAATAGTGGCCGGCAAATTCCGGTGAAACGATAATTAATATCTCTTCAATCCCGGCCCGGGTTAGTGTCTCAATCGGATAATAAATCATTGGCTTATTATAAACCGGTAAAAGTTGTTTTGACGTGACTAAAGTAAGGGGTCTAAGACGTGTTGCTCTCCCTCCTGCCAAAATAATACCTTTCATATTTTTAAATTACATTAAACCCTTCCATTATAATACTCTATAAATCACAGCTCCGTTTTTATAGTAAACTATTTGCAATCCCGGATAATCTTTTGGCTCATCAAATAAAAACTCAACCCATCTGGTTGTCTCTCTTGAATGGGCCACAATATATAAAACCTGCCATTTTTTGGCATAATCCAGAAGTTCAGGTAAATTTTTCGCCATGGGCGTATAAATAACTTGCGACCGGCTGTAAAAACCCACTCCTTCATGAATAGCCATTACCCGGTTCTTCGGATTGTTTTTCATAAACCAATAATCAATATCCGTAATATAATTTTCCTTTCTGGCAGAATTATCAATGGGCAAAAAAAATGGATAAAAGAACGAGTCTGATCTGGCAAAAAAATAAAAGAGTAACAAAAAAACAGCTACTGCGCGGTAAGTAGGTTTTAACAGTCCAAAATCATACAAACCATAAATTCCCACTATTGCCATAATGGGAAAGGCGGGAGTCAGCCAATAGATATATCTTTCATTGGCGGCAGGAGCAAAAACAGCTATTCCAATAAAAATTATGGCCAGGGTTGAAAATAAAAATAGAAGTTGAGTTCTCCTTTGTGGATTTTTTATAAGCCAAATTATTCCGGGGATAAGAAGAATCCATTCCAAAAAATTAGAATATTTAAAAATATAATCTCCAATAAAAATCGTCATTCTTTTGAAAGCATTTGTTAAATAAATGTCATAAATGAGAAAAAAATTGTATTTTTTAGTGGAAGATTCTAAAACTTTTGCATGAGGGTCAGCGGTTCTAACCCCCCAAAAATCTTGTGCCCAGGTGGAAGATTGGTCAGCATTAAACTCAAAGGCATTGCCGGAACGGAGCTGCAAATTAATAGCTTTTTCAAAAAAGGGGACACCGAAAAACTTTTTATTAAGTGCAAATTTATATGGGAAATAAATTGCCATAACCCCAATCATAAAAAGCATTATGATAATTACAAGAGGACGAACTTGCTCATATACTTTTACAAATACGTTATAATGAATAACCGCTACACTCACATAAATAAAACTTAATAACGAAAGACTAATCAAATAGACAAAACCCACATTTATTAAACCAATAACAAAAAGCATATTGTTTTTCATTGCTAAAACTGTTGATATATACAGCAATAAAATAAGTACCATCAGAAGTATTTTGATGGTCGCGTGTAAAAAAACTTTGTCACGGACAATTCTTTTACGTAAGTGTGTATTAAATACTAGTATAAGAATATAAAAAAAATAAAACATTATAAAACTGAATGGAAGAAAAATACCTTCACTACGGGTCAAAAGTGCCAATCCTGCGGCTGTTCCACCGAAAAAAGCAAATTTCTTACTTCTGAAGCCAACAGCCTTCCACAGAAAAAGCAAAGTCAGCCATAATATGAAGGTAAATAATGATCCGGTTAAAGGATTAGTTGATGATTCTATCAAGGGACTAAAAAGAGCCAGATAGAGAATTACAGCGGCAGAAATAAAACGGTTTGTAATAAATTTTACAAGAAGATATATTGGAATAATGAGAAGCGAACCAAAAACTATGGAAACAAAACGGGCAACCAGCGCCCAATCACTAATAAAAAAATGAAAAATAACCCCCATTAACGGATAAAGAGGTTGCCAGTGAGGATGCAGGATTCTTTCGAAATTACCTTCGGAAAAAGCCCTTGCCATAGACATATAGATGGCATCATCAGAAAACAAATCCAAAGGGGTAGTGGTAAATGCCGCGTATCTTATATAAAAAGTAACCGAGAAAAGGATAAAAATAAAAAAATAGTCAACTTTGGTCAAACCAAAAATATGCTTAAACTGATTACTCATGAGGTATAAACTTGAGCCATTTTATCATTTAAGCTAAAATGCTGCTAGTATTATGAAACTGGTTGTACAAATTCCCGTCTTTAATGAAGAGCGAACAATTAGTCAAGTCATAAAAAGCATACCGCGCAGAATTCCCAATATTTCAAAAGTGGAAATATTGGTTGTCGATGACGGCTCAAGCGATAATACCGTAAAAGTGGCAAAAAAATCAGGCGCCCATCATATTCTCTCATTAAAAAAACATGTAGGATTGGCAAAAACTTTTCAAGCATCTTTGCAAAAAGCATTGAATCTCAAGGCAGATATTATCGTCAATACCGATGGGGATAACCAATACGACCAGAAAGAAATACCCAAACTAATCGCGCCAATTCTAGAAGGCAGGGCGGATATGGTTATTGGAAACAGGCAAATTGAAAAACTTACCCATATGCCGCGAAGTAAAAAAATAGGCAATATTGTGGGAAGTTTTCTAATTAGAAAGTTAACAGGTGCCAAAGTCTCCGATGCTTCATCAGGTTTCCGGGCATTTACAAGAGGCACTGCAAGAAGTTTCAATCTTCTTTCTTCCCATACTTATACTCACGAAACTATAATCCAGGCAGTTAACAAAGATTTTTTAATTACAGAGGTTCCAATTACCTTTAAAAAAAGAAATGGGCATTCGCGTCTTATTACAGGAATTTGGAGCCATGTCAAATTTTCAGCTGCTACTATTATCAGAACTGTACTTATGTATAAAGCCTTTAAATTTTTATTGATCCTAGGGCTTATCATTTCAAGTTTGGGAATGGTTGGCATAATCCGATTTTTATATTTCGTTTCCATCAGACAAGGTTCCGGGCATATCCAATCATTAATCGCTTCATCTGTTTTAATAGGAATGGGTTTTAATATTATTGTGCTCGGATTTATCGCCGACCTTATCAGCATTAATAGAAAAACACTGGAAAGAAAAATGAATGAATAAACAAATAATCCGGCTTGCTGTTCCTGTTTCGATTTTTATTTTTTTAGGATATAAACTTGCGGGTAATTGGAATAATATTAAAAAATATGATTTATCCATAAACTGGTTATTATTTCTGACTTCTTTGATAGTACTAGACATAACGGTAATTTTTGCAGGATGGATCTGGAAAATTATATTAGAGAAAGTAGCAAGTAAAAAAATAGGTTTTAAAACTGCACTGCAAATACATATCTGGAGTTGGTTATTGCGATATATCCCCGGAAAAATTAGTTCGCTTTTAGGGAAAATATACCTCGCCAATAAAAATTTTGGCGTATCAAAAAAATCTCTGATAATTGTATCCGCTTATGAATATACTTTCCTGATTATCGCTTCATTTACAATAGGGAGTTATGCATTTTTAAATACAAGTCTTTTCAAAAATTTCAACGGTTTTTTTATCATCGCTCTCTTTTTGCCAATTATTTTACTGCCATTTATCCTACCAAAAATTTTTTACCCGATCCTAAACCGCGTTCCTACACAGGAAAAAATCTCGCCCCAAAAAATTATTACTATTTTACCTTTCTATTTTATAAACAGAGCCGGAGTAGGGGCAGCATTTTTTTTAATGGCTTCTTCTATCACGGGGTTAAAACCGGAACAGGCTTTTTTTTCCGGAAGCGCTTATGTACTCGCTACAATTATCGGGTTACTTGCCATTATCACTCCAAACGGTCTTGGAGTTCGGGAAGGTGCTTTAACAATCATTCTATCTACCATAATGTCGCAGGAACTGGCCATTACTTTAGCAATTTCTTCCAGAGCATGGTCAGTCCTGGCTGATATTCTCCTTGTTCCCATACTAATCCTTCATAAAAAACACTTAAAATGAAAAAATACAATATTGCGATCATCGGTCCTACTTTTTCCGGCAATAAAGGTTCTGCTGCCATGCTGATAAGTTGTATTGAAAATTTAAGTAAAATTATTCCTGTCAATAATTTTTTTGTTTTCAGTTATTACCCAAAAGATGATAAAAAAATTAATCCTTATAAATGTGTCAAAATTTTTTCTGCAACCCCATTGAATTTATCTATTAAATTATTTCCGTTGGCGCTACTTTTCAGGATTCTTCAAATTCTCAAATTGCCATCAGGTGTGATTAAACAAATTAAAGAAATTCAGGCAATACTATCTTCCGATATTGTCATTGATATAGCTGGAGTGTCTTTTGTGGACGGCCGGGAAAAATTTCTTCCTTTTAATATTTTAACTATTTTGATTCCCATGCTTTTGGGAAAATCCGTTGTGAAATATTCGCAAGCTTTAGGCCCTTTTAATAATCCTTTAAATAATCTTGCAGCCAAAATTTTTCTGCCAAAATTAAAAATGATTTTCGCCCGGGGGCAGGATACATATAGAAATCTTCAAAATCTTAATATGAAAAATATATCTTTAAGTGCAGATGGGAGTTTCTCTTTGAAATTTTCAAATGATGCTTCTATTTTTGCAAAGCAGTTCAAAAAAAAGCACAGTAATTTTTATCACAGGAAAATTGTGGGAATTTCACCAAGTTCTGTTGTTGATACATATTGCCAAAAAAAAGGCGCAAGTTACAAACAAATTATTGTCCGGTTTATCCAATATTTAACCATAAAAAAATATAATGTCCTTTTGATACCATATTCTATAAGGCCAAATGCCAGTTCAATATTCAATAACGACCTGCCTCTTTGTAGAGATATATACAAATCAGCAAACACAAAACGATGTCTTCTGATAGAAACAGATCTTCCCCCACTAAAATTAAATGCCTTAATTTCTACCTGTCATATATTTATAGCTTCCAGATTCCATTCCATGGTTGGCTCACTCTCGGGTGGCATCCCAACCCTAACTTGCGGATGGAGCCATAAATACAAGGAAGTAATGGAGTTTGTTTCTATGGAAAAATATGCCTTAACTTACCACGAGCTGAACGGGAAAAATTTGATAAGTAAATTTAATGCGTTGGAAAAAAATGCCGGGCAGATAAAAAGACAATTACAAAGGCAGCTCCCCTCTTTAAAAAAATTATCTTTAAAACAAATCACATTCATTAAAAACTTGTTAGAAGCTTAAATAACACCAAATATAGAAACCAAATTTGACGCGGAATTTTAAAAATAATCTGCTGTCCCATCTTGCTTTCAGAAAGTTTTATATTAAAAAGAACCATAAAGGTTGCCGGGTAATCATTCCATTTGGCTTTTTCTCCCCTTGGACAGTTTATATTAAACCCGAAAAATTTTCCTAAATCGCTTCTTGCCTTAATTAATTTGTGAAAAACCAGCGATCTTTTCTGGAAATTATAAACATCCTGCAAAGTTATCGAATTTAAATAAACCAAACTCTCCTTAGCCATTTCTTCTAAAATATTTTGAGATTCCTTACTCCTTGTTAGAATCAGGGAATGTTTAATAGGATTATTTTTAAATTTTGCATCCCAAATATCACCAAAACTTAAATCAGCAAATTCATTTGTCTGATCCGTGCAATTTAAGCAAAATCTTTCACAATAAAAAAACAGGTTTTGATAAGTGCTGAAGTGCTCAAAAGGAAAAGTAATTTTTGGGCCATTTTTTAATTTAATTTGCATACTGCCGCGCCAATGGCCTTTTCTAAACCTTAAATCTTCCACCATTTTCTCCCGGATACCTTTTTGTTCCAGAACTTTCAGTAATAATTCTTTTTTTGATGCATGACCACAAAAAAGTCCAATTAATAAAAGTTTATCCCGTAATTTTTTATCCTTATCCATCAACTGGCGAAGAGCCTTAAGCTGGCACGGCAACCCCACCACAGCTAACTTACCGTGAGAATTTTTTATTTTATCCAATTCATTTAAGATAGGAATATATAGATAGACACTGCCTTGGCACTTTTTTATTCCGGCTGCAGTCCTTGCAATATAAGTTTCGGCACTGATATTTCCACCAGATATCTTGAGCCTTGAGACCAAGGCACCACCAATTTTGCCGCTTTTTAAAAGATATAAAAGTAAGCTGGTAATGAGTCCTCCCGATGCAGCGTTTTGACGGATACTTTCATCCGTTGTATAACCCGTAAAAGCTCGGGTCACTTTCCCCAAGTAATATTGGCAATTATTTCGCATGACATAATTTACAGGATTACCCCCTGCAAAACAAGCAGCGCGAGGACAGCAATCAATATATACTCTATTATAATCTCCAAAGTCAAAGTCCTCTCCCGGTAATGGTGCAGGAGGGCAACAGCGAAATAAACCAAAGCTGCCAAAATTAAAATTTGAAACTGTAATCCGGGTGAGAAGCGGAACAGGATAAAAGCAAGTATAAAAATGGGTGAAGATATTGTTAAAATCCAAATCACATTCAAATGTAAATTTATTGATTTCATTTTAAGTTATAAAATTTCCCCTGCATGGGACAAAATAACCGACGCTCCGGCAATTGCCAAAAATGACAGATGGGCAACATGGTGCCCCGACAATCTAAATACACCCCTCCTTCTCAATATCAGGAAATCAAGCAATAACAGAAATGCGATCACGGCAAAAATGGAAATTCCTCCTATTTTAGTGATTGTGAGCGGATCAATGGTTTTTGGCAGGACAATCTTTTCTCCTCCCATTGAAAGAATTTGCTGGCCGGATTGTCCTGCTTCAGAGGGCAGTGTAATATTTTGTCCTGCTAAATTTATTTGTGGAGGAGGGGCTGATGCCACAACCTGATAGGATTTCCCAAACATCTGCACAACCAGGGTAGTTTTTTGCCCGTTTAAATTACCTTCCAAAACTGCAACCCCAATATCCTGATATTTGCTGTTTAAGATATTGTCACGGTGCGTGGGTGAGGCCATCCAAGCACGAACTGCATCTCCCGAGGTATAAAAATTTTTAGCCAGGTTTTCCCCGGCATAGGAAAATCTATAGCCCGAACTTATAATAAATCCCCATGGATCGCGGCCGGAGGGGGAAAAGTGCGCCCAGTAATTTTCCTCAAACATATTTTTAGCTTTCTCAAGGGCTGCCCTGTCTAGTTCAGCATTTTCCGTAAGAGGCAGAAGTCCATTTTTTTGCCTTTCTCTATTTGTCCCCTCAATAACCTGTGAAACAGTAATATCGGAATTTACCCCCAGAACTCCGGGTTTGATTTCTGATACTAAATCAATGCCAACACGAAGGAGTATAAATAGAAGAATGTAAATTATTAAGAAGTGCCAATGTAAAAGCTTGGCTTTCTCGTGTGTTTCCCTGTGCGGAATAAACCAATGGTGCAGGCTCATGCTTTTAGTATAGCAGAAGATAATTTCTAATTACTAATTTTTAATTGACCTAAATAATGCCCAATGATTAATTTCTAAATTTTAGACATTAGAACTTGGAACTTAATTATAAATTAGGTCAATTAGTACTTTAAAGAAGTTTCCATTTTCTTTCCATTTACAGGAATATTTAGGGCAAAACCCAAGGCATTGGCCACAGATACCCCCACCCTAATCCCGGTGTATGATCCCGGTCCTCTATCCACCTCAATTTCATCTACAACATCCCACCCCCGGGGTGGGAGTAATTTCATGATGAGCGGTAAAAGAACTTGTGACCCATATTCATTTTCCTCACTCAAACTTTTTAAAATTTTCTTGTCCTCCTTTAATGAAACAGTCACAATTTTGGGATCTGCTGTATTAATATAGAGAACCATATTTTAGATTACTAATGATAAAGCAATAATCAGAACCGAAGCAAGAACCTTCTTAAGAGTCGGCCTTTCTCTCAAGAAAATCAAACTTAGAACAAAGACAAAAATTGGTGTGATATTTCCAAGAGTAATCGTAACTCCGGCACTCCCTTTGGAAAGTGCAAAATATAAAAGAACCCATTGTGCAATTACAAATAAACCTCTAATAAAAATGAAACGGTATTGACCGATAGTAATGCCTTTTACAGAAAAACCAAAAAATAAAAGCGCAAAAAGAGCAATGAACCCAGCCCTAAACATGTAAAGAGTCGGCGCGTTAATGACATCTAAACTCGTGAGTAATATCTTGGATGGAATTGCAGAAACTCCAAAGAGTACAGAGGATATAAGCGCCGGCGTTAATGTAGCGACCCGAAACTTATGGAAATTTTTAAAGTCTACAGAGAAAATGATAATTGATAGAATAATTAATCCAGCCAGGAAATATGTTTGAATATTAACGGCATCTCCCAATACAAGCCAACCAAAAAAGAATGTAAATCCGGGAGCCAACGATAAAATAGGTGTTGCAATACTTGCTTCGGTCTTTTCAAAAGTCTTGAAGAAGAAGTAATTGGCTGCCGTATCAATAACCGCAATAAGAATAATTAAACCAATGGCAGTGAGTGAAGGCTTAAATTTATAGAAAAGAGGGGAAATCAAAAGGAGGGTTATTCCCATGCTTAAGAAATTTATTCCCAGAATATCTTGAGAGCGTAAATTTTTTAAGAGAGTTCTTGCTAGAATATTGGCAATGGCCGCAAAAAATGCAGAAGCTACAGCCACAGTCGTAAAATTGATATTAGAACCAAGTATATCCATCATCCGTTATCCCCTTAGTTAAGCATACTTTTCTGAACTTATCAATAAAAATGCTTGCAAATTAAACAAATATTGATTTCGAAACGATTCTACCTTAAAATGAGCACATATGAGTACTTACGCAAGCAAAAGGGTCTTATTTCTCTTTACGGGGGGAACTATTGCCGGAAATGTTGCCGAAAGCAATGTTTCCGAAAATGTTAAGTCTAAACCCGATGATTTCCAATCAGTTATCGATCATGCTGTAGCAACCATCAAGAAAAATTGGGGAATCGAGATTATTCCTACTTTCCTGGAAGTTTTTAATCTTGACAGTTCGCAAATACTTCCCGAAAATTGGTCGATTTTGGCGGAAAAAATACAGGAAGCATATGATGAATTTGACGCCTTTATAATCTTGCATGGCACAAATACCATGGGTTACACCGCCGCCGCGCTATCATTTGCCTTTGAAAATATTAATAAGCCCGTCATTTTAACAGGCTCCCAAGTGCCGTTGGGTTACCTTGGAAGTGACGCTTCAACAAATGTCATTAATGCTCTAAGGGTGGCAGTTTGGGGATATCATCCGATCAAAGGAGTAATGGCGGTATTTGGAAGCAAAATCATCACCGGAACGCGCGTTAAAAAGGGCACAGATTTTGATTACGATCCTTTTAGCGCTTTTCAAACAGGAGCTCTTGGTGAAATAGGCAGATTTATCCGCATTAAGGAATCAGTTTTGGAAAGACATAACGCTTATTTATCCAAAAGCAAACCTTTGGCTATCCAATCAAGAGTTTTAAGTGTTAAAAAAGAATTTGATACAAAAAACATTGCCTCTCTCACAGAATTTCCGGGGATGTCACCTGATATTTTTAAAACTTTGGTTGAACAAAACAATATCAAAGCCTTTATTCTCCGGGCTTTTGGAGCAGGAGATGCCAGTTTACATTTACTCCCGGGTTTTGAATATTTGAAAGAAAAACAGATTCCGATTGTTGTTACCAGCCAAGCGCCATCCGGTGTTGCCAGTTTTCAGGTCAATGAATCGGGAAAAGTTCTAAAAGACCGTAACCTGGCAATACCCGCTTTTGATATGAGTATGGAATCCATGGTGACAAAACTTGGCTGGCTACTGGCCCAAAATTTAAGCTATGAACAAATAAAATCAAAAATGCTGGAAGATTTACATGGTGAAATAAATATTGAGAACGAATTAATCTAAGGGCACTCGCCATCTCTAACCCTATAGTTGAAATATGCCCTCAAGTAAAGTATAATCTTGCCCATGGAAATTTGTAAGGAAGGCCGGCAACCAGAAACAGGTTTGCGTTCCCCAAGGTGCCCAATGCGACCATTACTTGGTACAATCAGACGTCTTTATTTGCCTGTTCTTGTGATGACTCTACTAACCAGCTGCATCCCAACGCCTGAGATTGCCTTAATCCCCACCCCTAAACCCATGCCGGAACTTCCTTGCATAACCCCACCGCCAGATGTCCTTGCAGAAGTACAGGGAATTCCTGAAAAAGTAGGCGTTGATAATTTAATAATTGGAAAAAATGGTGCAAATATCAGGCGAGCGCCATCTTCAATCTATGATGCTGATATTGTTGGCCAATTTGAGCAAGGTGTTGGTCTTCCCAAAGCATTTTTAGTCATAGGTAATGACCCCAATAACACTTATGATGGTCCAAAGTCACCAAGATGGTATGTTGTCTTTCAAAACCCAGAAAGAACGTGTGCCTTTTATCTTTGGGACAAAAATATTGACCCCAAAAGCCTTACTCCTACTCCACACTGAAATCATATTTTATTAATAGAACTGGTATAATTTCCCTATGGAAGAAATCAGAGAAAAGTTAAATGATTTAAAAGACAAGTTTGACAAAATTTTCAGGGCTTTTGACCGGGATATTTTACGCACTGAAATCCGGGAACTGGAAGCTCAAACTATGAAAGAGGGATTTTGGAATAATCCCCAGGAGTCGCAAGTTATCAGCCGGAAGCTTAGTGACAAGCAAAAGATGCTTTCCATTCTCGAAGAACTGGAAACCAGGATTAAAAATGCCATAGAAATTTCCGGGGAAGTAACAATGGAAGAAGATCTCAAGAAAGAAACCAGGGAAATTACCAAAGTTTTAGATGATCTGGAATTACATTTATTTTTATCGGGTCCGCATGATCCCTCTGAAGCAATTCTTTCCATCCATTCAGGCACAGGAGGGGTTGAGGCCATGGATTGGGCAGCTATGCTGGCGCGCATGTATCAAAGATATTTTGAGAAAAAAGGTTGGAAATTTGAGGTCACCGATGAAAGTTTTGGAGAAGAAGCAGGATACAAAGAGATTTCCATGATTGTCCATGCTCCTTTTGCCTATGGATATCTTAAAGGTGAGGCTGGCACACATAGATTAGTCCGCCAATCCCCCTTCAACGCCGATGCCCTCCGCCAGACTTCTTTTGCCCTGGTGGAAGTTCTGCCTGTTATTGAAAATGATAGTGAAATTGAGATTAAGCCGGATGAAATTGAATTCGAAGCATTCCGGAGTGGCGGAGCCGGGGGGCAAAATGTTAATAAGGTAAATACTGCCGTCAGGCTCAAACATATCACCACGGGAATTACAGTTACCGCCCAAACAGAAAGATCTCAACTGCAAAACAGGGAAAATGCCATGAAACTGCTTCTTGCCAAACTCTGGTCCCTTCGCGAAACTCAAGGAAAACAGGAACAGGAAAAACTAAAAGGAGAAGTAAGGCAGGCTTCCTGGGGAACCCAAATCCGTTCCTATGTCCTACACCCTTACCATATGGCCAAAGATTTACGGACAGGAGTTGAAACCTCCAATACAGATGCAGTTTTAAATGGAGATCTGGAAGAATTTATAGAAGGGGAAGTACGAGGTTTACCTTGAGCGGACTTGTGGTGAGCGTAGTCGAACCAGTCGAAGGGACTGGACAAAGAAGATTAATAAGTTTAGAATAAATACATGAGTCTCTTGCCTGCACTGCCAATCAGCAAATTTAGCCCTGAAAATTTGGGCCTCAATAAGATCTTCTTAATTGTTCTTATATCTTCAGCTTTGCTGGGACTCTTGGCAGGATATTTAATGGTAGGCGGAGGAGCTGCCAAAACAGCAACGCCAATTGCCAAAACGCCCGATAATGCCGCCCAGGATAACCGCACTTTCCGCGATTTCGCCGAAGGGATGATTGAGGAACGCCCCGAATCAAAAGACCCGTCAGAGTATGTTGAAGGCACACATATTTTGGTACGTGATGGGGCCGTGCCGGTTGCCTTAACCTCATCAGTGGTAGATCTTTCAGAGTATGAAGGTAAAAAAGTAAAAGTATTTGGAGAAACCCAAAAAGCCATTAAAGAAGGATGGCTGATGGATGTAGGGAAAGTCGAAACTAAATGACCATTAATGATTTCCTTTCAAAACGTCAGTAAAAAATTCAGTTCCGCAATTTGTGCCCTTGAAGGAATTAATCTGGAAATTCAAAAAGGGGAATTTGTATTTCTGGTCGGGCCTTCCGGCGCCGGCAAGTCTACGTTGCTTCGTCTTCTGGAAAGGGAATATCTGCCGACTTCCGGCAAGATTATTGTTGACGATATTGACATCACAAAACTAAAAAATTCCGAAATCCCGAAGTACCGCAGAAAATTGGGTTTTGTTTTTCAAGACTGTAAATTACTTGAAGACAGGACTGTCTTTGAAAATACCGCCCTTGCCCTGGAAGTTAGAGGGATGAGTAGTGAAACTATTGAAAAAGAAGTGGAAAGGACCTTAAAACTTTTTGAAATCTGGAACAGGCGTAACCTTTTTCCAAGGCAACTTTCAGGGGGCGAAGCGCAACGGGCAGCCATTGCCAGAGCAGTCATCTGCAAGCCGGAGATACTTTTGGCTGATGAGCCAACCGGTGATTTAGACCCCCAGACCTCCTGGCAGGTATTGCAGCTTCTGGGAGAAATTAATTCATGGGGTACAACTGTCATTATGGCTACTCATAACAAAGAAATAGTTGATACACAAAAAAGGCGGGTGATATCACTCAAGTCAGGTAAAATAGTAAAAGATAGAAGCGAGGGGAAATATGATATTCATTGATTTTGTTAAAAGAAACATCAGGCGCAACCCCTATCAAGCTATGGCTGCCTCGTTGGTGATGTTTTTGACTTTTTTGACATTATCAATTTTCCTGATTTTAGCACTGGGCTCGCAGGCAATCATCCGCTATTATGAAAGCAAACCTCAAGCCATAGCTTTTTTTAAAGACGGCACCACAGAGGCAGATGTTACAGCCATTAAGAATGCTTTAGGTACTACAAATTTAGCAGCAGGCTTTAAGTATGTTTCCAAAGAAGAAGCCCTGCAAATCTACCGGCAGCGCAATAAAGATAACCCCATGCTGTTAGAGCTCGTTACGGCCAACATCCTGCCCGCATCTCTGGAAATTTCCGCCCGGGCTCCCGAAGATTTAAAACCTATTGCCGAAATTGTCAAAAAAGAGCCTGTTGTTGAGGATGTCGTTTTTCCAGAAGAGATAGTATCATCTTTAACCCAAGCTACCAAATTAATAAGGGTCATCGGGGCAGTGGTAGTAAGTTTCCTGGTAGTTTTCTCGACACTTATCACCACCATGATAATCGGTTTCAAAATCCGTGTTAAAAGGGATGAAATAGAAACGATGAAGCTTTTGGGGGCAGCAAACTGGTTTATCAGGATGCCATATATTTTGGAAGGGTTATTTTATGCAAGTTTTGGGGCAGTTTTAGGGCTTGCAGTTAGTTTTGGCATCCTTTGGTACTTCTCACCTCTCATTCAAAATAATCTGGGTGAGGTTGCCCAAAACATTGCCCCGTTTTCTTTACTGACTTTAGGAGGACTTTTTGCAGTGGAGCTTTTTGTTGCGGCTCTTGTAGGAGGCCTTGGGTCGCTTTTGGCTGTCCGGCGCTACATGCGTATCTAAAATGACATGCGAAAACGAATTTCAGTTCTGGCGTTAATCTTCATTACCTTTTTTCTCCTATTTTGGACTACTTCTTTTGCCCTGACAGAAGATGAGGAAAAGCGTCTGACAGATATCCAAAAGCAAATTGCCGAACTCCAAAGCCAGCTTGACAGCGCCCGCGGGCAGGAAAAAACACTCAAATCCCAGCTTGCCTATATTGATACCCAAGCAAAAATTACCCAGCTTAAGGTTGATGAAACCATTGCCCAAATTGACAGGCTGGAAAAAGAAATTTCCGACTTATCGGGCCGGATTGTCAAGCTTTCCTCAACAGTTGACAGTATTTCCAAAGTGCTCCTTGAAAGGATTATCGAAACTTACAAATATGGCAATTATTCACCCGTTGAACTTTTCCTCTCATCCAACGGCTTTTCTGACCTGCTGCTCCGGATTAAATATATCCAGGTAGCACAGGCCAATGATAAAAAAGTCCTTTATCAGCTTCAAGCAACTAAGGCTGCCTACAATGATCAAAAGGAGGATAAAGAAACACGCCAGGTTCAACAGGAAAAATTACAAAAAGATCTGAAAAGATACCAGGGGCAACTTGGCGAGCAAAAAAAAGCCAAGGAGGATCTGCTCCGGGTTACTAAAAATGATGAAGACCGCTATCAGTCACTCATTGCCCAACTTCGGGCTGATGCAGCCTCAATCAGGCGGGCTTTAGGAAGTATTGGAGTGAGAATCGGCCCTGTTAAACGGGGTGATACTATTGCCGGGGTTGGCAATACCGGATGTTCAACAGGACCGCATCTGCATTTTGAAGTGATGACAAATGCCAAAGTTGAAGATAATAAGGTTATCGGCAGAGATAATAAAGTTGATCCAAAACCCCTTATCGACTCCGGACAGTTTGAAAAGCCAATTTCTTCATACAATGGTCAGGAATGCGGATCTTCCTGTCGTTCCGGGAATATCAGTACCAGGTTTGGGGAAATGTATTTTTTGGGAGAGCATAAGGGTTTGGATATTGTGGAGTATGCCAACACTCCAATCCATGCCGCGGCTGATGGCATAGCTTATGAATTTTCCGATTCTGCAGCTTGCTATTTAACGGGCACTGTCGGCAAAGGTGTAGTGGTTGACCACCAAAATGGTTATGTTACCCTTTATTGGCACATCCCATAAAAATAGGCACTTGATTTTGGTAATCTTAATGTTATCCTATATTCAATAAATCCGTGGATAAAATTAAATTTTCATTTGTCGTCTGTATTATTTTGTCATTCCTTTTGACCGCCTCGTCTGCTTTCGCAAGCACTATTAAATTAAATGAATTTTACTCTGCAGGAACTGGCAATGATAACCCCGACTGGGTAGAAATATATTATAGCAATATTGATATTTCGCTATATCAACTTAAGGACGCTACAACTACAGGAAACACTAAGAACCTTTCTGATGCAACTTGTGGTGGAAATTTTTGCACCATTGATTGGTCAGACAAACTTAACCTTAATGAGGATACTATAAAATTAGTGCTCATTTCTGCTCCAGACTCTCCAATAGATCAAGTAACCTATGGATCATCAGGAGATGTTTCTGTTCCGTCAACAGGACAATCAGCGGGCAGAAATTCTGATGAAACAGGATCCTGGGTACTTTTTTCTACTCCCTCTAAAGGTTCTTCTAATAATTCATCACCTACTGTCGCTCCAACTCCTACTCTTACTCCAGTTCCTAATACTCCCACCTCTATTCCCCCTACTGAAACACCAGTTCCTCCCACTCCAACTGAAACTCCTATCCCTCCTACTCCTGTGCCTGCCACAAAAACCCCAACTCCTATCAAAACCCCCACCCCTGCCAAATCTACCAGCAAGACTCCTGTTCCCACTACTCCTTTTACCCCAACTCCTGACAGTGCAAAACTTCCGTCTTCAATTTTAGGAGTGTCCCAAGATGCCACAAGCCCTACCCCGGAACCAAAAAATGAGGCAGAAGTCTCTCCCCTAAAAAACATACTTACCATTGGCGGGGGTCTGATTTTTGTTTTGGCAGGAGTATTTGTCGCCACCTTTGTTATCAGGAAAAGACCTGAACAATTATAATCCTATGGCAACATTTACTACTAAATCAGCAGAAGAAACACAGTTACTTGCCCTGAAACTTTCCCAAAAATACCAAAATGGTGCCATCTTAGCTCTAATTGGAAATTTAGGTTCCGGAAAAACCACTTTTACCCAAGGGTTTGGGAAAGGCCTGGGGATAAAAGATAAAATTCTCTCCCCCACATTTATCCTGATGAGGCAATACTCTTTGCCCGAAAATCTTAAGGCCAAGTTGTTTCACCTTGATCTTTACAGACTGGAAGATATTAAGGAAATAGGAAGCTTGGGGCTTGATGAAATATTTTCCAACCCTAGAAATATAGTTTTAATTGAATGGGCAGAAAAGTTAGGCAGTTTTTTGCCCAAAAATATCATCCTGATCCAATTCAAACATATTAAAGATAATATCAGACAAATAGAGATAAGTTGATTACTGTCCCTGGCGCTGGCGCAGAAGATCTAAAGCAGAAGTCCCTGAAGGGCTGGCTGTAGGTTCGCCGGAAACCCCTCCAAAACTGCCCGATGAGGTTGAAGCTGGAACAGTCGGCTGCGGCGGCAGGGTCGGAGGAATGACTTGTGTGGATACGGTCGGCG
>Ga0208958_1002155_pt1 | contig 17551 bp, 12 predicted proteins | sample RifOxyB1_FD_184032 | JGI IMG/M metagenome (GOLD analysis project Ga0208958, IMG submission 184032) | Soil microbial communities from Rifle, Colorado - Rifle Oxygen_injection B1 (SPAdes) | ecosystem: Environmental > Terrestrial > Deep subsurface > Rock core/Sediment | place: Rifle, Colorado... | reverse complement strand
CAAATCCGAAAAGCAAGGAACATTTTTCTTTGGTGTCCGCCGAGGCTCTGCGAGGCGGTGGCGGGGCTGATTCATTCGTCCAGTTTCCGCTCGAAAAAGGTTCGCGCAAAGTGTATAATTACGGCACCAGTAGTAACTTGTTCGGAATTAAGAATATGGAGCGATTTTGCAGAAGCCAAAATCGCGCTTTGATTTTCGCCAAAACCCTTTCCGCCTACGGCGGAAGCCGTGAAATCCCATAATTCCCCCCAGCGTATGGAAACAACTCAAACCAAAACTAAATGCGTTCTCTATGCTCGCAAGAGCACCGAGGAAGATGACCAGCAGATAATGTCTATTGAGGCACAGCTTTTTGAGTTACGCGAATATGCGAGCAGAGAACGCATTGAAATCGTAAAAGTATTTACGGAAGCGAAAAGCGCAAAGAAGCCCGGGCGAGACCAGTTCGCCAAAATGATTGAATACATTGAAAGTTCTAGCGAAAGTTTAGGAATTTTGGCATGGCACCCCGACCGTCTCGCCCGCAATTCTGTTGATGGCGGGAAAATAATTTACTTAGTGGACATCAACAGAATTGCTTCTTTACGCTTTCCGCAGTTTTGGTTTGAGCCAACTCCGCAAGGGAAATTCATGTTGCAAGTGGCGTTCGGACAGAGCAAATATTTTTCTGACAACTTGGTTGAAAATGTAAAGCGTGGTATCCGCCAAAAAATCCGCCGTGGCGAATGGTTAACGCTCGCTCCGTTTGGGTATGTTAATAATTACAAAACGAAAAACATTGAACCTGACAAAGTAAAATCTCGTATCATCAAGCGAGCGTTTGAGGAGTACGCCACCGGCACCTATACGCTCAAATCTCTCGCGGATTTTTTGGCGGATCACGGCGTTGTCCAGAAAAAAGGAACGCCACTTGCCAAAGTTTCCGTCGTGAAAATGCTGACCAACAGAGCATATCTCGGTTTTATCAAACATCGCGGTGAATGGCACAACGGAAACTTTGAGCCAATTCTTTCTCCGACACTGTTTGAAGCAGTCCAAAAGGTGCTCACTTCGCGCAAGAAGCCGAGAAAGTCCAAGGTTGCGCTTCCGTTCGCGTTTACGGGGTTTGCAAAGTGCGGCGAGTGCGGCTGTGCGATTACGGCGCAGTATGCTACTAACCGTTTTGGCACACGATACACCTACTATCGCTGTACCAAGAAAAACGGCAAGTGCGCACAGCCGTACACGCAAGAAAAGGTACTCGCCGCACAATTGCAAACACTGCTTCAATCAGTGTCGCTTCCTTTTTCTGAAATTGAAGAAATGGACAAGCAGATTACCGCTTGGGAAAAAGAATCAATTTCTGAAAAAGGAAATGTTGCCCAAAATTTGAAAGAAAAGATTCGAGCAAACGAAGAAAAACTGAATAAGCTCGTTTCAGTTTTTCTTGACGGCGATATTGAACGAGAGATGTATTTACAACGCAAAGACCTGCTCATGCGTGAAAAAGCCGGTTTGCTCGAATCAGAAACAAATTTTGGGCAACAGAGAAAGAATTGGGTCGAACCCTTGCGGAGTTTCGTTTTGTCCTTGAAACAAGCGGCCGATTTAGAAAAAACTTCCAATCATTTAGAATGGAAGAAGTTTTTTCAAAAAATCGGCTCTAACCCTGAAATCAAGGACAAAACGGTTTCCATACGCTGGGGGGAATTATGGGATTTCACGGCTTCCGCCGTAGGCGGAAAGGGTTTTGGCGAAAATCAAAGCGCGATTTTGGCTTCTGCAAAATCGCTCCATATTCTTAATTCCGAACAAGTTACTACTGGTGCCGAGGGCGGGACTTGAACCCGCAAGCTCGTAAAAGCATACGGCTCTGAACCGTACGTGTTTGCCAATTTCACCACCTCGGCTTACTTAAACGCCCTTTTAGTTTTTATGTACCATTCTTCCACGTCCAAGAATCTCTTAGAGGAATTGACTGCTTTTTTGTCGGAGATTCCTTTTACATTTGATGTAAGATACAAGGATTCCGGACTGTAAAGAAATATTGCCGGTATATCCTGTATTATAATTTCCTGGAAATCCTCAAGCTTTTCTTTTCTTTCCGCTTCGTCCGAAGATTTTCTGGCGTCTTCTAATAGCTCGTCCACTTTTTTATTTTCGTAAGAAGAAAGATTAAGCCCGGGATCATTTTTTTGGGAAGAATGCCAAAATGGAAAAGGATCCGGAATAGCTCCCAAAACCTCTCCGAAAAGAAGAGCTTCGTAATTTCTTGATCTTATTATATCCTGCTCCAGCTGGGAAATAGGATAAGCTGAAATTTCAAGGTTTAACCCGATTTTCGCCCATTGTGATTTCAGGGTTTCGGCTATTCTTTTCATTCCGGGCTGATCTACAGTAGCAAGAGTTATCTTTAACTCTTTTGTCTCTCCTAATTTTGAAAAACAAATTTCATTCAATTTTTCTCTGGTGGACGGTCCGACTGATCCTGTCGGGGATGAATATCCTGCTGGAGCAAGTATTTCTTCTGAATATTTTTCCTGGAACTGGTTTACAGCTATTTTTGTCTGCTCCCCGAAATATCCGGTTTCCTCTATTCCTAGGCATCTTTGGAGCTCTCTTACTTCATTGCCTTGGGATCCTGAAGAAAGACGGCTTTTAAAAGAAAAGGAGGGTTCTTTTTCTATCGTTAATTCTCTTATTCCGTTTCCATCTTCGTCTTTATACCCCATCTCCTCGGCTAACTTTTGCGCCATTTCAAGATTATATTCATATTCTGAAGGAATGTCAAAGCCGTAGAATTCAGGAAGCAGGGGAGAAGAAGCAGGTTTTTTAAAAGCACTTTTGTCTGTTCCATAGGCCAAAGCCTGCCGGATTTTCGGATCTTTTAATATTCCTGAATTCGCTGAATTGAAAAAAACGGCAAAATATCTCGGAAGGAATACGGCCGTTTCCGTCCATCCTTCTTTTGGAGAATCTGAAGAAAAACCGTTGGCCTTTCCTTTTTCTGCTGCTCTTTCTGCTTCTTCCTGACTTGAAAAGAACAGGAACTTTATTGCGGATATGTAGGGCTTATCCCCATAAAACTTCGGATTTTTTTCCAACAGAACCGATTCTACCTTTTCATTGTTTCTTTCCACCTTCTTTATCCTGTATAATCCCGATCCTACCGCCTCTTCAAGGTTGTAAGATTGGAATGCGAAGCTTTCGGAAGATATTTCTTCCCAGATGTGCTTCGGAATTATTTTTAATGCGCAGTTTTCCAAGAAGGCCGCGTAAGGTTTTTGAAGAATGAATTTAACAGTGTAGTCATCCACTTTCTCTGCCAATACGCCCACCCAGTTTGCGAGATAAGGGCTTTTTATAGCTGGATTCTGGATAGTTTTGACGGTGAAAACAATATCGTCCGCTGTCACCTTTTCTCCATCATGCCACAAGGCATCCTGTCTTATCTTGAAGATATATGTTCTTTCGCCATTTTCCACCGAAGGATAGCTTTCGGCTAAATCGGGAATTATTTTCATATTCTTGTCGTATTTCATCAGTCCGGAAAAAACAAGCTCTGTAAGATCTCTGTCCGGGTCCGAATTGGCGTAAACCGGGTTTAAGAACCTTGGCTGTCCGACAGAGGCCTCTATAAAAATTCCTCCCTCCGATGCTATTTCAACAGTATTCTTAATATAAAAGCTTCTTGCCAAATATATCAAAGAGCATGCAGATGATATTAAAAGAAGAAAAAAGACTAATTTTTCTTTTGCAGATAAAACTTTCAAAAAATGCTTCCATCTTCCTTTCGGCTTTCTTGCGGCAGGGATCCTGGCCGAAAGCGGAGAAAGCACAATATCCTTATTAAGTTTAAGATTCCTTATCCTTCTTCTTGCGGGGGCCAATCCCGCATCTTTTCTTTTGAGCATTTAAATGATTAAGTTTGAGACGGCGAGTATTATAAAAATTATTGCAGAAATTATTGTAGCCCAGTATATCTTCTGCTGAATGCCTCTTCTGGTGGAATAGAACCCTCCACCCTCGCCTCCGAAAGAAGATCCCAAAGCGGTTCCTCTCTGTTGCAAAAGCACAAAGGCGATAAGCAAGACGGAAACTACTATCTGCGATATTTGAGTTAGGTTTTCCATATGGTTAGTTTTTATTGGCCCCCGACAGAAATCCTATCGCCCAGATTATCAGAGTAGTCCAAAAAAGAGGGATAAGGCCTGAGATTTCTATTGCTTCGGGGAATACGACGTCGGCTATCAGCCAAACGATCGCCATGTTTATAACTATGCTGAACAGCCCCAGGGTTATCATTATAACCGGGAGAGAGACTGCTTTTAGTATGGGTTTTACAAAAAAACTGGCTAGTCCGAGAACAAATCCGGTGAAAATGAGCATTTTCCAGCTTCCGTAAAATTCTACTCCGGGCACTATTCTTGCTGAAAGGTAAAGGCCCGCTAAGGCCGAAATAATATGCAGAATAAGCCTTCCTAAAAACATAGTTTATACTATCATCTGTCCTGTTCCAAGTCAATGTTCATTTAACAAGTTGGATCGCCTAAGGCGCTTGTGATAGGCGATGGCAAAACGGTGGGCTTCATCGCGGATACGCAAGATTAAATTTGCCAAATCTTTCGGGGCATCTTTCAGTAAAATAGGTTTTTCTTCTCCTTCTACAAAAAGTTCGTTGTGTTTTTTTGCCAAAGCGCAGAACTTTGCTTTGATTTCTTTTTTTAGCCCAAGGCCTGAAGAGAGCTGGCCCTTTCCTCCGTCTATAAGAATAAGGTCTGGGAACGGCCATTCTTTGTGATCAGCCCTTCTCTCTAAGACTTCTTTTATCATGGCTGTATCATTTGGTTTTTCAGGCAGTCTTATTTTGAACTTCCGGTAATATTCTTTTTTAGGAAAGCCGTCTATGAATACAACCATAGAGCCCGTGGCTTTTGTTCCCTGGATATTTGAAATATCGTACCCCTCTATTCTTGAGATGTTTCTTTTAAAAAGTAATTTAAGGTTTTCTTTGAGTTTTCCGTAATTTTCTGTTTCCTTTATTACTTTTGCGTTTTCAAGAACCCTCTCCAGAGATCCTAGTCTGTCTCTTAATTCTGCTGCCCTTTCAAAATCCTGCCTCTTTGAAGCAATCTCCATTTCTTTTTTTATGCTCCTTAGGGCAGAAGATTTTTTCCCTTCCAAAACTAATTTTAAGTTTTTTATGCTCTTTCTGTATTTCTGCTTGTCGGGATCTGTGCCCGGACAAAGCCCCAAATGGCACCAACTGCATTTGTTCTTGGGATGTGTTTTAGCTGTATAATAAGGGAACACTCTTCTCAGTGTTTTGAGAGTTCTTTTTATTGAATCTCCGTCCACAAAGGGGCCTATAAATCCGGGGCCCGTCTTCTGGTGGGTCAAAAAGACTCTTGGGCAGTCTTCTTTTGTTATTTCAACGAAGAAATAGTTCTTATCGTCCTTCCAGAGGACATTAAACTTAGGCCTGTAATTCTTTATAGCATTAGATTCCAGAATCAATGCCTCTATTTCAGATCCTGTTTCAATGAATCCCGTCTTTTTAACTTTATGCATAAAGAGGTCGTCCCTGTAGCTAGGCTGGTTAAAGTGGTTTTTTATTCTCTGCTTCAAATTCTTTGCTTTTCCTATGTAAAGAAGGCCTTCTTTACCGAAGAAAGCATAGATTCCGGGGCCCGAAGGAATATATTTTTTGAAAACAAACTTATTCATGGCAAGTTATTATACCCCAATGTTTCAAAGTAATCCACACATGGTATAATAGAATATATTGAATCTAAAAGATATCATTTTAGACATTCTTTTTCCAAGATTCTGTCTGGGTTGCGGGAAAGAAGGGGGATATATTTGCCCCTCCTGCAGTTTGTATGTTTCAGAGGCTCTTCTTATATGCCCTGTTTGCTTCAAGGAAAGCTTTTCAGGAGAGACCCATCCTTCTTGCAGGGAAAAATACGGCCTGGACGGGCTTGTTTCTATTTGGCAGTATGATGGGATAATAAAAGAAGCGATAAAAAACGCAGAAGCCGGAGGAGCTTATGATATTTTAAGAGAACTGACTCAAAAATCTTTTAAGATTATTGCAACAGATCCATCAAGAAGATTTGACGATTTTTTATCTTTCTTATCCTCCGGAGAAACCCTGGTAAGTTTTGTTCCAATGCGTAAAATCAAAGAAAGCAAGCGGGGATTCAACCAATCCGAAGTTATAGCAAAAGAGCTTGCGAAGATTATAGGCCGATCTTGTGTTTCTTCTTTGCAAAAAATAAAGCATACAGAAGATCAAGCAAGCCTTAAAAAAGAAGCCCGTCTTCAAAATGTAAAAAACTGTTTCTCTCCCATTAAAAATGAGATTAAAAATGAGCCTGGCTCACATGAGCCAGGCTCATCGAAAAAAGATATCAAGAATCTTAAAAATGTGGTTTTAGTTGATGATGTTTTTACTACAGGGGCTACTATGAGAGAATGTTGCAGGGTCTTAAAGCAAAACGGAGTCCAAAAAGTCTGGGCTTTTTCTCTTGCCCACCCATCTAATTAGACCATTTAAAATGATCCCGATTTAAAATGAGCCTGGCTCACATGAGCCAGGCTCATTTTTGCACATGGGGGATTCCAAATAAAGTTGTATAATTAAATAATGCGGAAAATTAAATTCTACCCTGGAATTATTTGCCATATTTACAATAGAGGCGCAGACAAACGCAATATTTTTAATTGCGAGGCGGATATGTGGAGGTTCTTGCAAGGTATGTATTTGTTTAATGATGAGAAGAGTTCTTTTGGCGTTCTTCACCAGATAGAAAAAGAAAATAATGGCAAAATTAATTTTAATTTGTTAACAGATTTTATAAATAATAATAAAAAAGATAGAAATCCTTTAGTCAAAGTAATAGCAGATTGCCTGATGCCAAATCATTTTCACTTGATTTTGCAAGAAATTCAAGAAGGTGGACTATCTTCTTTTATGCATAAACTAGGAACGGGATACTCTAATTATTTTAATAAAAAGTATAAAAGAAGCGGTGTTTTATTCGAGGGGCCGTACAAAGCCGTAGAAATTAAAAATGATTTATATCTTACTCATCTTTTGGTGTATATAAATATTTTGAATCCTGGACAGCTAATGGAGTCGGAATTAAAAGAAAAAGGAGTGCAAAATATTAATAAAGTTTTTGAATTTGCAAAGAAATACTCTTTTAGCACGAACCTGGATTATTTGGGATTAAGAAACTCAATAGTTATAGACAAGGGAATTTTGGGAGAGATATTTGATACTCCGGAGAAATACGAAAATTTTGCAAGAGAATCTTTATTAAGTAAAAACTATTCTATCGCAGAAAGCTTTGCTTTTGAAAATTAAGCTTGCTTGCTTATTTAGTAGATATGGAGAAAGTTATAAAAGCAGAAGATAAGAGATATCCGAGGGTGTTGAAAGAATTAAAAAAAGAAGCGCCAAAGAAACTTTATTATAAAGGAGATTGGGACGAAGCGACTGATTCGGGTATATTTGAGAATTGTCTAGCTGTTGTCGGATCTCGCCGGATGACTGCCTACGGCCGCCAAATTACTCAAAAATTGATTTCTCAAATTGCTGGCTGTGGAATTACAATTGTATCGGGTTTTATGTATGGCATAGATGCCGAGGCCCATCAAGCCACGGTAAATGTCGGAGGCCGGACAATTGCTATAATGCCCTGCGGAATAAATCTTATTCATCCAGAGTATCAAGACAAATTATACAAGGAAATTTTGGAAAACAAAGGTTTGATTATTTCTGAATACGAAGGCAATTTTTGGCCGACTCTCTGGAGTTATCCTAGGAGAAATAGAATAGTCGCAGGACTCTCAATGGCCACGCTTGTGGTGGAGGCAGGAGAAAAAAGCGGATCACTTATAACAGCTAATTTTGCCAGAAAATACAACAGGAAAATTTTTGTAGTGCCAGGACCCCTTACCAGCAATGTTTCCAGGGGGATTTGCCAGTTAATAAAAGAAGGGGCTGAGGTAATAACTGGAGCAGAAGATATATTGGATTATTTTGGCATACGAAATAAAAGCAAAAATAATGAAGATACTAATAAAGTCAAGCAACCAAAAAGTAAAATAGAAGACTTTATTATCAAAGAATTACAGAGAGAGCCATTGGAAATAGATGAATTGGCCAGGGCATCAGAAAAATCTGCAGCCGAAATAGGAGTCGTTCTTTCTCTTATGCAATTAAAAGGGGAGATTTTTTTAGAAAAGAGGAAATATTATTTAAATAATTAAAATTATGTTTGTAAGGATTGGATCGGTAGCGAATTTGGGAATTGAAACTATAGGCGTGGATGTGGAGATAAATGTAGCCAACAAGGGTTTGCCGATTTTTGAAATAGTAGGACTTGCAGGCAAATCGGTGGACGAAAGCAAAGAAAGAGTAAGAACGGCTATTTTGAATTCTGGAATAGAATTCCCACGCAAAAGAATAATTACAAATTTAGCTCCGGCAGATGTCGTAAAAGAAGGTTCTTGTTATGACTTGCCGATAGCTGTCGGGATTTTGGCATCTATAATGAAATTCAAATTGCCGGAAAAAAGTCTATTTTTTGGAGAGCTTTCTCTCGATGGAACCTTGCGGCATACAAAAGGAGCCTTGTTGTCTGCTCTTTACGCAAAAGAAAAGGGAATAGAAAATATTTATGTTCCAAAAAGCTCCGCTAATGAAGCTTCGATTGTCTCCGGAATCAATGTTTTTGGAGTGGAAAATCTAAAACAGCTTACAGGATTTTTTTTAGGCAAGACGCAAATTCAAAAGTCAGATTATGCTGAATCCAATGATACTTTTGATAAACCCGATTTTGATATGTCCGAAATTTTAGGCCAAGAACAGGCGAAAAGAGCAATGGAAATTGCAGCTTCCGGAGGCCACAATATAATACTTATCGGCAGTCCCGGCTCGGGCAAGACAATGCTTGCCAAGGCATTGCCAGGAATTTTGCCTTCTTTGGAAGAAAAAGAATCTTTGGAGGTGACAAAGATTTATTCCGCATCAGGGAATATCCCCCCTGAAGGATCTATCATAAAAACATGTCCTTTTCGCTCTCCTCATCACACTATTTCGCAGATCGGCCTTATAGGGGGAGGAAGCAACGCCGGCCCAGGAGAAATAAGCCTGGCTCATAGGGGAGTTTTGTTTCTTGACGAGTTTCCGGAGTTTCCCAGATCTGTGATGGAGGCAATGAGACAGCCCATAGAAGACGGGCTTTTGACCATATCCAGAAGCAGGGCGAAAGCTGTTTATCCATGCAGATTTATGCTGGTTGCTTCTTCTAATCCTTGTCCTTGCGGCTATTTGTGCCATCCAAAAAAATCTTGCATATGTTCTGATCGGGAAATTAAAAAATATACAAAAAGAATTTCAGGTCCCATACTTGACAGAATTGACTTGCGCGTAGATGTTCCGATCGTAGAGTCGGATAAATTTTTGGAAAACACCAAAGATATAAAGAGGGAAAATTCAGAAGAAATAAGAAAAAGAGTAGTAGATGCCAGAAACATCCAGAGAGAAAGATTTAGAAACGAAGCAATTTTTACAAATGCAGAAATGAAGAATTCTCAGATAAAAAAATACTGCCAATTGGGGAAAGAAGCCAAAAATCTTTTGAATCAAGCTGTGGAAAGCTACAATCTGTCTGCAAGATCTTATTTTAAAACTATAAAAACAGCCAGAACCGTTGCCGATTTGGACAAGTCAGAGGATATAAAGCTAAATCATATAGCAGAGGCCTTGCAATATAGGCCCAAAACTCATGAGATTTAGAAGCAAGCTTAGCTTAGTAAACTAATCTTATTTTTAGTTTATGGATGGCAAGAAAAAGAAGAACAATAAGAAATTGGGGAAGATAGGAGAAGAAATGGCCGAAGATTTTTTGAAAAAAAAGGGGTATGATGTTGTGGATAGGAATTTTCGGACCAAATGGGGAGAAATCGATCTGGTCTGCAGAAAAAAAGACGTAATTATTTTCGTAGAAGTAAAAACGAGAATAGGAGAAAAATTTGGCCTGCCCGAAGATGCTTTTAACAAAGACAAAATGTTTCGGCTCCGTAGAAACGCGGATGCTTATATGGCTTTTAATGCCAAGCAATTTAGCAGTTATAAGATAGAAGGGGTGTGTATTGTAATGGATGAACGCGAATTGGACAGGGCGAGGCGCATAGATCACTACGAAGACTTAAATTAACTTATGTGTATATGAAAATGAGCCTGGCTCACATGAGCCAGGCTCATTTCTACAATGGATAGTTTTCCACAGGAGATTGTAGTTAATTCTGCTGAAAAGAGCTAAAATAGCTAAAAGAACCAAAATAGCTGAAAGAACTAAAAGAAATAATAACTAAATAGCTAAATAACCTAAAGCAAGCTAAGTTTAAGTAAAGTAAGTTTACTTTTCTAGAAACTAAGTAAATATTATTACTATGAAGAACCTAAAATACATCGCAATAGCTTTGATTCTCCTGGTTTCAGCTACCATCTCTGCCCAAGACCTAGGCAACATAGAACTCCCAGGCCTTCCCTCTATGTCAAAGCCTGTCCAGCAGATGACAAGGACAGAGCTTCAGCAGAAGATCCAGGAGATAGTCTCTGTTATTCAGCAGCTTCAGGCCATACTGGCCAATCTCTCTCCGACCCAGGGAGGAATACAAGGCATCCCTTCAGGATTCAGCTTCTCAGGAACAATGAAAGAAGGAATGTCTTCAGATAACATCAAGTATCTCCAGATAGTCCTGAATTCAGACCCCGAAACCAGAATAGCAGATTCAGGCTGGGGATCTCCAGCCAAAGAAACCATCTTCTACGGAGCCAAAACCACAGATGCTGTAAGAAGACTCCAGGTAAAGTACAGAGGCCAGATATCTGAAACAGCAGGATACCAGATTCAAGCCACAGGATATGCAGGTCCTGCCACCATATCAAAGCTCAACCAGATCTTAGCAGAGAAAAGAACAGCAACAACAGGAGGATCCTCCTCTCCAGGACCAACCTGCGGAGACAGCATCATCCAAGAAGGAGAAGTCTGCGACAAGGCAAACCTCAACAGCAATACCTGCCAGAGCTTGGGCTACTCGGGAGGAATTCTCAAATGCTCTTCTTCCTGCAAATACGATACATCTTTCTGTTCTGGAGGAACTGCCGGAGGAGGTAGCTCTAACCAGCCAACCAGCAAACCAGGAACTAGTTGCACTCCCAAAACCTGCTCTTCTCTCAACTACCAATGCGGCACCCACCTAGATGGCTGCGGAAGCGCTATCTCTTGCGGAACCTGCAACTCGGGATATTCCTGCCAATCAGGAAAATGCATACAACAACAATCTAAGCCGACAGGACCATACTGCGGAGACAATGCTTGCAATGGAACAGAAACCTGCTCCACCTGTTCTCAGGATTGCGGAGCCTGTGTTTCAGGAAACAGCAGTATTACTCTAAACTCTCCCACCTCTACCATATGGACTCAAGACAATGACGTTGACTTTAATGTTGCCTTCAACACTCCTTCTCCTTCTTACGGCTTCATAGACTGGGATAACTCTCTGGTAGGGTGGTGGAGAGGAGAGGGGAATACGAATGATGAGTCGGGGAATGGCAATCATGGCATGTTTATGTCTCTGGAAGGATTAGAAGTAGGTTACTTGTGGCCATATGAGATAGACCCCTCTTTTGATGTAGGAAAATTTGGACAATCTTTTAATTTTAAAAACAATCAACAATGGATGGATGTGGGAGATCCAGAAGATTTTAATTTTAAACCAACAGATTCTTTTTCTATTTCTTTTTGGGTAAAATCATCTCGATTTAGTGGCATGAAACCGATAGCCAAATCTAATAAATTGTATATTAAATCAAGTAGCGGATTGCTTAATTTCTATGTAGGGGGGAGGCAATGCAGAACCTCCATTGCTGTAGATGTACTTAATTGGACGCATGTAACAGCTATTTACGATGGGAATGAATTATTTATATATATCAATGGAATAAATAGATCTGGTTGGAGAGAGGGCGAAGTCGGATCTTCTATTTCAACAACAGAGTCTTTGAGGATTGGGCAGGGAGAAGGTCTCATCGACGACCTCATGATCTTCTCTAGCGCCCTCTCTCCTGCAGAAATCCAAAATCTCTTTCAAGCCCAATCTCTTACCAAGACATTTGAAGATCTCCCAGAATTAGTCGCCTACCCCTATACTATCCATACAGTCTCCTCCACAGGAGCCAAATCCACCATATCCTCTACCATAAAGGTAGATGTACCCAATACTCCCCCCACAGTCTCCCTCACCTCTCCTGCCAACAACACCAGATCATCTTCTGCCTCCCAAACCTTCACCTGTACAGCCAGCAATGTCAATGACAACACTGATCTTGCCACAGCCACTCTCTATTGGAATCACAATGGAACATTCAGAGCAGACACAACTCAAGCCATATCAGGAGATTCCAAGACAATCTCTTTCGCCAAATCAGGACTATCAGGTTCCATCTCCTGGAACTGCTATGTATGCGATACTGCAAATAACTGCGCTTTTGCAGATGCTAACAATACAGTAGTCATAGGCACCACAGACTACTATGTTTCACCTTCTGGAAACGATAACAATCCTGGCACCCTGTCCCAGCCCTTCAAGACAGTCCAGAAGTGCGCAGACATAGCTATGCCTGGGGAGACCTGCTACTTAAGACAAGGCACCTACAGAGAAACGGTTACTCCTGCTAACTCCGGAAACTCCACAGCTCCCATTACCTTCAAGTCTTATCCTGGAGAAAGGGCTACAATATCTGGAGCCGATATTCTAACAGGACCCTGGATTCTTCACGAAGGGAATATCTACAAAACTACAATGAACTGGGACTTGGGCAAGGGCAAGAACCAGATCTTTGTCAACGGAGAGGCGATGATGGAGGCGAGGTGGCCGAATGCGGAGGATGTAATGAAGCCTAATTTCAATAATATAGACAGCGGTTCTGTAAATGGAAGTACGGTTACGATAAATAGCTCATCTTTAACCCAACCTTCGGGATACTGGGGCGAGGCTATCGTGCATGCTATTTGGGATCCTAGATATCATGCCGGAACAGGCATAGTTACTCAGTATAAACCAGGAACAATAACATTGGATTTTCAGACAATTACAATGGGGGATATAAATAAATATGGCATATTTTATTTAACAGGACACCTAAATGCTTTAGATAAAGCCGAGGAATGGTATCATGACAACAACAATCAAACTCTTTATTTCTGGACTCCCACAGGGTCCATACCTTCTAATGTAGAAGCAAAAAGAAGACAACAAATATTTAATCTCAACGAAAAATTATATATTAACATAGAAGATATAGATATATTTGCAGGAAATATAGTAACAGATGAGAACTCCTCTCATGTGAATATAATAGATATAAAATCAGATTACCCAAGCCATTATACGGTTATTGACGAGGGCAATATGGGGGCAGGGGGCAAGGGTAGGAGGAATACAGGTATAGTTTTAGATGGTAACTATAACTTAATAAAAAACAGTATTATTAGAAATAGTGCAGGAAACGGGGTTTCTTTGATAGGAAACAATAGTACTGTAGATAATTGCGAAATTTATAATGTAAATTATGTGGTGACAGATTGTGCTGCGATAAGTACGGGAAGCGAGAAAGCTGAAAATAATAATATTACAAATAATTTATTATATAATGCAGGAAGAGAATTGATTATTCATAATTATGCAGGGAATCTTAAAATTCTACGTAATGAAATTTATGGAACAAGATATGGAGGAGAACCTTATGATTTAGGGGTTATTTATGCTATTGGCACTGATGGCAAGGGAACTGAGATTGCTTACAATTATATTCATGATTACATGTCAATCGGGATATATTTAGATGGATCTAATTCAGGCTTCAATATTCATCATAATATAATAGAAAAGTCTCCATATGCGGGTAATTTTATTCCTATTTTTTTGAATTATCCCTCTACAAATAATCAAGTATATAATAACACCGTGACGGGGGAGATTCGCGTAAAAGCATCCGAAAATAATAATATTGTTTTCAAAAATAATATTGCTAATTCCTTTGCTGAACCAAACTATGCTGTTACGACAAAAAGTAATAATATAAATCTTCTAGAAATTGATCCCAACATAGTTTTTGTTAATTGGAATAATGGATTAAATGGAGATTATCATTTAAGGATAGATAGTCCTGCGGTAGACAAAGGGGCAAACGTCGGGTTGTCAGAAGATATAGAAGGCAATCCTATCCCTAGAGGAAATGCCCCGGATATAGGGGCTTATGAGAGTTCTTATGTCTTCGTAGAATGCAGTTCGGGTCAAACTCAATCATGCTCAACAGGACTTTTAGGGATTTGTTCTTACGGTACTAAAACTTGCAGTTCTACTGGCTCATGGGGCCCTTGTGTTCAGAATGCTCAACCTTCTGAAGAAATATGTGGAGATACTCTTGACAATGATTGCGATGGCCAGGCAGATGAAAATTGCCAGACAGATTGGTATAATAGTAGTTGGAATTATAGAAAGAAAATCACCATCCAGAATGCCAACGTAGACTCTGACCTGACCAACTTCCCCTTATACGTAGACATAACTGCAGATACGGACATAGGGGCCCATGCCCAAGCAGACGGAGATGATATATTATTTACCAAAGGTGATGGTATCACCCAAATACCCCACGAAGAAAAAAGCTTTACTATAACCGACGGTTCTGCCACCGGCCACTTCTGGGTTAATATGCCCACAATTTACTCTGCCTCAACTACGGATATTTATGTCTATTATGGCAACTCTTCTGCTTCTAATCAGGAGCAGTCTGCCCAAGTTTGGAAAAGCAAAGAGGCAACGGGAGTATGGCTAATGAAAGAAGGATCTGGAACAACAGTTGCTGATTCCAGCGGAAATGGAAACACAGGCTCTTTTAGTGGCAGTCCGTCCTGGGAGAACGATTATGTAAATTTATCTACTGCGGGTACAGACTTTATTTCAACACCGGACTCGCCCGAACTAAGTGTATTTAATGCGTTTTCATTTCATCTTCTTCTTGCTATTGATTCAAGCCAAAGCACGTGGGTGGGCCTTACAGGAAAAGACGGTACCAATTTTTACTTCCAGCATAAAGCAGGAGATGGTGATACGAATTGGGGACATAGCCAATTGGGAGACGGCCTTACTAGTGCAAGCAATCTAAATGGTAATCTTGGTTATGATGACGACCTATTTCATTTTTGGACGCTAACTTGGGACGGATTAGAAACTGATATGTATGTAGACGGAGTCCGAGTGGCAGGAGAGTCAGCCACGGGCAGCATGGATCTTAGCGGTGCAGTAATGAAGTTAGGAAAAGCTGATGCAACGGGAACAGGGGTTATTGGCAAGATAAAGCATGCTAGTATCCATAATTATGCCTTTACTGTGGCAGAGACCAAGTTTATGGGAAAAAACTTAACTGAGGCGGATAATGAGCTGACGTGGCGAAATCAGGAATTAAGAACAGTTGCAATAGAAAAACAAGAAACAGATTATTTGTCCGGATATGCTTCGGTGCTGAATTCCATACAACAAATAATAGATAATCTCAAGAAGTTATTTTAGTTGTTTTAGAAGCAGATTTACGCTGATTAGCTACGCAGATAAATGCAGAAGTTGGTCTAAAGGTTAGGGTTAAGAAGCCGGTATGGAAACAAGAATAGAACCTAGAACCTAGAACTTAGAACTAAGAATGAGAATTAAGAATTGTGAATTATGAATTAGGGAAAGAATAAAGACAATTATCAATTTTCAATCAATGATTAATTATTAAAGATTGTATGGGGGATACTTATTTCATAGATAAAATTAAATGCGCTTATTGCGACAAAGTAAATAATTTTGAAGCTGACGAATGGGGTTTTGGCTTGCCTTATACTTTTGAATCCGGCCATGAATTTATTTGTGAATTTTGCAAAAAGAAAAACAAAGTGGTTATGGATTTTGCTACAATTAGAATGAAATCTAAAAAGAGAAACGATAGAAAATAAATTGTATGCAGAAGTTGTATTGCTATGTGGATGAAACGGGTCAAAGATATAAACCAAAAAACCGCCGAAGCGGTTTTGGAAGAGTCTGTGCCAAACCACCCCCACAACAAGTTTATTATATCAAAATATCATAAATTATGAAATTTAAATTAAGAAATAGTAGTTTTATGAAAGAATTGCGATAAAATAAAACCCCCGTTTAAGGGGGAACAGCCTATTCCTATTAAGGACACTAACCCGAGCTTTCGCTCTGCAGACATGACTGCAAGAGGGAAATATTCGGCTGTGGATTTATACCTTGATTATAGCAAAAAGAAATGAGCATTGTCAAGAGCGTGTAGGTCATAGAGGCGGATTTTCGCAGATAACAACGCAGATGGACGCAAAAATATGGATAGTTTTCTTTACAAAGAAGAAACATATAAAATAAGAGGAGCTTGCTTTAAAGTTTGGAAAGAATTCGGAGGAGCTTTCAAGGAATCAATTGTGGACAAGGCATTGACAGAAGAACTATTAAAAAATAACCTTAAAGTAGAGGACCAAAAAAGAATAGATATTTTTTACAATAATAAAAAGATAGGCACATATATACCCGACAAGATAATTAACAGCAGTATTATACTGGAATTAAAATGCAAACCCTTTATTACAAGAGAAGACAAGAAACAATTCTGGCATTACCTTAAGGCTTCGCTTTACAAGTTGGGATTATTAATAAACTTCGGTTCAAAGAATTTAGAGATTTTTCGTAGAATCTATGACAAAGCTAGGGAGAAGTCTCTGCGTGAATCAGCGTAGTAATCTGCGTAAATCCGCTTCTATAGCAATGCGAAATATATTATCAATAATAATCATCGTTGTCATGATTGGGCTTATCGGAATAGGCATGTCTTTTCTCTTTAGCGGAGATAATTCCAATAATTCAGGGGGATTCTTCTCTAACATATATAATTCAATAACCAAACAGAATCAAGAAGAAAAAGAAGTAAAAGGAGCTAGCGCCAAAATAGTCAACCTCCACTCCCACCCCTTGCAGGGAGAAAACTGGATCATCTCTTTTGAAACAGAAGGGACAGCAGATCTCAAGATAATCCCAGATGACCAAGCCACCATAGATGATGATGAATTCGTAGCTCTATACTGCAACGGTGTTAAAATGGAGCCTCAAATACTGCCAGGAGATATAATCTACTATAAAGACTGGAGATGCGACAGACCCTTCTCCGCCAATGCTACGGCGGGCGAAGTTGCTCAAGTAATCCACTACACTAAGAAATCAGGAAAACACACCTTTCGCTTTGAGTTTGGCAACGAAACAATGTATGCCTATAACTCTGCTGCCTGGCACCACCCTAGCTGGACCAAGAGAAAGAAAATCACCATCCAGAATGCCAACGTAGACTCTGACCTGACCAACTTCCCCTTATACGTAGACATAACTGCAGATACGGACATAGGGGCCCATGCCCAAGCAGACGGAGATGATATATTAT
>Ga0208958_1002149_pt1 | contig 17566 bp, 16 predicted proteins | sample RifOxyB1_FD_184032 | JGI IMG/M metagenome (GOLD analysis project Ga0208958, IMG submission 184032) | Soil microbial communities from Rifle, Colorado - Rifle Oxygen_injection B1 (SPAdes) | ecosystem: Environmental > Terrestrial > Deep subsurface > Rock core/Sediment | place: Rifle, Colorado... | reverse complement strand
GATACTACAATCACAAAAGATTACATATGGGTATTTCGTTGAAGACGCCCATCCAATTAATTACAAACCGATTCCAAGCTATTGGTTAGAAGACGTAGCACCAATAACGGCCTAAAAACGGGCCAATTTCATACCAAAACCTACTCCATCGCCCCTCCATTTATCCACAGAAACTACAAAGGCTGCCTTTGTAGTTAGTTGTGTAACTTACTGCTTTTGACAGAATTAAATTAATTCTATAACCTAATACCCGGTCCTTTTAACAACGGAGAAGTAGCCGTGTTTGGATTTGGAACCAAGATTGAACCGTTTCCGCTTAAAATTACAGCTAATGATATTGCCTATGCCCGCTTACAATCTGAGACATATATGTCATTTCCTCATATCGGTTGGTTCCAAACACAGTTCCCTGCCGAATGGGAAGCTGAAATTTCTAAAATATCAATTGGAGAAAACTTCCTAGGCAATATTCGTCATAGAGTCGTCCACGATTATTCCGATATGAATAAAGTTCAAACTGCCATGCGTGACCTAAGAGAAGGCCGGCATATGGCTTGTGCGATTTCTCTGACTTACGCCACTGTATTCCATGCGCTCGGCAAGCGACTCCCCTATTTATCCATAGATATGCTCACGGACTATCTTCGTAAACAAGAAAATTTTGGCATTGGAGCTACCAATCGTTTCATGAATCGCCTAGGATCATTGGATAGCATTTTGGGCGAAGAGATCTTAACCCATGTCAACGAGTCAGGCACTAGATCACTCGGGGCTACTTATGCCAAAGCTTTCATAAATATCTTATTGGATGCCGTTGAGGCAGAGATGAAGAAAAAGTAGACAAGGACACCTTGCCTAAAACCGGCGCTTCGCGCCGGTTTTTAAATATATTATCCTCTATTACAAATAAGTTCTTCTCTAGCCAGATATAGATTTCCAGAACTTACCGACTACCGATTTAGTAAATTCTTCTTCTCTGACTCGCCTTTGTTCCTCTCTCTTCTTCCTATTTTCTCTGACATTACTTAGTATAACATCTAAATCTCTATTATATTCGTCTATCTCTGCAATAATATCTGGCCTACGATCAAATTCACGAATTTTTTGGATACCTTTAGTTACCACCTCTGGGGTTATAAATCAGACGTCATACGTATTGGATCTTCGTTCTCGCCAATGACAAGATTGACATCATGATCATGAAATCTGCCATGAAATTCTGCAAGGTTGCCTTTTTCTGGCTTCTTGAATCTAGTCGCTTCGACGTTATTTGATAGCATATTTTCTTTTCCCATATTGACAATTATACACTATCTATTAACCTGGGGATAGCTATTTAAGAGAAGGAATGCCAGATGGAAGCCACGCCAAGTATTTCTGCCTCATTAATTTCTTTTAGCGAAATGTGCGACAGAATGAGCGAGATGACTAAAAAAACGGCACTCATACTATCCACATATCCAGAAGAAGAACAGGCCCAAGTATTACTAGGACTGCTTGAACCTCACATTTCAAAGATTTTAACCGATGACACTATGCAGAAATTCATTATGTGGTTCATGGATCTATCTCAGAGTACCCGAATATCAATTACCATAGACGGCAGGACCATATCATTTGAGAAAAAAGACGGAACACTTGTAATCGAATAGGGCGATCATCACAGCTTACTCTTTCCGGCGCTTCGCGCCGGTTTTTTAATATCAGTCCGAGAGTTTAGAAATAGGATTTCAATTATGCACGACTGGCCATTTTTCAACGGCGAGAATAGTATTGGTTTGGAGAAGTTCCCAAACATACTCAGTAATAAACGGCATAAAGGGATGAAGAAGTTTCAGAGATTGTTTGAGCGTGAAAAGTAAAATAAGTTTCGTATTCTCTGCCTGCTCGGGATTTAATAATTGGGGCTTACTTGCTTCTAGATATTTATCGGCGAACTCGTGCCAGATAAAATCATAGGTATTCTGAGCACCTTCATTAAAACGGAAATCTTCAATATTTTTAGTGACGACTGCTATAGTGCTATTTAGTTTTTCCAGAATATCCTTGTCGGCGTCAGTTGTAGCTTTTATTTCTCCATCAGATTTGGAGCTTAAACTAGGATCAACTTCGAGCGTATTCGTGGTGATGAACCTGGCAATATTCCAAATCTTATTGCCAAAATGTTTCATACCCTTAACTCGCTCTTCCATGAAAGCCATGTCCGTTCCCCCAGCATTAGCAAAAACGAGTGCGAAGCGTAGGGCATCAGTACCATACTTAGCAGAAACATCGAGCGGATTGATAACATTGCCCGTACTTTTACTCATTTTCTTTTTCTCGGGATCGCGTACTAAACCATGCAAATAGACAGTCTTAAAAGGAATTTGACCCAGTAATGCCGTGGACATTAATATCATTCTTGCTACCCAGAAAAATAAGATATCATAGCCAGTTTCCATAACAGCCGCTGGATGGAAAAATTTAAATTCGTCAGTATCATCGGGCCAACCAAGAGTTGAGAAAGTCCAGAGCGATGAGGAGAACCATGTATCCAACGTATCTGAATCTTGCTTCCACGTGCCCGCCGAAGCTTTAGCGGAGGCGGAGCCATCACTAGACGGCGCCTCGACATCACAATACAATTCACTGTCACGATACCAAACAGGAATTTGATGGCCAAAAACTATCTGCCTTGAGATACACCAGTCACGCAAATTATCAATCCAATGCAAATATGTTTTAATAAAATAATCGGGCAGGATCTGAATCTGATTAGTATCAATCACTTTGCGCATCAATTGTTTTAGAGTCACCTCTTCGCCGTCAGCTATGCCGTCAATCCGAGATTTCTCAAGCTTAAATGGTTTTTCAACAGCTATGAACCATTGCTCACGAATTTGAGGTTCGATAACCCCCCCGCCTCGGCTATTGGTTGCGATGCGGTGAATATATTCTTCATCAATTTTCTCAAGCAATCCCCTTGATTTTAACTTTTTAATAATTAATGCTCGAGCTTTAGTGATATACATGCCAGTAAACTCTTCAGCAATGGGTAATAGTTTACCATCAAGATCAATGACCGGTACAAATTCTAAATTATGACGTTTAGCAATTTCGTAATCGGTCTGATCATGCGCTGGCGTAATCGTCATCACGCCAGTACCGAAAGTCATATCAATGGCTTCGTCCTTAATCACGGTAACTTCAATCGGACCGTTAATCCATTCTATCTCTATTTTCTGACCTTCTTTATATTGGGCATAGCGTGAATCATCGGGATGCATAACTACACACTTATCACCAAATTTCGTCTCAGGCCTGGATGTACTTGATAAAAAGGGACCGAATTTAAAATAATAAAAATTAGTTTTTTCTTCTTTCCATTCTATCTCATCATCGGAAACATTGGTTTGAAGTTTAGGATCCCAATTAACCAACCGATGGCCACGATAAATAAGTCCCATGTCAAATAGCTTTTTAAAGGCCACGCGAACCGATTTAGATCTTTGATCGTCCAGCGTATAAGCCAGACGATTCCAATCCACGCTAGCGCCAAGCCTTTTAAGCTGACCGAGAATGGTTTTCTGAGAACCATCGGCATATTGTTTAACCATTTGCAAAAACTCATCATGAGAGAAATCCTGGCGTCTTTTGTCGTCTTTCTTATATATATCGGCCTCGACTTTAGCTTGCGTTGCTATAGCGGCATGATCAGTTCCTGGAATATATAATGTTCGATAACCTTGCATGCGGCGAAAACGAATAATTAAGTCTTCAACGGCAGTAGTTAAAGCATGGCCTAAATGTAAGATACCGGTAACGTTAGCTGGTGGGAAAACCATAAAAAATGGTTTGCCATTTATGTTAGTTCTGTCCGGATCAAAAATTTGGGCATCAGCCCATTTTTTGTTTATATAATCTTCAGCCAGAAGATGGTCATAATTTTTAGGAATTTCCCTCATGAAAATTAGAGATTTATTCCTGCCCTAAGAAAGGCTGTCAACTCAGAAATAGCAACGCGCTGTTGGGTAGCAGTATCACGATCTCTGACAGTGACAGTATCATTCTCTAGCGTGTCAAAGTCAATTGTTATGCAATAGGGTGTCCCGATCTCATCCTGAGAATAGTATCGCTTACCAATATTACCCCGATCATCCCAGGCAACCGCCATTTCGCCCTTCAGATTATCATAGACCGCCTTGGCTTTCTCGACTAATTGAGGCTTATTGGCCAATAATGGGAATATGGCAACTTTATATGGCGCTAATCTCGGATTTAATTTTAAAATAATGCGATCGCCTTCTTCTTCGTATGCATCCACTAGTAGAAACATGAATGTCCTATCAACACCGCCAGAAGTCTCTACGATATTGGGGGTATAATTTTCTTTAGTTTCTGGGTCAGTATAATTTAGATCTACGCCAGAAAATTTAGAATGGCCGGCCAAATCCCAATCCCCTCGCCAATGAATACCCTCCATCTCCTTTCCGATTGGTGATGCTTCGTAGTTTATATCAAAAGCTTTCTTAGCGTAGTGAGCTAGTTTCTCGTGTTCGTAGAAGCCTAGATTCTCAGGATGAGTAAAAATAGACTTGTACCAATTCATTCTCTCTTCTTTCCAGAATTCGAACCACTTCTCCATCTCCGATGGATGACAGAACCATTGTAGGTCCCATTGTTCAAATTCTCTCTGCCTAAAAAGAAAATTACCTGGAGTAACTTCGTTCCTGAAAGCTTTGCCAATTTGGCAAACACCAAAAGGGATCTTCAAACGAGTACTGTCTAGAACATTTTTATAATTAAGATAGATCGTCTGACAAGCTTCGCCCCTCAAGTAAGCTTTTAGCTTTTCGCCCTCAATTACGCCCAACTCAGTCGGTACTAAAATATTAAAAACTTTCGGTGCAGTTAGCTCACCACCACAATCAGGACATTTATCTCCAGGAATATCATCAGCCTTAAAACGACGATGGCATTTTTTGCATTCTACCAGAGGGTCAACGAAGCTTTTTAAATGACCACTGGCCTCCCAAACTTTTGGATTGGTTATAATCGCGCCATCAATACCAACGATATTATCGTGATCCTTGGTCATCCATTTCCACCAAAGAGCTTTGAGATTGTTTTTTAACTCCACGCCCAAGGGACCATAATCATAGAAGCCCTGAAGTCCTCCATATATCTCAGATCCGGAGAAAACAAAACCTCTTCTTTTAGCTAATGAAACGATTTTATCTAACGATTTGGTCATATTAAATTACTTAACATTCCCGTCATTGGGACGATCAACGGTATCATTCGTGGTTATGGTTGAATTTCTAACCATAATGACTTGCTTGGTAAAACTATCTTTACCAGAAAAACTAGCATTTTTCAATAAATCAATGGCACTTCCTTTCTGGGCAGATGTCGGCTTCACAGAAACTTGAAATACAGCTTCATATTTGGGTATTGTTGAACCGACACCCATGGGCAGATTTTTTATATTCCAAGATATTTCCGAAGAATTTTTGTTGTAGATTATATCAGGCTGACCGGCAGTAACACTTGAACTACCTTTCCAAATCACACCAACCGGCAAGGTAGCAATTACTATAGCATCACTGACACCATTACCAGGGTTAATCAGATTCCAATGAATTGTATAAACTGTTTCTTGACCGACAGTTGGTGGCATAGGACCACTCGAACCAAAAGCCACATCGCTATAATAAACAAGCTGTGTAAATGTTGGCTGAGTACTAATCTTTGTTATTAAACTGGTAGTTGCTGCCAACTCGTCGGAATCAATACCCGGAGGGATATTAGGTGAACTTAATTTTACTGAAGCTTTAATCAGTGTATTTTTTGTGCCAGTTCCGCCTGAGCCAAACTGATCCTTAACTTTAAGTTTAACGTTTAATTCTCCCCTCTTGCCAGGTACTAGATTAGCAAAGTCTGACACGACACTAGAATCCCAAGTAATTGTATTACTGTTAGAATCAAAATATCCACCCACGACATTCAGGCTCGAATAATTAAACATATCACCCTCTAATTTAACTGTCATGGTCAGTCCGATTAAATTAAAGTTTGAGCTATTGTTATAGCGAATAGTGTAATTTAAATCATCACCGAGATAAGTAGAGTAGTCCTTGCTGTTATTCAGGTAGATATCAACCCCAAGAAGTGGGTTTGTGATAGAAGTAAAGCTTGAGGCTTCTTCATAATTAACAAGGTCATTGCCAAGTTTTCTCTTAAGAATTACCGTGATTGGTTTATTCTCACCTTCTTTACCAATTACAATCCCCTGAACCGTGATTCTGGAACCTTGTCCTTTCTTTAGATTCTTAATAGTAAAGAATTGTTTTGATCCGGCGTCAAAAATTGGGGTTGAATTATTTACAGAAAAACCATCCGGAAAATCAAATTCAAATCTTAGATCAGAAATATCGTTTGCTGATTCATTTCGATAATCAAGAACATAGCTAATCATCTGGCCATTGGTTGCATTCGGCGGGGCACTCAAAGTTAAGGCTACCGGTAAGCTAACAATCGTTGTGGCTAAAGATGCTGTCTTCTCAAATTTCGACTTGAGCCCACTCGCTTGATAAGTCATCACGATCTTGGCTATCTTAATATCACCACGATTACCGCCAAGAAATGCTCCAAATTCTTTTTCGCCCGATTGACCTTTAGCTAGACTGTCGAGAGTAAAAGTTTCTTTAGTTGTATCCGCTACCTTACCATCTTTAATAATCACTGACTTATCTGGATAGGAAAAAGTAAATTTAATATTGTTTAAATCGGATTTAGTTAAATTACTATATTTGATCTTATAGACAACTTCGTCGCCAACCGCAGCTTGAGTTGGACCCTCAACTGTCAATTGCACTCCGCTCTCAATAAAAGATGGCCCGCCAAACCAAAAAATAAAAATACTAATTATAAACAAAACCAGAACCAGAAGAATGGCCCACTTAAGAAGCTTACTGCCCATAATTGAATGATTTCTCCCTGAAAACACTGGGTTTGATTGGCCCTGAAATGACCCCATAGGACCCTGGGGAATAATATCTACCATTAAGATTATTCTAGCACAGATTATCTCCTAGCGGTATATAAAGCCGAGAGAATTAAGTCTTCGACCAGTAATATTCTCGAATATCATATCTAACGACGTTTTGGCTATATAATTGTCTGCCAAGCTTGCTTGTCTTAAAATCTTAAGATCACTGCTAGTCAAAAGAATGCCACGATTAGTTTGTAAATAACAGTTACGACATATTAAACCGCCCATATCAAAATTAAGTGCCCACTCATGGTCAATCTCACAATCTAAGTTCTCTTTGGTCAGACAAACGGAACAATTATCAATCTTGGGTGTATAACCAGAAATATTTAAGAACTCTGCTTGCCTTTTTCTGAATATATTTAAAATATCTTCTTCTTTTGCTTCTTTAAGTTCTTTGAAATTAGAAATTAAAAATAACCACATATCGCTATCACGCTCGTTCTCGAAAATAATTTTATCAACTATATCCAAAAAGAATCCAGCGACATTAAATTTCTTGATTGAGTTTTTTATCGGTATATATGTATCTTCGGATTGAGCACTTGCTATAATTGGCCATGCTCGCCCCTCGATTAAATCAAACTCGACTAGATTCAGTACGTCCAGGTGCATTGATTGTAAAGAAGTTTTCTTGAGGATACTCTTTGCAATCGCCACTACTTTCCCTAATTCTTCGGTATAACAAGTCACGAGCTGATCATACTCGTTGGTATTCTGTTTCTTAATTACGATTGCTTTGGTTCTCATATTATTCCGCCATTTTTAATAATTCTTCCAAAACAACAGGCAACTCAAATACTTCGGCATCATCGCTAAAATGACCCTTTCCCGATTCCACAATAATCTTTGCGCCAAATTCTTTCTCAAAAACTTTAGTATTTTCTAATGGCACTTCCGGATCGTCATCGGAAAATATAGCCACAAATTTGTTCCCAATCTTTTTTATTTTTGGAAAATCATACGGCGGATTACTCCAAGCCGTAACTACTCGTTTTTCATCATCCGTCCGATCTTCCATGTGAGTCAAAATTAACCAACTCGCCACAAAAATTACTCCGCCAATCTGGTTATTATCGGGCAAAGATTCTAAATAACGCATGATCGCCTTACATCCAATACTGTGACCGATAAGATACGTATCAGAATCTGGAATCCCCACCATTTGAGATAGATAAGCAACCCAGGAATCCTTATCGGGTTCATCAGGGTTAGGCATGGCCGGGGCCTGAACTTCAAATCCTCGAGTTTCTAACTCTTTCCGTAACCAAGGAAACCAGGCATTATTTGGATTGCCCTCCCACCCATGAATAATAAATACTCTTTTCATTTTTATATTTATATAGCGTAGGCATGGACCCACAGCGAGAACTCGCACAGGCGTTTCGGCTATAACATATTTATAACAGCTCCAAGGGAGCTATAAGAATCGGATCTTCGAAACGCCGAGCGTGTAGATAGTCGAGCCCGCAGGAGGCGAGAACTATCGGTCGAGTCGTGGGTTTATGCTGTAGCGTCATTTCTTAATGGCTAACCAAATAGTTTTACCTACGACAATATCAAATTCTTTTTGCATATCAAATGCCATCGTTTCATTTTTCGTATTAGTGAACTCATCGATAATGGTTTCTTCTGCAATCATTTCCGACCATTTATTTATGGCATCTGAAAGTTCTACATCGGAACTAAACCAACTCCCGGATATTTTGTCATCCATTTTATAACCCAATTCTTTGCGCATATCTTGTATCTGACGAATCAACTCACGAGCATAACCTTCGCCCTTTAATTCCAAACTTATCTCAAGATTTAGCTTCGTACTTTCTACTTTGTCATATTTAATTTCTTTTATATTGAGCTCGTCTCTAATTACCTCCTCAATGTCAGGTTGGAAAGGATTCAATCGGTTAACAGTAATAAAGCTCAATGGCTGCCTGACCTTTATTTGATTTTCTTTTCTAGTAGCTAAGCCAACAACGATTACCTCTCGAGCCTCGGCCATTTCTTTCTCTAGATCACTATTTATTAATTCTTCATCGGCAATCGTCCAATCTTCTAGATGAATGCTCTTATCATCTTTTATCAGTTTCATATACAGATCATCGGCTACGAACGGCACAAAAGGAGCTGATAATTTGACTGTTTCTATGAGTAGATCTTTTAATAAAATCAACGCTCCTTTTCTTTTCCTTGATCGGCGCAACCACCAATTAGATAGATCTTCGACTAAAAACTTCTCTATGGACCTCGCAGCTGAAGTGGGATCATACGCATCAAGCTCATTGGTTACCTCTTCAATTGTGGTATGAAGTCTCGAATAGATCCAATCATCAAGCAAGTGCTTTTTAGATTTTATATCCTTATCTGAGCTCGTCTGCTCATAGAGATCATAGAATCGATAACAGTTTCGCAGAGTTGAGAGAAATCCCTGTGAACGCGTTTGCAATTCCCTATCAGAGAACAATTTATATTCACTCGGTGCATTAACCGTGTATAGATACCAACGAGGCGCATCGGCACCATATTTATCCATAACATCAAAAGGTAGTACTATATTGCCCTTTGACTTGGACATCTTTTTGCCCTTTTCGTCTAAGATATGGGCATAGCTCATAACATTTTTAAACGGTTCGCCACGATTCATCAATGTAGATATGGCCAAGAGCGTATAAAACCAACCACGAGTCTGATCAATACCTTCTACGATAAAATCGGCTGGAAACTGTTCCTCGAATATTTTTTTGTTGTCAAAAGGATAATGCCATTGAGCAAAAGGCATAGCACCAGAATCAAACCAAACATCAATCAAGTCCGGTATTTTGATCATTTCTCCATCGCACTTTTCACATCTTAATTTAATCTCATCCACATAGGGCCTATGCAAATCTAATTCGCCCAAATCATTTCTGGGAATATGCCTCCAATCAAGCTTAATCAGCTCTGCCCATTTTGGTTCCATCTCTTCACTCTTCTCGTATATAGATCTTTCATCGTCTCCAATAGCAATGGCCCGAATCATTCTGAGTGGATCGCCATGACTTACGATCAAGATCTTTTTATTTTTATACTTAGCATCAACTTCTCTCATAAACTCTACCAGTCTTAATCTTTCGTCATTCCAGCTTTCACCGTCATAATGTTTAACATTAAAATCAGATCCCCAATGATTAAGAAAATCTTTCAATTTCTTGCCCTCTGTTTGAGGCCCCCACTCAATCTCCCTTAGACGATCATCTATTACAACGCCAACACTAAGCTCTTTACTTACAATGTCAGCAGTTTCCTTAGTTCTAATGAACGGCGAAGCGAATATATAATCCACACTGCCAAGTTTTTTCAATTCTTTGGCCGATTTTGTTACGGCTACTTTTCCTTCTTCCACGAGATGATATATATCCTTATCCAGATGGGAACCTATAATCATTTCGGTTTTTTCTTTTCTCTCGCTTAGACCATGACGCATTATGTAATACTCATTGCCTGAACTAATAGCTGAATCTTCTAAATCTTTAATGCTACCAATAACGCTTCTGTTCTCGCATTTTTCATTCGTACACTCCCAAATTGGCAATGGCGTCGCCCAGTATCTTTCTCTAGAGAAGGCCCAGTCCTTGCCCTCTTTAATCCATTGTCCAAATCTACCATCGCCGACATGTTTCGGCTCCCAATTTATAGTAGAGTTATTGGCTAGCATTTCGCTGTTAATAGCAGACATTTTTATAAACCAAGAGTCTTTGGCGTAATAAAGAAGGGGCGAGGCACAGCGCCAACAAAATGGATAATCATGCTCGTAATCTTCTGATTTTAACAACTTGCCACTCGAAATTAGTTTTTCAACAATTAAATCCTCAGTCTTCTTGTCTTTGACGTACATACCCACTAAGCCATTGCCAACATTTTCTTTAAATTTGCCCTGCTCATCTACGGTATGGATAGTTGGCAGGCCGATCTTAAATCCTAGATTATAGTCATCCTCTCCATACATTACTGCCGTATGAACCACGCCTGTACCATCTGTAGTAGAAACAAAGTCTGCTGGATAGACTTTATATGATCCATCAGATTTTAGTTCTGAAATATCAAAAAGAGGTTCATATTCCAAACCAATAAGATCTTTGCCTTTTATATCAGTCACAATGCTACTTTCAGGTAAAACTTTCCCTAGTAAATCTTTGGCTAAAATATAGTTCTCGCCTTCTTCATTAGCAACAACATAATCAATACCCTCGCCAATGGCCAAGGCAACATTGCCAGGCAAAGTCCAGGGCGTCGTTGTCCAGGCAAGAACGAAAGTATTATCCGGCAAATTAAATTTCTTATAATTCTTTACTTTAAACTTTAAATAAACGGATCTTTCTTTCACTAGTTGGTATCCCTGGGCAACTTCGTGTGAAGAGAGTGGTGTACCGCAACGAGTACAAAAAGGTACGACGCGATGAGCCCTGTAGAGATATTTATTGTCCCAGATCTGTTTGATAATCCACCACAATGTCTCCATATATTTCGGAGAGTACGTAATGTATGAGTCATCCATGTCTATCCAGTGGCCCATTCTTGTGACCATGTTCTCCCATTCTTTTTTATACTTCCAGACACTTTCGCGACAACGCTTATTAAAATTAGCGATACCGTAATCTTCGATATCTTTTTTGTTTTTAAAACCCAACTGCTTCTCGACTTCAATTTCCACCGGTAAACCATGAGTGTCCCAGCCAGCTCTTCTAAGTACATAAAAGCCACGCATGGTCTTGTAGCGACCATATAGATCCTTAAAGGCTCTGCCTAGAAAATGATGGATGCCCGGTCGGCCATTAGCCGTCGGTGGACCATCAAAAAAAACAAACTTCTTTTTGTCTTTATTCTTGGCCAGACTTTTAGCGAAGGTTTTATCCTTTTCCCAAAAATCTAATATCCTATTTTCCGTCTTCGAATGATCGTACATGTTACTTCTCAATATATCCTGAATTGACACAACTTTCAATCTCTGTAAACTTAGTATTAATGCTTACCAAAAAACAAAAGATAGCCTTACTCTTCTTGGTCATCACCTTCTCACTTTCCATCATCGCCACAATTTATGGCTGGGATAATAATTACGTTTGGTATGACATAGTACTCCATCTATCGGGTGGATTCTTCATGGCCATGTTTCTCTATGACTACTTCTCGTCCGCTATAACTGGTACTAGTCGATTTAAAAAAACGCTTCTAATCATCGGCTATGCTTTAATTATTGGGGTTTTATGGGAATTCGCTGAATTTTTGGCAGGTAAGTATTTATCAGATCCTATCTATAACATTTGGCATCTCCGCACATACTTTATAGGAGATCTGGATGATACTCTTGGTGATCTGTTGAACGATATAATCGGCGGACTTACATTTGCCATTGCCTTCAGAAAGAAAATTTAAATAACAAAACCGGCCCGCTAACAGCGGGCCGGTTTTGTTTTGGGCTCTCTTTACATCTTCTTGGGTGCAGAGATACCCATAAGCCCAAAACAAATTCCCAAAACAATTAGTATACCTTTAGCCAATACGAGTCGAGAATCTCTAATTTTTTCGTCTTCGTGTAAAACCTTATGGCTCTCATAGAATTTATGAAAGTCGTTTGCAACCTTTAATACATATTCGGCCAAATGATGTACGCGATAACTTACTCCGATTTCTTCAATTAATTCCGGTAAATGTATAGCATCTATAGCTAGGGCCACCTCTTCTTCATCACTTATTGATATCTCTTTATCTGGCCCAACCACAATGTCAGATTTATCGAATATACTGCTCAATCTAGCATAGGCATACTGCGCATAGAATACTGGATTCTTTTTTGACTGCTCCTTGGCCAGCTCTACATCAAATTCCATATGAGTGTTCATATCTTTAGCCATAAAGAAAAATCTAATAGCATCTCTGCCTACCCTAGGAAGGAAATCATCCAACAGAACAAACTTACCCTCGCGCTTGGACATTCTTTGATATTCATCTTTCTCTTTGACCATAATCAATTGGTGCAACAATATCTCAAGCTTGCCATCCTCATAACCTAATGCTTTTGATCCAGCTAATAATCTTGGCATATCGCCATGATGATCGGTCCCCCAAATATTTATGGCCTTATCAAATCCCCTCTTCTCAATCTTATTCTTAGTGTAAGCAATATCGTTCATTAAATAAGATGTCTGACCATCGCTTTTAACAATAACCGCATCTTGCTGATCTGGAAAATAATTACTTACTTTAAACCAAGACGCAGTGTCTTTCTCATATACCAAATTCTTACTTTTTAAATAATCCAGAGCACTCATCACTTCACCACTAGTATGTAGCTGACTCTCCCTAAACCAAACATCAAAATTAGCACCAATATTAGCCATTGAATTTTGGCCCGATTTAATTAAATATTCTATGGCAAAATCTCGGCAGTAGTTTATCTGCTCATCCTCCTTAATAGGCAATTCTTTGTCTATCAATTCTTTGGCGATACCTACTATGTATTCGCCCTTATAGAGACCATCTTCAAAATCAATTTTCTCGCCCCTTAATTCTTTTAATCTCAGTAGGACTGACTTGCCTAATTTCTGGACCTGCACACCGACATCATTGATATAGTATTCTTTAGTAACATTGTAGCCACATTTTTTAAACACGTTACCCAATGTATCACCATAAGCAGCAGCACGAACATTATGAACCGTCATCGGTCCAGTTGGATTAGCTGAAACAAATTCTAAATTAATTTTCTTCCCATCTCCAAGATCTATCTTTCCGTAATCATCACCAGCCATCAAAATCTTTTTAAATTCGCTTGAAATGAAATCTGTCTTCAAGAAAATATTTACAAATCCCGGATTAGCAATTTCTATTTTATCGGATATTACCGTTAATTCTTTATCAGATTTTAATTCATCTCTAATTTTATCTGCCCACTCTATGGCTTTGCCACCCTTGGTTTTTTCAAGTTTAAAAGCCAAGTTGATAGAATAATCGCCAAGATTTCGATTTGGTGGATTTAAAATATCGAAAATCACGCCATCGGCGTATTTAGATACAATCTCAATAATTTGTTTTTTTACCGTCATTTCGTCATCTCAAATATACATCAAAATTTAAAAAACAGCGATATATCGCTGTTTAGAATGGAAAGCCCGATACGATCTCATCAATTAAACCATTACTACCGAAATCAAGAGCTTCTTTGGCGGTAAGCCAGCAATCGGTTTTCTTAGATCTCTTCGCCAACTCCTCAAGGGGCATACCAATACGATTAGAAATTATGGTCAATACGATATCATTCAATTTTCTAAGGGCATCGGCATCTTCAAGGACACGATTAACTTCAATCTGTCCAGGTTCACCACCATAGGTCGATGCTTGATGAACAAGAAATTGTGTATTTGGCCAAGAATATCGACGTGACGCAGATTGCAAAACTGCCGTGGCCATAGATGCGCAGAAACCTGTGGCTAAGATATTAACCGTAAAACCATTTTTAACTGCAGCCGAGATAGCGTCACACACAGCAAATCCCTGAATTATTTCACCACCCGGCGAATTCAATACAATCCATACAGGCTTAGCCTTATCTTCTTCTTTAAGAGATGCGAGATTAACTGTAACAATTAAAGCGTCGGCATCACTCAAAGCACCTTGTATGAAAAAGATTCGCCGATTTACTAGCTCTAATACCCGCTCATCAAACGCCGAGACTCTCATAACCCGACGCGTTGGAAGATTTGGCATTGTCACATTACCTCCGCAAAAGTACTGTCAGAATGATAACAATTAATATCTCGGTGTCAAACGATTTGAAAAAAAATCAGTTAACTAGCATAATAGATAGGTAAATAATTAATAAATTATCAAAATGCACGAACATGATAAGCTAACCATTGAAGCCGTTAAAAAGGTCGGACCGTCGGTAGTCAGTATTGTAATATCTAAATATCTTCCCAAAATTAAAAGCGGATATACCCTACCATTCAGTAGTGCACCATTGTTTGGTAATAGCGAAGGTGATGACAAAGAAAAAGTTAAGATTGGCGGTGGCTCCGGTTTTATTGTTCATTCTGATGGATTAATTTTAACAAATAAACATGTTGTCTTTGACCAAGAAGCAGAGTATGTGGCAGTCACCAGCGAGGGTGATGAATATCCAGCTAAGGTCGTATCACGCGACCCAATATATGATATTGCAGTGCTTAAGATAGACGCCAAAGATTTGCCAGCAGTCAAGCTTGGCAACTCTGGTAAAATAGAACTCGGACAGACTGTCATTGCAATCGGCAATGCCTTAGGTATGTTTACCAATACTGTCTCTAAGGGTATTATCTCTGGATTATCACGTACAATCTCGGCATCACTTGGTTCAGGTGGAGAGCTGGAGCATTTGCGAGGTGTTCTACAAACCGATGTTGCTATCAATCAAGGTAATTCAGGTGGACCACTGATTGATCTTGATGGTGAAGCAATTGGCATCAATACTGCTATCATCTTCGGCGCTCAGAACATTGGGTTTTCAATTCCTATTAATTGGGCCAAAAAAGATTTAGAAGATATTATGAAATATGGAAGAATTATCAAGCCTTATCTCGGATTACTATATGTAATGCTCAACAAGAAACTTCAAAAAACATATTCTTTACCAATTGATCATGGTGCCCTAGTTGTCAGAGATCATGACCCCAAATCAATCGCCATAGTTCCAGATTCTCCTGCCGATAAAGCCGGCATTAGGGAGAATGACATTGTCGTTGAGCTAGACGGAGAAACCCTTGATGAGCACACTGACCTTAGTGACATGCTTCAGAAATTTGGTGTTGGCGACACTATTCATATGACCGTCCTAAGAAAAGAAGAGAAATTAAAATTAAAAGCGAAGATAGAAGAAAGAAAATAGATAGGCAGAAAACCCGACCACAACAATGGTCGGGTTTTCTTTTGTCTTTTATTTATGATATTTTAGCATCAGTACTTTGAGGAGACTATCTATGGCCGAGATAAATTCTCAATTCACCATCGTTAATCTGTTGGAGTGGTTGATTTTTAAAATACATACCTACATCATGGCCACCACAGATGGTAAGACAATCCCAGTTTTTAATGCGAAGGCCGAATATTGGCATCGATGGCTTTGGGATTTTAAAACATCGGGAAGTAGTGAATATAATAATGCGGATTTTATAGATGAGATTACCAGACTTGTTGGTATGTCATTCGACTGGAGTAGTCATTATCCTAAACACCCAGATCTTGACGAATCTTGGTCGCTCTTCTTGCATAATTATTTTAACTCTTCTTGGCATGGAGGATTCATCATGCTCACCAAACCTACTTCTCCGCTTCCGCGAATCTGGGAAATAATCATCGCACGTGAGATGGCTAAGATTATCTTAGATGGATCGCCCCTATTCAGACGGCAAAATCTCGACTGGAAATAATGCCCTGCATTCAGGGCTTTTTTATTTTATGAGAAAAAGATAATATTTGGATATGGCGGAATACGCGAACAACTCGAAGGCTGGTTTTGATTATGAAATCCTGGATACAATCGAGGCTGGTATGGTATTGAAAGGATCCGAAGTCAAATCAATTAAAACAGGCAAGATTTCAATTAAGGGCTCCTATGTAAAAATAATTAATGGTGCGCCAACATTAGTCGGTGCTAATATCCCTCCCTACCAACCGGCTAATATTATTGAGCACTATGATCCTGAGGCTTCACGCAAATTATTATTATCCAAAAAACAAATCTCTACTTTAATTGGTCTTAGCCAATCACAAGGTCTGACATTGATACCATTGAAAATCTATGACAAAAAAGGCCATTTAAAGATGCTACTGGGCATCGCCAAAGGAAAAAAGAAATATGACAAACGCGAATCAATCAAGAAAAAAGATATCGCCCGCGCTAAACAGAGAGGCATTGATCCAGACTAGAACAATCACTGACGAGAAAATAAATAACGAAGCCCAGCCATATTGAAGAGGCTTACGGAGCCTGACGAGGCGAGTAAGAGGTAAGATTCTAGTAAGAAGCTATGTCGTACTCTTCAGTATGGCTGGGCGGAGTGATTTTTGACTTTTTGCATTTTTCCTGCTATAATGATATTTGGGGATGTGAGTTTCGACAGAGTTTCTTGCCAATTCGATGCTAGGGGTGGATGATCGTTAACCACCTTAATCACCCGGTCATTTTTTAGGTGCCAATTATACACCTAATCTAGCTTTCGCTTAACGGCGATCGCCGCTTCGCTCTCGATGTCTGCTAGAGAAATCGAAGTGTCATACAGCGGGCTTGCCAATACTCGCCTCTTCTCTGAGCTATTGGGACATAATTTGAGAAGATAGTTGAAAGTTATTTTTTTGGTTTTATACCTTTCAGCGAAACAACTAAACCAAATATCTTAGTAGATGTCGTCTTGGAAAAATTTTGGACGCGGGTTCAATCCCGCCATCTCCACATATAGCAGGTAAATAAAATACTCTCTTAATGGAGGGTATTTTATTTACCTGTGATGTTGGGCGGGATTG
>Ga0208958_1002146_pt1 | contig 17576 bp, 16 predicted proteins | sample RifOxyB1_FD_184032 | JGI IMG/M metagenome (GOLD analysis project Ga0208958, IMG submission 184032) | Soil microbial communities from Rifle, Colorado - Rifle Oxygen_injection B1 (SPAdes) | ecosystem: Environmental > Terrestrial > Deep subsurface > Rock core/Sediment | place: Rifle, Colorado... | reverse complement strand
ATGGATAATTATATGGAAGATGTGGATATAATAAATAGAAAACACATTTTTAACGAATTTAATGACAAATTTGAAACGGTGTCTGATCAAATTTTGTCAAAGCAAGCTGAATATGTTTGATAAAAACGTTGATTTACTTATAGTCGGAAAAAATTATCTCTCCCTTTTAATGGGTATCGAAAACGTTCTTAATAAAAAAAATGTTCTATTATTGGACGACGATCGCTATAAACTGGGTGACGATTATCTAAATGGAATTAATGAATTTGAAAAACTATTTTTAGAAGAATGGATAGATCAAAAAGGTATTGGGAATTTAGTCGATTTAAGTAAATACCTAAAGCACCAAGATAATATTTTTCTTTTGGGTAACAAAAGACTTCGTCTGGGTAGGGACTATTGGAGCAATCTTTACGAATTGGTTAGAAAACTAGATTTTAATTGGGAACTAAAGAATGATTTAGAAGGTGCATTGAATTTAAGTTTTAAAAAGGAATTCAATGAATTGATGGGATATTATTTAAAAGATCAATCCCATCGACTCGTGGATTTAAAAATTTCTGCCGATTTTTTATACGAGCAATTTTTAACCACTGCCCCAGAAATTGTTAAACATCTCTTCAGGGTTACTAAGGAAGGTCTCTTATCCAATTTAAAACAACCAACGGTGCGGGATCAATACATCCAGGCCCTCTTATTTGCCAGCAGAGGGTTTTATCAATACGATACAGACAGCAATATAGGCGATGCAGAGTTTTTCCACCTTTTTATCTCCATGTTGGCACCCTATTATCAAATAGATCATGAACAATTGATTTTAGATCTACTCAATCTCTATCAAAAACAAAATGGTATTTTTAAAAAAACCTCCATCTGTGACTGGAGTTTTGAAAAATTTAAACCATGGGCCTTGGAACTCTCCAGCTACGAAGGAATTGTTCATCCCAGAAAAACTGCACTTTTTTTTGGCAAACTCAACGATCCTAGTTTTAAACTGGAACCCGAAGGTCCCATGTATTCTTCGATCAGTATTAAATGTACCTTGAATGATGTAGCGTTTGAGCCAATTTCTAATACCAAATATATTATTTGTTCAGATACCATGATTGGAACCAACCGCCCATTTTGGTGGTTAAAAGTCTCTGGAAATCAACTTCTGGCCAAGTGTTTTATTGATTTTAAAAAGGCCACCAAACTCTCTTTCATCAGGGACGAGTTAGAGCATTTTTTTTCCAGTGAAATCAAAATTTATTTCCCCGATTTAGTAGATAAAATTGTCACTAAAGATATAACATTTGACCATGATATCTGCATGGTTGCTCAAACCAACCATAAAAATAATGAACTAAGACCTAGACTGGTTTATCAACCTAAGGGGCAAATTACCCACCCTACCCAAGACATGTTTTACCTCGGTCCTTATAACAAAAAAGCTGCAGGTCTTATATCCACACTTATGGAATTAAATCACATCAGTTTGGACGTGACAGTATTATGATAAAAAAAAAGACGAATATCATGTATTATTTAAATAAAGGACAAACCGCAGTTGAATACCTTTTAATGTTACTGGTCGTTATCTCTCTCATCTACACTCTTTCAGGACGTGTCTACAAATATTTTTTGGGAGATATAAAATCATGTAACAAAAATTCCCATAGTTTTGTTTGCAGACTATATAATATCTACAATATTGAAAATTATCGCTACTTTCAACTTCGACGCTAAAATTCCACCCCATCCCCTTCCTCAATCGCACCTAACTATTTGATATTAAACGATGTACCGCTATATGTAAAATATTCACGCACAGCAATATTAGAGTGAAAAAAATCCTAATTAGAGTTAAAAGAAGATGGAAAACAATTTTTACAAGAAATATACTTCTTTGTTTAAAAATAAATAAAAGAGGTCTTTAGGGAGGTCATTTATGAGAACTACTTTTTTGCAAAAGAAAAAATATCTTCCTTATATTTTTTCTTTAATAGTAGTTATTAATAGTTTCACAGTATTTGCGCAAGATGAAGATCCATTGCTTGACGATACTGAAAGTGTACTTAATTCTGAACAAATCGACGTTGATGGTACATTTCGAAGAAAAACCGCCGCTGATCGAATTGAAGAAATGAGAAAAAAACTCGAACAGCAAAACGAAGAAATGGTGGATAGAAAAATCGAAAACATCAGAATGCAAGAAGAACAAAAGCTTACTAAAAAATTGCAACAAGCTTTTGATGGCCAGATGCAAGCACTCGATGAACAACCGGTAGCAGTTCAACAAGCTGCTCCAGTTCCAGCTCCAGTGGTTGCCCCAGTCGTGATTGCCCCACCTCCCGTAATTGAAGAGAAAAAAGAAGAACCTGCAATGGTGAAAGTTATTCCAAGTTTTGGTGTAACTAGTATCTCAAGTGATGTGGTTGATTATGAAACTAAATTAAATTTAGGTCTCTCACTTGATACAATGTTGAGCAAATATTTCGCTCTTGGGGTTAAATTTAATTATTCATCCATGAGTTTAACCGAAGGAAATCAAAGTCCTTTTGGCATTAATTACAACAACCCAACTTACTTACCTTATTATGGTTACGATTATGCTCAACACTATAGTAACGGCAGAGAAATTAATTATAAACAAATGGCCTTTGGTTTAAATGGAAGAGTTTTTCTTGCCGCTAACTCTAAAATCAAACCCTACTTGGGACTTGGGTTGTCTTACAATAGAGTAAGTCTTGATTACAATAACGAAGAATACAGCCCATACTCTTATAACAGCATTTATTACGGTGACGAAGGTTACTCCTCTAGTTATGTCTCAACGTCATTGGCCGTTGGTTCAGAAATTTCTTTTAACGAAATGATTGGCATGTTGTTAGAAGTAAGTTACACCAGAGCACTCTCTTCAGGTTTTTACGCCAAGTCTGATGCCCAAAGCGGATATAAAAATCCTGATCAAGTCAAACTTGAAAAATACGGACAAGACATTGAAGGGGCCAATTTTATTACTCTCGGAGCAGGTTTTGTTATAGGTTTCTAAAAAAGACCTTCCTAATAAAGTAAAGGGAAAAAGTGTCAAGTTATTATACTGCACTTTTTCCCTTTTTAATTTTTTGATAACTAGATAAAAAGAAAATCCAATTCCCGACATGTTCCCTTGGTTATCCTGATTTATTTATCTTTATTAAATAACACTATTGTAAATCATTTTAAGTCACTCAACACATGATCTGTGATATAATATATGAAAGGATTTTGATAAGGATAATATGAAAAAGACAGCCATGGAGTATGTTGAGATATCAACCAATATACTTAAAAAATTTGAAAGTCGACTACATTTTGATATCTATGTGCAACGCACGGAAACTGATTACACAAAAATTTTTAAAATTAATGATACTATCGATTGGGATCGCTTAGCTTCTTATGAAAGAAAAGGAGTTAAATCAATTTTTGTCCCTCACGATCAATATGGAAAATACCTTTTATTTGTTGAACTATTGGTCGACAAATTATTAAATTCGACTAATGCTTCTGCCTTCAAAGAAGGTGTAACTGTTGTTAAGGAAATGATTAACGGTTGCCTGGTTGAATTTTTAAGTAGAGACATCGTTAACGAAACAATGGCCTTACAAGCTTCCAAAACTGTTTCTAGTTGTATCGAAGTAATGGATAAAGATACTGGGGCCCTAACTAAAATAATCGGTCAAATGGTAACTACACCTTATCTTTTTAAACACTCGGTTACCGTCAGTTTACTATCTATACTACTTGCTCGAGGCAGCGGAATTGAATCTAATTCCACTCTTAATATAATTGGATTAGGTGGACTTCTCCATGATATTGGCATTTCACGTTTAAGCTTTGATCCTGAAGATAAGCAACAGATGACTCCCGAAGAACAAAAAGAAATGTGGCGCCATCCTGAAATTGGCAAAAGATTGCTCGACCCTGTTAAATCTATGAGAACTGAAATACTAGATATCGTTCTCCAGCACCATGAGCAACCCAACGGACATGGTTATCCTAATGGTTTAAGAACCGCTGAAATATTTTTACCTGCCAAAATTGTATCTATAGCGGACACCTTTTCCGCTATGATCATCAAAAGATCATATCGAGAAGAATTTACAACTTTTGAAGCTATCAATCGCATGAAAAATGATGTGGGCAAATTTGATAAAACACTTCTGCTAAATTTTGAAAAAATTATTTTGGGCAGCAAGAAAGAAGATTCTTGATTGTCATGTTGGTATTTATTTTACTTTCACTGTTTTCAAGCGTTTCAATTTTTACCTATGCCGAAGATTTTTCTAATCCCATAACCATTTACCAGATAAACGCTAATGATAAATTAGAAATATTTTCGCCCATCATGGGTAATGCCCCATCCCAGCAAATTCAATTTGAGCAAATTGATAAAATTTGCAAACAATCAAAGTCAATTAAGATTTATAAAAATAGATACGATCAGTTAAAATATCGTCGTTATAACTGTGATACGAATTACTATGCCATTAAAGACCAAGATTATTTGATCGCCAAGAAATTACAAGATTTACAAAATAACAGTCAAAATAAAAAGCCCCCCCAATCTCTCAAGTTACAAGATAATAGTAAATCGATGATCACCCTTTTGGGCAATCTAAAACTAACTCCGGTAAAAAAAACCAATGACCATGGCAATTATGTTTTCTCTTCACAAAAGGCCCAAATCATTTTAAAAAAACACTCTCCCTTTAAAATTATAAACTCCCTGAATGGATCAAAAAATAGAAATTATTTTGTTTTGACTATGCCTAACACGAGACAGGAATATGTGGTAACTGAAGATGAATTCAATCGAGCTATAGAAGGAATTGATAAAATTTATGCTCCCATTATTGTCCATCCTGTACGCAAAAAAAATACTGCAAGCATCTCTTATGAATATGCCCCGGATTTAAAACCAATGGTTATTCCTGCTGACAGTGAAGTCAAAATTGGTACCTCACTGGAAAATGGCAAATATCTCACTTTGAATATTCAAAATTCTAAAAACTCTTCTCAAACTGAATATGTCGTTTTGAAATCTGACTACGAACAATCATTGCTAGGTATGTCTATTATAGACGAACCACTTACGGTCTCCCCGGTTACCAAAAGAAATGACACCTACTCATTTACTGGCCAAGATGATAACATCATACTCCCTAAAAAATCTCCGCTAATCATTAAAGAAACTATTAAAATGAATAGTTTTCAAAACTATCTTGTACTATCTGTACCGGGAAAGGCCGGTGATTTTATAATTTCTGAAGAAGAATTACACGAGTCCATGTTACCAACCCAAACGCCACTTCCTTCTCCCCAACGTATTGCTCCAACCATCACCATCTACGCTGATAAGGCCAAAATTATAGATTATTCAAAAATTGAAATCGCCAATGAAAATAAAAAAATCAAATTCAATCTACCTAAGAAAAATAAGCATGAAAAATATCCAATCTTGCGAGACGGTAGTCGTTTAAAACTGGCAATTCCACCTGCTCCCCAAGGCCCATATATAGAAATCAATGATACGGCAAACAACGTAAATTCCTCGTTAAACCAGGTTTCAAAACTTTATTATAATCTATTAGAAGATACTAACCAAAAATATTCTAATCTCCTAAAATCTACCGATGCCGACTATTTATTAAAAACGCCCTATGGCAGATGTGTTTCAACCTCAATCAAAAATCCACCAGGAGCATGGTCTTTTTTTTACTGTGAAAGTGCTACGGCAAAACCATTAATTGATAGAAAACGCCCTTCTTTTACTAAAGAACTGCGTGCCACCATCGCTGCCGAACTTATGATGATTCATAAATGTTTACCATTACAAGATATGGAAATGCTCCCGGTATTCTTCCATGAATCAAGATTTATGCCAAACGCGATTAGCAGTCAGGATGCAATCGGAATCGGACAAATCAGACCAGCCGCAATCAAGGATGTTGAAACCCAAATGTTACCAATGTTAAAAGATCTAATAAATGATAAAATCCCAGGTTGTGAATATTTACTTAATATAAAAAAAGACTCACCCATTAATTATAAATCAGCTAAAAGTTGCGCCCAACAGTTTGATCCTTATTATATAAGACATAGCATCGTTTACTCGAGTTTGTATTATCTACACATCAAATCAAAGGCCATCAAACGAGTCAACGAACGTTACAAAGGAATGAGTGTTTCCGACGATACTATAAATCTTTGTATAATAAATGATGCGCGTCTTTGCTACAACCAAGGTCCCACCGCCGTGAATAAGCTTCATAAGTTCCTAGTAGAGGCAAAAATCGTACCTGAAGAAGCAAGCCCTGAAGGCAATCACAGAGACTACTTTGAACGGATTAGGAGTGAAGAAGCCGCCCAATATGTTCCTAAACAAATTAAAGACCAGGGAGTCATGGAAAAAACTGCGCAAACCGGTTGTGGGCCTCATCCTGAAAATTAAGTAGATGACAATATCGATCTAATAGCTTGAATAAACATTTCTCGAGTAAAGGGTTTATATAGCAGATCATTTGCTCCCCGAGATTTTACCTCATCTGGGGTATAAATCATATTTCCCGTTATCAGCAGAATCGGCAGATTAGGAATGATCAATCTCGCTGCTTCCACAAATTCTAATCCGTTCATCTCCGGCATCTGAATATCCGAAACTACCAGGTTTATTTCGTTTTGATATTTGATAATTTCTAAGGCCTGCTTCCCATTATTCGCTTCAAAAAATTCTATATTATCAAACGATGCTTGAAGAAAGGTCGTTAAGATTTCAATTTGCAGACTATCGTCGTCAACAAGTAAAACAATAAATTTTTTCATCACCACTCCTTGGTTTTAGTAAGCCATAATTTATAAAATATTCAACCCCACCCTCAAACTTAACCTCGAAAATTGCATCTACAGCATCTTTTATGCAAAAAAATTTTTATAGGTTAAGAAATCTTAACTTTCTACCTTTTTTAAATTGATTTATAAGAAAATATGCAACGCCACTATGTGTCCCGAATCAACGCTTCATTACTTTTAAAATACTTGCAAGTCACCAGGCAAGTTACGGTAAATGAATTATGTCAGATCATGGATATCTCAAAATCCCAATATTCCAGGCTTCAGACAGGAAAATCTCAACTAACTTTTAAAAATAGCCTCATTATTGAAGATTATTTTAAATTAAAATTATCGCGAATACATCAAGGCATGATCTCTGAAACACCTACCGTCAATTGCTTTGACCTTCCCGATCTCTATTCACACAACCAGTTTACTAAAGACATGGCCATTTTTTATTTCTGGATGCTGAGGAATTTTTTGGGCGAAGATATTTTTTTAGACTTTATGAAATATGAAGGTCTGCCTCCTGAATATTTTATCAATACCCAAAATTCTATAAACGTACGATTCCCGTTAAGAGCGCTTGAAGAGTTAATCACTCGCAAAATAATTACTCCACACAATCTAGAAATGTTTGCAAAAGCTTTTTGTCAATTATTGCATATCCCATGTGGATCACATCCTACCAGTATGTTCAACTTAATAAATTCTGTTGAAAAATTTGAAATAAATCATAAATACAAAATCGAAGATTTGAATAGTAAATCTTTTACGTTTTCATTTATACCTGGTGAACATATAGAAAAAAAGATATATTTTAGTCCAATTCTTGGAAATATAACGGCTCAATGGGTAAAATCAATTTCATCTGTTGTCTCAGGAAGAGAAGCCACAATCGTTGAGGATATTTTTCATGGCGGTGGTAAATGCGTAATCTCAATACCCTCATAAGTAACTTAAACATTCTTATAAATACCCTTGATAAAAAAAACGGTAAAGGATTTTTACAATCTTACTTAAGAATGAATCATGAGGAATATAAGAATTTTCTTATTTTAGAAAATGCTCCTTTATCTACCATTATGGAATCATTTTATAAAATGGGGATTAGTGTTGATTGCTTACAAGATGGGGTAGTCGACATTCAGTGTGTAGAAGACAAAATTAATAATACTATTTACGTACCCAAACGATATGGCCATGAAGCCAGATCAAAATGGATCGTTACTCAGAATGTTTTAAAAGAAATTAAACGCATCTATGGCAGCCACGAATATGAACAGATATTATTATATTTTCAAATATCACCACACTTCTTAGATCACTACTACAGCGATAAATTTATATCTACAGAATTAAATAGTGATCTATATAAATACATTAAAAAATATCTACATGGAACGAGCAAAGATCTCTACCGTCTAGGTTCCAACATGTATATGCATTTCAAAGATACGGCTTTTTCAAAATCTTTCAAGGGCTTATCTCCTAAAGAAACGTATGCAAAATTTCTAGAAGAAGTAATCAACCACATAGAAGTTAGCTATCAATATAGTCTGGCAAAGCTTACAAATAACATGGCAGTAATTCACAAAAGATTAAGGAAAGAAACCAAGCAAGAGTTAAAAACAAATGTTTATGGCTCGTTGGAAGTATGCGAATATTCCATAGGTTTTGCGTCTTCAATCTTATACCACTCAATCAGTCACACTGCGCATACTGAGGAAACGCGCTGTCTCTACCGTGGAGCTGATTATTGTGAATATGTGGTACACTTTGATCGATCAATTGCTTGTTAGTATGATGTTCCCTTTCTTTCCAATAACTACAAAACTCCAATGCTGTCTGGAGTGCGTGGTCTGAATATTTTCGACAACTCAATATATACGCCTTAGCTTGTAGGCTATCAACTAGTACAGGCCCATGGAAAAACCTAATATATCCTAATTTTTCAATAAAATTACTTGCCCCGTTATGAATTATCCCGGTTACAAATATTTCATCAACCGCTAAATACTCTTTCAAAAATACTAAACTACAGGTCACTAATTTTCGAAGTTCTAGCGAAACTCTCTTGTCTGTTACCTCGGGTGAATAAGTAAAACCCCCTATATATCCAATTTGCTCACCCATGACCTCACGATGATTAATGTAATCACATAACGTATTTAAATTGAAATGTTTATTGCTCTCTGAACTAAGAGTACTTAGAATCGGAAATGTAATTCCATACTTTTCGCAAGTTTTTCGATTAACAAATTTATAGCATGCGGCTGGTAAATCATTCACGTAAATTGTAACATTAGTCGTTACAAAATCTTCTACTCCGAAAGGATACACAATTCTCTTATAGTTATCCTTATATCCTTTAGTTCTAACTTCTAAAGATTTGAGAAAGCATGATGCCGCCATTGAATCATGTGCAATTTCATAATAGGGATCAGTAATCACTATTTTATAGCTCATTTGATCCCCTCAACTATATTTTTATGATATTCAAGACCAGTTTGAGGATTATTCAATTCATTCAAATAAGTATCCACAAAGTACTGCGATTTTTTTTCACCCAATATTTTATCAAAAAGTGGTCTTGTCATTTCAAATCGAGATTTATAGTTATCATTTTCAAGAACTCTTTCCTCACCTAAAAACTCCATCGGTGACGTAGCCACCACAATATTTTGCAAATCTAAAGATTTCATCATGCCAGGAATTTTCTCCCCTACGAATAGATCAAACTTGAAATTATCTTTTAAAGTCTCCAAGCATTCATTTAAAAATTGATTACCTGAATATATGTTGAAGAAAACTCCGCTGCTTTCGATAATTATCAGTTTGCCACCTGGCTTAAGCACTCTCTTTAATTCAGTCAAAGCCGTCAAAGGAGATTCAAGATGTTGGATAACATATCTTGAGACCACGACATCGTAGGTGTTATCTTTAATGCCAATAAGATTAGTAATATCCCCTTGAAAATAATTTATGTCATATTGAGCAGATTTTAGTTTAGCCTGCCTGATTTTTTCTTGATCAAAATCAAGCGCATCTATTTTATGAGTATAATTATCATACAAGTATCTAGAAAATATTCCTGGTCCGCAGCCTGCATCCAAGACATAAGCGTTTTGCGGAATACTAAAATGTTTAAAATCATCTTGAGGGGAATAGCACTGAATCTCAGCTTGTAACGTTAATCGTTGATTATCATCAACATGATTCATGCAATAACTCATAAAACTTCCTTGTTAGTTATGTTTATTCACTTGTTTATTTTAATACCACGCACTTTTACCGCAAGAGACACCATGAATTTCCAACTAATGGCATTAAGAGTTTGATTATTCATAAAAAAAAGGTTAAGAAATCTTAACTTGACGAAAATTTTCACAATTTCGATTGAAAATTTTGCAACATTTTATGTAAGATGGATTTATGGAAAGATTTATTAAGGTTCAAAATTTAGATATTGCCTACACTGAAACAAACCCAAATAATCGAAACACCCTTTTGTTTGTGCACGGGAATTCAGGTTCGAAGAATGTTTTTCACCATCAGCTCTCTAGCGATCTTTTTAAAGACTATCGAGTAATTGCCATAGATCTCCCAGGCCACGGACAAAGCTCTAGGTGTGAAGACGAAGATTGTTATAACATTCCATGGTATAGTAAAATTATAAAATCCTTTATAAGCACACTCAACTTAACTAACGTAATCTTGGTTGGACATTCACTAGGCGGACACGTTGCCATTGGTGCTAGTGATAAGAGCTACACCAAAGGCCTAGTTATATTCCACACTCCTCCACTAAATAGGACATATGATGCTGCTTATGGATTCAATCAATCACCCCACTTTGCTTGTTACTTAAATGGCGAGGTAAGCCTGGAAAATGTGGAATTCCTGCTAGACGCCACCCTTTACAACAAGAACGCCTATGAGCAATTCCTGCTGACTGACTTTGTGGATACTCATCCAAGTTGCCGAACGAAACTAGGAACCAGTGCGCAGGCAAACATTCAACTAAGTGAAATCGATAAATTAAAAAAGGCCACTTTCCCTATCGCTATTTTTACAACCGACCATGATCCAATCGTTAATATAAATTATATCAAAGAACTCAATTTTAGACTCTGGAGCGGTGATCTGGTGTGCATCAATGAATCAGGACACTATCCACAATTAGAAAACCCTGAAGCTTTCAACCGGGAGCTTTTGCGCTTCTTAAACGATCTATAATTATACTTGTAATCTGCCTTGCACCGCTCATCACTCTTGACAATGAATACGATTCCGAAACTCTATTGGTGAATGGCCAGATGTAATTACTTCCCTTAAGCCACCTAAGTTCTGTACATTATTACACCTTCTCTTAATCAGCTCATTAAGGTAATCAAAATATTTTCCACCACCATTGAGCACATCTCTACGAATCTCATTATAAAAAAGATGGGTAAGAACATCATAATCATCGTGAGAGACAGAATCAAGCAGAGAGTGAGTTACTCCTTTTTTAAAGAAGTTTCTCCTTGCTTTTTAACTAAAACAACGTTGTAGGCATTAGGATCGTATTCGTAAGCGTTTCCTGTCACTAGATCAGTCGTACTTGAATCCCAAAAAATATTCAACAGAGTTAGCGCATCATATGTAGTATCCAAGTTAACAGTTGCCGTTTCATAACCGTCTTTACGAATCATAGCTGTTTTGTATTTGCTTTTCTTGAGAGTCACTGTTGTTGGTGTTTTCCCCAAAAGATTACCATCAATCATTACATTAGCCCCTTCAGGTTCGCTATTAAATGTAACTGGTTGCTGACTACCATGAAATATAGTCGAGCATCCCCCTAAAGCAACAATTGTCAGTGCAATAAAAACGTGTTTCATTATCTCCTCCAAAATTTTTACGTTATCAACAAGTAATATTCTATGTTAAATATATTTTATGAGCAAGTTTATTGAACTGTATGTCTTCCTATTCTTTTTTTATTCTGTAAGCAGCCTCGCGTTGGAAAAAATTCCTAAAGAATGGTACCCACTCTTGCTTGCGCAAAAAAGACAATCTGACTTGATAAAAAACCCAAATTTATTCTACATGAGTACTGGTGACCCAGCTGTTGAATTCTATGATTTTTTATATGCTATTTCCTCTTCTAAATCACGCCATCAGTTTATATGTCGTTATCCTGCGCGTTACTTACTATTACAAAATAAATCTATTGTTCCTACTTTTGATTTTTCGTTCTGCCAAGAACTGAATCGTTTTACTGAAGGCTTTCAATCAAAGCACCTAAGCCTTGCCTTAACCTCAGAATATTTCAATGCTCCATCATCTTTATTTGGACATGTCATGCTTGTTTTTCACAATGACGAAATTCCTGAAATAAGTGCGACTGCAATTCATTTTGCGGCACTAACAAATGAACAAGATAACATTTTTGCATATATCAAAAACGGTTTATTGGGTGGATACGATGGTGAATATATTCGCACCTCTCTTTTAAATAAAATCTTTGAATATAACAAAAAAGAACAACGATTTATATATTTTTATAATTTAAATATTTCGGAAGAAGACATAAGACTCATTAAATATTATCTTTATGAATTAAGGGGAATAAAGTTTAAGTATTATTTTTTTAATAACAATTGCGCAGATCAAATTATTGACTTGTTGGCCCCAATTACTCCTCCAAAAAAGAAAAAATCATTCATATATACTCTACCGATAGAGGTACTATATGCTTACAAAGGAGCAATCACTAATTTTTCCTTTCTTCCTCCAGATATTTATTACGCTCAAGGAATATTTGCAAATCTTAACCAAATGGATAAAGAGAAGCTCCATGGGATTATCAAAAACAATTTTAATAATCTTAGCGATATCGAGTCTAGCTCTAACAAACTTAAGCACGGATTATTTCTCTATAATAGTTATCTCTTTCGTAAAAAGAATGAAATATTACCCAACTACAAAGTTTTCAGTAATCTGAAATTTGAAGAAGCTCCCATTAAGGAAAATGTTAAAAACCTTGACCCTTTATCAAGACAATTGCCAAGCAAAATTCAAGTAGATGCTCAGCATTCAACAGACAATGCTATCGGTCTCATTCTATCATTTCGACCAGTATTCGTTGGAATTGATAATTTTCAAAACCCCAGCATGCATGAATCAACCTTAAGCATCGCTGAAACAAAAATTTCCACCATCAAAACAACTCGGATGGAAGAATTCAAAATTGGCGAACTCACTCTATTAACTGATTATAATTTTTTTTCAAAAAATATCTCTTGGGATGGTTACTTAGGACTTAACAGAGAAAATACTACTGATACGCTACGACTTGAATCGAGAGGTGGAATCGGTCACACCTATTCCTTTTTCTCCAGAAAATTAAATGTAACATGGCTTGGTGAATTTGGTTTGTCATCTTCCAAAAATAAAGTTTGGCCTTTTGGAATGCCTAAAATCTCATTTTGGGGATATTATCCTCAAAATACTAAATATGTTTTTGAATACGAATATAAATTAATTAAAGGTTCAAATTATCAAAAACTACTCTTTACAATTTTTTACTGCATAAAATCTAACATAACTCTAAATATAAATTATAAGATTCTTTCTACTAAAAACGTAAGTGAAGGGATTGGTATCTCGTATTATTTTTGAGCATTATTATTAGTCGAAACATTCCAGTCTGGTAGAAAGATCTTTAAATTCAAATCAACGAAAACTAGCCGAAAAAAGATATAAAAAAGATTGTTTTTTTACTAGATAATGTAAGCCAAGCCCCAGGCTCGAGAAAATTTTATCCATCTTTTGTCGAGTTAAAGTAGCACCAAATCCAAATAAATTCTGATTATCTAATCGAGTTTTGGTAATTGCTAATTTTATCGTAAAACAAGCCAAGGTCATTCGTCGACGGCTTCATAAATCTACACAAATGTCCTTGCTGATACATCGAAATAGTGTGAAAGAGGATGAAACAAGAAGAAAAATACTAAAGCTGGTAAACCTTACTTTATTGATATTTTTTTAGAAGTCTATAAAGATCACATAGTATTCCATGCCTACGATACAAGTCAAAATATACAATAAGCGGTCCTAATCGCATCAAAAAATTGAATTGATTTGTGATTAATAAATAAGTATTTATCTTCCTAGATATTGGCCATTTGAAAGCATGCCTGAGTATTTATCCCATGTGATGATATTATTTTTTAATTCATCATTAATAGTCCGACGATATTTATCTATTTTAGTTTCAAGATCTTGCCATGTATGAACGAGATTGTGATTACTTTTACCTGAGCATTCTTCTTCCGTATAAGTTTGTACAGGTAAGCCTAAGACTTGCTCAGTTTTACTAAAAGCGTTGGCGCCCGGGGTGACGGTCGTACTGTTTCTACCTTTAACGTTTCCAATATCTAGAGGTTTATTAAAATTGTAAGTCCACTCTGCAAGATTCAAAACTAGATCATTATTAGCGATATTGCCAAAAGATTCTTTTCCTTTTCCATCAAAATCACATCCAAGTTTTGAAGTGAGTCTATTTCGTAACTCCGTAGTCATTCGTCCTCCAATCCATGGAACACTTCCATCATATTCAGGATAATTAGAAGGATTTGCTTTTTTTGTAACAGCTGTTTCATGTGAACTGGCAGAATAGATTAACATTTTCATCGGAGGTTGAAGCCACTTATTTGAAACACCTGAATAACAACTATCATTTATAAAAACCAAATGTTTGTTTGTGAAAGCGGGCGCTGCTAAAAATTCTTCTGGGGAGAGTATGTATTTATTACATCCAAGGCTAATCCATTTATTTTGATATTGTTGATTCCATAACGATAGAGAAGTGGCAGACATTTCTCCGGGACGACCATGATCAAAAATAGGAGGTGCGAAAAGATCTTTATTATTGCCAGAACAGCATTCCTTATAAAGGTTTTCACATTTATTATCATATGATCCCAAGAGTAATCTTCCCTCGGTATCTCCATGGCCCAAATAAACTAAAATGATCACTTCTTGATTGGTAGTTTCATTTTTTATCATATTTAATATTTGTTCTTTATTTTTTTTTATATTAATGATGGGTACAACCTTCTTAATATATTTAAAAGCTTGATAATAAAAAGCAGTATCTAATCTCAAAGCTTGCAACGGTTTAAGTTGATAAAGATCACGTACAAGTGATGTCTCCGATGGATCAGTTGGGTGTTTATAATCTGAATATAATATTACTAAAGCTACTTTTTCAGGGGATAAGATTCTGGAAGCATCAACACGGTCCAGATATGTATGGAGTCTATGATATCTTTCAATTGCATCATTAGATAGTTCATCCTGTGCTGAAAAAGCATAACTTCTGTGCACCAATAAAAAAGATGCTAATAATATATTTATAATAATCATTGCTTTAAGTTTATACCCATTGAATTATGATGACTATTGATAACATAATTCATGCTGTGTACTTGAGCGATATTATCTGCCATTGTCCTTACTGATACATCGTTTACATAATATTCTGGAGACATAGTTTACACTCCTGTTATGAATGATGTATTCGGGACGGCCCCAAAAAAAAAGCCCAGAATTTCTTCTGAGCTTTTTTAGAATGGTGCCCCCTCGCGGAATTGAACCACGGACACAGGGATTTTCAGTCCCTTGCTCTACCGACTGAGCTAAAGGGGCACAAATCTTTTTGAATGCATAAAAATTAAAGTAATTAGGTTAAATCGTCAACTCAAATTCCCAAAATATTGAATATTAAAAATTAGCAGCTACTTGCGTTATTCACTCACGCATTTAGATATGGCATCCATTAGTTCTGGATTAACCCCAATATAAAGACCCTTGTTATAATCATTGTTACAACCCCCAAGGGTATGTATCCCAACAATCTCATTATTTTGATTGATAATAGAGGCCCCACTGTCACCGCTAGTGGTATCAATTTGATAATAAAGCCTGGAATTACTAATTTTCCCAATAATTCCATCTGCAATTTTTAATACATTATTATATTCCTTGAGTCTGCTTTGCCCATAACCTGCGATAGAGATGCTGGCATTTACCTCCACATTAAAACTAATAAGGTAATACCCATAAATTTCTCCAGGATAATGACCGGTGGAGTTTGGTTGGGCCTTCATAACCGCCCAGTCATTCGTTCCTCCCGAACCGAGAATAATGCTATCGGGATCTACTAAAAAAGTATCTTCTGGCTTTGCATGATTGATTGAACCATCTGGATTTGAAAGAGGAACATTAAACTCGAGCACCTTGAAAAATATTTCGCAGTGACTAGCAGAAATAAGACACCTATCACTAAATAAGGTGGCGGTACATCCATGTTTGCCAAGTAATTCTTTATGGACTCTAGCTATCTTTTGATCATTCCATAAAACCCGATCATCCAAAGCTCCACAAAGAGTCTTTGACTTTGCCCCAACTTGGCTGATGCTAAAAAATATTGAAAGAAAAATAATTGAATAAATTTGCAATTCTTCACCTTGTTTGGTCAAGTACTAATAATAACCTCACCCTATTGTATATCACACTAAACTTTGAAATAATAGATTTGAGATTAGGTCTTATCTGGGTCGTATTGTGGAAATCAAAAAAGCCGTTATAAATTTAGGTAATTTTTCTGTAAATAGTTTGTTTTTTATTCCAGCAGCTAAAACTAATCCTAATTTTAATAAATACGCCATTTTTACTCATGGATATACTTCACACAAGGGAGATGTAGTAACTTGGGCCCATCGCATGGCCTTTGCAGGTCTTCCATGCGCTATATTTGATCTTCCCGGACACTACCTGGGCAGTTTTAACGAGGCCCTTGATTTTAATGAATTTACCAGCAATTCTCACCTACTTTTTTTAAAGGCCTTCGAACATCTTCAATCTCTTTTACAATTAACTCCCGAACTGATCATATTAGGAGGACATAGTCTTGGTTCTTATTTTTCCATCATGGCCTTAGATATTCCTGAATTTGCCAATTTCAAACGCTGCGCAACCTGTGTAGGAACCACTTACGCCAAAAAAGAAGATACCATATTTTTAGAGTCCGATTTCTATCGTAATACTTTGAAGCTGCGCGAACAGCTGGTAAGCCCGTGTCTTCGAGCTGATCAAATATTTCCCTGGATCAAAGAGAGAATTAGTTTACTCTCTACTCAAAATCATAAAATTCATCTTATTACTGGGGAGGATGATATTGTGGTCACCAAACAAGGTACCATGAACCTTTATCACCACCTAAAAAACCTAGGGAATGATATGACTTTTAATTTTCCCAAAACGCTACCTCATCATCGTCCGGAATTGGCCGCTTCCTTTATTTATTCTTATTTAAAAAAAGAAAAATTAATTAACTAAGTTTTCAAAATTTTTGAGCATTCCCACTCTGCCGGTGCGCTCCAAGGATGTATCCTTGAACTTTTTTTTATAGGCATGATTACTTAATTGATTTAAGTTGGCTTCAATTAAGGGCGTCTCACTTTTTAGAAAATATTCTTCAATCAAGTCGGTTTTTTCTCCTGATTTTTGGGTATCAACTTTTTGTTGTGCCTCTATATTAAAAGGACATACATTTTGGCAGGCATCACAACCAAAAAAATAATTTTGCTGTTTATATCCAATGGGTGGATTTGATCTTTTCATCTGCTCAATCGTGAAAGCCGAGATACATTTTGCAGCATTCACCG